>SXGT01563266.1_pt1 | contig 26426 bp, 23 predicted proteins | sample 3176221 | NCBI WGS metagenome assembly SXGT01 (sample SAMN11356862, study PRJNA531348) | freshwater metagenome | isolation source: freshwater sample F1-120 | place: China: Fuxian Lake, Yuxi | collected 2017-12-25
GCCAAGAGCCAAGCCTTAGGTAAAGAGAAGCGTGAGCTGGGTTTGGTGGTGGAGGCCTTGATTCATTTGCAATCTGGCCTGCAAGACGCGCAAGATTTGTTTGACATGGCGCGCGAAGAAAACGACGACGCCACCCTATTAAGTGTGGCCAGCGATGCCTTGTTGTTAGAAAAACAAATTGCCGAGATGGAATTTAGGCGCATGTTTTCTGGCCCCATGGACGCCAACAATTGCTTCATTGAATTTCAATCGGGCAGCGGTGGTACCGAGGCGCAGGACTGGTGCAATATGTTATTGCGCATGTATTTACGCTACACCGAGCGCAAAGGCTTTAAGGTCGAAGTTCTGGAATTATCCGATGGCGACGTGGCCGGCATTAAAGGCGCTTCGATTAAGGTCAGTGGCGATTACGCATACGGCACTTTGCGTACCGAAAGCGGCGTGCACCGTTTGGTGCGCAAATCGCCGTTTGATTCCAACGCCAAGCGCCACACTTCGTTTGCCAGCGTGCAGATTTTTCCCGAGGTGGACGACAGCATAGAAATCGACATCAATCCAGCCGATTTACGCGTCGACACCTACCGCGCCAGTGGCGCCGGTGGTCAGCACATTAATAAAACCGATTCGGCGGTGCGCATCACGCACATACCGACCAATACCGTGGTGCAATGTCAAAATGACCGGTCGCAACACCGCAACCGTGCGGAAGCGATGGCCATGTTAAAAGGCGCGCTGTATGCCTTAGAACTAAATAAGCGCAATGCCGACAAACAGGCCTTAGAAGATGCCAAAACCGACATCGGTTGGGGCCATCAAATACGGTCCTACGTGCTCGATCAATCGCGCATTAAAGATTTGCGTACCAGTGTGGAAATAGGCAATACCCAAGGCGTGTTAGACGGCGACTTGGATCCATTTATTACTGAAAGTTTGAAGCAGGGAGTATGAGTGTGAGCAACGAGCAAAATAATCAGCAAGATAACGACCTAGTGGCAGTCGACGAAAATCACGTGATCGCTGAGCGCCGTGAAAAGCTAAAGGCCTTGCGTGCCAGCAGCCAAAGCCAGGGTGCGGTGGCGTTTCCGAACGACTTTAAGCCACAACATAAAGCCGCCGATTTGCTGGCTGCCCATGCCGATAAAGAAAACGAAGCCTTCGAAGCCACCCCAGTTAATGTGGTGGTGGCCGGTCGCATGATGTTAAAACGCGTGATGGGTAAAGCCAGCTTTGCCACCATCCAAGACGGCAGCGGCGAGCACGCTGGTAGCCGTATCCAGCTCTACGTGGCTAAAGACGCCATAGGCGAAGACGTTTACGAGCAATTCAAACACTGGGACTTGGGCGACTTTTTAGGCGCCAGCGGCCACTTGTTTAAAACCAAGACCGGCGAGCTGTCGATTAAAGTCAGCGAAATCCGCTTGCTGACCAAATCCTTACGCCCCTTACCAGAAAAATTCCACGGCTTGCAAGACCAAGAAGTCAAATACCGTCAGCGCTACGTTGACCTCATCACATCCGAAGAAACCCGTGCCACCTTTGTGGCGCGTAGCAAAGTGGTGTCGGCCATACGCCAATTCATGTTGCAAAATGAATTCTTAGAAGTGGAAACGCCGATGTTGCACCCCATTCCTGGTGGGGCGTCAGCCAAGCCGTTTATCACGCACCACAATGCGCTGGACATGCAAATGTACATGCGCATTGCACCCGAATTGTATTTAAAACGCTTGGTGGTGGGCGGCTTTGAGCGCGTGTTTGAAGTGAACCGCAACTTCAGAAACGAAGGTTTGAGCGTGCGGCACAACCCAGAATTCACCATGATGGAGTTTTACGCCGCCTACACCGACTACCAATGGTTGATGGATTTTACCGAAAACTGCATACGCACGGCCGCCATCGCCGCGCGAGGCACCGCGGTGTTGCAATACCAAGGCCGTGAGTTGGATTTAAGCCAACCTTTCCAACGCTTAACCATCGTGGGCGCCATCCAAAAATACGCGCCGCAATACAGCTTGGCACAATTGAACGACGTGGCCTTCTTGCGTGCCGAGATTTTAAAACACGGCAGCAAACCCTTTGATCATGCCGGCTTGGGTGCCTTGCAATTGGCCTTGTTTGAAGAAACCGCTGAAAGCCAATTGTGGGAGCCGACTTATATTATTGATTACCCGGTGGAAGTGTCGCCCTTGGCTAGGGCCTCGGACAGCAACCCCGACATTACCGAGCGTTTTGAGCTGTTTGTCTGCGGCCGTGAGATCGCTAACGGCTTCAGTGAGTTGAACGATGCCGAAGACCAAGCCGCCCGTTTCCACGCACAAATGAAAGCCAAAGAAGCCGGTGACCACGAAGCCATGTTCTACGATGCCGACTTCATCCGCGCCCTAGAATACGGCATGCCACCCACTGGCGGCTGCGGCATAGGCATAGACCGCTTGGTCATGATGATTACCGACAGCGCTAGCATCCGTGACGTGATCCTGTTCCCGCACATGCGCGCTGAAAGCTAAGCTATCCCTGTAGGAGCGGTCTGAGACCGCGAATGGATTTTGTTGATATTTGTTCGCGATCTTAGACCTGTCCTCTCACTGAGGCGCGCTTAAGCAGCCTTGTCATATTTTTGTCGTATTTCAGCAATAAACTTCCCTCATTAAATTTAAGTCACGTTTGTTAATCAGGGAAAAGCCATGTCAAAAAACAGTACCTCGGCATTGATTGCCGCATTATTTAGTTTGAGTTTTGGGGCTGCGGCGCAAGCAGCGGAATCGGTAGCCTTGGATCTCAATGCCTTGCCTACCACGCCTAATGCCAATAAGCACGCCAGCGTATTGGCTACTTATCATTTGCCGGCAACCGATATTGCCACTCTTAACCCAGGCATTGATTTGGGCGATGCGGCAGTGGCAGCAAAGAACGGCTACAGCAATCGCAGCATTCCTGGCATAGGTTCAGCTTTGGTGCCTATTCCAGGCAAGCCTGATGAGTTTTATATGATGACAGACCGCGGCGTTAATTTTGATAACGTCAACGGCGCTGGCAAAGTGTTCGGCAAAAATTTCCCACTGCCAAATTTCACCCCAGCCATAGTGCACGTGAAACTTGTTCAAGGCAGCATAGAAGTCATTAAAGCCATTCCTCTTGTGGACAGTTTGGGTAAGCCTGTAACCGGTTTAAGTAACAATAAAGACGACGAAACGGCTTATTTAAACAACAGCAGTTCTGCTTTGCCTTTTAATCCAGCAGGCTTGGATACTGAGGCTTTACAACTGTTACCCGACGGTAGTTTTTTGGTGTCTGAAGAGTACGGCCCAAGTGTGGCGGTGGTGTCAGCCAAGGGGGAGGTACTCGTTCGCTACGTGCCGATTGGCAAAGCCTATCCAGGCGTGAAGTATCCAGTCAAAGCCATATTGCCGGCTATATATAAAGAGCGTAGAAGCAACCGCGGCTTTGAAAACATCAGCGTGACGCCAGACGGTAAAACGGCTTACGCAACATTACAAAGCCCTATGGGCAATGCGAAAGATAAAGATTACGAAAAAAGCCGGTTGATACGCGTGTTGCGTTTGGATATCAGCCAGCCGACTGATGCCAAAGTAAGCGGCATGTTTGTGTTATTGCAAAATGACAAGTCGGCTTACCCGGAAACCGACAAGCAAAAAGACCTGAAATTTTCCGATGCCGTGGCCTTTGAGCAAGATAAGTTGTTATTCCTAGAGCGCGCCAACAAAAAGTTTAAGCTTGTGGTGGCCGATCTAAGTGCAGCCAGCAATGTGCTGGATAACCCACACGCGACCACCTTGATAATGGAAAAAGAAGCGGAGAGTTTAGATAAGCTAGGCATCAAAGCTGCCACCATGCGCGAAGTGTTTGATAGCCGCGATGTGTTTTTCCAAATTGATACCGACAAATTAGAAGGTCTAGCCTTATTGAATTCCTCCGTGGTGGCCATCAGTAACGACAATGACTTTGGTGTGGGTGAAAACACCACTGCTTACCCAAGTAAAGTTTGGGTGTTGCGTTTAGGTAAAAGCGTCACTACCCCATAATCTGTATAAGCCAAATATCGAAGCAGGCTTTGTCTGCTAAACAAAAAAGCAAGCGCCAGTATGGGCCTGCTTTTTTGTTGCAAAAATACAACAAAAGCCCGCACTTATTCGATTAATTAAATGCCTGTCATCAAATTGTCATATTTGAAACACAAAATCACTCCCGTTAAGCAAACATATTATTTTTTAACGTATTAACTAGGGGATTTTGAATGAACATTAAACTACGTAGCTTAGTAGCAGCAACATTAGCAGGTTCAATGTTGATGGGCTTTGGCGTAAACGCCATGGCTGATTCAACGGACGATATTTTGAACGCATTGATTGCTAAAGGCGTATTAACTGAAGAAGAAGGTGCATTGCTATTAAAAGGCCGCACAGGTGAAAAAGAAGCTGCCGCCACCAAAAAAGAATCCGCAGTTTCACCTAAATTCAAAGACGGTTTGAGCTTTGAAAGTGGCGACGGTAAATTTAAAGCGCAAATCAACGGCCGTGTGCACGCTGACTACCGTTTCTTCAACCACAACGACAATGCTAATAACGCTGCACCAAGCAGCTCTACAGTGACTAACTCTATTAGCAATGCTGGTGTGCCAGATACCTACGATATTCGTCGTGCGCGTTTAGGCTTTAAAACATCTTTTAAAGACTATTACGAAGGTGAAGTAGTGGCCGATCTTTCTGCAACTTCAGCAAAATTGGATGTTGGTTTTATTAACGTTGCTTGGTGGAAGCCAGTGCAATTCCGTTTTGGTAAATTCAAAATGCCAATGAACTTGGAAGAATTGACCAGTTCAAACAACATCGACTACATGGAACGCTCATTTGTTAACCAATTAGCACCAGGTAAAGAGACGGGCGCAATGGTGCACGGTTCTCCATTCACCGGCGTTACCTATGCTTTTGCCACGTCAAACGGTGTAAAAGACGGCGGTGCTGAAGCCGAAGTGCGCGAAGACGGTAAAGATATGTATGGTCGTTTAACTGCAAACTTTGCTGAAATCATGGGTAACAAAAACATGGTAATGCATACCGGCGCATCGTTTTCTTCAGGCGATAGCCCAGAAGGCACAATTGGTTACGATGGCTCAACTGAAGCTAAAGGCGCTAAGTTTTTTAAAGCACCAGTATTGGCTAACAGTGCAGGCGCATACAGCGGCATCGATCGCACACGTTTAGGTTTAGAAGGTGCCGTAGCATATGGCCCATTTAAAGTTCAAGCTGAATGGTTGAAATTAAATAACGAGTTCACAACACCAACAGCCAGCTACGATTTAGACACAAAAAACATCTATGCTGAAGCGCTTTGGACCATAACCGGTGAAGCCTATGCAGACAACTACAAAGGTGGTGCTTTCGGTGCGCTAAAACCAGCTAAAGACTTTAATCCTAACAACTTCTCAGGCGGTTTATGGGAAGTGGGCGTGCGCTACAGCGAGTTCGATGCCTCTGACTACAATACAGACGGTATTGGTAAAGGTGTAGGTACGGCAGATGCTAAAGTGACTGGTGCGCAAGGTTTTGCTAAAGCCGATGCATGGACTGTGGGTTTGAAATTCTTACCAACGGCCAACACTAAATTTGTTTTAAATTACGTTACGACAGACTTTAAAAACGTAATCGGCGGTGCAACGGGTGGCGTTATTCTTAACCAAACTCGTGTAAACGACGAAAAAGCAGTTATTATGCGTGCGCAATGGATGTTCTAATCCATATGTACTAGTAAGTAATAAAAAAGAAAAGCCCGCATTTGCGGGCTTTTCTTTTTCTAAGAACACAGGAGTGGCGAATGTGAAAAGGCAATTTGTAGGGTTTATTTTGTGTGTCTGTAGTCAGTTCCTGCAGGCAGCGCCGGCCTACATCAAATCCCTTGATAACAATTGGCAGGTGCAGTCCATCCTGACGGTTGGTGAAGCGGCAGCAAATGGGTATGCCATGGTCGGTGTGCCAGACGGTTTGGGTGTGTATGCCAATACCGATGGCAGCATGTCTCTGTTGGTGAACCATGAGTTGGCAGCAAGCAAAGGGGCGGTGCGGGCCCATGGCCAAAAAGGCGCGTTTGTGTCGCGCTGGCTGATTGATGTGGAAAGTTTAAAGGTGGAAGGCGGTGAAGACCTAGTGCGAGCCAGTTTGCCCATAGGCGTGGTGCAGCCATTTAATCGCTTGTGCTCGGCCGATTTGGCGTCCATTTCGGCCTTTTATAATGCAGCATCAGGCAAAGGCTATGCCGGACAGTTATTTTTAAATGGGGAAGAAGACAAAGCAGGTGGTCGGGCCTTTGCCCACGCCTTAAATGGCATCAGTTACGAACTGGCAGACATGGGTCGCATCGCTTGGGAGAACGTGTTGGCTAATCCGGCTAGCGGCGATGCTACTTTAGTGATCGGTTTGGACGACATACAAAATGGTTTGCTACTGGTCTACCTTGGGCAAAAAAGCATAGAAGGGAATCCAGTCCAGCGCGCTGGCTTAGTGGGCGGGCAGTTGTATGCAATTAAAGTGGGGGGCGAACGCTTTAGTTTGGTTGCTTTGCCGAATCCGGCTAATTTAGACGGCAAGAGTCTAAGAGAATTAGCCATTAAATCCGGCGCTACGGTATTCGCCAGACCAGAAGACGGTGCTTGGGATACCCTAAATAACCGCGCATTTTGGTTTAACACCTCAGATAAGATAGGCGGCGACAGCCGCTTAAGTCAGTTGGTGTTTGATGACATACAAAACCCACAGGCTGGTGGCAGTGTCAGCACTAAAATTCGTGCCAGCGAGATAGGTGCAGAAATGTTGGACAACTTAACGGTGGATGCGGCAGGTCGAGTCTTGTTACAAGAAGACCCCGGTGAGGATAAACGCTTGGCGGCCATTTGGTTGTTTGATCCTAAAACCAATAAAAGCAGTAAGCTGTTTGAGGCCAATGCCGAATTGTTTCAATCGGGTGCCAATGCTTTTATGACCACTGACGAAGAGCATTCCGGCATCATAGAAGTGACGGATTTGCTACATAAAGCCTCGTGGTTTGATGCTAAGCGCCGCTATTACTTTGGCACCACACAAGTGCACAAGCCTCATGCGGACAGCAGCTTGGTTGAGTACGGTCAGCTGTGGTTGATTTCTGGCCCGGCTTTTTAAGGGTTGCTGGGCTGGCTTCATACAAAATACTAGTCTCAAGGTATAATCAAGTTGTCCCCAACTAACAGGAATGGCCCATGTACCAACACCCTTTACTCAATCGCGACAAAATGACGCCGCAAGAGGCGATGGACATTTTGATCGAGGGCAACCACCGTTTTACCAACAACCTCAGTGCCGATAAAAACATGCTGGGTTTGGTGCACATAACCAAAGATAGGCAGCACCCTTTTGCTTCAGTGCTCAGTTGCAGTGATTCGCGCGCACCGGTTGAAATACTCTTTGATCAAGCCTTGGGTGATATTTTTAGCGTGCGTTTGGCTGGCAACATCGCCTCCGATAAGTGCATAGGCAGTTTGGAGTTTAGCTCTAAGTATCTGGGTAGCAAATTGCTGGTGGTGTTGGGCCACACCGATTGCGGCGCCGTGAAAGCCGCTTGCGATAATTTCCGCGAAGGCCACATAGGCGAGATTATCAATTTAATTCGCCCGGCGGTGCGCATGGAAAAAACCACGGATAGCCAACGCGATTCTGGCAATGCCGGCTTTGTCGACAAAGTGTGCGCTTTGAACGTGCAGGTGCAAATCAACGAAATCATACACAGCAGCGACATCATTCAAGACATGCTGGCGGCTAAGCAGATAGGCATGGTCGGTGGCATTTATAATTTATCCAGTGGCGAAGTACGTTTTCTACCCGAGACTTTAATGCTTTAGAAAGCCTTAATCAGAACAAGGTATAATGCAGCCTTAATCGTTTTTAACCCTTTTTGAAAGTTGTTAACATGAGCCACAGGCAAGATACCAGCACATTGTTGCGCACCCTCAAGTTTTACCTCAACCCGAACGACGGACGTTACGAAGACCTCGCCAAAGGTAATCTCACGCGCAACGTCATCAAGGATTTAACCGCCGGTTTAGTGGTGGCTATGGTTGCCATTCCCTTAGCCATGGGCTTTGCCATGGCCAGTGGTTTGCGCCCAGAGCAGGGCATTGTTGGTGGCGCGGTTGCGGGTTTGTTGGGCGCCTTATTTGGTGGCAGCAAATACCAAGTTTACGGCCCAACGGCGGCTTACATCCCCATCATTGCCGGTTTAATGGCGACCTATAATCACAGCTTTTTGGTGTTGTCATCGATTGTGGCGGGCGTCATGTTGATGTTCACCGGCCTACTCAAAAAAGGCAAAGTAGTGACCTTGGTGCCGCATTCGATTGTGGTTGGTTTCACCATAGGCATAGCCGTGGTCATCGCCTTCTCGCAAATGGGGGAGGTGTTTGGCTTGCAACATAAAATCGGTTACGACTTCATCGGCCAAATCCAAAAAACCATAGCATACATGGGCGAAATGAATGTCTACGCGGTAATTGTGGCCTTGGCTACTTTTGCTATTTGTAAAGTGTTGATTAAAATTTCCACCTTCATTCCGGCACCGGTGTTTGGTTTGGGTTTGGGTTGGTTGGCGGCCGCTACTTTTTGGAAAGATAAAGGCTTGGTGCTGATTAAAGATAAATACGGCAGCATCCCTACCGATTTCTGGAACATCACCATGCCGGCGCTTCCGGACATGACCACCGGCCAAGTGTGGTTTGATTTAGCCTATTTTGCCGTGGCCATTTATTTTGTGGCAGCGATTGAAAGCCTTTTATGCAGCCGCATGGCCGATCGCATGGCCAACAACCAAGGCGTGCCGTTTAACCCCAATAAAGAATTATGGGGCCAAGGCATGGTGAACATCTTCACGCCTTTATTTAACGGCTTTCCGCACACCGGTGCTTTAGCCCGCACCGCGGTGAATATCCGTTTAGGAGCCGTCTCGCCATTGGCCGGCATTGCCAAATTCAGCTTTAAATTGTTATTGGCGGCCTACCTAGCCACCTATTTGGAGCAAGTACCCATGGCCTGCATAGGCGGCATATTGCTTTACGTGGCATCCGGCATGGTGAAATGGAAAGAGATAGAAGAAGTGTTGGAAATGAAGAGCCGCTTTCACTTTTGGTTGATGATCTACACCGCCATCATGGTGCCGCTGACCGGCTTTTTAACAGCAGTGTTAAGTGCCATTGCAATCTTTGTCGTGGCTGTCTTGATGAAGCAAGTGCCTTTGCATCACTCTAAAGAAGACGCGGTGGAATTGGATTTAGCCGAAACCAATTAAACGTTGAGCTAGATTTTTAAAACTTCACCACAGAGACACAGAGGCACGGAGAAAACCTAAATAACAGCGCGACTGCGTAAGATTCGTTCTCGCGAGGCATAAATTTAAAATAGCTAAATCACTGATTGTATTTGATCTTCTCTGTGCCTCTGTGGTGAGCTGTCTTGACTCTGTTTTAGTTTAGCGATGCCCTTCTTTCGCCATGTTGATGCTGTATTTAGGGATCTCCACCACCAAGTCTTCATGGCCCACCCGGGCTTGGCAAGATAAGCGCGAATGCGGTTCCAAGCCCCAGGCTTTATCCAGCAAATCGTCTTCTTCGTCGCTAGATGGGTTCAGCGATTTAAAGCCTTCTCGAATAATCACGTGGCAGGTGGTGCAAGCGCAGGCCTGATCGCACGCGTGGTCTATGTCTATGTGATGATTGAGCAACACATCGCAAATGGAGTCGCCGCTATTGGCCTCGATGGCCGCGCCATCAGGGCAGAGTTCGACGTGGGGTAATACGATAATTTGTGGCATGCTGTTTCCTGTTCACTGGGTCGGTAAAGGTGACCTAGAGTTTAATCTCATCTAAATTTTTGCCGCTTAAAGCGCGGCTGACACTGGCATTCATGCGCGCCGCGGCAAAGGCCTCGGTGGCATGGTTGAGTTGGTCTACGCCTTGGTTAATGGCGACGGCATCGTCGCCTAGACTCAGTGTTTGCAGTCTGGCCATTTCGGCTTGGATAGCCTGTTGTTCGTTTGCCGTGATCAGCTCGCCATCCTGCTGCAAGGCTAATTCTACCGCGCTAAGGATGGCGCCGGCGTTAACCCTTGCTTCGGCTAGCATGCGGGCTTTTTTATCCATCTCGGCGCTACCAAATGAGGATTTAAGCATGCTGGTAATGGCTTCTTCGCTCAAGCCGTAAGACGGTTTAACCACCACGTGCGCTTCCACGCCGCTGGTTTGTTCGCGCGCCGTGACTGAAAGTAAGCCGTCGGCATCCACTTGAAAGGTCACCCGTATGCGCGCAGCGCCAGCGGCCATGGCCGGTATGCCACGCAATTCAAATTGCGCAAGCGAGCGGCAATCCGCGACCAATTCACGTTCGCCTTGCAGCACTTGTATGCTCATGGCGGTTTGACCGTCTTTGTAGGTGGTGAAATCTTGCGCACGCGCTACCGGCAGGGTGCTGTTGCGCGGAATGATGCGCTCCACCAAGCCCCCCATGGTTTCTAAACCCAGTGATAAAGGCGTCACGTCGAGTAACAATAAATCCTGGTCGCTGCGGTTGCCGACTAAGGTGTTGGCCTGTATCGCCGCGCCCAAGGCGACAACCTTGTCTGGATCAAGATTGGTTAGTGGGATTTGTTTAAAGTAGGCTTCAACCGCCAAACGCACTTGCGGCATGCGCGTGGCGCCGCCGACTAAGACCACGCCCTTTATGTCATCCAGGCTTAATTGGGCGTCGCGCATGGCTTTGCGGGTTGGGCTTAAGGTTTTTTGCACCAATTGCTCGGTGAGGGCGACAAATTCATTGGCGCTTAAAGTGGTGTCTACCAGCACGCCGTTGCTTAATCGGCAGACGATTTGCGCCTCGTGGTTATCGGTTAACCATTCTTTGGCTTGACGGGCTTTGGTCAATAATAAGCGCGTGTCTTGCTCGCTAAGCGGCGTGAAGTGAGGGGTCGCCTCGCGTATCTTGTCCAGCACCCAGCAATAAATGCGGTGATCAAAGTCGTCGCCGCCTAGGGCTGAATCGCCATTGGTGGCCAGCACTTCAAAGACGCCTTGGGTGAGTTTAAGAATGGACACATCAAAGGTGCCGCCGCCCAAATCGTAAATGACAAAAGTGCCTTCGGCGGCATTGTCTAGGCCGTACGCCACGGCTGCGGCGGTCGGTTCATTGAGTAAGCGCAACACATTGAGGCCGGCCAAGCGAGCGGCATCTTTGGTGGCTTGGCGTTGGGCATCATCAAAGTAAGCCGGCACGGTAATCACGGCGCCGGTTAATTCGTCGCTGCCGGCTGGTATGCCTAAGGATTTTTCAGCTCTGGCCTTGAGGGTTTTTAACACTTCTGCCGAGATTTCGATCGGGGTTTTAAGGCCGGCACGGGTTTTTAACTGTATTAGTTTGGCTTGCTCAGTACTGTCGACGAAATGGTAGGGAATGTGTGCACGGTTGGCGATGTCGCTTAATGAGCGGCCCATAAAGCGTTTGGCTGAGGCGATGGTGTTGGCTGGGTCCGCGCTTTGCTGCGCTTGCGCATCGTGACCAACCACCACAGATCCGTCAGGCATGTAACGCACTACCGATGGTAATAGAGCGTGGCCGTGCTCGTCTTGTAAGACCGTGGCCATGCCGCTTTTAACCGTTGCCACCAAGGAATTGGTGGTGCCCAAATCGATGCCTATCGCCAACTTGTGTTGATGCGGTGCAGCGGATTGCCCAGGTTCGGAGATTTGTAATAATGCCATTTAAATGCTTTCACCACAGAGACACGGAGTCACAGAGAAAATCTTATTCAGGTTTGAATTTAACCGTTCGTACTGGGCTTGATGAGGTTTGTCTGCTAAAAGCTTAGTCGATTGAGGGTTACTCTGTGACTCTGTGTCTCTGTGGTGGGTGTTGTTTTTCATACTAATGCATCTATCGCTTGAGCTATGTCTGCGCACACTTTATCAATAAAAACCAGTTTACGGGTGGTTTCGCTGGCCGCTGGGTAGTCTTTTTTGTTGTCGATTAAATCCGTCAGCACGGCTTTCAAATTATTGGCTTCGGCTTGCATCTCATCAAACAGGGCTTCTAGGCTAGCAATGTTTTTAGCCATGCTGGCGTCTTCTAGGGCTTCCCGCCACTCCATTTGTTGCATTAAAAAGTCAGCCGGCATGCTGGTGTTGCTGTCATTCAAGCTGTCTATGCCTTTGAGTTTAAGTAAGTATTCAGCGCGTGTAGCGGGGTTTTTTAAGGTGAGGTAGGCCTCGTTCGCCAGCATGGCCAATTGCATGGACTGGCGCTGTTCGGTCGGCGCGGCCGTGACATAACGATCCGGGTGAGCGCTGGCTTGGATACGACGGTAGGGCGTTTCCAGGGCGCTTAGCGTGAGGGCAAAGGTTTCCGGTAATTCAAACAATTGAAAATAATTCAAACTCACACTGTGAAGCTTTCACCGCAACCGCATTCGTCTTTGACGTTGGGGTTGTTAAATTTAAAGCCCTCGTTGAGGCCTTCCTTGCTGAAGTCCAATTCGGTGCCATCGATGTACACCAAGCTTTTTGGGTCAACGATGATTTTTACGCCGTGGCTTTCAAAGGTGGTGTCTTCCTCGTTCAGGGCGTCGACAAATTCCAAAGTGTAGGCCATGCCTGAGCAGCCGGTAGTCTTCACGCCCAAGCGCAGGCCCAAGCCTTTGCCGCGGTTGGCTAAGAATTTTTCCACGCGCTCGGCAGCGGTGGCCGTTAAAGTAATGGCCATTTATGCTGCCTCTTTGGCCGCTTGTTTGGCCTTGATGTCCGCCACAGCCGCTTTAATCGCGTCTTCAGCCAATACCGAGCAGTGAATTTTAACCGGTGGCAAAGCCAGTTCTTCGGCAATCGCTGAGTTTTTAATGGCGTAAGCTTGGTCTATGGTCTTGCCTTTTAACCATTCGGTTACCAAGGAGCTGGAGGCAATAGCCGAACCGCAGCCATAGGTTTTGAATTTTGCGTCTTCAATGATGCCGTCGTCGCTGACTTTAATCATTAATTTCATCACGTCACCGCAAGCCGGTGCACCTACCATGCCGGTGCCGACATTTGGGTCGTTCTTATCCAATGTGCCTACGTTGCGTGGGTTTTCGTAGTGGTCTAGTACTTTGTCTGAATATGCCATTTTAATTCTCCTGTACATCTAAAATAAACTGCAAACTCATCGTTAACATCGCCGTGATTTTGCTGTTTATTTTCAATGCTTATAGCTATTAAATTTCAATTAAATTAATGCGCTGCCCATTGCACTTTGCTTAGGTCTATGCCGTCTTTGAACATTTCCCACAGTGGGGACAATTCCCTTAATTTATCAATTTTGCTTTTCATTAAATTGATGGTGTAGTCCACGTCCGCCTCGGTGGTAAAGCGACCGATGGAGAAGCGGATGGAACTGTGTGCCAATTCGTCTGATCGACCCAGTGCACGCAACACGTAGCTGGGCTCCAAGCTGGCCGAAGTACAGGCCGAGCCACTGGATACGGCGATGCCTTTTACCGCCATGATCAAGGACTCGCCTTCCACGTAGTTGAAGCTGATGTTTAAGTTGTGCGGCACGCGGTGTTCTAAATCGCCGTTCACGTAAACCTCTTCCATGCTTTGTAGGCCGTTTAGCAATTTGTCGCGTAAGCGGCGGATGCGGGTGTTTTCTTCCGCCATTTCTTCGCGTGCCAATCTAAACGCTTCGCCCATGCCGACAATGTGGTGCGTGGCCAACGTGCCTGAACGCATGCCGCGGTCGTGGCCGCCACCGTGCATTTGCGCTTCGATACGGATGCGCGGTTTACGGCGCACGTACAATGCACCTATGCCTTTAGGGCCATAGGTTTTGTGTGCGCAAAAGCTCATTAAATCGACCGGCAACTGCTCCAAATCGATGGCCACTTTACCAGTGGCTTGTGCCGCGTCCACGTGAAAGATAATGCCATTTTCACGGCACAAATTACCGATTGCTACGATGTCTTGGATCACACCGATTTCGTTGTTCACCAACATCACCGACACCAACACGGTATCGGGGCGTATCGCCGCTTTTAATTTGGCTATATCCAGCAAGCCGTTGGGCTCTGGGTCCAAATAGGTGGCGCTAAAGCCTTGGCGTTCTAGTTCGCGCATCGGATCGATCACCGCTTTGTGCTCGGTGGTCAGGGTGATCAAGTGCTTGCCTTTTTCGCTGTAAAAATTCGCTGCGCCTTTAATGGCCAAGTTATTGGATTCGGTCGCGCCAGAAGTCCAGACGATTTCGCGTGGGTCGGCGCCAACCAACTTGGCCACTTCTAGCCTGGCATTTTCCACGGCTTTTTCTGCAGTCCAACCGTAAGGGTGGCTGCGTGAGGCCGGGTTGCCGAAATGCTCGCTAATGTAGGGTATCATTTTTGCGGCTACGCGCGGGTCCACCGGTGTGGTGGCCGAGTAATCCAAATAGATTGGGTACAAGCCCTCTTCGGAACCGCTGACTACTGACATTTCTACTGTTGCTGACATGCGTTTATTTATCCTTAACTGGTGTTAATTTAAGACTGCTGTTGCGTTCAACATTAAGCCGCCATCGCGCTTAGTTGTTTTAATCGAATTACTTCTTGCTGCAAGTGCTGTAAAAAGTCCGCCACTTGCTGCGCACTATTTTGTGTTCCTAAGCTTACTCGCACGGCACCGCGTGCTAACTCTTCCTGCACGCCCATGGCCAACAACACGGCGCTGGGTTCGGTGCTGTCGCTGGAGCAAGCTGAGCCACTGGCCACGGCGTAGCCTTTACGATCCAAGGCCACGACCAAAGTTTCACCCTCTATGCCATCCACGGCAAAAAAGCTGGTGTTGCTCAAGCGGGTCGACTGTGCGCCGAAAATGCTTGCGTTCATCGCCGCCAAGCCGGCTTCCAATTGTGTTCTAAGACTTAGGGTATGGCTTTGGTAGTCGGCCAATTGTTGGCTAGCCAGTTCGCAGGCCAGGCCAAAGCCGACTATCGCCGCCACATTTTCCGTGCCACTGCGCAAACCGCGCTCTTGCCCGCCCCCGTGCAACAAGGGCTGTATGTCCACGCGCTTATCTAAAATCAGCGCGGCAGCGCCTTGTGGGCCGTGCAGCTTGTGGCTGGAAACCGTCATGGCATGCACGTTTAATTCATTGAAATTTATATCTATTTTTCCTAGGGCTTGCACCGCGTCGGTGTGCATTAAACTGCCATGCGCGCGAGCCAGTTCCGCCAGTTCCGCCACGTCCTGCAGCACGCCGGTTTCGTTGTTGGCCAGCATGACCGACACCAAACTGGTCGGCTGGATTAATTGCGATTTCATTTCAGCGCGATCGACTTTGCCATGGCTGTCCACCGCGATGCTATTGCCAGTGTGACCTAGTGCACGCATGGCAGCGGCTGAGCGAGTCACACAGGGGTGCTCGATCGCACTAGTTAAAATTTGCCCTTGCGGCAGGTAATCAGCCAGGCCTTTAATGGCTAGGTTATTAGCCTCGGTGCCGCTGGCCGTAAACACCACTTGCGCGGCTTGTGCGCCACAGGCGCGGGCCACTTGCTCGCGCGCTTGCGCCACCGCTTCACGGGCGGCACGACCAAATTGATGGCGGGTGCTGGGGTTGCCACTTTGCGTGCGCATCCACGGCAGCATGGCGTCTAAAACGCGAGCGTCTATCTGCGTGGTGGCGTTGTGATCAAAGTAAACGTGGCTCATGGCTTACGCGCTGACCGTGCCTGCATTGGGGATATTTTCAGAGTGGCTGCGTGGCACCATGGTTACCACTTGCTTGTTTTTTTGAGCTGCCACCATGTCGGCTAAGCTGATGCCGGCCAAGTAATCTAAAGTTTTGCTATTGAGTGTGGCCCACAAATCGTGCGTCATGCAGCGACCTTCGTCACGGCAGTTTTCATGGCCGCCGCATTGCGTGGCATCAATTTGCTCATCGACCGCGTTGATGACATCGGCCACGGTAATGTCGGTGTAGTTTTTCGCTAACTTGTAACCGCCACCAGGGCCGCGCACGCTGCTCACCAGACCTTGCCTACGCAAGCGACTAAACAGCTGCTCTAAATAAGATAAGGAGATTTTTTGTCGCTCGCTGATGCCAGCCAAAGTGACCGGCTTGATTTCGCTGGGCAAGACGCCTTTTGTCATGGCGTCGTGCGCCAAGGATTCGTGAAGCGCCAGGTCCAGCATGGCGGTAACGGCAAAACGGCCTTTGGTGGTGAGTTTCATGACTTTAATAGCCCTCTATAATTGTCAAGTATTCTATAATACCCGATAACTTTAGTCAACTATTTGGCCGGCCATTTTTTAGGTCGTTTTGCTAAGCGGCCGTGCTATTTTTTCGTGCTGGTTTTCTTTGCGGGGGCTTTATTAGTGCTGGGCTTCACGTCAAACGCGCTGGCCACCTTGCTGTCGGCTTGCGCATCCACGGCTAATAACTGCAGTTGCAGGGTCATCTCAGCCAACTTCAGCTCTTGCTTAGCGCTTTTTTCCATTAAGGCTTGCAAGGCGATAGCCATGGCTTCGTGGTTGAATTTCTCGTTGTCGTCCACCACCGCGTAGGCGGTAAAGCTGGTGGTGTCGGCTTCGGCCTTTTTGGCAACGGGCGCTTCTTCTAATATGCGCGCTGGTATGCCTATGGCCGTGGCATTGGCTGGCACGTCTTTCACCACCACCGCGTTTGAGCCCACTTTGGCACCGGCACCCAAAGTGATCGGGCCTAAAATTTTAGCGCCGGCCCCGATGACCACGCCTTTTTCTAGGGTGGGGTGGCGTTTGCCTTTGTTCCATGAAGTGCCGCCTAGCGTCACGCCGTGATAGAGCGTGCAGTCGTCGCCTATGATGGCGGTTTCGCCTATGACCACGCCCATGCCGTGATCGATGAAAACGCGGTGGCCTATGCTAGCGCCCGGGTGTATCTCGATGCCGGTTAACCAACGGGCCAAGTGCGAGCTAAAGCGCGCTAGCCAAAACAAGCGTTTTTGCCACAAGAAATGCGCCACGCGGTGCATTAATAAAGCGTGCACGCCGGGGTAGGTGGTGAGGATTTCCCAATGCGTTCTGGCCGCGGGGTCGCGCTCAAATACAATGGCAATGTCTTCTTTTAAATGATCAAACATAATTCAGCCTTCTTAACGATTTCTCTTGCTAGGTTGCCCGCAGCTTGTTGCGCGGACTAACCCTCAATACTTATCGTGTTTTTTTGGGGTGACGGTTAACGTTAGTATGCCACGTAACAAATTAACTTCTTCTTTCTCTAAGCGAATTCTGGCATAAATCCGCCGCAAGCGTTCCATCAGTTTTTTCGGTGCTTGCGGATTTAAATAGCCTATGTGCAGCAGCGTTTCTTGCAGGTGTTGGTAAAAGCCTTCCACGCTTTCTATGCTGGCATACACCGGTGGCGCGTGCGGGCTCAGGTTATCGTCTTGCAAGTTTTGTTTTTCCAGTGCGGCCATTCTTAATTCGTAACACATAATCTGCACTGCGGCGGCTAAGTTGAGCGAGGAGTAAGCTGGGTTGGCTTGTATCATCGCCAAGAGTTGGCATAAATCCAGCTCGGCATTCGATAGGCCACTCATCTCGGTGCCAAACACCAAGGCCACGGTTTGCGTGGAGGCCACATCTATCGCCGTGTGTGCCGCACTTCTAACGTTGACCAATTCGTGGGACAAGCCGCGTTTACGCGCGCTCATGCCTATGGCGAAGGCGCAGCCTTCCAGCGCTTGGGCCAAGGTTTCGGTCACCACCGCCTGCTCCAATAAATCGGCCGCCCCGGTGGCCAGTGCCGTGGCGTGCGCATCGGGGAAGCTATCCGGTTTAACCAAATACAAATGCTGCAAGCCCATGGTTTTCATGGCGCGTGCGGCCGAACCTATGTTGCCAGGGTGGCTGGTTTGGCATAACACCACACGGAAATTGTGCAGTGGGGCTAGAGCTGGGCTATCGATAGTGGCTGACATGAAGGGTACCGTTAAAACGCTAGTTTAGCACCGATGGCCGTAAAGGCGCCACGCGGGCTGGCATGGCTTAAGCGCTTTGGCGTTCTTGCTTGCGTTCGATTAAGCCGGCCATCAGCTCTTTCATTTCCCAAAACGGTATGGGGTTTTTGCTGTACAAGCGCACGCGCTTAGGCAGGCTGCCTTTGGCGGCGATGTCGTCGGCGCTTAAATTAGTCACGGCGACAATGCCCATGTCGCTGAAAGCGTCGTTGCCGCGCAAGGCTTTGAGCATGGCCAGCGCGTCAATCTCGCTTAGGTTTAAATCGGTCATGAGTAAGTCTGGTGTTTGCAAGCCAAGGGCAACCATGGCTTCAATAGGATGGGCTGTCATTTTTAGATCGACGGCCAAGCCCCAGCTTTTGATGGTTTGACGGTATAGGCTTTGCGTGGCTTCGTCTTTTTCGATGATCAGCACGTGCAATTTAGAATCGTCGCTGTGCTGGGTCTTTTTATGGCTGGCGCGGCTGGCGGTCATGCGGTTGAACGAGGCGCGAGTAATGCGTCTGTGGCCACCGGGTGTTTTCCAGCCTTCTAACGCGCCTTGCTCCACCCAAAGCTGCACCGAGCGTATGGTCACGCCCAGTTCTTTGGACACGTCACTGGTGGTCATCAAATCGAGTGCTTTTAATGCGAGTTTTTGGGTTGCCATGGACGCTGCTTTGCTTGCTTAACATAGAGTAGGGTGAAGGAAGGTCGGCCATGGCTTAAGCTAGATTGTTGATGCGGTCTTTGAGCAGCTTGCTTGGTCTAAAGCATGGGTAAGCCGACGTTTTATGTTGAATTTGTTCGCCGGTTTTCGGGTTTCTAACCGTGCGCGCTTGCCTGGTTTTAGTGAAAAACGTGCCAAAGCCACGAATCTCAAATTTATTGCCTGTACTTAAATGGTCGCCCACAAAATCAATTAGGTTGTTGATACACGTCAAGCAATCTGCTTCCGATAGATAGGAAATTTTTTCTTTGATGTTAGTTACTAACTCAGATTTAGTCATGGCGATTCCGGCTACTAAGGATTTACTGTGTTGCGTCTTAAGGCAGGCTACAATTATTGGCGATTTTTTAAGTAGGTTTATATTATCAGATATTTACTTATTAGATTTATCACTTAAAGAATGATTAATGCTATTTATATTATTTATTTTCAAAGCACTGCATTAAAGCCTGGCGCGGTTAGGTCATAGGTTTATTTAAGAAATCGTATTAAAATAACTCCTTAAACGTTCTTTAACCCGCCAATTCATTCAGCCAAGCTAAGCCGTTGCGCTTAAGTTGGCTTTGGTATAAGCCACAGATTCGAGACACTATGCATCCCATGCTATCTAATGCAGTAAAAGCTGCCCGCCGTGCTGGAAACATCATTACACGCGCATCCGAGGATATCGGCGCCCTTAAAATTCAGATTAAGACCTATAACGATTTTGTCACCGAAGTTGATAAGGCGGCTGAGCAAGCCATCATCGATACCTTAAAAGAGCTCTACCCTACTCACGGCTTTTTGGGGGAGGAGAGCGGTGAATCGAATGCGCAGTCTGACTTTATTTGGATTATCGATCCATTGGACGGCACCACGAATTTCTTGCACGGTTTGCCGCAATATTGTATTTCGATTGCCCTGCAGGAGCGAGGTGTCTTGACACATGCGGTGATTTACGACCCCAATCGCAATGATTTATTCACGGCCACCAAAGGCCGCGGCGCATTTTTAAACGACAAGCGCATCCGTGTTACGCAGCGCAGCAAATTGCAAGAGTCCATCATCGGCACTGGGTTCCCATTCCGTGATTTCACGCATTTGGACACTTATTTAAATATGTTTAAAGACATGATTAAAAAGACTACCGGATTACGTCGCCCGGGATCAGCGGCGCTGGATTTGGCTTACGTGGCCGTGGGCTGGTACGACGGTTTTTGGGAAATAGGCTTATCTACTTGGGACATTGCTGCTGGCGGTTTAATCGTGCAAGAAGCGGGCGGCATAGTTGGTGACTTTGAAGGCAACGAAGATTGGCTTAAAACTGGTAACATCGTCGCCGCCAACCCAAAAATATTCGGTCAAATGCTGCAAACTTTAGCACCGCATTTAACCGACAATTTGAAATCGTAAGGGTCAACCTAGATCGTGGTGTGTTCTGAGAAAATAACTAAAAACTAAATAAGCTGCCGTGAGCCAACTGGTTAATATGTTGACGTGGAGAATGTTGCTCAAACTCGCGCATAATCAGTGATTCTTGATCGGGTTTCAGGTGGGTAATAAATACCTCGGGATCGCTGTTCAGCAAAGCTAAATCTTCGCAAAGCATTTTCGGGTTGTAGTGCTTGGCAGCAAGTGTTCGCGCTTCTTCACTGTCAACAAATGATGTTTCAATAATTAAATATTTTAGCAGTTTGGCTCGATTAAGTGCGGCCCAAAAAGGTGCGTGGCTAGTGGTGTCGCCTGAATAAACCAAAGAGCCGGCACCGGAATCGAGCAAGTACCCGACTGCCGGCACTGTGTGATTTGCAGGAATGGCCGTTATGGTGCGTTGGCTTAGCTGTATTGATTGGCCTGCCACTATGCTTACAAAACTTACGCAAGGTTCGGCCTTGCTAGGCAATTCAGTAAAGTCTGGCCATATTACCCAATTAAACAAATGTTGTTTAATGCTGGAGATGGTTTCTGCCAAGGCATAAATGTAAATTGGCTTGTTTCTCAAGCCTTGAACGGTGTCGGCAATCAGTGGGATGCTGAGTATGTGGTCGATGTGGCTGTGGGTTAAAAAGACATGATCGATTTTTGCTAATGCGTCTATGGACAGATCGCCTACGCCCGTTCCTGCGTCGAGTAGAATGTCCTCGTCGACTAAAAAAGAGCTGGTTCTCAGCGTTCCACCAATGCCCCCACTGCAGCCTAATACCTGAATTTGCATAGCAGCCTGTGTCACCTCAATAATACAGTCATTGTAATGTGCCATGACTAATCTCACAACAATCAAATTAAGACTATCTTTGCTGGGTGGAAACGATATAAAATTTGAGCGTTGCATTTTATTTGGCTGCATAAAGTATGGCAAGTCCCGGTAGCGAAATGCTAGAAAAAATACCTTTGCTTCAGGCGCTCGAGCCCGAATTATTAGCGCAATTGTCTGCGGTTATGCAGTTAAAGGAGTTGGCTAAGCAAGACTATTTAATGCACAAAGGTGACCGTGGCGATGAGCTTATTTTCTTGCTACAAGGCCGCTTGCTGGCGGTTGATGTAACCTCCGAAGGTAAACAAACCGGCCTTAACTTTTTAACCCCAGGCGACTTCTTGGGGGAATTGGCGATCATAGATGATTTGCCTCGTTCAGCATCGGTGGTGGCAATCGCACCTTCATTGGTCGCTTTGTTGCCTAAGTTGCATGCTAAAAAAATGATCTTTGAGAACCCCCTTGTTGCTGAAAGAATGTTGCGCCACATTTCATTAAAGTTGCGTGCTACCACCGATTTTCGTGCGCTGCTTGGCATACCTAATGCCTTTCAGCGTGTCCTGAGTTTGATGGAAATGTTGGCTAAGCCCGATCCAGGCAAGCTTATGACTATAGAGAATATGCCCACTCATGAGCAAATTGCCCTTATGGTCAACACCAGTCGCGAGACTGTCACGCGTGCCTTTCAAGTGCTCAATGACGAGCAAGTGGTAGAAAAAGATAACCGCCGTTTAATTATTCGTTTCCCCGATAAGTTGCACATCATTATTCAGCGTATCGCACAGGAAAAAAGGCTTTGAGAGTCGGCCTTGCTATGAATTGGCCGCGCTTGATTTTGGTCAGTTCAGTTGTGTTCTTGATGGGCCTTTATGTCAGCTTACCCAATAGTCCGTATAAGAAATTAGAGTTTGCCGCCTACGATCAAATGGTAGCTTGGGGGCCTGCTGCACGAAGCGATCAGCGCATCATCTTAATAGATATAGACGAAAAAAGTTTACGTGACGTGGGCCCTTGGCCTTGGCCTAGAAAGCAAGTGGCTACCCTCATTAGCCAAATTACTCAGAACTATCAAGTGGCATTGCTAGGGGTAGATATTGTTTTTCCGGAGGCTAAAGACGGCGATGCTCTGTTAAAAGCCGCGCTCAATCAACCGAACGTGGTATTTAGTCAGGTTTTGGATTTTTCAGAGGCATCGCAAAATCAAGTTGGGCAATTAGCCGGTTTAAGTCCTGTCCAGGATGCCAGTCTGTTTCATCCTGTCACAGGCTACATTGCCAATCATCCCAATTTGCTGCAAGCCGATTCACAAATTGGCCACATCAGCCCCTTGATTGACGCCGATGGTAAGGTGCGCCGCATTATTCCTTTAGCTTGCGCCCCTATTGGCTGCACCACTGCGTTAAGCTTGCGTATGTATCAAGCCCTGCATGGCGCAAAGCAAATGCATGGTCAGATCAACAAAAAAAACCTGCAGTTAAGCCTAAGTAGTGGCGAAATCTTAACCCTACCTTTGGATCAAGAGCGCGCCATGCCTATCCCTTATCGGGTGAGGGTGGGTGGCTTTGATTACGTATCGGCAAGCGATGTGCTAAGAGGTCGAGTGGCGCCAGCCACGCTCAACAATGCTGTGGTCTTGTTGGGAAGCACGGCATTGGGTTTGGGCGACCATGTTGCCACGCCTACCCACAGCATTGTACCTGGCTTAGAGATACACGCGCAGTTGGTGTCGGCCATGCTAGATCAAGACTTTATCACGCCCCAGTACGGATGGGCTTGGCTGTTGGTCCCCTGCCTGTTGATTGTCTTGTTTTATTTGCTTTGGCCATGGCGCAACACCAAAGGGCTAATCATATGGATGACTTTGAGTGGTGGTCTGGTAGTGGCGGTATCCATTATCTTATTCATGCAGCGCGGTTGGTGGATTCCTTTAAGTCCTATGCCATTGATGGTGGCGTTGTTAGGTGTGTTGGGTTTGGTGCTAGAGAGTATGCGGCTTAATCAGCAATTGCGGGTGGTGGCCCATCAGTTTAGTCGGTTTATTCCAGAAAGCTTGGTTAAGCGTTTAATCCGAGGTCGATTGGTGGGGCCAAGCAGTGATAAGCGCGAATTAACTGTATTGGTAGCAGATATGCGTGGTTTTACCGGCGCATCCGAAAGTAAGTCACCGGAAGCCGTGGCCGAATTGGCGCAGAAATGCTTAGACACCCTCACGCAAGTCGTTTACCAGTTCGGAGGCACCATAGAAAAATACTCGGGTGATGGCCTCATGGCGATTTGGGGTGCACCTAATTCTGATCCAATGCATGCAAAACATGCGGTTGAGGCTGGCATAATCATGCAAGAGAACATTGAAAATTTAGCCTCATGGTTTATTGCTCATGATTTCAAGCCCATGAAAGTCAGTGTGGGTATCAACACTGGCGAAATGGCGGTTGGCGTGTTTGGTGGGGATGCACATCTGGCTTGGACTGCCCACGGTGATGCGGTGAATGTGGCCAGCCGCATAGAACAGCTTACCCGAAATGTAAAAGAAAGCTTATTGATGGGGTGGAAGACGGCTGAGCTCTATGGTATGGATAAAGTTCGCTATTGTGGGGACCATTACGTGAAAGGCCGTCTCGGCTTGGTTGCGGTTTACACCCTAAAGTGATCCTTGGTTGTGTCGACATAAAAAATTTGCTATGACAAGGGGTTGGCGCGAAAATTTAGGTAAGAAAGTCAGTCTCAAACTAGAAAACCCTTAAAAGCTTGAAATTTCCCCCACCGACCCAATTTAAGAAAATGTGATTTGTGTCACAAAAATTTGACTGTCATTGGAGGATTATCTGAGGTGAGGTAAACCATGAAGTATGGCCTCCGTTGAATGGGATAAAAACGTTATAAAAGGCAATATGATTATTAAGTTGAAAAATACATTGTTGATTGTGTTGGCGCTAATGACCTTTGGGCTTGGCGTCAAGGCTAATGCTGGTAATCCAATGGACGTTGGCGAAGTTATTTTTACCATAGGTGAGGTTAAAGTACTTGGCAGTAATAGCAATGCGCCATTAAAACGCGGGGATGCCTTGGCTGTGGGTCAAATTTTACTCACGGGTAGCAATGGTCATGTGCATATACGCTTTATTGATCAAGCCTTCGTGAGTGTTCGCCCAGGCTCAGAGTTGCATATAGAGCAATACCTCTACGATCAGGCTGAGCCGGCAAATAACCGCATTAAATTTAAGTTGGTAAGTGGCACCTCACGCTTCATTACCGGCAAAGCGGGGCAAGCAGCTAAACAAAACTTTAGACTTAACACGCCTGTGGCGGCTGTTGGTATTCGTGGCACAGATTTTATAGCACAGGTAGCCAATGACGTAACGCGTGTTGCTGTGCAGCAAGGTGGGGTGGTTATCTCTCCTTATACCCAAAGTTGCAACGCCCAAGCATTGGGTGCATGTGACGGGGCGCAGTCGCGTTTTCTGGCGGGTAGTTTAACAGATGCATTTTTAGAAGTGAAAGCTCAGGGCGCCGTGCAATTGGTTCAAGGGCAAGGTAGGAAATCATTCGCGCTGCCCCGTCCTGAAGAGCCTGGTGTTAAAGCTGAGAATGGGGAAAAATCAACGGATGCTTTACCTGTCGGCATGAAGAGCACTCAGCAATTGATGTGGGGGCGCTGGTCTGCCAATGCGGCAACGCCTACGGGCTATGAGCTAATAGGCCAAAATGATGCTTTTGTGCTTTATCGGTCTATGGGGGACTTAAGCTTACCTTCAGTTGGGTATGTTAGTTTTCAGGTAAAGGATGCGCAGGTTTTTGGTCGTGAGGGCCATGGAACCTATGAAGATGCCACTATTACAAAAGCAAACCTCTCAGTAAATTTTGAAAAGATGCGCTACGCCACTAATTTTGATTGGCAATTCAAAGAGACTAAAGCCAGTCTTTATAGTCGTGGCACTATAACTGATACGGGGCGATTAAACGCAGATCGCGCAAACAGCAATATGTCAATATCAGGCGCATTTAGTGGGACGTCTGATGAGGCCGCCTATTTGTTCTCTAAAAAGTTTAGTAATGACCTTAATGCCTATGGCCTAATTCGCTGGCAACAGTAAAAGCTACCCCCAGGGACTACATGATATAATCTAGCCCCAAGATGAAAGTAACAGCCTCAATATTTTACACCCTTTTTTTTTGGGTACTTTTGCCCGCTCTATTGGGCTATCAAGCACAGGCTCAGCCCTTATCAGAAAATAATTTTGCAGTACTGGCAAGTGAAGTTGAGGCTTTAGTGCGTGCCGGCAAACCGCAGTTGGCTTTAGATCAGCTGGTGCGGGCGCAATCTCAGCAAGAAAATAATCCGGAATTCGACTATTTATTAGGCACTACCGCTTTAGCGGCAGAGTCACATGAAGTGGCTATTAATGCCTTAGAGCGAGTGGTATTGATGCAGCCTAATTTTGCCGGTGCATGGCTTGATTTGGCGATTGCTTATTTTCAGGTGGGCAATATTGGAATGGCCGGTCAACTCATTAATCATGTTGATGAAAACTTTTCTCCCCCAGCGAGCCTCAAAACTCAACTTGCCATTGTAAGAAAAAAGATTAATCAAGCACAGTTTATTAATGGCTGGCATGTTGATATAGGGGCGTTTGCTGGTCATGTTAAAAATGCAAACTACGGATTGCGCCAATCAAGCTTCCAGTTGACGCCCTCTGGGTACGCACCTATGGAGGTGATAGTTACAGGGGAAAACAAACCTCAAGATGATGATGCTATTGAGGTGCGTGCCGAGGCCTACCGTAAATTTGATTACGGTAATTTAGCTCATAGCGAAGTGCAGTTATCAATGCGTGCCAGGGAGTATGCCCAAGTGACAGCACAAAACTTTATAGACTTGTCTGCCTATGGTGCATATACGAAACCGTTGATTGGAAAAAAAGATTGGGATGCATCATCAGGTGTCATGTTAAGGCATCTGATGCTAGATGGTAAAAGCAAGGCAAGTTATGCCAGTTTTTTTACTGGTCTAAAAACCCATATTCAGCTGTGTAATGTTTCAGCAAGATTAGAGTTAGAGCATAGAAATTTTCAAGGGTCTGATGAATTCAACGCTAATATCCCATGGTTAGGTTTTGGTGCGGTCTGCCCCATAAAACAGGCCTCACTGGAAGCCTATTATCGCTATGGTTGGGATAATCCAGAAGGCGCCAGGCCAGGCGGGGTGACGATGCGACAAGAATCGTCTGTGCAGCTAAAGTGGCAGGCAAACAGTGCGTTACAGATGCGAGGGGTGGTTTATTACGCAAATTATAGTGATAAAAAAGGGTACAGTGAGTTGCTTGATCGTGGCCACCCAAAGGAAATACATCGCCTTGGGCAGCGGCTAGAGTTGGCTTGGATCCTGCCGCAGGCCAAACGTTGGTTGATGCAGTTGGAGTTAGATAATATGCAAAATAGGTCCAATATTGCCGTATCAGAC
>SXGT01263069.1_pt1 | contig 26397 bp, 21 predicted proteins | sample 3176221 | NCBI WGS metagenome assembly SXGT01 (sample SAMN11356862, study PRJNA531348) | freshwater metagenome | isolation source: freshwater sample F1-120 | place: China: Fuxian Lake, Yuxi | collected 2017-12-25
AGCAGCGAGAGCGGGAACACGCGCCAGGCGTGCGGCAGTTCGCCGCGGCGCAGGTGGCGTTTGGACACTCGGTGCTCGCCGAACCGGGCGAAGGTGCGGCGCAGCTCGCGCGCGGTGGTCTTGGGCGCGGTCGCCGGGTCCGGGGGCCGACGCCACCAGAGCCGCTCCAGCGGCATCAGGTACTTCTGCCAGAACGCCGAGTCGTAACGGGCGGGGAACAGCGCAATGAGCTTGCCGTTGGATTTGAGAACACGATACAGTTCGTCCACGCGGGCCGGGGCCGGCTCGGTGGGGTCGTAGAGCGCGTTCCACGACACCACATCGAAGCAGCCGTCGGCGAACGGCAATCGCGGGCCGTCGAGTTGGGCGAACTGGGCCGTCAGGCCGTGGCGGGCGAAGTTGTCGCGCACGAGGTGCGGGTATTCTGCTGCGGTGGTGGCGACGGTCACGTTCGTTTCGGTGCGGGCGTAGCGCACCGCGTCGGTGCCCAGCCCGCACCCCAGAACGAGGAGTGATTCGCCGGGATGCCGGCCGAACTCGAGGGCGCTTTCGAGCCACGCCCCGTGCTGGTGGTATCGCTTGTGCTCCAACTCGTCGAACCACGCGGCGGAAAATGGCTCACAGTCGCGGCGGCCCCGGCGTACAGTAGGCGGGCGGATCAGTTCGCGGGTCGCGGCCGTGTGCGGGTCCGGGCGCGGCAGTCCCGTTCCGGCCGGTGGTGGCGTCGCGTGTTCCGACGAACCGGGCACTTCGTCGGCGAACAGCTTCAGTCTCCCGAACACGCCGTCCATGATGACCGCACGCGATAACCGCGCCCGACGAGCGAATCAAGTGGAAGATGAGAACGCAGAGGACGCACCATGAGTCGGTTGTGGGACGCGATGAAACGGACCGTGACGCGCGACCCGGCCCCGCCGCCGGACCTGGACGCGACGTTCGCGGAGCTGCGCACCAAGACCCCGGCCCCGGTGTTCTGGCTGCTCGGCAAGACGCAGTCCGGTAAGACCTCCCTGATTCGCTACCTCACCGGCGCGGAAGAGGCCGCCATCGGCTCCGGGTTCCGCCCCTGCACTAAGACCTCTCGCCTGTACCAGTTCCCCACGGCCGACGCGCCGCTACTCACCTTCCTCGACACCCGCGGCGTCGACGAGCCGGGCTACGACCCGACCGAAGACATCGCCGCGTTCGACCCGACCGCCCACGTTGTAATCGTGACGGTGAAGGCGACCGACTTCGCGCAGGGAAACGTGCGGGCCGCGCTCGAGCGCATCCGCGCCGCGAGCCGCTCGCGCCCCGTGGTGCTGGCGGTCACGAACCTGCACGAAGCGATCCCGCGTCAGCCGCACCCGGACCCGTACCCGTTCGGCGCGCTGATCTCGAACCCGAACGCGCCGCTCCCGGGCACGGTTCCTCAGCCGTTGCGCCAGTGCATCGACGAGCACCGCCGCGCATTTACCGGGCTGTTCGACCACTGCGTCGCGATCGACCTAACCAAACCCGACGACGGGTTCCCCGAACCGAACTATGGCGGCGAGCAACTGAAGCAGACGCTCCTCGACGTGCTCCCGGCCGCGTACCGGCAGACGCTGCTGCGCCTCAAGGAAGCGACCGACGCGCTGAAGGACGTGCACCTGCGGCACGCGCTGCCGGTCATTTTGGGGTACTCGACCGTGGCCGGGACCGCGGGCGCGGTGCCGATCCCGTTCGTCGATATGGTGATCCTGCCGGGCATTCAGGCGCGCATGGCGTACCAACTCGCTACGATCTACGGCCAGCCGATGAACCAGGAGCGGGTTAAGGAAATCGGGGCCGCGGTCGGCGTCGGGATGCTGACCCGCACGCTCGCGCGGCAGGCGGTCAAGTTCATCCCGTTCGTCGGCTCGGCAGTCGGCGCGACCGTGGCCGCGGCCAGCACCTACGCCTTCGGCCGCGCGCTGTGCTTCTACTTCTCCGCCGTGTGCGAGGGCCACGTACCCTCGGCCGACGCGCTCCGCGCGTTCTACCAGGAGCAGTACACCGCCGCTGAAAATCAGTGGAAAGAAGACCGCGCGAAGGGCGAAAAGAAGTAAGCCGCCCGCGGGAGAACCCAGGGCGGTGCCCTGGGCTGAGGAAGCGCAGGCCTTCAGCCTGCTGACCCTCAGCCCCGAAGGGGCGCGATTCCTCAACCCAGGGCACCGCCCTGGGTTCCATTCACCGAGCCTTCGCACATGACCCGCCTTCGCATCGCGCTCGTCGTCACGTTCTTTCTCGCCCCGTTTCTGTTCGTGATGGGCGCGGGCGGATACCACCTGTGGAAGACCGGGTGGATGGTGTGGGCGTGGATTCCGATGTTCGTGTGCCTCGTCCTCGCGTACTTCCTCGCGTGGCGGTGGACCCGGCGCGGCAGCCTGCCCGCCCCCGACCCCACGCCGCCCGACTACTGGACCGAGCGCGACAAGCTGGCGTTCGCAAAAGTCGAAGAGAAGGCCAAGTCGTTCGAGAAGATCACCACCGAGCAGATCGAAGACCCGAAGCACTACTCGGAACTGGCTCTCGACCTCGCGAAGCAGGTGGCCGAGCAGTACAACCCCGGCGCGACCGACCCGTTCGAGCACCTGACGCTGCCCGAAGTGCTCACCTGCATCGAACTGGCCGCCGCGGACCTCGACGAACTCGTTCGCAAGTACGTTCCCGGCTCGCACCTGATCCGCATTCGCGACATGAAACGGGCGCGCAAGGCCGTGAACACCTACAAGACCGCGATGAACGTGTACTGGGCCGGGGCCGCCATCTTCGACCCGGTTCAAACGGGTCTGCGGTATCTGGCGTCGCGGTCCGCGCTCGGCGGCCTGATGTCGCGCATCCAGGACAACGTGATCCTCTGGTTCCACACTCAGTTCGTTCACCTGTTGGGCCGCTACTTGGTGGAGCTGAACAGCGGGCGGCTGAAAGTGGGCGCGAAGCGGTATCGCGAGTTGCTCGCGCAGCACCAAGCGCCGCCGGTGGACGACCCGGCCGCGCGGCCCGAACCGACGCCGGAAGCGGTGGGCGAAGCGGCCGTGACCACCACAGCAGCCACTGCGATTGGGCCGAAGGCGATCACCCTGAGCGTGCTCGGTTCGGTCAAGGCCGGCAAGTCGAGCCTCGTGAATGTGCTACTGGGCCGCGGCGGCGCGACCGTGGACCGCTTGCCCGTCACCGCCGGCGTTCGCTACGACTACAAACTTTCGGGCAATCAGCCGGTCAGCATCCTCGATACGACCGGCTACGGTCAGAACGGGCCGAGCGACCCGGACTTCACCGCTGCGGTCGAAGCCTCGCGCGACGCCGACCTGATCGTGCTCGTCACCCACGCGACTAACCCCGGCCGGCAGGACGACGTGAACCTGCTGGACCGCCTGCGGGCGTGGTTCGTCGCCAAGCCGCACCTGAAGATGCCTCCGGTCGTGGTCGCGGTTTCGCACATCGACCTACTCAGCCCGAAGGCCGAGTGGTCCCCGCCATACGATTGGAGGACCGGCATGCGGCCGAAGGAACAGAACATCCGCGAGTGCGTGACCGTGGTGAAGGAGCAAGTGGGCGAGCGCGCCACGGACGTGGTGCCGATCTGCGCGCGCGACGGTGAGCGCACCGGCATCGCGGAGGATTTGATCCCGGCGCTGGTGTCGCACCTGGATCACGCCCGCGGCACGGCCGTGCTGAAAGCGTTAGACGCCGAAGCCGTCGACGGGAAGTACGGCAAGATCGGCGAGCAAGTCGTCGAGAGCGGAAAGGCGGTTTGGGGCCTGTTGAAAGAGGCGTTCAAGGGGAAGAAGTAGGGGAAGGCGCAGCGCTCGTTAGCCGCAAGCCGCGGGTGAGCGCGCAGCAACCTGGTGCATCGGCGCGGTACTTGGGTACGATGAGGCGACTTCGCTTCCTCCTCACCGGGCCGCGCCATGTCGGATACCACCCCCACCCGCCGCGACTTCCTCCGCGCCACGGCCGCCGGTGCCGCCGGTCTTGCCCTCGCGGGCACGGCGACCGCACGATCTTCGCTCTCACTGGGCAAAGCGAAGAGTTGCATCTTCATCAACATGGTGGGCGGGCCGGCACACCTCGACACCTTCGACCCGAAGCCGAACGCGCCCTCCGACATGCGCGGCCCGTTCGCGCCGATCCAGACCAACGTGCCCGGCATCCACCTGTCCGAACTCTTCCCCAAGCTGGCGAAGCACGCGGACAAGTTCAGCCTGATCCGCTCGATGCACCACGACGCCCCGCCGGTCCACGAGTGCGGGTTCCAACTGCTCAACACCGGCCGCCTCTTCCGCGACGGCCCCGACTGGCCGAGCGTGGGCGCGGTGATGAGTTGCTTGAACAACAAGCCGTACTGCGTGATCCCAACGCTCGACGTGCAGACCGGTGTGAACGTCAGTCGCGGCTTTACGAACGCACACCTCAAACGCGAACCGTGGGTCTGGCGCGGGGGTGGCCCCGACGCGATGGCCGGTTCGAGCTTTGCGAACTACGGGTACTCAGACTTTGGAAAGAACTGTGCTTGGGCGTCGCTGACCTCTCGACTGGGCAATGTCTTCCTCACCGTCAACCAGTTCTCCACCGTGTTCGATGCGCCGTCGTGGGATTGCCACGCGGCCGGCGGGTCGCTCAACACCACGCTGAACGACATCCGCGACACGGTCGCGCCGAGCTTCGACACCGCGTTTGCGGCGCTGTTGACCGATCTCGACGCGCGCGGGCTGCTCGAAAGCACGCTCGTGGTGGCGACGGGCGAGTTCGGGCGCACGCCGAAGCTGAACAGCAACGGCGGGCGCGACCACTGGGCCGGGTGCTGGACAACGCTCGTCGCCGGCGGCGGCACGAAGGGCGGACAGGTGATCGGCCGCTCGGACGCGACCGGCAGCGAACCGGCGGACCGGCCCGTTTCGCCGCAGGAACTCGTCGGCAGCATCTTCCACGCGCTCGGCGTGTCGCACAACGCGACGATCCCCGGTCCCGACGGAGCTCCGGTCGCGGTGTACCCTGCGGCCCCGGTCGCGGAGCTGTTCTGAGGTCGGAAGAGTTCACCACAAAGGCACAAAGAACACAAAGGGAAGAAGCTATGAATCGGTCTTCAACTCTCCTGTCGGCCGTTGTCTCTCTCTGTGTTCTCTGTGCCTTTGTGGTGAACTCTTCGTCGGCCGAGCCGCTACCGAACACCAAAGCCCTGACCATCGACGGCAACATCTCCACGAAGCAAGTAGAGGGGATGCACAAGTACCTGGACCGCGAGTTGGCCGCCGCTGCCAAAGCGCGCGACGCGGCGTGGACGAAACTCGACGCCGCCAAGCACCGCGACGGCCTCAAGAAGGTGCTCGGCGTCGTCGACGCGCGGCTCGCGCCGCGCATGGAGTACATCAGCGGGCCGGGCGAACCCGCGGCCATCGCGGAGTGCAAAGCGTTTACGGTGTACGCGGTGCGCTGGAGCGTGCTGCCCGGCATCGACGGCGAAGGGCTGTTGCTCGAACCGAAGGAGAAGGTGAAGGCGAACGTCGTCGCGATTCCCGACGCGCTCTGGACACCGGAGCAGATCGCCGGGCTGACGAAGGACGAGAAACTGGCCTTCGCGCAGCGGCTCGCCGAACACGGCTGCCGAGTCGTGGTGCCGGTGCTCATCGACCGCAACGACAACCTTTCCGGTAGCGAGAAGCTGAAGCGCGCGACCAACCTTCCACACCGCGAGTTCGTTCACCGCATGGCCTACCAGATGGGCCGCACGCTCGTCGGCTACGAGGTGCAGAAGGTGCTGGCGGCGGTCGATTGGTTCCACACGCAGGACAACAAACTCCCGGTCGGCGTGATGGGCGTGGGCGAGGGCGGGCGCGTGGCGCTGTACGCCGCGGCGCTCGACCCGCGGGTGAAGGCGCTACACGTCGCGTGTGCGTTCGGCCCGCGCGAAACCGTTCACGACGAGCCGCTCGACCGCAACCTGTGGAACGGAGTCCTCACCTACGGCGACGCGGAGGTCGCGTCGCTGGTCGCGGGGGCGCGCGACGTGCTGAATCGCGTGACCGTTTACCCGCGGCCGAACATGCCGGAGAAGAAGGGGACGGAGAGCGCGTGGCCGGAGTGGGTCGGGCCGAACACGAAGGTGAGCCGGCAGGCCGCGCCCGGCGGCATCAAGGCCGTATCCGCCGACGACGCGGCGCGCGAACTGAAGCGTTACGGCGCGCTCCTCCCGAACACCGGTCCGCGGTTCGGCATGGTCAACGCCCTCGACAACGCCTACGGCTTCCGCGATCTGCTACACACGCTCTCTGGCGACGGGTTCGCCGTGCCCGAAGAGCTGATGAACGCCGTGGCCGACAAGCGCAAGAACTTCGACCCGGCGGCGCGGCACAAGCGGCAATTCGATCAGCTCGTTGCATACACGCAGAAACTGTGGCGCGACAGCGAGGCCGTGCGCAAAGCGTTCTGGGCGAAGGCCGACGCCAGTTCGCCCGCGGCGTGGGAGAAGTCGTGCGACGCGCTCCGCGAGTACTTCCACAGTGAGGTGATCGGTAAGCTGCCCGAACCCACGATCCCGCTCAACCCGCGCACGCGCCAGGTGTACGACGAGAAGACGTTCACCGGCTACGAGGTCGTACTCGACTGCTACGAGGACGTGTTCGCCTATGGCATCCTCCTGCTGCCCAAAGACCTGAAGCCGGGCGAGAAGCGGCCGGTGGTTGTGTGCCAACACGGGTTGGAAGGGACGCCGCGTGACACCAACGAAGTCGAGAAGCGCCCGGTGTACAACCACTTCTCGCGCCGGCTCGTCGAGCTCGGCTACATCGTGTACGCCCCGCAGAACCCGTACTACGGCCGGAACGACTTCCGCCAGCTTCAACGCAAGGCCAACCCGCTGAAGCTGTCGCTGTTCAGCTTCATCAACCGGCAGCACCAGCGCAGCATCGACTGGCTCGAAACGCTGCCCAACGTGGACCCAAAGAAGATCGCGTTCTACGGCCTCAGCTACGGCGGAAAGACCGCGATGCGCGTACCGGCCGTCGAGAAGCGGTACTGCCTGAGCATCTGCTCCGGCGACTTCAACGAGTGGATCGGCAAGAACGTGTCGGTCGATCTAGACCGCTCGTACATGTGGACCGGCGAGTACGAGATGTACGAGTTCGATCTGGGCAACACCTTCAACTACGCGGAGATGGCGTACCTGCTCGCCCCGCGGCCGTTCATGGTGGAGCGCGGCCACGACGACGGCGTGGGCATCGACGAGATGGTGGCCTACGAGTTCGCGAAGGTGCGCTACCTGTACGCGAACCGACTCAAGATTCCCGACCGCACCACAATCGAGTGGTTCGTCGGCGGCCACCAGATCAACGCGAAGGAGACGTTCGCGTTCCTAAAGAAGAACCTGGATTACCCTAAGTGATCGTCAGCGGCGAGCGAGGGATGTAACCACCTCGACAGCCTTCTGGCCGATCCGCTGCCAGTCGTAGACGGCGTGCGCCAGCTCGCGCCCGCGTTCCGCCATTCTCGTGCTCGCGGCGCGATCCGCTAGCAGCGCCGCAGTGGCGCTGGCGAACTCCGGGCGCTCGGCCAGCGCGAAGTGCGTGCCGGGCTGTGCGTCGATCCCCTCCGCGCCGACCGCGGTGCTGATTACCGGCAGCCCAGCGGCGAACGCTTCCAGAATCTTCAACCGCGTCCCGCCGCCTGCGTCGAGTGGCACCGCGAGTACCGACACGCGGGCCAAATACGGCTTCACGTCCGGCACGTTGCTCGCCACCTCGATACCCGGCGCGCCGTTGAGGGCGAGCAGGTCCGCGGGCGGGTCGCGACCAACAATGCTGAGTGTCGCATCGGGCACACGCGCGCGGAGCGCGGGCAGCACGTCGCGGGCCAGGAACCGCGCGGCGGTGGCGTTCGGCCCCCACGACATCGTGCCCAGGAACATCACCACTTGCGGGCCGGTGCGCCCGGTCGGCAGGTCCGCGAACGCGGCGCAATCGACCCCGTTGGGAACGGTGTACACCGACCGCGCGCCTAGCCCGCGGAAGTGCGCGGCTTCGGCGTCCGACACCGCGCACACTGCCTCGCAGTCGCGCGCCGCGCGCCGTTCCATGCGGTCGAGTCCTTGCGCCTCGGAGCGCAGGAACGAGCGCTTCAGCGGGTTCGTTTGCTCTCCTGCGGTGCGCCGGACGAGCAGCGAGTAGACGTTGTGCAGGTCGATGACCGCCGGAACGCCGGGTGCCGCGCCGCGGTAGAGCAGCGCGTCGAGGTGGTCGAGGTAAAGCACGTCGGGCGGGTTCGCGGTCAGTTCGCGCGCCCACACCGCGCCGGCCTCGCGCCACGAGTGGCGGCGGTACATCACGTACGGCTCGCGCCGGAGCGCGGCAGCGAGCAGTCGCTTCGCTTCGCCCCACTTCGAGCGCGCCGGGACCGGGGCCGGGCGCACGTCGATGCCGGCGGCGCGCAGCGCTTCGATGCCGGCGGCGTGTCCCGGTGCGACCGGGCACACGAGCCGGAAGTCGGTCGCGGCGGCCAGCGCCTTCATCAGGTGGAAGCTGCGGATGTGCCCGCCGCTGTTGAGCGGCCACGGGGCCTCGCTGGTCACCGCCAGCACGCGCGGTCGGGTCACGGTCACGCGCTGGCCTCCGGCGCGGGTTCGAACCGGTTGCGGATCACCTTCGCCGGCACGCCGGCCGCGATCACGTTGTCCGGCAGCGGCTTCGTGACCACGCTCCCGGCCGCGACGACGGTGCCTTTGCCCACGTCCGCGAGGATGATCGCGCCCGTGCCGATCCACGCGCCCGCACCGACGGTGACGAGCTTCCGCTCGCCGCCCTGTTCGCGAATCGGCTTCGTGGGGTCGTCGAAGTAGTGCGTCTTCCCGCCGGACGGGATCTGCACGTTGGCCGCGAGCAACACGTCGCGTTCGAGGTGGACGAGGCCGAGGACGCAGCGCGGGCCGACATAGACGTTCTCGTCCAGCATCGCGCCCTGCTGCGAGAAGAACGTGCCGAACTCGACCGTCGCGGTCGGGTGACAGCGGGCGAGCACCTGTTCAAGGAACGCGCGGCGCAGGTACTGCCCCGTGAGGCCCGGCCACAGTGATAGCAACTGCGACCGCGACTCGAGCGCCGGCCCGCGACCGCGTACAGCAGCGCTCAGCCAGTAGGATGCCAGCACTGGCGACACGCCCACGAGCGCCGCGAGCCGCGCGGCGCGCTTGGCGGCGCGCTTCAGCGCGGACGGCTCGCCGTCGGGCGGAACGTGGATTGTTGGGGGGTTGCTCATCGGGTGCTCGGTCGCCTGCGGCTCGCGGCTAACTGACAGTAGAGGTTGAAATACGCCTCAACTGTGGTGCCGAGCTGGTAGCGCTCGGCTGCCCGCGCGCGGCCGTTCGCCCCCAGGCGCGCGGCAAGCTCATCGTCGCGGAAGAGGCGGCGGATCGCGTCCGCGCAGCCCGCGGCGTCGGAGCGCGGGAACAGCAGCCCCTCGCGCTCGTGCCGCACAATCTCCGGGTTGCCCCCGACGTTCGTAACCACGGCGGGTAGGCCGCTCGCCATCGCTTCGAGCAGCGTCAGTGAAGCCGCTTCGCTCAGCGAGGTGAGCACGAAGGCGTCCGCGGCGCGCATCAGGTCCGGGATGTCGGTGCGGATGCCGAGCCACTTCACGCGTTCCGGCACGCGCAGTTCCACCGCGAGCGATTCCAGTTCCCCGCGCAACGGGCCGTCGCCCACCATCACGAGGTCGACCCCGGGTAGGTCGGGCGCGGTCAACGCGAAGCCGCGGAGCAGCGTCGTCTGATCCTTCACCGGGTGATGCCGGGCGACGTGAATCAGGTAGCGCCGGTCGGGGTCGAGGCCGACATCTTCCTTCGCCAGCCCTTTGTCCGCGGGCGGGCCGTAGGCGTCGATTTCGATGCCGTTCTCGATCACTTCGATGCGGCGGCCGGCGAACCCGTCGGTCTTGGTCAACCCTTCCTTGCTGAAGTGACAACACGCCGTCACCGCGTCCGCGAGGCGGTCGAGCGCGAGCCGGTTCACCGCGCGGCGCAGCGGCGACACGCGATCCGGGTAGTGCCGCCCGTGCTCCGTGAGGATCAGTTTCGGGCGGAACGCGCACAGCGGCTTCGCGAGCGCGGAGTAGAAGAAGGGCGTGTACTGGTGGGCGTGAACGACTTGAATGTCGCGCTCGCGGATCGCGCGGGCGACGCGCCGGCTCACGCCGAAGTCGCGCCCCGGCTTGCGGCCGAAGCAGACCAGATCGACGCCCTCGGCGACGAGTTCTTCGCCGATCCGCCCGACGGCGTCGAGGCAGAAGATGGTGGGGGTGATGCGCCCTTTGAGGCGGCGGACCGTCTCGCGCACGAGGACTTCGGCCCCGGCGACCTGCATCAGGTGGACGACGAACGCGACGCGCAGGGGTTTCACGACGACACCGCGACGGGGCGCTGCGCGGCCGGGTACGGGTACGGCATCGTGAGCGGCGGCAGACCGGAGGGCGACGGGTTCAGTCGGGCCGTCACCGCGCGGGTGATGGCGTGGAGCTGTACCGCGAGCACCATGCAGATGTAGGGCATCTCGAAGTGTTCGAGCGAGAGGAACGCGGCCCCGATGCAGAACAGCATCAGCGCGCACTCCAGCCCGGCGGCGAGCGACCGCACCTTGAGCGTTTCCGGGTCCGTGAACTTGCTCAGCATGCGGCGCGTGCGCCACAGGCCGTAGAAGATGGACACCAGCAGTGCGGCGTACAGGGCCAGCGCCGGCCACCCGCTGTCGGCCGCGGTCTGGAGGTACTGGCTGTGGATCGTGCGCCCTTCCATGTCCGCGCCCTTCGCGAACGTGAACAGGTTCGAGTTGCGGATACCGACCCCGAACACCGGGTTCTCGTTGGCGATCTCCACCGCGATCTTCCACACGCTCCACCGTGACTGCGCGCTGGCGTCCACCTCCTGCGCGCCGACAGAGAAGAACCGCTCCTGGATCTCTTTGCCGGCCATCGCGACCACCACGCACGCGCCGGCCGCGTAGAGCACCCCGACGAACAGCTTGTTCCGGGCGCGGAAGAACATGAGCACCGCGGCGAAGCAGAGCGAGACCATCGCCCCGCGCGAGTACGAGAGCATGACCGCGTGGAGCAGCACCGGGATCACGGCCAGGAAGCCCCAGCGCCACCAGCCGCGGTTGGCCTCCCACGCGAAGAAGCACAGCGGCACCGCCATCGCCAGGATCAGCGCCGCGCCGTTGTTGTCCAGCCCGCCGTAGCCGCGCTGCTGGAGCATCATCCACTTGTACACGACGTAGTAGAAGTTCAGCTCGTACGCGATGTACACCGCGCAGCCGAGCATGACGTAATAGACGATCCACAGGTCGCGCACCGTGCGCAGCACCAGCGCGGCGCAGACGAACATGACGAAGATTTTGACGTACTCGATGAAGTACGGCCACGCCACGGTCTGGTTGTACGCGGTGAGGTAGGTGAGGCTGATCCAGGCGGTGAAGGCGAGGAACAGGTAGTGGCTGCGGTCGAACCGCGGGTTCCCGTACCAGGGCGGCTTCGCGGCCATCACCGGGGTCCACAGCCCCAGCCGCCACAAGGCCGTAGCTTTCAGTGTGATCAGCGCGACCGGCAGCGACCAGTTCACGTCGCCCAACTTCATGCCGAACAGATCGACCCAGTCCCAAATGAACTGCGGGCGCAGCACCGCGTACATGTAGTAGACGGCGATGCCCAGGACCGGGGTCAGGGCGAGCGCCCCGGCCGTGCCCAGGAACATGGTCAGCGCCATGAACGCGAGTTGCTTCATCGGTCGATCCGTCCTGGCGCGCCGGCGGGGAGTGGGTTATCCTATATGGTTGGGGCGCGGAAACGCCTGTTCCGCATTACGGCGGACCCTTCTACCATCTTTCATAGCACACAAGAAAGCCCAGCCGCGGGGAGAAACAGGGTGACGCGCCGTAGACGACGGCGATGCGCGACTTCCCCCTTGACCCCGTCCCCCTTTTCGCTGTATTTCCGCGCGGCCCGTGCCCGTTTCCGCGGTGGAGCCGCCGATGGTCTGCCGTGCCGCCGTTACACTGGTCGCGCTCGTCGCGTGCGTTCCGCACGCCGTCGCGCAAGTGACCCTGTCCGAAGCGCCGGCGTCCGGCGATTGCTTCCGGTATCACGTCGAACTCGATCTCGTCGGCAAGATGACGATCGCGCAGGACGGGCAGAAGCTCGACCTGCGGCTCGAAGCGAAGGCGCGGCACGTGTTCACCGAGCGCACGCTGACCGTGGCCGCCGGGTTGCCGGTCAAGTCGGCCCGGCACCACGACAACGCGGTCTCGTCCACCGTCGTGGACATCGAGAAGTCGAACCGGGCGCTCCCCGCGGACCGCGCGCTGGTCGTTGCGACCCGCACCTCGGACGGGCTGTTCTGCTTCTGTCCCGCCGGGCCGCTGACGCGCGACGAACTCGACCTGGTGACCGAGCACTTCAACCCGCAGTGCGTCGCCGGGCTGCTGCCGGGCAAGGCCGTGAACGTCGGCGACACCTGGAAGATCGACCCGGCCGCGGCGCAGACCGCGTGCCTGTTCGACAGCCTCATCAGGCACACGCTTACCGGAAAGCTCACGGCCGCGGCCGACGGGAAGGCGACCTTCACCATCGAGGGCACCGCGGAGGGCATCGAGCACGGCGCGAAGGTGGCGCTGGTCGTCACCGCGACCGGAACCTACGACACAGCCGCGAAGCGCGTGACCGCGCTGACGTGGAAGCAGAAGGACGACCGCGACCAGGGGCCGATCGCGCCCGCATCGAAACTGACGGCGACCGTCACGGTGAAGCGCGAGGCGCTGGCCGAAGCGCCGAAGGAACTGGCCGACACCGCGCTCGCGGCGCTGCCGCGCGGCGACGTTCCGGCCGCGCTGGCGCTCCTGCGCCACGGCGACCCGAAAGACCGGTACGCGCTAACATACCCCCGCGACTGGCACATCACCGGGCAGACCGACCCGCACCTCATCCTGCGGTTGCTCGACAAGGGTGAGTTCGTCGCGCAGGCGACCGTGGTGGCGTGGAAGAAAGCCGACGCGGGCAAACACACCCCCGCAGAGGAGTTCAAGAAGGCCGTGACCGCGACGCCCGGCTGGACCGCGTCGCGCGTGCTCGAAGACGGCGAGACGACGGCGGCCGACGGGCGCTGGCTGTACCGGATCGCGGCCGAGGGGAAGCTCGACGACCAGCCCGTCGTGCAATCGTTCCACCTGCTCGCCGGGCCGCAGGGCGATCAGGCCGCACTGATGGTCGCGGTGAAGCCGGACAAGGTGAAGCTGGTCGGCACCCGCGACAAGGAACTGGTGAACGCGCTGAGCTTCCCGGCGAAGAAGTGAATCGTAGCGCGTGTCGGGGTCACATGTTTTTGCCCCGATAGGTTCACCACGCCCGGTCGCGCACATCGCGGCGCGCGTCGACGACGCGCTGCCTCCCGCGGACAACAGCCCGAACGCGACGACTTCTGGGCACAACGTTTGGTCGGCGACCGCGGGAAAACGGGACCGAACCGCGAACTCCGTGTACACTTCTGACCGTATCAGGTCGCAACAAATAAGGAGCAACCCCGATGGTCCGCGTCGGCATTGTTGGCATCGGCTTCATGGGCCGGATTCACTTCCTGGCCGGTCAGCGGCTAAGTGGGGCGAAGGTCGCCGCGATCTGCTCGCGCGACGCGGCCAAGCGCGCCGGCGACTGGCGCAACACGCGCGGCAACTTCGGCCCGGAGCCGGGGCAGGTCGATCTCAGCGGCGTGAAGACCTACGAGAAACTGGACGACATGCTCGCGGACCCGGACATCGACCTGATCGACATTTGCACCGTCACCGACCAGCACACGCCGATCGCGCTCGCGGCGCTTAAGGCCGGGAAGCACGTCCTGGTCGAGAAGGCCATCGCGCTTTCGCCGCAAGACGCCGACGCGATGGTGAGCGCGGCCAAAGCCGCGGGTAAGTTGCTCATGGTCGCGCACGTGCTGCCGTTCTTCCCGGAGTTCCGCTACGCGGCCGAGGTGATTCGCGGCGGGCAGCACGGGAAGGTGCTTGCGGCGCACTTCAAGCGCGTCATCGCCAAGCCGGACTGGTCGAGCGACATCGGCGACGCCGCGAAGACCGGCGGCCCAGCGGTCGATCTGCACATCCACGACACCCACTTCATCGGCCTCGTGTGTGGCGTACCGAAGCAGGTGTTCGCGGTCGGCACCGTCGAGGGCGGCGCGGTCGCCTACCTCACGACCTCGTACCTCTATGGCCCCGGCGGGCCGGCGGTGACGTGCTCCAGCGGCGCGCTCTCGATGAGCGGGCGGCCGTTCGTTCACGGCTACGAAATCTTCCTCGAACGCGCGACGCTGCTTTACGACAGCGGCGGCACCCCGCTCACGCTGCTCACGGCGGACGGGAAGGCGGCGCAGCCGGTGCTCACGGGCGGGGGCGACCCGCTCTCGGCGTTCGCGAACGAGTTGCAGGCCGCGGTAAGCGGCGTAAGCAGCGGCAAAGAGCCGGACCTACTCAGCGGCACGCTCGCGCGCGACGCGCTCGTGCTGTGCCACCGCGAGATCGAATCTGTCAAGACGGGCAAGCCCGTGACCGTGTGACGCTTCCCCAACTTGCCCACTCGCGCCGACCGGAACACTCCGCGTGGCTTCCGCCGTAACTCCGGGTGATAACTTGTAACGGTTCTCGCGGTCTCGCGGGTTCTGCCGATTCACAGCGGTAGAGCAAACCCGCGAGGCGCGAGGGCGAATGATGACGCGGCAAGTTGGGCTGATCGGCGCGGTGCTGGCAACCGTGCTCGCGAACACCGGCTGTGACTCGCACTGCCACCAGAGCCACCAGAAGACGTGGGAGCGCGGCGCGGATCACGAGCTGCCGGCCCCGTGTCGCGGGCAGGTGTACGTGTTCATGTTCCACGGCCTCACGCCCTCGTGCGACAGCGGGCTGGACGCCCTTCGGCTGAAACTCGCGGAGAGCGGCTTTGCGAAAGTCGGGGTCGCGGAACTCGCCGGGAGCCTGTGCGTCGCGGGCGAGATCGACAAGATTCGGAAGTGCGAACCAGACGCCAAGTTCGTACTGATCGGCTACGACCTGGGCGGGGCCGCGGCCGTGTGCGTCGCCCGCGACCTGACCAAAAAGGGCATCCCGGTCGAAGCCGTCGTGCTGCTCGATCCGGTGAAGTGCGGCGAGCCGTGCGGCCTGCGCACGCTGCTTGTCACCAGCGGCACGACCGCCTCGACGGTTCCGTTCACGGACCGCCTCATTGTCTCGGACGCGACTCACGCGAAGTTGCCGGCGCACCCACTCACGTCGGGGGCGATTGTCGAGTGGTTGAAGGAGATCGCGGCGAACGGATTCGTGGACCGCGGCGATACGGTTCAGGAGTGGGGCTATCAGCACGCACCCGAAATGCGGCCGGTCGCGGTGGGGAAGGGCGGGGCGAACTGGAACTTCCTCGCGGACAAACCCGGCACGCCGTCGGCCATCGACACGCGTGTCGTGGTGCAACCGGCCGAGCCGACCGCGCCGAGCACGCCCGCGGTTTCCACCTCCGCGGGGCCGGTGTTCATCAAACGGTGATTCGCCCTGCCAGAACCGCGTGGCGCTGCTTCAATGGCTACATGAAGCTGAAGCAACAACCGGACGACTTCCGGGTCGAGGAACTGACCGACGCGACGCCGCAAGAATCCGGCGAGTTCGCACTCTACCGGCTCGACAAGACCGGTTGGACGACGCCGGACGCGCTGGCCGCGGTGCGCCGCCGCTGGCAGATCGACCACCGCCGCCTCAGTTATGGCGGACTGAAAGACCGGCACGCGGTCACGTCGCAACACTTCACCATCTTCCGCGGCCCGAAACGAAACCTGTCGCACGAGCGCGTTGAGGTCACATACTTCGGCCAGCGCGCGGAGCCGGTCACTGCGGCCGACATCCGCGCGAACCGGTTCACCGTTGTGCTGCGCTCAATGAGTGACACCGCGGTGTCACAGGCCGAAGCCGCGCTCCGCGAGGTCGCACAAGCCGGGGTGCCGAACTACTTCGACGATCAGCGCTTCGGCTCAGTCGGCGCGGCGCAAGAGTTCGTCGCGAAGGAGATGGTGTTCGGGCGGTTCGAACGGGCGCTGTGGCTGGCGCTAGCGGCCCCTTACGAGCACGACCGCGCCGACGCCAAGCGCGCGAAGGCCACACTCTGCGAGTTGTGGGGCAAGTGGCCGGAGTGTCAGGCGAAGTTGCCGAAGGGCCACGCGCGGAGCCTCGTGAGCTACCTCGCGGCGCACCCCACCGACTTCAAAGGTGCGGTCGCGCGCCTGCGCCCGGAGTTGCAAGGCTTATACCTCTCGGCGTACCAAAGCTACCTCTGGAACAAAATGCTCGCGACATGGCTCACGACCACATTGGGCGCGGCGAATCTGTGCGACGTGGAACTGAAGCTCGGCCGCGTGCCGGCCCCCGTGCGCGTGCCAGACGAACACCGCGCCGCGTGGGACACGCTCACGCTGCCGCTACCGTCGGCGCGCGTGAAGCCCGACCCCGGCGCGCCGTGGCTGCCCACCATCGAGGAAGCGTTGAAAGCGGAAGGGCTAACGCTGCCCGAACTGCGGATCAAGGGGATGCAGAAGCCGTTCTTCTCGAAGGGCGACCGCCCCGCGAGCATCCGGCCCGACGGCCTGAGCAGCGCGCCCGCGCCGGACGAACTGAACAAGGGTCGCGCGAAGCTGACGCTGTGCTTCGACCTGCCCAAAGGGAGCTACGCCACGATGCTGGTGAAACGGGTAACGTTGCGTTTCTGACCCAATCGGGTGTGAGCACACTTCATTCCCGGCGGGCGACGAGTACTTCCAGCACAGTACGTTCCAGAAACTCCTTTTCCCCACGAGCGAGGTAACGGCCGTACCCGATCAGTACCACCGGGTGCACAAGGAAGAATGCCCCAATCAACAGCATTGATGCGGAAAACCGCTCGCCTACGAACGATCCTACACCCAAGCACGTTCCAGCAAGGACGCAAACGAGAACCACGACGGTCAGAAATGCCAGGGTAGGAATGGGTAGTCCGATTCTGCAATCCAAGCGTGTGCCGCTGCCATACGGCTCCAGGTCCGCGGTGAAGACTGGCCGGAGGGCCTTATCAGCGCCGTGGTTCTTGGCAATGCGGACCCGGTCGACCTGGGCTTCGCCCACCAGCGGCTTACTGCTCAGCAGCGCTGCCAAACCGAATGACTGCAAGTGCTGATTCGCGAGCCATGTGGTGAGTCGATCAACGCACTGCTGTGGTGAATACGGTGACACGAGTGTAAACGGCGCTCCGCGCAGTGCGAGCATTCTCAACCTCCACCAGATCACTTCCCCCTCACCAACTCTTTGAACGCGCCGCAGATCACTGGGGCGGCTTCCGGGCCGACGCTGTTCATCTCGCCGTATTGCGCCTTCTTCAAGCCGTAGCAGTATGGGGCTTTGTCGTCCCACTGGCGCTTCGGGATGAAGTAGCCGAGTTCGTCGTTGGCGAGGCCGATCAACATGCGGTGCTTGCCCTTGAGCTGGTCGTAAATCGCGGGTTCGATGGCGGCATCGGGGAAGTCCGCGCCGGGATCGGCCGGGTCTTGCACTTTGCCGAGCACCAACTCCGGGTAAATCTCGCCGGGGATCGCGGCGACCTCTAACCCACCGAGTTTGAGGTAGCCGACTTCGGTTTTCACCGCGACCGGCTTGCTCACGTCCTTCGTCGCGACGAACTTCTTCGGAACCGGTTCCCCGGCCCACTCGAACATGGCGCGGTCGAGCGTGCCGAACTTGTGCGCCAGCTTGTAGATGTTGTTGTCCACCGGCACGAGCAACTCGCGGCGGCGCACCACGAATGGCGTCAGCGTGATCGGCACCGCGTCCTTGATGGCCTTGTCCGCGAGCTTCGCCACCAGCAGGCCGTAGCGGTCGGTCTTCTCGAACGTGCCGTCCGCGAGTTCCTTCCCCTTCTCGTCCTTGACCGTCAGGCCAAGCGTGGTCATGAGGCCCCCGACGGTGCCGGTGAAGTACGCGACCGGGCACTTCTGCGACTCGCGCAGGTATTTGACCGTGTAGTAGATGAAGTCGGCGCTGATCTCGGTGTTCTTCGACGCCAGCGCTTCGGGATGGCAGTTCCACTGCACCAGAACACCGATCGGCTTGTCGGTTTTGGGTTCGCGGAAGTGCAGGGCGACCAGTTCGTCGTGAAGAACGACGGGCTTGCGGTTGTCGTTCAGCAAACTCGCGTCGCGCGCGGCACCGATCCGCGCGACCGCCGGCTTACGGGCCTTGTCCGCGGTCTCCACCACCTCGACACAGCCCGCTTCCACCTTCTTCAGGTACTCCGGGTCGATACCGCTCTGGATCGGCGACGCCCCCCACAGGCCGAGCGTGTCCGGGCCTTCGTGGTTGTGGGTCGCGGAGACGAGGACGTACTTGAAGCCGGGCAGCTTCTCGCGCACGCGCTCGACGACGGGCAGGAACAGCCCGACCACATCGACCGAGACGAGCGCGATCTTCTCGTCGCCATCGGCCATTACAACCGCCCGCGCGGTGATCGGGTCGTGTACCTTCGTGGCCCGGCGGTTCTGGCCGAACCCGGCGAGGAACACTGGCTTGTCCTTCTTGCCCAACTCCGGAGTAACATCCACATCCGCGAACCCGACGGAGAACTCGCCGGCGCTGAGCGCGGGGGCGACGGCGAGTAGAGCGAGCGCGGTGAGGGCGAGTCGCATCGGGCACCGGGGACGGGGGAGGGGGACGAACTACGCGGACGGGGGCGCGGGACGCCAGCGGCGGTTGATGCGAAACTCACGGACGAACACGACATCGCGGTCTTCGGCAACACCGTACAGAACCGTGACCATGCGGCTGGTGCCGCACCGATTCTGGACCCGCAAGTGGTTGAGGAACTCCCGGCTCTCGCCCCACTCGTGTGGTTCGACGGTCAGCCGGAACTCAATTTCCTTGAGTGCCGCGACGTACTCCGCGTCGAGACCGCTCGCCACCGCCCACACCGCTTCGGCCTTTAGCGACTCCCGCTGGGCGGCCGAGATACCGACCGTAAAGCAGCGGCCGGGCGATTCGGACACGGCTCACTCCTTCGCGGATGCGATCTGGTCTTCGATCTCACGGATCACGTCACCTAATGTCAACCCGCTAGCCTCGATCTCGCCGATGTCATCGGCGGTGATGGTCCACCCGGGCGGTTCCATCGATACGTCCGGCGCGCCAGCAACTTCCGGAGTACTGACCGGCGGGATGGGCTTCACCGGCTCGTCGTTCGGCGTCATCTTCAGCCCTCCGAAAGTGGGGTACGACCTCAGTATACCCCAGTCGCTCCGCGGCCTCAACTCGTTGCGCACTCGCGCATGTAGCGGATGCTTTCGCGCGCGATCGTTTCGGGGTCGGGGCTGTAGTCGAACACTTCGACCGACACCCAGCCGGTGTAGTTCACGTCCTTCAGCGCCCGGAAGATGGGCTTGAAGTCGGTGTCGCCGAAGCCGGGGCCGCGCTTGTTGGGGTCGTTGGCGTGGAAGTGGCGCACCCAGTCGCGGTTGGCGCGGATCACGTCGGGCGTCGGTGCGGTTTCGACGGACATCGCCTTCACGTCGAGGTGCAGTTTCACGAACGGGTGCGCCAACTTCTGCGCCAGGGCGACGCCCTCCGCGGCGCACATCATGAAGTTCGTTTCCGCCGGCGTCAACGGTTCGAGGCACAGGTAGACGCGGTCGCGTTCCAGCGCCGGCAGGCAGTAGCTCAGCGTGTCGAGGGCGTTGGCTTCGCCCTGTTCGCGGGTCATGCCTTCGGGCAAATTGCGCTGGAACGGCGAGCCGAGAACGAGGACGTCGCCGCCCATGTCGGCCGCGGCGTGCGACAGCTCCGCGAGGTACTCGCCGGTGCGCTTGCGCGTCGCCGCATCCGGCGAGGTGAGGTGAAAGCCCTCGGTCTTCGCCAGCAGCCAGTGCAGGCCGATAATCTGCACGCCCGCGGCTTCGGCTTGCTTGCGCAGTTCGGCGCGGCGCGCGGCGGTCACGTCGGTGATGCGCGGCGCGAGCGTGAACGGGGCCATCTCCAACCCGGTGTAGCCGAGTTCGGCGACACGGGCGCACACCCGCGCGTGGTCCCAGCCCTCGAACGTCTCGTTGCAGATCGCGTACTTCACGGGATCGTTACCTCTTGGTCGCGCGGGGTCTGTTCGGACGGATCGCGCACCGTCAGCTTCACCGACGCTTGCCCCTTCGCGGCCTTGTAGAACTCGGTCGGTGTCGCCACGTTCGCGCCGTTGACGTGTGTAATGAGCCAGCGCTCCGGGCGGTCGCCGAGCTTCTTGAACGCGGTCGCCGCTTGCGAGTCCGGGGCGAGTTCGCGGACCATCACGCCCGGCGGCACCCCGCCACTGATGCGAACTTCGCCGCCCTTGAGGAGCTGGAGCTGCTGCGCCAATACGCTGCCGTGATCGACCCGCAGGCCGAACACCGGGTCCGGCCGCACCGACGCGATCACCGGCTTCAGGTTCCGCAACTTACCGAGGGTCACGGTCAGTTCCACGTCGCGGCGGGCGCGTACTACCGTCAGCTTCACCTTCGTGTCCGCGAGCGCGGAGCCGACGTACACGAGCAGGTCGTCGTAGGTGCGGATCGGTACGCCGTTGACCTGTGTGATGGTGTCGCCGGCCTCGATGCCCGCGAGCGCGGCCGGCCCTTGTGCCACCACATCCGAAACGACAACCGGCGTGCGCGGGCGGTCGACTCGCCCCCCCAGGCTCACGCCGAGATAGCCGTACTCCACCTCCTCACCGCGGCGCAGCACGTCCACGACGCGGCGGAAGCACTCGTCCGCTACGAACGCGTACCGCAGCGCGTTCTCCGAGCTGCTGAGCATGGTGGAGGTCGTGGTCAGGCCAATCAACTCGCCGTCCAGGTTCAGCACCGCCGCGCCACTGACCGCGGATTCGGCGCGGCCCTCGTTCAACTTGGCCTCGTACTGCAAGAACGGACCGTAATAGTAGTAGTTGTCGGACTTGTTGATGTTCGCGTCTTCGATGTCGCGGCTCGCCATCACCTTTGTGACGCTGCCGAGTGTGGAACTCGGGCGGTCGACCGCGATCCCGGCCGTGTAGCCGTTCGCCATCGTGACCGTGAGCTTCCCGGCGAACACGTTGGCCTTCTTGTCGCCGCGGTCGTAGCGGCGCACGTCGGCGAACTTGATCGCGGTGAGCATGGCCGGTGGGTCGATGAGCTTCAGTACGGCAAGGTCGTGCCTGCCGTCAGCCGCGTGAACGTCGGCGTAGGAACCGACGCGGCCGGGGAGGTGGACGTAAACCTTCGTCGCGCCCTCGACGACGTGGTACGGCGTCAGGATCAGCCCCGCGGGGTCGATGACGACGCCGCAGGCGTAACCGTGGTCGGCGATGGTTCGCGGGTCGGCGAGGTCGAGCTGCTTCGCGAGCGCGGTTTCGGTCGGGTGCGCTTTCAGAAACTCCCGGATGTCGTACCCGCCCAGCTTGCCCGGCTTGTCGGTTCCGGTCGGCTTCAGGTAGCGGTCGCTCTTGGAGACGACGACACACGCGACGCTCGGTCCGGCCAACTCGTTCGCGACCCGCAGTTGCTTCTCGACGGCGAACAACAGATCGGTCTTGGTCGGTTCGGCCGCGGGGACCGCCGCGACCAGCGACAGGGCGGCGAGGAGTGCAACACCGGCAACGCGCATGTCCGGCTCCGGGCGGAGTGATGCCTCCGTTGTAACCGGTGGGCCGCGCGAAAGCCAGTTACTTGGGCAGGTACGAGAGCAGGTAGAAGACCAGCGCCCCGCAGATCACTGCGAGGAACATGATGAGCCACGCCTGAAACACCAGCGCGTACGCGCGGCGGTACGGCGGGTAGGCGTTGGGTTCCGGCGTGACCGGCTGCGCCGGTTGCGACTTTGCGGGCTGGGACATTGGCGTTCTCCGGGGCGTTCACAACTCCGAACACTCTGTCCTGTATTATCGACCGTTCCACGCCCTCGTTCCAGTCCGCGTTCGCGCACGGCGAGAAACCTCGCGCACAAACCGAAAGATTCGTCCCCGCGCGTCCGCGATCGCGAGCTACAATCGTGTGATTTGGTGCGCAGCCGCCGACGGCTCGCGAAGACACACATGTCGCCCGACTGCGCCGGTATGCAACTGGAATCCGCCGAAGATTTGATCGAAGCTCTGCGCGTCAGTGGCCTCTTCACGCCCGACCGGTTCGAGGTCGTGCGCGGCGAACTCGCGCCGATGCGCGCGAACGCCGCCGCGATCGTCGCTCACCTGATCGCTCACGAGTACGTCACGAACTACCAGCTCAAGAAGGTGCTCCGCGGACGGTCCGGTGAGCTACACATCGGCCCGTTTGTCGTCCTCGACCGGCTCGGCTCCGGTGGGATGGGGAAGGTGTACCGTGCGCGCCACCCCGACGGGCGCACGGTCGCGCTGAAGGTGGTCCGGTCCGCGCTGGTCGCGAACCCGACCGTGCGCGGCCGGTACGCCCGCGAGGTTCAGGCCGCGAGCAAGTTGAACCACCCGAACATCGTCGGCATCCTCAGTTCCGGCGAAGCGAAGGGCCGGTTCTATCTGGCGATGGAGTTCGTGGACGGCATCGACCTTGCCCGGTTGATGCACGACTACGGGATGCTCGCCGTCGTCGAGGCGTGTGAGTACGTTCGCCAAGCCGCACTCGGGTTACAACACGCCCACGATCGCGGGCTCGTTCACCGCGATATTAAGCCGGGCAACATCGTGGTCGCTGGCGAGCGACACCTGCCACAAGCCACAGAGCCGGCGGTTGTGAAACTGCTCGATTTGGGCCTGGCGCGCGCGATTGACCCGGAAGATATGGTTTCGCCGCACTTGACCCGTGACCACGCGGTCGTCGGCACGCCCGATTACATGGCCCCGGAGCAGGCGAAGAACTCGAAACTGGTGGACCCCCGCGCGGACCTCTACAGCCTCGGGTGTACGCTCTACTTCCTCTTAACCGGGCGCGTACCGTTTCCGAACGGCGGCGCGATCGAAAAGATTCTGGCGCACCAGACCGAACCGCCACCGCCGCTCCAGGCGCTCCGCAAGGAGGTTCCCCAGCGGCTCGCGGAGATCGTGGTGCGGCTCATGGCGAAGCGCCCAGACGACCGGTTCCAGACCGCGGGCGAACTGGCCGAAGCGCTCGTCGCGTTCGCGCGCTACCCCGACGGCGCGCCGCCGGTCGAAGTGGTGCCGGTTCGTGATCCCGTTCAACAACTGATCCCGGACAGCGGCGCGGAGCGCAGCGCGTTCCCGACCTCCGTGAGCTCTGTGGGCGGGTCGTCAGTCGCACCACTCTCGCCGCTCGATTTGCCCGAACTGCCGCCCGAGCCGGCCGAACCTCGCGCGCAGTCGGTCGCGCCGTCCGATCACACCCCGCGCCCGCACGATCTCGACCTGAAGGAACCGCGGGAGCCGCGCCGCACCCCGCCCTCGCGCGAGCCGGAACGTACCGGCCGCCGACCGCGCCGCGATCCCGCGCGCGCGTTCTTGCTTATGGGCATCGCGCTGGCGCTGATTATCGTGGCAAATATCGTCCTCTTCGTGTGGGTGCTCTCGAATCGCTGACCGGTCGCACGCGAATCACTTCCCGGCCGGGTGGATCGTCAGGTACACCGAGCCGATGACGGGCTTGCCGTCCGCGTCCTTCAGGTTGTACCCCACCATCACTTGCATCGCGGGCTTGAGCGGATCGAAGGTCAGCTCAAGTGTGTTGCCGACCGCGGAGAGCTGCACCGCCTTTACCGGCACCTCGTCGAAACCCTCGGCCTTCGGGTCGGACACTTTCCACCGCTTCGAGCCGTACTCACCGCCCCACCGGTAGTTCCACTGCGCGGTGCGGAAGTTGGCCGGCTTCGTCGTCTCGTGATCGAGCACGCGGTCGAAGGTCAGGCGGATGACGTTCCTCTTCACCTCCATCGCGACGGGCACCGTGAGCTTCGCGCCGGTGGGGCGCACGCGCTGGAGCGAGCCGTCGGCCTTCGCCGCGGTCTGCCAACCGTTCAGCCCGCATACGTACAAGTGGTCGCGGATGAACCGGCCGCGGCACGACCCCGACAGGAACTCGATGCCCAGCGGCGCGACCCCGCCCTGCAAGAGACCGTTGCCGAGTTCCTGGCGCAGGAGGATGAACGCTTTGCAGCGGCCGTAGGAGAGGTGAATCGGCTTGCCCGCGAGCGCCCGCCACGAGAGGGCGTCTTCGGGCACCCACACCTGCCCGCCGGCCGAGTTGTCGATCTCGCGCGGTAGCCAACACAGCGGCGGGTCGAAGGCGGTCGGGGCGACGGCGCGGTGGTGCGCCCGCATGTCGCCGTAGAACCCGCCCTTCTTGTACTCGTCGATCCGGGTCGCGGGCATCCAGTTCCCCTCCTGGTCCGCGCCGGTCAGCACGCCCGTCGGCGACATGCCCATGCCAATCGGGTGGCGGAACCCGGTCGCGTACACCTCCGACTTCGTGCCGTCCTTGCTCACTTTCATCAGGCAGCCGCCGGTCGGGGTGTCCGTGTCGCCGGTCTTGAAGAAGTAGAAGTTGCCCTGCGGGTCGGTTTCGAGGCAGGTGTCGTAGCTGTGTTCGCCGCCGCCGCAGTGCCAGTCGTTGTTGTGGCACTTGTAGAAGTCGGCCTCGCCGTCGTCGTTCAGGTCGAAGAGTTCCGTGAGCTGCCCGCGTTCGAGCACGACGACGCGCCCGCCGATCACCTTCAGGCCGAGCGGGTGATAGAGGCCGGTCGCGTAGCGCTGCCAGGAGCAGGTCGCTGCTTTCTCGTCCACCGTCACGAGCCACACGTCGCCGTGGCAGGTGCAGACCGCGACGCGACCGTCCGGCAGGAAGTCGAGGCCGGTGCAGAAGAACAGTGCGTTGAACCGGTTCTTGTACGGGATCGTGAGCGTGTCCACCGCGAACGCACCGTTTTCCTTGCCGCGTTCGAGCTTGGTGACGACGGGTTCGCCCCAGCGCTTCGGGCCGGCTTTTGTGAGCGCGCGCAGGTCGGGCGCGGCCGGGAGCGCGGCCAGTTCCTTGATGACCTTGTCGGCGTCCTTCGCCGCGATCTCGGCGACGCCGACCGCGCAGCGCGTCGGTCGGTCCGCGGCGGCGACGGTGAACCCCGCGGCCCCGCCGACGTTCAGTTCGACGCCGCCCGTGTGCCGCACCCACGCGATGCGGACCCGCGCGCCGGTGCCCGACGTGATGACGGAAAGCCCTTTCACGTCGAACGTGGTGGAGTTCCCGCCGACCAGTTCGCACAGGTATCGCGCCGCGCTCGCCGTGCCGGGACCGACCTCCAGCGCGGACTCGACGAACGTGTAACCGGGTATCGTGACCTGCTGCGCGCTCTCAAGGACTTGCCGCTTGCCGACCGAGTACGCGAAGACCGTGCGGTCGCCGTTCAGGTACAACCCCTGATACTTCGCCCAGCTCGCCGGCAGCGGGGCGGTGTGGCGCGCCGCCCGCGCGTCCCACTTGCCGTCAGGGTCGGCCCACCCCGGCCCGGCGGGCGCGGCGAACTGGGCCTCGCCCTTCGGGGTCGGCGTGTTAATCAGCCCGAAGCGGCGGTCGCTGTGGTTGAGGTAGCCGCCGGACCATGTCGCGCTCAGACGGAGCGTGTTGCGGTCGAACACCGCGCCGGCGTCGCCCTTCGCGCCGAGCCGAACCGCGGTGGCCTTGTAAACGGTCTGCTGGCCCTTGCCGAGCGGGTAGCGGAGCGTGCAGTCGAGCGCCGGCCCGGTGTTCATCTCGCGGAACCGTGTGTCGATCCAGTCCTTGTCGGTCATCCGCTCCCACGGTTCGTGGTGCCCCAGCGCCGGCCGCGGGGTCCAGTCCGCCAGCGACGGATCGGCCCCGGGGAGCAACCCCAACCCCGCTGGGCGAGGAGGCGGCGCGACCGGGAGTGGTGTCGGTTGCGCGAGGAAGAAAGTTGTGAGTAGTAGTGGCGCAATCACGCTGCACCCGTTTGAACGCAGGATGTCTCGGGAGTCGATGTTCTAGTTGGCCGATGGGAAAGATGAAAGATGACAGCGGCGCGGGTTTTTCTCATTGACTTTTCCGGCCGATTCCTTCATCCTTTCATTTATCTCGCTCGGTTGTGGCTCCGCTCAACCCGGCAGACTCGCTAGCTCTCCCGATTCCGCCTAGCCGTTATCATCTCCAGGAGGTGTTTCTATGTCCTTGTCTCTCCCTCGCTCGCGGCGTGCCTTCACGCTGATCGAGCTGTTGGTCGTGATCGCGATTATCGCGATCCTCATCGGGCTACTGTTGCCCGCGGTGCAAAAAGTGCGCGAGGCCGCCGCACGCATGTCGTGCAGCAACAACCTCAAGCAAATCGGGGTCGCCTGCCACTCATACAACGACGCGAACGGCGAACTCCCGCCCGGTATGCT
>SXGT01674815.1_pt1 | contig 26395 bp, 16 predicted proteins | sample 3176221 | NCBI WGS metagenome assembly SXGT01 (sample SAMN11356862, study PRJNA531348) | freshwater metagenome | isolation source: freshwater sample F1-120 | place: China: Fuxian Lake, Yuxi | collected 2017-12-25
CGGCCGCACCGGCCGCGCCGGGGCTTCGGGTCTGGCGGTGTCGTTCGTCAGTGGGCGCGATGCGCGCCTGATGGGCGACCTCGAAAAGCTGCTGGGCAAGAAGCTCGAGCTGGAGGCGCTCGAGTTCGAAGCCGACCGCCGCCCGGCGGGCCGTTTCAACGATGGCCAGCGGGCCTGGCAGGCGCCGTCCGACGACGACGCCGAGCGCCGCGAGGCGCGCGCCAGCCGCGAACGCCCGGAGCGCACCGTCGCACCGGGCCGGCCACCGGCACGCGCGCCGCGTGCACCGGCCGATCCGCTGTTCGACAAGCCCTACGAACCCTCGGCCGCCAGCGACGCACCCCCTTCGTGGGAGGTGGCCCAGCGTGCCACCACGCGCACCTCCTCACCCAACATCAAGACCCGCAAGAAGGTGCCCGCGCTGTTCAAGAGCGCCCCGGCACCCGCGCCGGTGCCCGAAGAAAGCTGAGGGCTGCGCCCTTGCCTGACCCTGCCAGGCGGCTCTCGCCGCCTTTGTTTCAGGACTTGCCGGGCTTGCGGGCCTGCTCGCAACGCACCGAAATTCTTTCCACCTCGCCCGGTTGCGCACCAACGCGGGCTGCCGTGAGGCAGCCCCCCCACACGCAACCCGTGTCCAGCGCCTGGAGATCGGGCCGGTCCACCGTGCCCAGCGTGGACCAGTGCCCGAAAGCGATCGGTACACCCTCGGTTCGCCTCCCCGGCACATCGAACCAGGGCATGAAGCCTTCGGGTGGCACGGCCGCACTGCTCTTGACCTCGAACTCCATCACGCCCTGGGCGGTGCAGAAGCGAAGCCGGGTCAACGCGTTCACCACCACGCGCAAACGCGCAGCGCCGGTGAGCGACTCGCTCCACAGCGCGGGTTCGTTGCCGTACATGGTGTGCAGGAAATCCGCCCAGTCCGGGCCCTGCAGCACGGCGTGCAGTTCGTCGGCCAGTCGCATCGTGCGATTCGCGTCCCACTGGGGGAGCACACCCGCATGCACCATGAGCCAGCCGTGCTCGTGGATCGCCATGCGGCGGGTGCGCAGCCAGTCCAGCAGCGTGTCGCGGTCGGGAGCGGCCAGGATGTCGTCCACCGTGTCGCTGCGGTGCAGCTTGCGCACGCCGTGCGCCACCGACAACAGAAAGAGATCGTGGTTGCCCAGCAGGCATTGCGCTGAGGTGCCGAGCGCCATCAACCGGCGCATCACGGCGAGCGATTTCGGTCCCCGGTTCACCAGATCGCCGAGCAGGTACAGCGTGTCGCGGCTGGCGGAGAAATCGATCTCGTCGAGCAGTCGCCCCAGCGCCGTGTCACAGCCCTGCACGTCACCGATCATGTAAATTGCCATCCACGCATTATGGATATCCTCCTCATCGTCTTTCTCACGCTGCTCAACGGCGCGTTCGCCATGTCCGAACTGGCATTGGCATCGAGCCGCAAGGCGCGCCTGATGGCGATGGCCGAGGCCGGTGACAAGGGCTCGATCACCGCGCTCAAGCTGCTCGAGAACCCCACGCAGTTCCTTTCCTCGGTGCAGGTCGGCATCACTTCCATCGGCATGCTCAACGGCATCGTGGGCGAGGCCGCCTTCAGCGACGACCTCGGCCTGTGGATGGAGCTCAAGGGGCTGACCGAGGCGACCGCCAATGTGCTTTCGACGGCGACCGTCGTGGTGGTGATCACCTTCATCACCATCGTGTTCGGCGAGCTGGTGCCCAAGCGCATCGGCCAGCTGTACCCCGAAGCGGTGTCGCGCTGGGTGTCCCGTCCCATGGCCTTCGTGGCCAAGGCCGCCAAGCCGTTCGTGTGGCTGCTGACGCACACCACGCAGTGGGTGCTCAAGCTGCTGCGCATCGACACCAACGCGGTGCAGCACGTGACCGAAGAAGAAATCAACGCCAGCCTGGAGGACGGAGTGGACGCCGGCATCATCGAAGAGCACGAGCACCAGATGGTGCGCAACGTGTTCCTGCTCGACGACCGCCAGCTCACGTCCATCATGGTGCCGCACTCCGAGATCCGCTGGCTTGACGCGCAGGACAGCATCGACGCGGCGGTGCAGAAAGCCTGGACCACCGGGCATTCGTGGTACCCGGTGTGCCGCGGCGGGCTCGAGGACGTGGTGGGCGTGATCCACCTGCCGCGCATGCTGGCGCTGCAGGCCGAGGGCGACAACGAACCCCTCATGCGCCATGTGCAGCCGGCGGTGTTTGTGCCCGAGACCCTCACCGGCATGGAGTTGCTCGAGCAGTTCCGCGAACGCGCGACGCGCATGGTGTTCGTGGTGGACGAGTACGGCGTGGTGCAGGGCCTGCTCACGCCGCTGGACATGCTCGAAGCCATTACCGGCGAGCTCTCGCCCCGCGCGGCCATGGAGGCCTGGGCCACACAGCGCGAGGACGGCGCCTGGCTGGTGGACGGGGCCATGCCCGTGGCCGAGCTCAAGTCGCGGCTGGACATCGAGGAACTGCCCGATGAGGACAAGGGCCGCTACAACACGGTGGCCGGCCTCATGCAGACCGTGGCCGGCGATCTGCTGGAGAAGGGCGACAGCGTGGATTGCGCGGGCTGGCGCTTCGAGGTGCTGGTGCTCGATGGCCGCCGCATCGATCAGGTGCTGATCTCCCCCTTGCCCGAGATCGAACCCGCGATCGACGCCGGCATCTGAGGATCAGAGCCTCCACCACGCGGGGAGCAGTCGCCGCACCTCCGAGCGCTGGAACCGGTCGTCCATCAGCACCACCACCCCTTCGTCTTGCGGACCGCGGATCACGCGGCCTGCGGCCTGCACCACTTTCTGCAGCCCTGGAAACAGGTAGGTGTAGTCGTAGCCCTGGCCGAACCGCGCCTGCATGCGCTGGCGCAAGCGCTCGTTGACGGCGTTGACCTGCGGCATGCCGAGCGTGGCGATGAACGCGCCGATGAGGCGGCGGCCGGGCAGGTCGATGCCCTCGCCGAACGCGCCGCCCAGCACCGCGAAGCCGATGCCCTGGCCCTCGTCGGTGAAGCGGTCCACGAAGGCCTGGCGCTCCGGCTCGCTCATGCCGCGCGACTGTGCCCACACGGGCGTGGCCGGATGGAGCGTCTGCAGGCGCTCGAACGCCTGGCGCGGGTAGTCGAAGCTGCTGAAAAAGGCCAGGTAGTTGCCGGGTCGCTGCGCAAACTGCGTGGCCATGACGTCGACGATGCGGTCGAGCGATGCGTCCCGGTCGTTGTAGCGGGTGGAGATGTGCGGTGTGACGCGCACGTGCAACTGCGCGGGATCGAAAGGCGACGGGACTTCCAGCCTGGTGGTGTCCTCGGGCAGGCCCAGCAGCTCGCTCACATAGTCCATCGGGCGCAGCGTGGCCGAGAACAGCGTGGCGCTGTGCGCGGACGCCCAGCGCGGTTTGAGCAGCGGGCCGGGATCGAGATTGCGGATGCTCAGCACGGGATGGCGCGCGCGGCCCGGTGCCGTGGGCGAGGGCGTGAGATCGACCATCGAGTGGTCGGCGAACACGTCGGCCACGCGCAGGAAGTGCAACACCTCGAACAACCAGCCCTGCAGGTCGACGGGCGCATCGCCTGGTTCGTTGGCGATGTGGTCCGAGAGCTCGCCACCGTGTCGATGCAGCGCGTCGATGAAGGCACCCGGCAGTTCGGGCAACACCGCGTGGTCCTGCGTGTGGGAACGGGCCAGCGTGCTCCACTGCCGGTGCAGGCGGTCCATGGTGGGTTTCAGTGCGGCAGGCGCACTTTTGCGCACCGCCTGAAAGGTGGTCGGCCGCAGTTCTGCGCTGTACATCAGACGCGCCCGCTCGATCAGGTTGTGCGCTTCGTCCACCAGCAGGCCCACGCGCAGCTCGTCGTTGACCGTGAGCGCCCACGCGCCGGCGTTGAGATCGAAGAAATGGTTGAAGTCGCCCACCACCACGTCGCTCCAGCGCAGCAGGTCCTGACCCAGGTGGTAGGGGCACACGGCGTGGCCGAGGGCCACGGCGCGCAGGGCGGCCTTGTCGAGCCAGCCGGCCGCCACGGCGGCCTCGCGCGCTTGCGGGAGGCGGTCGTAGAAGCCGCGTGCCAGCGGGCACGACTCGCCATGGCAAGCCTTGTCGGGATGCTCGCAGGCTTTCTCGCGCGCCACCAGTTCCAGCACGCGCAGCGGCTTTGCCTGCAGGCGTTGCAGCGCATGCAGGGCCAGCTGGCGCCCGGGCGTTCGGGCGGTCAGGTAGAAGAGCTTGTGCGTTTTCTGCCCGGGAGCGGCGCGCAAGGCACCGAACAGTGTGGCCATGGTCTTGCCGATGCCGGTCGGCGCCTGGGCCAGCAGGTGGCGGGGCGCACCGTGGGCGCGGTACACGGCAGCGGCCATTTCGCGCTGGCCGGGCCGGAAGGTCTCGAAGGGAAACGCCAGCGTCTTCAACGCGTCGTTGCGCGCTTCGCGGTGGCGTTGCTCGGCGCGTGCCCAGTCGGCATATCGAGCACACAGCGATTCGAAGAACGCCTTGAGCTCCATCGCGCTGTGCCACACCGGCAGCACCGTCTCCTGCGCGGTGTCGATGTTGAAGTACACCAGCGCCACCTCGATGCGTTGCAGACCGAGTTGCTCGCACAGCATCCAGGCGTACACCCGCGCTTGCGCCCAGTGCAGCGCGCGGTGGTTGTCTGGCATATGGGCAGCGTCACCGCGGTGTGTCTTGATCTCTTCGAGGCGCGGCGTGGCGGCATCGAAACCATCGGCGCGACCCTGCACCAGCAACGCACCGCAGCGCGCGCTCAGGCGCACTTCACGCTGGTACAGCGCGCTGCGCCGGCCTGTCACGGTGGCATGGCCCTGGATGCCGTCCTGCGCGCTGGGCGACGGCGTGAACCGCAGGTCGAGGTCGCCGGTCTTGGCCGCGAACGCGCACAGCACGCGCACGGCCACGGGGTCGAGCGCGAGCGTTTCGTCGGGAAGGAGGGCCTCGGACATCACGCCGGATGGTACTGGATATATAGTCAGTGAATGGACCTTACCGTGCCCGCGCTCACACGCCACCACCACCGGCGCCTTCGCGAGATTCATCGCTCTGCGGGCTGGCCCTGCCACGACATGCTGGAGGTCGAGCTGATGGCCGCCGGCATGCTCGAGCGCCGGTACTCCCCCGAAGGCTGCGAGACGCTGCGCCTGAGTGATGCCGGCATCCGCTGCCTGGCCGAGGCGTTCGCGCGCAACAAGGCCGTTCGAACGCCGCACGAGGCGCTGGTGGAGCGCGTGGCCATCAGCATGGCGCAGGCGGGGCGGCTCCCCTGGCGGGGGTTGATGTTGCGCGTGCCCTTGCCGCGCGAACTGTTCCACTTCGAGCCTGGCGAACCCGCCCCCGACGTTCAACTCAGCGCCTTCGAGGCCGATCCGATCCCTCTGGCGCCGGGCCACGTCTGGTGCATGGCCTGCCCCGATGTGTTCTCGGTGCGCCACACCACCGTGGAGGCTTACCTTGAACCGGTGGTTCACGAGATCAAGGGCAGCCGCGCCGATCTGCTGGGCGACCTGCGGCGGCCCGCCAAGCGCGCCGCGTACCTGGGGCTGGCCAGTGCGTGCTGGTACGTGCTGGGGCAGGATGCGAAGGGGCGCCCGATTGCGCAGCCCGAAGAAGTGCCGCCCGAATGCGGCGTGCTGCAGCTCGAAGGCGAGCGCCTTGTGGTGGCGCGCGAAGCGCCTCGTCGCGCCCTGCCGCAACTGCCGTTCCATGTGTGGATGGCGCTGGCGCGCACCGGCCCGGCGGTGCGGATGGACGACGAAGCGCAGTCGCTGTTGTGACGACCGCCTATGCATTCCCGCTGGTGTTTGCGCCCGACTCTGGCGATGATGTTCCCCTCGACCGGCACCGACAGGAGACCCGCATGAAGACCCTTAACGACCAGCTGAGCAGCTACGCCGCCTACCACCGCGACCGCCGCAACATCGTCACGCACTTCATCGGCATTCCCATGATCGTGCTGTCGGTGGTGGTCTTGCTTGCGCGCCCGGCGTTCGAAGTGGCGGGCCTGTCGCTGACCCCCGCCACGCTGGCCGTGATCGCCGCCACGCTCTACTACCTGCGCCTGGACCTGCGCTACGGTGTGGTCATGGGCTTGCTGCTTGCGGCCTGCCTGGCCTTTGCCCACACCACCGCCACCCTCTCCACCGGCACCTGGGCCACCCTGGGCGTGGGCCTGTTCGTGGTGGGCTGGGTGATCCAGTTCGTGGGCCACATCTTCGAGGGGCGCAAGCCCGCTTTCGTCGACGACATCATGGGCCTGATCATCGGGCCCTTGTTCGTGGTGGCCGAGTTCGGCTTCCTGCTCGGCCTGCGCCGGGAGGTGGAGGCGGTGATCGAATCGCGCGCCGGCGCGGTGCATGCCGGGAGCGCTCTGGCGAAATAGGGCCGTGTGAGTCCGGTCGAGCTGGCGGTGAACGACGGCGGCCGGGCGCTCAAGCGCCGCGCGCCACCTGGAGCGGCGTCGTCAGCTTCCGCTCGAAAGCCTGTGTGGTCCCGGCGTGGTCCCATTGCTCGACCACGCAGACCGCCTCCCTCGCGGTCCAGCGCAGCACGTTCACCGAATTGGGCACGCCGCGCCGCACGCGGTTGGACACGGCGGTGCCGGCCTGCACCGCCCACATGGCACGCGCGAGACCCGGCAAGGCCATCACGTAGGGCAGGTGGATGTGCCCGCCCATCACGACATCGGCGCCGGCTGCGGCCCAGGCGCGCTGGGCGGCCATGTGGCCGATCAAACGGTCCGGCTCGTCCTGTGGCCGTTTGACTTCGATCGGTTGGTGCACCACCACCACGCGCAGCTGATCGGCGCTCGCACGGCTCAGCCGCTCGGCCACGCGCTGCACTTGCGCCGCGTCCACCTCGCCGTCCTTGTGGCGGCGCGCGCGCGTGGTGTTCACGCCCAGCACCAGCATCTCGCGGTTTTCGAAGCCGGGTTCGAGTGCCTCGCCGAACGACGCGCGGTGACCCGCGTAGGGGTGCAGGGCGCGCGCCCAGAGGTTCATCAGCGGAATGTCGTGGTTGCCCGGCACCGCCAGCACCGGAGCACCGATGCGGTCGACAAATGCCCTGGCCGCCTCGAACTGCGCGTCCCGCGCGCGCTGCGTGATGTCGCCGGAGAGCACCACGAGATCGGGTGCGAGTCCGGTGGCCATGCGCACCAGGGCTTCCACCACCTCGGGCACCTCGGTGCCGAAGTGCGGGTCGGAGATCTGGAGAATCACACTCAAGCCGGAACCTCCCCCGGTCCCGGCTTGAGCAGGTACAGCGGCTCGGGCATCACGCGGAACTGCAGTGGCGGCTTCATGCGCGCCACCTCGCCGTCGTACGCCACCTTCATGCGGCGCAGCAACATCACGCGCGGCGGCTTCACCACCATCTGCTCGAATTCGAAGTGCTCGATGTCATCGGACTCCCCCAGTGAACCGAGCGCGCCGCTCAGCATGAGGCGCAGCATGCCCAGCGTGCCGATGGGCTTGAGCACCACCGCGGTGACGCGGCCGCTTTCCGGCGGCGCAGCGCCCGCAGCGTGCTCGGCCACACCGACCTGCTCGAGCTGCAGCCGGTTGTTGCCCACGAACAGGGTCAAGGTGCGCAGTTCACGCGTGACGCCACCGAGTTCGATGCGCAGCTTCAGGCGGTTGTGGGTGCGCATCAGGGTGGCGAACGCGGCCCCCAGCGCCACCATGCGGTTGCGCCCGAAGCGCGATTTCCAGGCCTCGCGGTCCTCGAGCAGCTGCGGATACAGGCCGACGCTGGCGTTGACGAGAAACACCTGTTCGTTGATGGCCCCCACCTGCACCGGGACGGGTTGCGCCGTCAGCATCTGGGCCGTGGCCTCGGCCACATCGAGCGGCAGGTGGTGCGTGCGGGCGAAGTAGTTGAAGGTGCCGCGCGGGATCACGCCGATCGGACAGCCCACCGCATGCGCGGCCTGCGCCACGGCGTTGATGGTGCCGTCGCCTCCCACGGCCACGATGGCCGAACGCTCGGCCAGTGCCTGTTTCGCGGCGCGGGCCGAGGCGAGGGGCAGTTCGCCGGGCTGGCAATAGATCAGTTCGCCGGTGCGGCCCGCCGACTTCAGGGTCGATTCGATGGCCTCGCGCGTGCCGACCCCGTCCTGGCTGCCGGAATGGCCGTTGAGGATGAAGCGCAGCGGTGCGGCGGGATCGATGTCGGGTGGGGTGGCCATTCGGGCCAGTTTAGCCCGCGCTGCGACGGCCTAGGGTTCGCGGGGGCACCCGCTGCCGGGGGTGCCGTCGAGGTGGGCCAGCAACACCGGTCCCATCGATCGCAGGATCTGCACCGGCAGGCCCGAGGTGAACCGGTAGTTCGCGGCTTCAGGGCCCACCACGTAGGCCGTGATGGTGCCGAAGTGCCGCGGACCCAGGTAGAACACGAAGGTGGCCGTGCGGTTCATGGCGGCGCCACTGCGCCCTTTCACCACCACGCGGTTGTCGCCCGTGCCGGTCTTGCCGCCGGGGGACAGGTCCTCGCCGGTCTTGCTCTGGAAGCTGCCCGCGAGTCGCCGGGCCGTGCCGGCTTCCACCACCTCCGACAGCGCCTTCTTGAGCGCCTGCGCGACTTCGGGTGCCATCACCTGTTCGCCCTCGTCGGGTGCGGGCCGAAGCTCGGTTTCCCACGGTGTGCCCTGCGCGAACTTCACATCGGCGATGCGGTGTGTGGGTCGGCGCACGCCGTTGTTGACGATGATGCCCATGAGTTCGGCAAGCGCCGCCGGACGGTCTCCCGAACTGCCGAGGGACGTGGCCAGCGAGGGCACGAGGTGGCCGAAGGGATAGCCCAGGCGCGTCCAGCGGCGGTGGACTTCCAGGAAAGCTTCCACCTCCAGCATGGTGTAGATGCGGGTGTCCTGGGCGTCCTTGGCGCGGGTGCGGAACAGCCAGCGGTACACGGCCTGGCGTTCGGTCGCGCTGGCGGCGACGGCCTCGCCCAGCGTGGCCTGGGGGTGCTTCAGGCGGTAGGCCACGAGCCAGAGTTCAAGGGGGTGCACGCGTGCCACGTAGCCGCGGTCGGGCAGGTCGAAGGCGTCGAGCGCGAACCGCTCGTGCAGCGTGTTCAGGCGCTCGGCCTCGGGTGTCTTGTCGCCCAGGCGCGTGGCGAGGAACACGCCGAGCGCTTCGGCCGAGGCCTCGGGTTCGAGGTAGCGGAACACCGCGGTCAGGCGATCGGCGTTGGGCGTCAGGCCGTCAAGCAGCATCGCGCGCAGTTCCTGCGGCGTGCGCTGGTCGGTCTTGCGCCAGAAGCGGCGCAGGAATGCCTGGCCTTCGCGATCGGCGAACAGCGCCAGGTAGGCATCGCGGCGCGGATCCAGATCGTCTTCCAGCAGCCGCGCGGTGCTGCCGGGCACCTGGTACATGGTGTGACGCACGACCTCGCGCATGAGGCGCACGAAGGGCAGGTTGATGGAGGCCTGCATGGATTCGCGCAGCGTGGGGTTGCGCGCGTCGTCGGAGCGGTTGAAGTTGTGGAAGCTGTGCAGCCCACCGCCGGTGAAGAACTGCTCGCCCGGATCGGCCGAGAAACGGCGGTCCATCGCGGCTTCGAGCATCGCGGGCAGACTGTGGTCGTGGGGCCCGCTCAGGTACTCCACCGCCCAGCGGCTCAGCGTGTCCTGACGGCTGAGCTCGGTGCCGCGCAGCGCGGCGGGCTCCAGGGTGGAGAGCCGGCCGTGCAGTTCGGCCACCAGTTCGAGATAGGTGGCCAGCACCCTCAGTTTGGCCGTCGAACCCAGTTCGAGCTTACTGCCTTCGTTGATGTCCAGCGGCTGTTGCGTGGTGTCGGTCTGCACGCGCACCAGGTTGCCCTGCGGCGTGCTCTCCACCAGGGTGAAGCTGTAGCGCACTTCCGAGAGCGTGGCAGGCTGCAGCAGGCGCTCGCCCATGAGCTGCTGCGCGCTGGCGAAATCCGGCTCGCCCAGGCGGCCCAGGTAGTCGCTCACGGCTTCCTGCAGCTTGCCGTTCAGCGTGGTGCTGGCCTCGGCGTCGAGGCGGTCCAGGCTGTAGAGCGAGGTGCCGAGCATGCCGGCCAGCCGCGTGCGAACCGCAGTGGTGCCCTTGCTGGGGGTGGACGGCAACAGCGGCGGGTCTTTCTCCATGTCGCGAAACACCAGTGTCTGGCCCAGCGCCGCGTCCCGCAACGGGGCGTCGATGATGCCCGCCGTGGCGAGCAGGCGCAGGTGGGCGTCGGTGCTCTCGTTCAGGTCCGCACGGCCCTGGCCCAGGTAGAACGAAGGCCGGCGGTGCGCGATCATCAGCGCCACCGCCTGGCGCAGCACCTGGCCCTGCGCCTGTGCGTCGCCGGCCTGGCTGGGCGAGCCTGCCAGCATCGTCTGTGCGCGTTCGACATCGGTGCCGAACCACACCCAGAGGCCGTCCAGCAGCCCGTGCACTTCGCCATGGCGCGGTGCCGCCGACAGGGGCACCGTGTTCAGGTAGTCCAGCACCAGCTGGCGACGCGCCGGCATGGTCTGCGTGCCGCCCTGGTAAGCCCGCACCGAAGCCGAGATCATCTGCCGCAGCTTCTCGCGCGCGTCGTGGGTGATGCCGCCCGGCGAATGGCGGTATTTCTCGATCTGCGTGGCCAGCGTGCTGCCGCCGTGGGTGTCGATGTCCGGGTCGATCTGGCTGCCGAGTTGCGCAATCACCGCGCGGGTGAAACGCACCCAGTCCACCGCCGGGTTCATCGCCGGGCGCTCCGCCTCGAGCAGGTCGCGGTTTTCGATGAAGAGCAGCGCCTGCACCACCACGGGCGGCAGGCTTTCGTACCGGTCGAAGCGGCGGTACGGGTAGCGGAACGCGTGCAGCGGCTCCCGGCTGCAATCCAGCACGGTCAGCCCGGTGTGTGTTTTCTCGGCGTAGGGCGCAAACCAGCCGCGCTGCAGGTGGGCCTGCAGAGCGTCGCTGTGGCGCGCCTGAGCGGTGATCTCGTAGCCACGCGCCTGGAGCCGCTCGGCGAACCCGGGGATCGCGGCATAGCCCATGCGTTCGTCGAACGGGCCAGCGCTGGGGAAGCGGAGTGATTCGGCGGCGCCGGGCGCCACATGGTGCCGAAGGCCGCTGGCGTAGCTGCTCAGCTCGCGCGCCTGAAAGTACGACGTCTGGACCTCGTGCCACACCACCACGGCGAGCGCGGCGCTCAGGGTGAGCAGGACCAGCCAGATCGCCCGCCAGCGACGGCTCATGCGTCTGGGTGGCTGGTAGCCGGGCGGATCGCCCAGCCGGGCGGTGTACGGCTCCTCACCGAAAGGGTGTTCGAACATCGAGGATCCCATGGATGCAAAACACCTGAAAAATTCCTTCGCCTGACGCCGCTTGTGTCATGCCATTGTCTGCCTTCGCCGTCGTCCCCAGCGTCCAGGCGGGACAGGCGGTGCCTTGTTTCCGACCGACTCGAAGGAATTGTGAAGGCTGTCACGAAGCGGCAGTGGGAATGCTTCGTCTGGCGCGAGAATGCGCGTCATGCGCACCACACTCCAGCCGTCCCGAAACCTGGCCGCCGGGCAGCGGGCCAGCCACTTGGCTCGGCTGTCATGAGCGCGATCCGGCCACGCGACCTCGACCACCTGGTCTTGCGGGTGGTTCATCTGGACGACATGGTGGCGTTCTATTGCGGGGTGCTCGGCTGCACGCTGGAACGGCGCCAGGATGCCATCGGGCTGGTGCAGTTGCGGGCCGGCCGTTCCCTCATCGACCTCGTGCCGGTCGACGGCCAGCTCGGACGCGCCGGTGGCGCGCCGCCGGGCCCGGGGGGCCGAAATCTCGACCACTTCTGCCTGCGCCTGGAGGCGTTCGACGAACACGCCATCCGCGCGGAGCTGCAGGCCCACGGCGTCACCGCCGGGCCGCTGGAGCAGCGCAACGGCGCAGAGGGCGAAGGTCCTTCGATCTACCTGAACGATCCGGAAGGCAACGTGATCGAGCTCAATGGGCCGCCCCAGCCCTGACTGCGCCGCTCAGTAATGCGGCGGCAGCTCGTCGCGCGGATCCCGGTGGCCGGGGCCGGCGTCGCCATCGCCCCGCTGGCGCAAGCGGCTCACTTCGCGCAGCAGCAGTTCGATCTGGTCCTGCTGGTGAGCCACCTGGCGGTTCAGGGTATCGAGCAGATCGTCGGCGTAGCTGGCCTTCATCTCCAGGTCGTTGAGACGTCTTTCCACGTCGTGGAGGGGGCCGGGCGCACCGGCATCGGGCATGGGGCTGGTCATGGGTGTATTGGACCGCATGTCTGCTAGCGCACAGACCATGGGCGACAGGAAGTCCAAGCTTCATGTCCATCGGGCACTGTGAGTGCCTCTCTCCTTCCATGGAGCCACCGATGTCCGCCTACCCTGTGCCCAACAGTTTCGAATCTTCTCCCTTTGCCGGCGACGCCGTTCTGCAGGCGCCCCTGGCTTCACCCGACGAACATTGGTCCGCCACGGCCCGGGCGTTCGCGGAAACCGGGGGACTCGTCAGCGGCGACGAACTGGCGGCGCTCTTGCGGCAGCACACCGAGGGCACCGGCATCCTGTCGCCTGTGGATCCGGTGTCGCTGGTGGCGCGCTGGATCGTCACGCATGCGGTGGTGATGCTCGACAGCCCGTGGGGGCGCGTCCTGCCGGTGTTTCAGTTCGATCTGGCGCACGCCACGGTCCACCGGGCCATGCGCCCCTTGCTCTCGGAGTTGCGTGGCGCCTTCGACGACGGCGAGCTCGCGCTGTGGTTCGTGACCCCGAACGACTGGCTGGACGGCGCCTGCCCCGCGCACGTCATGCACACCGACATTCAGGCCGTTCGGCAGGCCGCGCGCAGCGACCGCTTCGTCGCGGTCGGGTTCTGATCCGACTTCATGGCCGGGCGCAGCCCAGCGCCAGGCACACGGCTTCGATCAGTTCGCTGCGCGTGAACGGTTTGCGCAGGAGGGTCGCTGCGTCCGTGGCATCGGGCCGGGGGCTCAAGTCCTCAGGCACATAGCCGCTCATCAGCAGGCGCGCGATCTGCGGTGCCTCCTGGCGCACCCGACCCATCAGCTCGATGCCCGTCATGCCGCCGGGCATCACCACATCCGACACGATGAGATCGACGTCCGGCGTTTGCGCCAGCAGCCGAAGTGCGTCGCGCGCCGACCCCGCCACGCTCACCCGGGCGCCTTCATCGCGGAGGATGCGGGCCACCTGCTCGAGGATGGAGTCGTTGTCGTCCACCAACAGCACCTTGCAGCCGCGGATCAAAACCTGCGGCTGGGTGCCGGGCTTGTCCGGCTCGGGCAAGGGGACCGAGGCGGTCGGCGCAATGGGAAAACGCAAGGCGAACGTGCTCCCCCGGCCCGGCCGGCTTTTCACCGCCACGTCGCCGGCCGCCTGGTTCATCAGCCCCTTCACCATGGCCAGGCCCAGCCCCGTGCCATGGCCGATGGCCTTGGTCGTGAAGTAGGGATCGAAGATGCGGTCGAGGATCTCGGGGGGGATGCCCGGGCCCGTGTCTTTTGCGCTCAGCACCACATGGCCGGTCTCGGCATTTTCCCGGGTCTTCAGGGTGAAGCAGCCCGGGCTGTTCATGGCGTCGCGTGCGTTCGCCGCCAGGTTCAGCAGGATGGTGGTCAGTTGCGTGGGATCGAATGCGCAAGGTGGCAATTCGCTGGCCAGATCGAGGACCAGCCGATGGTGACCGAGCATGCTCTCCAGCAACTGGCGCGATTCGACCACCACATGGTTGATCTGGATGACGTTGCGCTGTGGCACCTGCCCGCGTGAGTAGGCCAGCAGCTGGCCCGTCAACGACGCGCCGCGCTGCGCCGACTTCATCGCGTTGTCGACAAAAGGTGCGATGCCCAGGGCCTTGGGCACCGTGATGTCGATCAGCTCGATGCTGTTCAGGATGACGGTGAGGAGATTGTTGAAGTCGTGTGCGATTCCGCCGGTGAGCAGCGACACGGCTTCGTAGCGCGCCTGCTCCAGCCGTTCCTTCTCCAGGCGCTTGCGGTTGGAAATGTCGCGCACGAGCGAAACGGATCGACGCTCCTTGTGGGGCAGCTCGATGAGCCGCGACGAAATCTCGACCAGCACGGGGCGCCCGTCCTGCCGCCTGCAGGTCATCTCACCGACAAACACGTTCTCGCGGCTTCGGGTGCGCACCGCTTCGATCAGCGAGGGATCGCCGGGGAAAAACAGGTCTTCGCGCCGCATGCCCACGAGTTCTTCGGCGGTGTAGCCCAGCAGGACGCTGGCCTTCTGGTTGACGGCCACGACGATCTCCAGCTCCTGCCCGTCGCCGTGATTGAGGGTGTAGAAGGCGGCGTCGTCCATGTGATCGAAAAGAAAGCGGTACAGCTGCTCGCTGCTGGAGAGCTCGGCGCGAACGTCACCGACCTCCTGGGCGTGAGCAAGCAGCACACCGAAGATGCGGCGGATGCTTTCGGCCAGCGAACGGGCGAACGCCAGGTGGCTTTCTTCCGGCACCAGGCGGTGCGGAACCAGTTGCAGCCACGCGGCGGGTCGGCCGGACGGATCCTTGAGCACGATGGACACGCCGCGATGGGCGCGCTGGTCGTCGCTCTGCGCCACCGGCAAGCTGAACCTGACCAGCTCATCCTTGGGCGGCGCGTGTCCCGGCAACTGGAGACGCAACGCCTGCGCTTGGTCGGCATCGAGGCCCAGCGTCCAGATGGCTTCGGCGGCCGCGCCGGTGTGCGCATCGGCGGCGTACAGCGCGCCCATGTGGACGTCCATGCCGTTGCGGCCGAGTGAGGCGCGCAGGGCGTGGGCCAGGGCGAGCAAGGGGTCGTTCGCGGTCTCGGGGATGGGCAGCGAGCCGCTTTCGGCGCGCCGGCCCGAAACCACCTCGAAGGTTTTCTCGATGGCCACCGACATCACGCCCGCCACCGCCAGCCCCTGATCGTCCATCAAGGGGCTGTAACAGAAATCGAACCAGCACTCCTCGGGTTCCGTGTGCTTGACGAGCGCCAGCATGGTGCTCTCGAAGCGCAAGGGGGTCCGGCTCGCGCGTATCTCGGCCAGGGCCGGCTCGAGAAAGGGCCAGATCTCGGGCCAGCTCTCCCGTGCCGTGCGACCGAAGCACGCCGGATGCTTGTCGCCGTAGATGCTGTTGTAACCCGCGTTGTAGATCTGGATGAACCCGTCGCCCCGGCGGTGCAGATGGGAAAGTCCGAATCCATGATCGCGGTGACGACCGCGTTCATGCCCACGGGCCAGAGCGACCTCGGCCCCAGGGGACTCGCCGCCCAGTCGAAATGGGCCAGCAGTTGCTTGTTGTCGGACATGGGGCTCGAGGGGCGGTCTGTCCGTCTTGTGAGATGGGCTGGCTAGCGCGCCAGATAGCCGCCATCCACCGGATGGTAGGACCCGGTGACGAACGACGCGCGATCCGACGCCAGCCAGGCCACCAGCTCTGCCACTTCCTCCGACTCGCCCAGACGCCCGATCGGATGCGCGGCCATCAGCATCGCCACGGCGGCGGCATCGTTTTCCAGCGGCTCGATCATGGGCGTGCGGATGAACCCGGGTCCGACGGCGTTCACGCGGATGCCCTTGGCGCTGTACTCCAGCGCTGCGGTGTGGGTGAGGCCGACCACACCATGCTTCGCGGCCGAGTAGGCGGGTGCCGAGGCGAATCCCACGGCGCCCAGGATGGAGGCGACGTTGATGACCGAGCCCCGCGCGCCGGACGCATTGGCGTGGTTGCGCAGCATGGCCTCGATCTGGTACTTCATGCCGTAGAACACACCGCTGAGGTTCACGCGGATCACACGCGCCCATTCTTCGAGCGGGTAATCCACGGTGGGCAGGCTCACGCCCCCGATGCCGGCGTTGTTGCAAGCCACGTCCAGGCGGCCGAAGTGGGCGCAGCAGCGCTCGACCAGGTTCTTGCAATCACTGGCCAGGCCGACGTCGGCCACCACCGGCAGCACTTCGGTGCCCAGCTCACGGACCATCGCGGCGGTGTTTCTCGCGCTCGCCGCATCGATGTCGCTCACCAGCACCACAGCGCCTTCTCGGGCACACACCAGTGCCACCGCGCGGCCGATGCCGGAGCCGGCACCGGTGACTAGAACCACTTTTTTCTTCAACAGGTCAGCGCTCCATGGCGCCGCAGCGCGAAGGCATAAAAAATCCACACCGAGCGCGGGGCAAGCCTCGCGACGGGTGTGGAAAGGGGGGGAGATCGTTGCAATGCGTTCAGATGCGTGGCTCGCCGTTGCCATTCACAAGAATGGTGCGTCCCGGCGGGGAAGTCATCTGCACCTGGTGGCTCATGCCGCGGAACGTGTAGGTCACGTCCCAGTATTCGGTGGCGGCGCCGGTGTCGGTCGTGCAACGCTGCACGTCCTGCGTCTGCGCCGTGCCGTTGCGGCCCACGTTGGAGCCCACGGCCGCGCCGGCCACAGCGCCACCCACGGTGGCGATGTCCTGGCCCGTGCCACGACCGATCTGGTGGCCCAGGATGCCGCCGATCACACCGCCGACGATGGCGCCTGGCACGTTGCGACTGGGCTGTGCCACCGGCTCGCGTTCGATCCAGCAACGCTGGGGACCAGGGGCCACCACGGCGCGCATGGACGTCACATTCGCCTCGTACAGGCTTTCGTTCGGCCGGCGACGGTAGTCGGGCTGTGCCATGGGCTGGCCAGGTTGCACCTGCGTGTTCGGGTAAGGGTAGCCGGGAGGCGCGGTCTGGTAGGCCGGTGCCGCGCAACCGGCGAGGAAGATCGCGCCGCAGGCGGCCATGAGCGCACCGCTTTGGCGCACGCGGGAAAGTTTGTTGAACGGGATCATGTCAGTCCTTTCAGATCAGGCCAATCGATGCACCGAATCTGCGCTTTCAGGGTGCCGGGGTCTGTGCGCTGGCGCTCATTCAAAGCCCGCGTCCAGCGGCGCACCACGCGGGGTTCGTGCGTCAACGAACAGACGGTGTCCGACTCCCGGCCCTACAAACGATGAACGCTGCACCCTCCAGCCCCTTCCACCGTTCACCAGGAGCTGTCATGTCGAAATCCGCCTCCCTCCAGCCCAATTGGGACACCTCGTCGTACGGCGAGCCGGCGGAGAACTCCGCGTTGAACCGGTCGGCACTCAGTGAACACCTCACGCTGTGCGGCGCGCTTCGCAGCCCCGTGCAGTCGATGGCGGGTGAAGTCGCCTGGCTGCTCGGCTGGATGTCGGATCGAACCATCACCGCTGCGCTGCTGATGGGTGCACTGGTGGGTGCGGCATGGTTCGTGTTCTGAGGCGATGCCACTGAAGGCGTTGACGCGCCTCGGACCGGCGCCTGAGCCGATCCGTTCGGAAATCTTCGGCATCGGCCGTTTCGAGCGCCACGGGCGCAGCCTGGGGGAGACCCACCGCGCGGGGCGCGCCACCCTCGGCCAGGGCACGTTCTATCCGCGCCTGCAGAGCAACATCCGCAGCCTGCGCGCGTCCTACCAGCAACTCGCTTCACTGGCGCTGGACGAGCGCGATGTGAGCCCGGCCGCCGAGTGGCTGTTCGACAACTTCCACCTGATCGAAGACCAGTTGCGCGAGATCCGTGAGGGTCTGCCCGCGCGCTACTACCGTTCCCTGCCGGTGCTGCTGGACGCGCCACTGGCCGGGTTGCCGCGGGTGTACGGCATCGCCTGGGACTTCGTGGCGCACACCGATGGCGCCTTCGACGAAGGCCTGCTCGAACACTTCCTGAACGCTTACCAGGAAACGCGCGAACTCACGCAGGGCGAACTGTGGGCGCTGCCCACCACCTTGCGGGTGGTGCTGGTGGAAAACCTGCGCCGGCTGGTGGACCGCATCGCTGCCCAGAAGAGCGCGCGCGAACTGGCCGTCCAGTGCGCCAGCCGCATTGACCAGATCACGCTGCAGGAAGCGCAGGCCCTTTATGCACAGGCCGAGCAGCTCGGTGTGCGCGGCGTCTTCCTGGTGCACCTGGCGCAGAGCCTGGCGGGCCCGCGCGTGGCACCGCCGGGATCCGCGCTGGCGCAGGTGCGCGAGTGGCTGCGCGAGGTCGCGCCCGACCTCGTCGCCCTGCAGACCCAGCACCATGCCGACCAGGCGGCCGACCACCTGAGCATGGGCAACGCCGTGACCTCGCTGCGGCTCATCGGTGCGGCCGACTGGTCCGACATCGTGACCCACACCAGCCGGGTCATGCGCGTGATGCTGACCTCGCCCATCTTCGCCGCCGAAGACGACGCGACGCGCAACACCACGCTGCACGGCATCGAGCGCCTCTCCGCAGCGGGCTCGCTGCTGGAGTCCGACGTGGCACTGGCCCTGCTGCGCGCCATGAACGCCAGCACCGGCGCGTCCTCGCTGGCGGGGCACTGGCTGGAGGGCGAGGGCCGCGCCGAACTCGAGCAGCAACTCGGTGTCCGGCGGCTGCTGTCGCCGCGCTGGCTGGCCGGCTTGAGGCTCTCGCGCACGCCGCTGTATTTCAGTGCCCTGCTGGCCGGCACGCTGTGGCTTGTGATGTGGCTGCTGTTGCGCTCGGGCGGTGCGGGCGAAAGCTGGGTCGATCACGCGGGTCCCGCGCTGGCGCTGGTGCTGATGCTGTTTCCCGCCTCGGAAACCGTGGTGGCGCTCGTCAACCGGCTGATCAGCGAGTCGGCCAAACCCATGCACCTGCCCCGGTTCCTGATGGCCGGCGGGCTGCCCGAATCGACCCGCACGCTGGTGGTCGTTCCGGCCTTGCTCACCAGTCCTGCGGGCATCACGGCGCTGGTGCACCGCCTCCACCTGCACTGTCTGGCCAACCCCGAGCCCTGCGCCCAGTTCGCGTTGCTCAGCGACTGGGCCGACGCCGACACGCCGGTGTGTGCAGACGATGAACCCCTGTTGCGCCAGGCCGCCGGTCTGCTGGAGGCCTTGAACACGCGGCATCCGCCGACGGCTGGGCAGGCGCCGCGTTTCCTGCTGCTGCACCGCGCGCGCAGCTTCAGTGCCACGCAGCGTCGCTGGCTCGGCTGGGAGCGCAAGCGCGGCAAGATCGAACAACTCGTGGCGGCGCTGGCCACCGGCACGCCGGGTCCGTTCCTCGATCTGGGCGAGGTCTCGCGCATGGCGTCGGGCACGCGTTACGTGCTCACCCTGGACAGCGACACGCAGTTGCCGCCGGGACGCCTGCGCGCGCTGGTGGGCGTGGCCGAACATCCCCAGAATCGCCCGGTGCTCGACGCCACGGGCGAACGCGTGGTGCAGGGCTACGGCATCCTGCAGCCGCGCGTGGTGGCACCGCTGCGCGACGACGAGATGCCCACGCCGCACCAATGGCTGCACGACGGCCAGCGGGGCCTGGATCCTTACAGCGCGATGTCGTCCGACGTGTACCAGGACCTGTTCGGCGAGGGCAGTTTCACCGGCAAGGGCCTGCTGCATGTCGACACCCTGCACTCCGTGCTCGGCGGTCGGCTGCCGACCGAACAGGTGCTCAGCCACGATCTGCTCGAAGGCGCCCTCGTGCGCTGCGCGGTCGTGAGCGACGTCACCCTGATCGAGGACGAGCCCACGCACGCCGACGTGTCCGCTGCGCGCCTGCACCGATGGATGCGTGGCGACTGGCAGCTGTTGCCGTTCCTGCTGCATTGGCCGCTGTCGGCCATCAACCGCTGGAAGCTGGCCGACAACCTGCGTCGCTCGCTGGTGGCGCCGGCCTCGCTGGGCCTGATTGTGCTGGCCTTGTTCGGGCACGGCCTCTCGCTGCCGCTGGCCTTGCTGCTGAGCGCGGCCGCGCAAGCCGCCGCACCGCTGCTCGGTGCGTTTGCGGGCAGCGTGCCGCGCCGCTCCATCCAGGTCGGCGAGCGCTTCGTGCGCGCCGCGCTCACGGGCCTGGCGCGCGCGCTGGCTGGCGGCCTGTGGCATCTGGTGCTGTTGCCGCAGCATGCGCTGCTCTCGCTGGACGCCACGGTGCGCACGCTGCATCGGCTGTGGGTGAGCCGGCGCAACCTGCTCGAGTGGACCACCGCCGAGGCCGCGCGCGCTGCGCAGGATCACCGCTTCGTCGCGGCGCTGCGCCGCCATGGCCTGGCCAGCCTGCTCGCGCTCGCGCTGCTCGGCCTGCTGCTGTGGCTTCGAGCTGCGCCGGACCCGCTGGCGCTGGTGGTTCTCGGCACCTGGGTGGCCGGGCCGGTGCTGGCATGGTGGGCGAACCAGCCGTGGTCGAGGACGCGTCTGCAGTCGATGGCGCCGCAAGACCGCGACCTGCTCGAGGGAGTGGCGCGCGACACCTGGCGCCTCTTCGAACGTTGCGTGGACGCGCAGAACAACCACCTGCCGCCCGACAACCTGCAGACGCTGCCCTACGACGCGGTGGCCCATCGCACGTCGCCGACCAACATCGGCCTGTATCTCCTGAGCGTGGCCTGCGCACGCCAGTTCGGCTGGATCGGTACGCAGGATCTGCTGGCCCGGCTCGAAGCCACGCTCTCCAGCCTGCAGCGCATGGAACGGCACCGTGGCCACTTTCTGAACTGGTACGACACGCTCACGCTGCAGCCCCTGTTGCCGCGCTATGTGTCCACGGTCGACAGCGGCAACCTCAGTGCCGAGTTGCTCGCGGTGGCGCAGGCCTGCACCGAACTCTCGCGCGATCCGCACGATGCGGCCGCCACGCAGCGGGCCACCGAGCGCTCGCGCGAGCGCATCGCGCCGCACCTCGATGTGTTGCAGAGCCTGCTGCACCGCCCGGTCAGGCACACCGCGTTGGGTCAGCTTCTCGATCTCAGCCTGCCCGACCCGCACGACGGGCCGGACTTCGAGCGCTTCCAGAAACTGTTGCGCGAGGCCACCACGGAACTGCACGGCATGGCGCCCGTGCTGGCGAACGTGCGGCAGCCGGTGTCGGCACGCGAGGAAATGCCCTGGCTGCTGGCGGATCATCTGGCGACCCTGCGTTCGGCCAGCCTGGACCGTGCTGCGGCCGCCGAGAGCACGGGCGAGCGGGCCCGGCAGCGGCTGCTGGTGCTGGCGGCCGAGTTCGAGCGCATGGCCTGGGAGGCCGAGTTCGGCTTTCTCTACAACACGCGTCGCCACCTGCTGCACATCGGCTACCGCCTGGACGAGCAGCAGCTCGACAAGTCCTTCTACGACCTGCTGGCGTCGGAATCAAGAACCACCAGCCTGCTCGCCATCGCCAAGGGCGACCTGCCGGTGCGGCACTGGGCGGCGCTCGGACGTCCGTTCTTCGCGATCGGGCGGCGCGCGCTGCTGCGTTCATGGTCGGGGTCGATGTTCGAGTACCTCATGCCCACGCTGCTCACCGCCGAACCGCGCGGCAGCCTGATGCAGGAGGCCGCGGTGACCGCACTGCACGAACACATGGCCTTCGTGCAGGGGCAGAACATGCCCTGGGGCATCTCCGAATGTGCCTATGCCGGCCGGGATCACACGCTGGCCTACCAGTACGCGCCGCAGGGCGTGCCGCGCCTGGCCTTGCGTCGCACGCCACCGCACGAACGCGTGATCGCCCCCTATGCCACGGCGCTGGCGACCCAGATCGACGTCGACCTGGCCTGCCGCAACCTGCGCGCGCTCACCGACCTGGGCGCACGGGGACGTTATGGGTTCTTCGAGGCGCTGGACTTCACCCCGTCGCGCCAGACCGAAGGCGGGCGTTACACGCTGGTGAGCACCTGCATGGCGCACCACCAGGGCATGAGCATCGTGGCCCTGGCCAACGTGCTGCGCGACGGCGTGGCGCGCCGCTGGGGCATGGCGCATCCCCGCCTGGAGGCGGTGGCGTCGCTGCTGCACGAAGCGTCGCCGCGCGATCTGCCCCGGCTGCCGGCATTCGCACCACCCAGCCTGCCGCTGCACGCCCTGCAGCGGCGCGCGCCGGACCACGTGCGCCCGGTCCAGCCCGATGCCCAGTCGCTCGCGCCCACGCACCTCATGTCCAACGGCCGCTACAGCGTCACGCTGCGGCCGCACGGCGGTGGCTGGAGCCGTTGGGACGGCATCGGCCTGACGCGCTGGCGCGACGACGCCCTGCGCGACGCCTGCGGGAGCTTCGTCTACCTGCGGCTGGGCCGACACGATCCGCCGGTGTCCATCACCAGCCACCCCGCGCCCGACCCGAACGCGGTGTACCAGTGCACCTACCACACCGACCGCGTGTGCTTCGAGGCCAGCTGGCCGGAACTGCGCGCCAGCACCACCGTGTGGGTGAGTCCGGAAGACGACGTCGAGTTGCGCAAGGTGGTGCTGGTCAACCGCAGCGATCAGGTGGTGGAACTCGAGCTGATCTCGGCCTTCGAGATCACGCTGGCCACGCCGGCCGCCGATGAGGCGCATCCGGCGTTCTCCAACCTGTTCGTCTCGGCGAACTGGCTCGCCGATCAGCAGGCGCTGCACTTCGAACGCCGGCCCCGCCTGCACACCGAGCGCACCCTGCAGGCCGCGCATTTCGTCGCCGCCACCGAGGGCGTGGTGTCCGGCTGGCGCTGCCAGACCGACCGCCTGCACTGGCTGGGACGCAACCACACGGCGGCGCAGCCGCTGGCTTCGCTGCAGGCGGTGCCCGAGCGCTCGGGGCCACTCGACACCGGGCTCGATCCGGTGGCCGTGCTCGGTGTCACGGTGCGGCTGGCGCCGGGAGCGCAGGCCAGCGTCAGCTTTGCCACGGCCGCCAGCGACGACGCGGAAACCTTGCGTGCCATCGTCGACAAATACCGCCAGCCGAGCACGGTGGAACGCGCATCGGTGATGTCGTCCACGCTGGCCGGCGTGCAGGCAGTGTCGCACCGGCCCCTGCCCGAGTACCTGCCTGCGCTGCAAGCCCTCACCACCGCGCTGGTGCTCACCGTGCCCAGAGATCCCTTGCCAGTGCATGACGGTGCCACGCTTCCGCACGAATGCGACCGGCGTTCCCTGTGGCCGCTCGGCATCTCGGGCGACCGTCCGCTGCTGCTGGTGGAAGCCGGTTCGTCGCAGGGCATGGGCTTGCTGCGCATCCTGGCGCAGGCGCTGCGCGAATGGTCGCGCTGCGGTGTGTCCTGCGATCTGGTGGTGCTCAGCAGCGAAGTGCATTCCTACCAGATGCCGCTGCAGCGCGAACTCACGCTGCTGACCGAGCAGCAGTCGGGCCACAGCCACCTCAAGGGCACGGTGACGGGCCTGCACGTGCTGCGGCCGGACGCGCTCACGCCCACGCAGCTGGCCACGCTGGAAGCGCTGGCCCGCATCCAGTTGCAGGCCGACGGTTCGCCCTGGGTGCAGCAGGTGCGCGCGTGGGCCCAGCGGCAGGGCACGCTGGCGGGCTACATCGACCGTTCCGGCCGGCTCGAGGTGGTGCCCACGCAGGCTCTGGAGAGGCGGCCGACGCCGTCGGTGGGTGCCTTCGACACCGCCAGCGGCGATTTCGGCTTCGAGGTCGGCGTGGGCGTGCGGCCTCGGCGGCCCTGGACCAACGTGCTGGCCAATGCCGGCTTCGGCACCATGGTCTCCGAGAGCGGCGCAGGCCACAGCTGGGCGATCAACAGCCGCATGAACCAGCTCACGCCCTGGTCCAACGACACTGTGGCGGACACCCCGTCGCAGTGGTTCCTGCTGCAGGACCGCCGCACCCGCGAGGTGTGGAGCGTGGCGCCCTCGGCCTGGGGTGCCAGCGACACCGTCTACCGCGTCGTGCACGGCCAGGGCCACACCACCATCGAGCACGAGCGCGGGGGACTGTCGGTCTCGGTGCGCTGGTGCGTCGACCCCGACACGTCCGTGCAGCAAGTGCGCATCCGCTTGAGCAACCGGGGCCCCGGCAAGGCCCACCTGCGCGCGGTCGGGATGGTGGAATGGATGATGGGCGAGAAGCGCAGCAACCGGGCCACGTTGCACACCGAGCCTTCACCCGCCGGCATGGTGGCCGACGACCTGATGGGCCTGATGTGCACGCAGACCGACGCCGCCGGCGGGTTGGGCGGTGGCACCGCGTTCCTGGCCGAAGCGCAGGTGGGCGCGCAGGACAGCGAGGGGCTGGACTGGACCTGCGACCGGCGCGAGTTCTTCGACCCGCGCGGCCAGCTCGTGCTGCCCGAGCACCTGGGCCGGCGCAGCGGCTTCGGCCTCGATCCCTGCGCCGCGCTCTCGCGTCCGATCACCCTGCGTCCCGGCGCCAGCCTCGAACAGGTGTTCCTGATCGGCTATGCCGAGAGCCCGGGGGCGGCGAGGGCGATGGCGCAACGCGCCATCGGCACCGCACCGGTGGCGCGCGAGAAGGCGGTTCGCGCCCGCTGGGAGACGCTGCTGGGCACAAGCGAGGTGCACACGCCCGACCCGCTGTTCGACGTCATCGTGAACCGCTGGCTGCTCTACCAGACCGTGTCTTCGCGCCTGTGGGCCAAGGCCGGCTTCTACCAGGCCGGCGGAGCCACCGGCTTTCGGGATCAGTTGCAGGACACCATGGCGCTGGTGTGGGCCCGGCCGGCGCTGCTGCGCGAACAGATCGTGCTGTGCGCCTCGCGGCAGTTTCCCGAAGGCGATGTGCAGCACTGGTGGCATGCGCCCGGCGGCGCCGGGGTGCGCACCCGTTTCTCGGACGACCTGCTCTGGCTGCCGTTCGCGTGTTCGCACTACCTGCGCGCCACGGCCGATGCGGCGCTGCTGGAGGTGAAGGCGCCGTTTCTCGAGGGCAGCCTACTGGCCGAGGGCGCCGAGGACGTGTACGACACACCGCGTGTGAGCCTGACGCAGGCAACGGTCTACGAACACGCGGCGCGCGCGATCGACCACAGCCTGGCGGTGGGTGTGCACGGACTGCCGCTGATGGGCGGCGGCGACTGGAACGACGGCATGAACCGGGTCGGCATCGAAGGCCGTGGCGAGTCCGTGTGGCTGGCCTGGTTCCTGTGCGCGATCGTCACCGACTGGGTGCCCCTGGCGCGCGAGCGCGGCGACGAAAGCCGCGCGGACCGCTGGGAGACGGCGTTGCAGGGCTGGCGGCGTGCCCTGGAAGACGAGGCCTGGGACGGCGAGTGGTACCAGCGCGCCTTCTTCGACGACGGCAGCCCGCTGGGTTCGCACACGCAGCCCGAAGCGCGCATCGACCTCATTGCGCAGGCGTGGTCGGTGCTGTCCGGGCAGGCACCCGCCGAGCGGCAGCGCCAGGCCATGCAGGCGGTGGAGGCCTGCCTGGTCGACACCGATGCCGGCCTGCTGCAATTGCTGACGCCGCCGCTGGCGCACGCGCTGCCGAGCGCGGGTTACATCCAGGCCTACCCGCCCGGGGTGCGGGAAAACGGCGGCCAGTACTCGCACGCCGGCGTCTGGGCGCTGATGGCGGCCGCCCGCCTGGCTTCAGAGTCTCCCGCCAACAGGGAAGCGCAGGACACGCCCTACCGGTACTTCACCTACCTGAGTCCCGCGCACCGCGCAGTCCACCCGCAGCGGGGCGCGGTGTACGGCGTGGAGCCGTATGTCATGGCTGCGGATGTCTACAGCCAGCCGCCCTACGTGGGGCGGGGGGGCTGGAGCTGGTACACCGGGGCCGCCGGCTGGCTGCACCGCGCGGCGCTCGAATCGATCGTGGGCCTGCGGCTCGAGGCGCACGAACTGTGGTTCGAACCGTGCCTGCCCTCGCACTGGCCCGAAGCCGGGATCGACCTGCAGCGCGAAGGACGGTCCATGCGCTTTGTGCTGGTTCGCGGTGACCCGGGCGCGGCTCTCGCGCGGTGGGTGAGCGAGGGCGCCCGGCTGCTGCAGCCGGGTGAGCACCTGCGCTGGCGGGATCTGCCCCAGCGCAGCCGTTTCGTGATTCCCTTGCGGGCGCGCGACTGATCCTGCGTCGGCACCGGCCTTGTGGTTGCCTGCCACGTCGTATCTATGTACGCTAACGTACATACGAGGGCGGATCGGACCCGCATCATCAAGCCGTCTGTCAGGGTGGGAAGATGCCTGTCTGCACACAAGATTTACACCGGGGGCAGCCATGAACAGCACGATCGATCCACGCCAGAACCATTTGCTCGCGGCGCTGCCCGACGCCGAGTGGCAGCGCTGGGAGCCGCAGCTGGAACTGGTCGACCTGCCGCTGGGCAGGGTGCTGTACGAGTCGGGCGCGTCGATGTCGTACCTGTATTTCCCCACCGACGCCAGCGTGTCGCTGCTCTACGTGCTGGAAAACGGCGCCTCGGCGGAGATTGCGGTGGTGGGCTTCGAAGGCGTGGTCGGCGTGTCCGTGTTCATGGGAGGCGGCTCCACCCCGAGCCGCGCCGTGGTGCAGAGCGCCGGCCGGGGTTACCGCCTGCGGGCGGATGCGGTGAAGGCCGAGTTCGAGCGCGCGGGCCCCGTGATGCACCTCATGCTGCGCTATACCCAGGCCCTCATTACCCAGATGAGCCAGACGGCGGTGTGCAACCGCCACCATTCGCTCGATGAGCAGCTCTGCCGCTGGCTGCTGCTGAG
>SXGT01860149.1_pt1 | contig 26381 bp, 20 predicted proteins | sample 3176221 | NCBI WGS metagenome assembly SXGT01 (sample SAMN11356862, study PRJNA531348) | freshwater metagenome | isolation source: freshwater sample F1-120 | place: China: Fuxian Lake, Yuxi | collected 2017-12-25
ATCTCGCGCCCGAAGCGCGCGAGGTCGATCGAGTAGCGGCCGTTGTGGGCCCGCGTCTGACCGATGACCTGGGCGCCGGATCCGGCGCGGTCGAACTCGCTCAGGTCGACGAGCGTGCCATCGAGCACGCCCCCGGGGACCACGAGCGAGCCCGAGACGAGAGTGGGGGAGACGGAGGAACCTCCTCCTCCGCCGCTGCTACAAGAAGCGAACAAGGCCGCGAGCAAGGCGGCCGCAAGCTGAGTCGAGCGAGACAAGGCGAAATCCTGGGTGAAAAGGAAAGGCTGGGAAGCCTCCAAGATTCTCCCAGGAATCGGCCAGGACGCCAGGGGGGAGGTGGACTCCCGGAGCTCACGCAGGTGACGCCGCCGCAACCCCTCGGTCACGACCAGAGGCCCCGCTTTTCAGCCCTGGACGGGCCCGAGCCTCGCGCTCCGGGCTGCGGCCAGGGGCCGGCTACTTCTTGACGCGCTCGGGCTGGGGCTCGAGGGCCCCCGACTCCTTCAGGGCGGCGAGCAGGCGGTCGCGCCAGGCCGGCCGGCACACGAGCAGCTCGTGGTTCTTCGGGTTCTTCTGGTTGTAGGCGTGCTCTTCGCCGCGCAGCTTCGAGACGTGCCAGCCCAGGGCCCGGGCGACGGTCTCGGGGGCGCAGGTGTCCCACTCCTTCAGGCCGATCGTGTGGGCGTAGATGTCGGCCTCGCCAGCGAGTAGGCGCGCGACCTTGTAGCCGGCGCTGCCGCAGGGCACGAGCTCGGCGTCGAGCGCACGCGCGAACTTCTCCACCCAGGGCGGGGTGTGGCTGCGGCTGACGACGATGCGCGGCCGGGCGCGCTGGCTCGAATCGCCGCGCACGAGGGCCGTGCCCTTGGTCGAGCCGGCGCGCGTCTTGCCGGGCAGGCTCACGCCCCACAGGACGTCGTCGTCGGAGGGCAGGGCCACGGCCGCCAGGGCGCACTTGCCGCCGAGCGTGAGCGCCACGTGCACGCCCCAGTCGGCGCGGCCCTCGCTGAACTCCTGGGTGCCGTCGAGCGGATCGACGATCCAGGCGAACTCCTTTTCCAATCGCGACGGGTCGTCAACCGACTCCTCGGAGAGCCACCCGAAGTCCGGGTTGGTGGCGCGGAGGCGGGCCTCGAGGATGCGGTCGCTGGCGAGGTCGGCCTCGGTGAGGGGGTTGTCCTCGCCCTTGTCCTTGAGGATGGTGCGGTCCCGGTAGTAGCCGCGGACGGCGGCGCCGGCCTCGCGGGCGGCGTCGGTGGCGAGTTGGAGCAGGTCGTTCATGCGTCGCCCGGGAAAGGGTCGCGGGCATATCCCGGCCGTCCCGGCGGAGGGCTAGGACCGGGGAGTGCGCCGGAGCCGCCTCGGATGGAGTTACTGTCGCGACAATCGTTTATATTGTAATGCACATCACAGTGCTGTGAGCCCTCATCTGCGACAATGTGACCGTCGCGGTTGCCGATCTCGCGTTCTGTTGAATTGAAATAATATACGGAGAAGCTATGATGTTCACCCACCCCCCCTCCGCATAGTCGCTAGCTGCATCGTCGCGATGGCGAGCGCGCTTTGCCTCGTCGCCCCGGCATCGGCCCGGGCGGACTGCCCCGGGATCTTCTCGACGGGCACGCCATATTTCACCACCTGCAACGGTGTCTGCGGGACGGTCTCCGCCTCCGAGCTCTCCTGCGACCTCGACCAGGGAGGCGGCAGCGACGCGTCCGGATCCTTTGTCTCCCCATCGGCCACGACCTTTCGGGCCTACGGTTACGACGACACGGGCGCTAAGTACTGTTGTGAGCTTGGCCCTCTCGACGACGGCTTCGCGACGGACGAGATCGATGTGCTGATCAACGGCACCCGAGGACAATGACGATATCAAGCTTCACGACACGGTGGCCGGACTCGACCTCGATTGCTCGAACGCCGACGTTTTCGCTGGTGACGGCATCGATACCATCGGCGGGAGTCGTTTGACCACGAACTGGGACTTCTTGTACGGCGAGGGCGGCGTCGACGTGATTCATGGCAACGCTGGCGTGGACTTCATCGTGGGTGGTGACGGTGACGATTTGCTGTTCGGCGAGTCAGGGAGCGACACCATTCTTGGTGGCGATGGCGACGACAAGATCAAGGGCGGCGACGGCGCCGATACCGTCGAGGCCGGGAACCATGCGGATCAGGTTTGCGGCGAGGGCGACGGCGACTTCCTCTACGGCGAGGGAGCGAACGACTACGTCTATGGTGGCGACGGGACCGATGTGAATGACGGAGGTACCGGCAGTTCAGACACCTGCGAGACCGATGGTGGCGCGAACTGCGACTTCTACGGCCTCACCAGCTGCCCTTGGTAGGGCCATGCTCCGGCTTCTCGCGCTGACGGCATGCTCCGATACCGACCTGGTGCCGGTGGGCACGCTGCCAGTTGAGACGAGCGACTCCTCGGCAGGGGGAGGGGATTCGGGCGTCATCGACACCGCGCTCGACGTTGACGAGTGTTTGATCGTGTCGGTTGAGGCGACAGTCGCCACCGGCTCCCCCACCTGCTCCGATGGACTTGTGGACGCGTCGTACGTGACGGTGGAGCGGGAGTGGCTGCTTGATGACGCCTCGTCCGTCATGGGCGTTGCCGTGGCTGCAAGTCCAGAGGGTGTAGGGTCGCATATTGTCGTTTCGATCATTCCGGCTGTCCCGTCGGGATCTCGCGTGGCGCTACTGAACGCGACCGATGGGGGCGTGGACGTCACCGTGTTGCCCGCTGGCGTGCCAGCGCCGTACGATCCGGCCATGGCGCTGGACGGTGCGGCTGGCGTCGTGCTGTTCGGGCTCGTGTGGGACGGGGATGGGAACTATGAGCTGCTGGCGCACTGGCTTGATTCGGGGACATCGCTGGTTTCTGCGGTAGACGGGGATGCCGAGAACAGCGCGACTGCGGTGAGCGATTTCGACCGCGACGGTCGGGTAGAAGCGGTGCAGTTTGGGACGATCTTTGATGCCAGCCTTGAGCCGTCCTGGGGGCTGGACGACTGCCCGATGTACACCTCGGTGGCGCCGACGGCGCTGGATCTAGGGGCGAGCCCGGTGATCTCCAGCGAGCATGGGTACGGCTACGCCGACGGGCGATTTGTGCCCTGGGCCTGGGACGCGGCGCGCGGTGTCCCGCAGTCCCTCGCCGGGGCCTTCGTGAGCGTGGACGGCGGCCTCTCGATGCTGGCGCAAACCCAGGACGGGGCTTGTCGCCTCGCAGTCACAGGCGAGCAGCTCTGGTGCTATTCCGACGGGGGCATTGGCCAGCACCTCGCCGGTCTGCCAACGATCGTCGATGCCGACGGCGACCGCAACCCGGAGATCTTCCTGCGCGCCACGACCGGCACCGTGTCCTTGGCAGCGGATGGCACCGTGCGCTGGGGGCCGCTCGCAGCCCTGCTGGGGCGCGGTGGGACGCTGGCCGGTGGATTGGTGTCCACCGACCTTGACGCCGACGGCATCCCAGAGGTGATCGACCACCACCCTGGCGGGGTAGAAATCCGGCGCGCGGACGACGGCGTGCTCCTCGCCGCCATCCCTGATTTCGCCCCGTTTGGGAACACCGTCGGCCCTGTTGTGGCCGACGTCGATGGCGATAGCTCCGCCGAGATCGTGCTCGCCGGCCGGTGGTCGACGGACAGCGACGACGTGTCGCGGGTGCTGGTACTGGGGCCCTCACGGGGCCGGTGGGCCCGAACGCGCCCGGTGTGGAACCAGGAGGCCTACGACATCACCTCGATTCGCGACGACGGCAGCATCGTGAGCTTCCCCGAGCCCAACTGGGTCCACTACAACAGCTTCCGATTCCAGCCGGCACACGACGGTGCTCGCCCCGACCTCGTCCCGGTGCTCGTGGAAAGCTGCGCGGAGGCTTGCGACACCACGAGCGGCTACGTCGAGCTCGCGGTCGCTGCCGAGAATCTCGGTAGCGTCGATGCGATCGAGGGCGCGGAGATCGTGCTGTCCGCTTTCACGTCGAGCGACGGCCTCGAGGAGGTCGCCCGGGTTGCGTTGGGTGAGACGATCCCGGCCGGTCGGCGCTCTACCAGCGTGGTGATGTCGATCGATAGCAGCCGGTGGGGCACGCGCCGGGTGATCGAGGTGGTCCCCGCCCACGACGACGAGTGCGACTGGTCGAACAACCGGATCGAGCCCTCGGACGACCCCTGCGCCGCTGAGTGATCGGCGTGGGCTCGCAGAGCTGGCTACACGCCCCCGGGATGCGCCCCGCCGCCGTCGCCAGTCTCTGCCTCGCCGCGGCGATCCCGGTCTTGGCAGTGCTGGGGGAGGGGAGCGGCTGGTACCTCGACAACGCGGCGCACTTGCTGGAGGCGCAGGCGCTGGGCCACGCGGAGACGCTCTTCACGTACAGCGAGCGCGCCGAGCTTGGCATCCCGGTGGGGCAGGTGAGCGCGCCCTTGCCGTGGGCGCTGCTCGGCCTCGCCGGACGGCTGGGGCTCGACCTCGTTGCCGGGAATGCGCTCGCCATCTTGTTGGCCAACGTGCTCTTCGCGGTCGCCGTGTCGCGACTGGCGATGCGGCTCTACGCGCGCGACGACATCGCCTGGATGGCCGGCGTGCTTGCCGCCAGCGTGGCCACCGACGTGTACGGCATCGGCGGGAGCGCGGGCGGCATGTGGCCTTACCGGGTGGCCAACGCGCTGGTGATCCTGGCCTTCGCGCGCGGCCCCGGCGTCGGGAGCGCGCTCCTACTTGGCGGTGCCTTCTGGTTCCACACGCTCTCCGCCACGGTGGGGGGCCTCGGGCTGGCGGTGCAGGCGGTGGCCGCGCTGGCGCGAGACCGTCGCGTGCCGTGGTCGCACGTCGCCACCGGGGTTGGCGCGCTGGTGCTCGGCGCGGGGGTGTGGGTGCCGCTGCTCGATCCGGCGCTCCACGACTTCGGCGGCGCTCACCCCTACCGGTGGGGGGAGGTCGTGCTGGCGCTGGGCTTCCCGGTGTCGCCCTTCGCCTTCCCGCGGGGGAGCGTGCTCATTGGCGGCGCCCTTTCCATAGGGCTGTGGGCAGTCGCGACCTTGCTGGTTTTCGTCCCGCGGCGAGTGGACGACCGGGGGCTCGCGCTGGACGGCCTCGCCGTGTTGGCGCTGCTCGAGATCTGCGTCTTGTCGCCCTCGCTCGGGGGACCGTCACCCCTCGGCCCGGTGCCCTTCCGTCTTCACGCCTTCCTGCACGTGGCGCTGGCGATCCGCGCGGCGGCGGGGCTACGGACCCTCTTGGAGCGAGGCACGGCGCTGATCCCGCCCGACGGCGCGCCCTCGTCGCGACAGGTGCTTCTCGCGGGGGCGGGCATCGTGCTCTTGACCTTCTTCCCGTGGGCGCAGGCCGTGTCCACAGGCCTCGCCGGTCGCCGGGAAATGCCGCCGGGCGAGCAACCCGCCCTGGAGGCGGCGTACCGGGCCGCGGTGGCGGAGTCGGGTGGGGGACGGGTGTACGTGCACGACACCTTCGTCAACGAGGGTGCCCCCGCCGAGCTTTACTGGGCCCACCCCGGCGGCCTGCTCGCGGCGCGGCACGGCGGCGACATCGTGGGCAGCTGGTACGGCATCAGCCCCTCGCCGGTCACGCGCGCCTCGCGCTCGGAAGATCGGTTCTTCGCCGGTCTGTCGCGACGCAAGCCGCGCGAGGACTTTCACGAGGAGGTGCTCGACCGGCTCGATGCGTGGGGCGTGACCGCGCTCTTGACCTGGGACCCGGAGGTCGTAGGCTGGCTCGACGGCGCGCGCGGTTTCGCCGTGTCGTCGCGACACGAGCCATGGACGGTGCTCTCGCGCGCGGTGTCTCTCCCCCCGGTGACGGTGCGCGCTGGGCAGGTGGATGTGATCGCTGCCGAAGGTGCTCTCGATGTTGCCACCGAGGGCGCGTTCGAACTTCGCGCTCGCAAGGCTGGGAACGCGTGGTGGGTGGGCGCCGAAGTCGGCACGGAGAAGGCGACCGGCTTGCTCCTGGCCGAGGGCGAGGGCCCCGCCGTGCTGCGCGTGGAGGACAAGGCTCGTCGGTGGCGGTGGCTCAGCGCGGGTGCCGGGCTCGTCCTCGCCGGGCTCGCCGTCGCCGGGGTGTCACGACCCCGCCGGTCACCCGACTGAGGCCGTGGCGGGCCCGCTCGCAGCGGGGTCGAGCCGACGTGATCGAGCCGCCCGGAATCGAGGTGGGGAGACGGGTGACGTTCCTGGCGCGCCCCGTCGCGGAGCGTAGCGCAGCGAAGCGCAGTCGACGGGGACGCCAGGGACGGCAGGACCCGTCGGCCGAAGGCCGGGTACAGAAGTTCCGGGCGGCGAATCGCCTGGAGATATGGGGCTCCCCGTGTCGCGACAGAGGGCCCGCCACGGCCGTCCCAAGTTGGAGGGCTTACCGCGCTCGCTGCCGCAACAGCGTCACGACGTCGCTGAGCCCGTCGTTGTCGAGGTCGCCCACGACGAATCGTTTGCCGGTCTCGAGGTAGGCGCGGTCTTCCCGGAGCACCGCCCACTCGTCCACCCCGGCGAAGATCTGCGCGTTCCAGTTGGAGAGCGGTCCCTTGAACACGTAGATCGCCCCCACTTGCCGCGTCCCATCCGCAGCGTTCTCACCCGGGGCACCGACGAGGAGCTCGTCGAGCCCGTCGCCGTCGAGGTCGCCGCAGCCGAGGGCCGAGCCGAGCCGGGCGTCGGTGCTCGCGCCCCGGACGATGTAGCGGGCCGCGAAGGCGGCGCTGCCGCGGAGGTCGCTGCCGAGGAAGACGTAGGCGGCGCCGAGGCCCGCGCTGGTACCGGGGGCGCCCACGACCAGCTCGGGGAGGCCGTCGCCATCGAGCTCGCATGCGGCGAGGGCGGCGCCGAAGTACTCGGGCGTGTCGACCTCGCCGGCCGCGCGACCGTGGAGCGTCCAGGTGGGCGTGTTGGCGTCGATGTCGTCGAGGTTCCAGAGGGTCACCTCGCCCTCGGCCTCCACGTCGCCGTCGCCCGGCGCGAAGGGAGCGCCCACCGCGACGGTGGCGCCGTCGTCCAAGAGGCTGGCGCTGCACAAGACCGAGGCGCCAAAGCGGTCGCCTGCCCCGGAGCCGGCGATTCGTCGTAAGGAAGAGGTGTCGACGGCCGGGGCGGAGTAGGCGCCGAGGTACACCGCACCCGCGATGTCGTCCTCCCAGGGGGCGGTGGCGGCCCACTCGCCCACCGCGTCGCCGTCGAGATCACCGCAGGCGGCGACCACCGAGCCGAAGCGGCCCTGCGTCACGGTGCCGGTCACCTGCACCGCGCCGCCCCCAAGCCGATCCACGAGGCCCGCGCCGGGTCCGTCGGGACCAATGTCGTGATCGGGCGCCCCCACGAGCACGCGCCCCTCGCCGGCATCAACCGCGGCGGCGTAGCGCTCGCGTGGGTCGCCGCTGGCCGCCACCACGCCCCCATCGAAGGCGCCGTCGACCACGGTGTAGCGCCGCACCTCGCCGACGGCGGGCACGCCGACCAGGAGGGTGCCCTCGCGCAGGGCGAGCGACCAGTCGTGGTCGTCGTCGGTCGCGCCCTCCACCAGCGACTGCCCGTCCTGGGGGCTCTTCTCCCCGGCCACGAAGTCGGCGCCGCGGTGGAGCACCAGGTCGGCGGCGGGGAAGGAGGTGCCGGCCTCCTCGTCGGTGCAGCCCGCGAGGCCGACAATCAGGGCGACGGCGTGCATGTTTGTCCCGACCCTAGTACCATCGCCCACGATGTCGCGCGTCTACACAGTCATCCTCGGCGGCGGCCGAGGCAGCCGCCTCAACCCGCTCACCCGTCACCGTGCCAAGCCCGCCGTGCCTATCGGCGGGAAGTACCGGCTCATCGACATCACGCTGAGCAACGCGATCAACTCCGGCTTCCGCGACATCGCGGTGCTCACCCAGTTCAATAGTGCGTCGCTCAACGCCCACATCGCGCGCACCTACCGCTTCGACATCTTCGGCCAGGGGCAGGTGGATGTCCTCGCCGCCGAGCAAACTGACGACACGACGGACTGGTTCCAGGGCACCGCTGATGCCGTCCGCAAGCAGTTCCGTCGGCTGGCGGCCGGGCGTGTCGAGCACGTGATGATCCTCAGCGGCGACCATCTCTACCGGATGGACTACCGCGAGATCTTCCAGCGCCACGTGGACAGCGGCGCGGCGGCCACCGTGTCGGTGATCAAGGTGCCGCGCGCCGAGGTGACCGGTCTGGGTGTGCTCTACGCTGATGCACAGGGACAAATCCGCAAGTTCAAGGAGAAACCCAAGGCGGATGAAGACATCACCGACGTCTTGCCTCCCGAGGGGTTGCGTCGCGAGTGGGGTCTGGGCGACAGCGACTACCTCGTCAACATGGGCGTGTACATCTTCCGCCTCGACGCCCTGCGCGAGTCTCTGGCCGACCCGAACAACCTTGATTTTGGCAAGGACATCCTCCCGCGCATGGTGAACGAGCGGAAGGTGATGGCGCACTACTTCAACGGCTACTGGCGCGACATCGGCACCATCGGCAGCTTCTACGAGGCCAACCTCGCCCTCACGGCGGAGGAGCCGCCGTTCCGCTTCCACCTGCCGGGCGCGCCGGTTTACACGCGGCAGCGTTTCCTGCCGGCCACGAAGTTTGTCGATGCGCGCGTGAGCCAGAGCATCATCTCCGACGGTTGCATCCTGTTTGGCGCTGAGCTGAGCCACGCCGTGATCGGCATCCGGAGCCGGGTTCAGCGCGACGCCGTGGTGCGCGACAGCTACCTCATGGGCGCCGATTACTACGAGGACGACGACGTGCGCGCCAACAACGCCGCGCAGGGCATCATCCCGATCGGCGTGGGTCGCGGCTCGGTGATCGAGCGCGCCATCATCGACAAGAACGCCCGCATCGGCGAGGGCTGCGTGATCCGGGGCGCCGAGGGACGCCCCGACGAGGAGGGCGAGAGCTGGTTCGTGCGCGATGGCATTGTGATCGTCCCGAAAGACGCCACGCTTCCGCCGGGCACGGTCATCTAGAGTGGATCTCTGGCCGCGGCTCGCCGCGATCGCCGACCGGCCGGGCCTGTCGCGACAGGCGGCGCTGGTCGCCGCGATCCTGGTGTCCCCCGCGCTCGGCATGGGCATCGCGGCGGATGACTGGCTCCAACGGGCGAAGTTGCTGGGCAATGTCCCCGGCATCCGGGCGGACCGTCCGCTTTTCCTCGACGTTTTCTCCTTCTTCCCTCGCGACCCGGACTACTTCCGCGAATTGCAGCTCAGCGGGGTCTTGCCCTGGTGGACCGACCCTGACGTGCGCGCCGCCTTTCTCCGACCGGTGACAGTCGCGACGCACTGGCTCGACTACGCGCTCTGGCCCGACACCTTCTGGCTGCAACACGCGCACTCGATCCTGTGGCTGGTGCTGGCAGTGCTCGCGGCCGGTGCGTTCTTCCGCGCATGGCTCGGCGACGGGCGCATCGCCGCGCTGGCGCTCCTGGCGTTTGCCCTCGACGACAGCCACGCCTGGCCGGCGGGCTGGCTGGCAAATAGAAACGCGCTGGTGGCGGCCACGCTCGGCTGCGCGGGGCTCGCACTTCACCTCCGGGGGCGCACATGGCTGGCGGCGCTGCCCCTCGGCCTCTCGCTCTTCTCGGCGGAGATGGGCACGGGCGCCATCACCACGCTGGTGGGGATCGAGCTTTTTCGAACCGACCCGGTCGCGACACGAATTCGTCGACTCGTCCCCGCCGGGCTGGTGTCGATCCTCTGGGCGGCGGCCTGGATGGCCGGGGGCTTCGGAGTCAAAAACTCGGGCCTCTACCTCGATCCCACCGCGCGACCGCTGCAGTACCTCGCGGCCCTCCCCGAGCGCATGGGGGTGATGCTGGCCACCCAGTGGCTGAATGTGCCGCTCGACTTCTGGGTCATGGTGCCGCCGCTCGGGGCCACCCTCATCTCAGCCGGCCTCTTCGCGCTCAGCGCCTGGCTCGTCTACCCTGTCGTGCGCCCGCACCTGGCGACGCCCGTGGGGCGCCAGGCCGCCGCCGCCATGGTGTTGAGCGTCTTGCCGGTCGCGGCCGGTTTCCCCATGGATCGCATGGTGATGTTCGTGGGTCTCGGCGCCTTCGCGCTACTCGCCATGTCGCTGGCGCTGCGCCTCGACGGCGAGGTGGCTCACCCACGACGGCTCGCGACCCTCGCGTTCTTTCACCTGCCCCTCGCCGGCCTGATGCTCGTCGCGAAGGCCACCTTCCTCGGGCCGATGCTCGGCATGCTCGAGGTCGCCACGGAAAAACTCCCGCTCGAAGTGAGTCTTGGCCGCCGCGACCTCGTGATCCTCAGCGGCCTGGAGGTGCTCACCGCGCACTTGCCTGCTTCTCGTCGCATGCAGGGGCTGCCCGTGCACCGGCGCCAGGCGGTGCTGGTGCCCGCCGGAACCAACTTCACCGTCACCCGAGAGTCCGAGCGCGTCCTCCGGGTAGACAGCGAGGTCGGCCTCTTTCGCGGAATCAGCGAGACTCTATGTCGCGACAAGGCGATGCCGACGAGCAGCCATTTCGACCTCGGCTGGTACACCGTAGACGTGCTCGCCGACATCGAGGGCCATCCCTCGTCGCTGCGCTACACCTTCGACCGCAACCTCGACGACCCGAGCTTCCTCTGGGTCACGTACCGCGCTTTCGACCTTGATTTCGTCCACCCACCGGCGCTCGGCGCCACGGTGGTGGAGGGCGTCTTCAGCCAGTAGGTCCGGGCCAGGGAGCCGTCGTGAGCAGATGGCGCGCGAAGCGGAATCGTCGTGAGCACAGGATGCGCGAGCAGGACGTGCGTCCCCTGGGTTTCCGGCATCGGCGACGCCTCGTGGGACGGCAGGCGAAAAATGTAGCTTTGCCGTTAGCGGTGGCACGCCCCATTCGCGGTCCGAGCCCGCCCGCAGGTGAACCACCGGCGCCCCGTGTCCGTTCAAGTAGCTTGTGCTCGCGATGTTTTCGCTTCAGCCATCAATCGCTCGCGACGGATCGGCGTTTCATCGCGCTTCACGCCTGACCTCGCTTCGGGCCCATCCTGGCGCGTTCGGCCGGCTGGCGCTCCGGGGCAGGCGCGAGCTACTTGACTTCGACCGCGAAGCGCCGGGTGAGGCCGGAGGGAACCCACACGTCGACCTGGTACCAGCCCGGGACGATGCCATCGAGGGTCATGGTGGCGAATGGGCCGATGGTCCCGATCTTCAGGCCGCTCACGGTCACCTCGCCCCATTGGCTCATCGGGTTGGTGTAGACGAGCTGGCCCTTGCCGGGGGCGTCTTTCACGCTCTCGACGGCGGGGCGGCTGGCCAGAGGCTTGATCTGCGCCGCGCTCTGGGCGGGATCCACGTAGAGCCGCTCGAGCCCGGCGAAAGGCGGGTCGGTGTACTGCGGGTCGACGGCGAAGGTGGTGGTGTGGTTGTCGGCCAGGGCCACGGACAAGAGCAGGGCAAGCATCGGCGGATCCTAGGGCGTGAGGCCGGAGTAGCTGGTGAGGTCGCGGGCGATGATCACCGCGCCGGTGTCGGTATTGGTGTTGATCTCCTTCACCAGCCCGAGGTTCTCGACGTACCACAGCTCCTGGACGCCGTTGATCGTCTGGCCCAGCATGGAGATCGTGACCGAGTAGGTGTTGGTGAGCTTGTAGGCGTCGTGCGTGGAGCCGTCGTAGAGGGTGATCTCCTCGAAGCCGCCGTCCACGAAGGTGCCGGAGGACTCGGCGGTGAAGCTGCCGAAGCTCGGGTCGGTCATGTTGGCCGTGTCCGAGTAGTTCCAGGAGCCGGCGCCGCCCACCTCGTAGCCCGGGGGGAAGACCTTGCGTGGCGGCGAGATCTCGGCGTAGGGAGCGGCCATCGGGCTGCCCATCGCGAGGATCGACATGTCCCACTCGGCGACGAAGAGGCCTTCCTCGCCCCCGTACTCGCAGGTGAGGTACACCTCGCCGTCCCAGCCGCTGCCGTTGCCGTCGGCGGAGTCGATGTACACCCAGGCCGGGTCGCCAGCGGCCGTGTAGCCCTGGCCGTAGGCCTCGAGGTAGCCGGTGCCCTCTGCGCCTGTGCTCGACACGAAGTCGTAGACCGTCATGTCGTATTCACGGTAGTAGCTGGGCTCGTGCACCGCGAACCAGGTGTTCTCGCACAGGTCGGCGTCGGTGTCGGAGTCGGCGTCGCTGTCGGAATCGGTGTCGGAGTCGCTGTCCGAGTCGCTATCGCTGTCGGTATCTGAGTCCGTGTCGGAATCGCTGTCGGTGTCCGTGTCGGTATCGGTGTCGGTATCCGTGTCCGACTCGGTGGACGTGTCGTCCTTGCCCACGTCGTCGAAGGCTTCTTCGTTGGAGTAGGAGCCTCCGGTGCAGCCGGAAAGACCGGCGGTGGCGGCGAGAAGCGTGATCATCGTGCGCATGCGGATCTGTGCCTCGGAACGACCGCACCGGATAGCACGGGCTTTGCCGCGATGGCAACTACGATGCCGCCCCTGCTGGTGAAGGACTTGTCCGCGTTGTGGACGGGCGATCGTGTGCTTCGCGACGTGTCGATCCTGATGGTGGGCGGGAAAGTGGTTGAGCTGGGGTCGGTCGCCGTCCCGAGCGGGGCAGTGGTGATCGACGGCGGCGGCAAAGTCGGCGTCCCCGGCCTCGTCGATGCGCACACTCACCTGGTTCACGCGGGCACGCGCCTCGGCGACTTCGTCAAGCGCCTCTCGGGCACGAGCTACACCGAGATCCTGGAGGGTGGCGGTGGCATTCACACCACCGTGGCCGCCACGCGCGCCGCCAGCGAGGAGAGCCTCGCGGGCCTGTGCCGGGCGAGGCTCCGAGCGATGCTCGAGCGGGGCGTCACGACCGTCGAGATCAAGTCGGGCTACGGCCTCGACGTCGCGACCGAGGTGCGGATGCTCCGCGCCGCGCGGGCCGCTGCCTGGCCGATCGACGTGTCGACCACATTTCTGGGTGCCCACGCGGTCCCCCCAGGCTGCGACCGTGGGCAGTACATCGACGAGGTGTGTGGCCCGATGCTCACGGCCTGCGCTCCGCTCTGCGAGGCGCTCGACGTGTACTGCGACCGCGGCGCGTTCACCCTCGACGAGGCGGTTCGCATCCTCGCGGCTGGCAAGGCCCGCGGGCTCGCGCTGCGCGTGCATGCCGAGCAGGTGGCGCACACCGGCGTGGCCGCCGTGGCCGCACGGATGGGCGCGCTGAGCTGCGACCACCTAGAACAGCTCGACGACGAGGGCGTTGCCGCCATGGCCGAGCACAACACCATCGCGATGCTGTTGCCGGGCGCGATGGTGTACCTGCGCGACCCGCCGCCGCCGGTGGCGAAGCTGCGCGCCGCGGGGGTGCACATGGCGGTGGCCACGGATTTCAACCCTGGCAGCTCGCCGGTGGCCGACCTCTGGACCTGCGCCACCCTCGCCTGTCTCACGATGGGCCTTTCTCCCGAGGAGGCGCTGGCTGGCATCACCTGGAACGCGGCCCGGGCGCTGGGACGGACCGGCAAGGGCTGGATCGGCCCCGGATCGGCGGCCGACCTCGCGCTTTTCGCGCCACCGCCCGGCGAGATCGCCGACCCCCGGGTGCTCGTGCAGCACATGGGTGGTCACCGCGCCGAGATGGTGTTCATCGCCGGGCGCCGCGCGTGCTGAGCGCAATCCGCTACGAGCCCGGGACGCTCTACTTGCTCGACCAGCGCGTGCTCCCCAGCGAGGAGCGCTGGCTCTCGCTCACCACGGCGGCCGAGGTGGCGGCGGCGATCTCGGCGATGGTGGTGCGCGGGGCCCCTGCCATAGCCATTGCCGCCGGCTACGGCCTCGCACTGTCCCAGAGGCGGGGCGACGATCTCGACACGGCTGCGGAGGGCCTGGCGAGGGCCCGTCCCACGGCGGTGAACCTGCGCTGGGCGGTGGAGCGTCTCCGGGGTGCGCCCGACATCGAGGCCGCCGCTCGCGCGCTCCACGAGGACGATCTCCGCGTGAACGTGGCCCTCGGCGAACACGGCGCCGACTTGCTCGATGGCGGGGTGCTCACCATCTGCAACACCGGGGCGCTGGCGACGGGTGGGCATGGCACGGCCCTCGGCATGGTGCGCTCCGCCATCGCCGTCGGTCGCGACGTCCATCTCTATGCCTGCGAGACCCGGCCCTGGCTCCAGGGGGCGCGGCTCACCGCCTGGGAGTGCGCCCAGGACCGGATTCGCTGCACGCTCGTGGCCGACGGCGCGGCGGCCAGCGTGCTCGCCTCGGGACGCGCCCGCGCGGTCGTTGTCGGTTGCGACCGCGTGGCCAGGAACGGCGACACCGCCAACAAGCTCGGCACGCTCAACCTCGCGGTGGTCGCGCGGCACTGCGGCGTGCCCTTCTACGTGGCGATGCCCTGGTCGAGCTACGACCGGGAGACCGCTACCGGTCGCGACATCGTCGTGGAGGAGCGCGACCCGGCGGAGCTGGGCGGCTTCCAGGGCGGGACGGTCGACGCGTGGAACCCGGCTTTCGACGTGACGCCCGCGGGGCTCGTCACCGGGTGGGTGACGGAGTCAGGCGTCCTGAAGGCTCTGCCGCCCTCCGTCAGTCCTCTGCCACTGCCGCGTTGATCGCCTCGGCGGTGCGCCAGCCGCTCCAAATCACCGCGGAGAGGCTCCCGTCGAAGCCGTCGAGGCCGCCCATCCCCGGCTGCGCCATGCCGGCCGCTTCCCCAATCGCGTAGAGTCCGGGCACCACGCGTCCATCGCCGTCGGTCACCTCGCCCGTCGCCTCGACCGCAAGTCCCCCGAAGCTCTTCGACGCCAGCCGTCCCCAGGGGAAGGCGCACGGCGTCGCGCCGCGGAGGTCGGGCAGCATCGTGCGCCCGAAGGCGTCGATCGTCCGGCCGGCTGCCACGTCGTCAATGGCGGCGAGCGTGGCCTCGATGCCGTCGGGATCGACGCCGATGTGCTCGGCGAGCGTTGCCCAGTCCGACTCGCAGGTGAGTCCCGCCTCCACGAAGGGCTGGTGCTCGGCCTCGACGCCGGACATCAACAGGTCGTGGGTGCTCAGCGCCCAGGTCGGGGCGTGCATGTCGCCCGCCGTGGCGAGCATGAGGCTCCAGGACGCCTCCTCGTTCACGAAACGTTCGCCGGTCGAGTCGACCCAGACCCAGGCGTCGGGCCGAGCGGTGGGGATCGCGAGGCCGTCGGCACCCGCGATGCCGATGACGTTGGCGTTGCTGCCCACCGCGTCGAGGCGGGCGGTGGAGAGACCGTAGGCGACGGCCCAGTCGAGCGCCTGGCCGTTCGCGAAGGCGTCGGAGCCGATCCCCCAGGTGCCCGCAGCCCAGGTGACACTCGATCGAACGAGGTCGACCCGATTCGCGAAGCCCCCGGTCGCGATGATGACGGTGCCGGCCTCGATGGTGCCGTCTGCCGTCTCCACGCCGACCACGCCACGCTCGTCGAGCAAGAGCCCCGTCACCGGGGTGGAAAGCCGCAAGTCGATGCCCTCGCTGGAGCCGGCGTCGAGAGCGTCCACCAGTCCAAGTCCCGCTTCGCTGGCGTAGTGGAGGCGCTGGCGCCCCAGGATCAGGTCCGCCTCTTCCAGGGTGAACGCGACGCCGAGCTCGGTGAGGCGGTCACGCACCTTGTCGGAGGCCTCGACGAAGGTCCTCGACGCGTCGCACGGCGCCTCGCCAGTCATCGCCGGCCAGTCCGCGAGGGCCAGTTCCACGGAGTCCTCGACGCCCTCCGCGGCCTGCTCCTCTGTGCCCACCAGCAAGAGGTGAGGCGTGCCGTAGGCCGCCCGTCCCCCCACGGCGCTGCTCGCCTCGAAGACGATCGCCCCCGGGAGGTCGATGGCGGCGGCGAGGCCCGCGGCGCCCGCGCCGATGATCACGACGCCGTCCGGCCGAGGTTCGGGCGGATCCACCGGCAGGGTCGCACTCAGCTCGCCGTGACCGGGATCGTCGACCCGGGTGGTGTCGTCCGCTGCCTCGCTACCGGCCGCGCTCGGCGCGGCACCACAGGCGATCATGTAGCTGAGCAGCAGCATCTTTGACCTTGTCAGGAAGTTGTGAGCGCTTCCTGACACGGGCTTTACCAAACGGCGAGGCGCGTGCCAACCCGTCGGCCGCCAGGAACCGCGTCACAACCTACGCCTTTTGTCGCACTGGCCGCCCACCGCTGCCCCGCAAAGCTCGCTACCGCCTGGGTGAGGGCGAGGGCGGAGGCGGAATCGAGGGCGGGAGCCTGAGCGCGATCACGGCGTGTCGTAGCAGAGCGTGTAGGAGCCCGAGCCCGAGGCGGCGTAGGCCACCCAGCGGTAGGTGCCGCTGGAACCCGCGTAGCTGACGGTGCGGCCCGGGCCGGAACCGGTGTCGCTGGCGACCGTCGACCAGGTCTTCTTGCCCTTCTTCTGCAGGTACAGGTCGAAGTCGGCGCTCGACGGCCCCTCGAGGTAGCCGGCGTAGGTGCCCGAGCCGCCTGCGAAACCGGAGCTCGAAGGCACGTAGCCGGCGGATCCGGCGCTGCTGAGGGTGCCGGTGGTGCTCGACTCGTAGCCGGTGCAGCTGGTGCCGCCGCCGCCGCCGGAGGCGCCCACGCCCACGGCGGTCCAGGCGTCGCCGACGGCGGTGTACTCGGTGCTGGTGGCGCCGTAGAGGTCGCTAGCCGCGCTCAAGGTGGCAGTGCGCGCGCCACTGAAGTCGGTCGACGAGGTCATGTACGTGGTGAGCGCGCGGTACCAGATCGACGCCGCCGCGTCGGCGCCGATGGCGGTCACCGAGGTGGTGCTCTTGCCGCGGGGGTGAGTGCCGCCCTCGGACATCAGGTAGAAGGCGAGGTTCGACAGGCCGGAGGTGTAGTGCACGTCGGCGCTGCCCATGGAGGAGCTGTAGTAGTCGTAGCTGTAGCCGTCGTCGGCCGGGTCGTTCATGTAGCGAAGCGCGTCGCCGGCGGTGGCCGGGGTCCAGCAGTCCTCGCCGATGAGCCAGGTGTTGGTGCTCTCGCCGTCGACCGAGCGCTCCACCATGGCGCCGAGGATGTCGGAGATCGACTCGTTGAGACCCCCCGACTCCCCCGAGTAGATGAGCGCCGCGGTGTAGTCGGTCACGCCGTGGGTCATCTCGTGGCCGGCAATGTCGAGGGTCACGAGCGCGCCGGCGTTCACGCCGTCGCCGTCGCCGTACACCATGTAGCTGCCGGACCAGTAGGCGTTGACGTAGTTGCGACTGTAGTCAGTGTACGACGTGATGACCGAGCCGGAACCGGTGCGCGAGGACTGGTAGCCGGGGCCGCCGCTACCGTTGATGCCGTTACGACCGTGGGTGCCCGAGTAGTAGTCCCACACCTTGGTGGCGGCCCAGTGGGCGCTCACCGCGCTGGTCTGCGTGGAGCTGGTCCAGCTGGTGTCGGTGTCGGAGATCCACGACGCCGTGCGCGTGCCGTTGTTGTAGGAGAGCGTGCCGAGGTCGCGCGTCGTGTCTTCCAGGTAGTAGGTGGTCCCGGAGAGGTAGCTGTCAAACGTGACGGTGCCGTCGTAGTGGCTGGTGCCCGTGGCGGTCGTGGTGTGGAGGTTCTCGTAAGTCCAGAGCACCTCGCCGCTGTGCGCGTCGACGAAGAGCACCGGCTGCGCGGTGGCGTGAGTGCCGTCCTGCCGGTCGAGCTGCACGCGCCAGGCGAGGTGGTCGCCGTCACGACGGAGGACCCACAGGTCGACGGCCGGGTCGTCGGTCAGGGCCGCCCAGCCCACGGAGGCGCCCACCGCGATCTCCGTGGCCTCATCGGCATCGTAGAGCGGGGTGGTGTCGAACGTGAGGTCGCGGACGAGGGTGTCGGTCACGCCGGTGCTGTTGCCCATCGCGTCGAGGTGGACGATCGCCTCGCCGCCGAAGACGGGCACGCCCTCGTGAACCTGCCGCACGTGCACGTGCGCGGTGTCGAACTCGTCGACGAAGTTGCGGAGCACGCGGAACTCGCCCGTGAGGAAGCCGGGACTCGACAGCACGTCGCTCTCGAGGACCTCGAAGGCGAGGTCTTCCGCGACGTCGAGCTCGTCGGCGCGCCCCTGCCCGAAGAGGGTCTCAGTTTCGTCGGTACCGCAGGCGGCGAGGGCGAGGAGCAGGGTCACGGGAACTCCGGGGTGCCCCACACGTACGTGCGAGGGGCGCCGCCGGTCACGTCAAATCTACTCGGCGGCGGGCTCGTCGCAAGCGCCATCAGCGCAGAAACACTGCCCCTCGCAGTAGTGCTCCACTTCGCCCGTCCCGAAGAAGTGGGCCATCTGCTCCTGCGCCGCCCAGGCCCGGCGCGTGTCCTCGTGGGTGTCGTAGTTGTCGTCGGGCGGGGTGTTTTCGTAGGGGATCTCGGGGGCGCCATGGTCGTACTCGGCCAGCGCGCTGCCCACGTGAGGGCCCGTCACCACGTCGACGCCGTACACCTCGCGCAGCGCCGGGTCGATGATCGTGGCGCCGAAAGCACGCGCCATGTTCTGGGCGCCGAGAGTGGTCACCTGCGCGTCGCCCACGGCGTCTTGCAGGAGCACCGCCTTCGCGGGCGTGCCCTCGCGGGGGCTCTGGTTCATCAGCCGGCCGTAGCCGCCGGCCTCGCCCGGGTCCCACACCTGCTGCAAGAGCCCCATCCACAAGGCCAGCTCACGCTCGTCGTCGTAGACCGACTGGAAGACCCCGAAGAAGGGCGTGAAGTCGGAGCTGCGCGAGAGGAGCAGGGAGTAGGGCGCGCCGCCGACCCCGAGGGTGGCGCGCTTGATGTCCTGAGACAAGGCCACGTAGGCTCCGCCGAGAATCGCGCCCTGGCTGTTGCCGTAGTAGTGAACTTCGCTCGTATCAACCAGTGACGTTCCTTCGACGATGAGGTTTTCGTCGCGACTCATCGCGCCCTTCATCATCCACAGAGCGGCGTGGAACTCCACGAAACCCTGTTGCGAACGCTCGGAGATCATCGGGAAGCGGCCGAGATCCTGCAAGATCATCAGGGTGATCTCGTCGGTGTCTTCCCCTTTCATGCCGGTCCAGTCCGTGGCGAAAACCACGTAGCCGTAGCGGTCGGCCACCTCGGAGAGATAGCCCGATTCAACCTCGTCTTGAGAGCCGAGGAGCCCATGCCCGTACTGCAGGAGCTTGAGCGCGCGCGGCTCGGTCTGCGCGGTGCGCGGCACGATGATGGTAAAGGGGACCGTCGTGTCGCCCACGTACACGGGGAGACCGCTGCTGTCGCGTGACAACAGCGTACCCGGCGCGTCTTCCTCGGTGTAACGGGGGACGACCATCTCCCCGTAGATGCGCTTCCAGGTGTGCTCGTTCTCCTCCACGGTGAACTCGGCCACGGAGGTGATGGTGTAGGGAGGACCGTCGGCGCCCACCCGCTCGCGGGCATCGTCACGCATCACCTCGCCGCGGAGGGCCACGGCGTCGGCCGACTTCACGACGAGGTCCCAGGCGAGCTGGGTTTCACCGCGCGACCAGCCATCCGCTTCGAGTCGCGAGAAGATGTCGTCGTAGAGCGAGCGTCGTCCCTCGATGTTCCAGTCCTCGGTGGCGGTGCCGTCGCGAAGGGCGGCGAACCCGGCCGAGACCTCGACGCCGCCCCCGTCCTTGTCCACTAGGCCGCGGATGCCGACGACGTAGCGATGGCCGTGCTCCAGTGGCACCGCCGGCCGGATGAAGAGCACGCGGTTGCCCTCCACCGCGTTGCCGGCGTAGTCGAGCTCGGCCCAGTGCGGCACGCGCTCGCCGGTGTCCCAGTCGAGGATCACCGTGGTGCTGCCGTCGGCGACGGAGGCGCCGATCTCCTCGTGTCCCACGAGGTTCTCGTCGGCCATGCCGGGGAACTCGGCCAGCAATGGACCCATCGGCGAGAAGCCGTCCAGCTCGTTCCACAGGTCGGGCGACGGCTGGTAGCTGAGGTCGCCTTGGCTGGTGGCCGGGATGGTCGTGGCGCCGAGCTTCACCCGGTAGCCGGTGGGCGTGCTCGAATCTTCCCGCAGGTAGAAGGTCGAGGGGAAGGGGAGGCCACACAACGATCCGCCGATCGGGTCGCAATCGGCGTACTCGGTGGGGGAAACACCAGAGTCGTCGGTTTCCGGGCAGCCAAGCAGGGCGAGGAAGATCATGGTCGGGCTCGCGGAGGCGCCGACGGTAGCTCACCGATAAACGGGGCGCCATGCCCCCGGGCGCCCGCTGAAACGTCATGCTGTGGTCGACATCGGATCGGGCACCACCACGCTCGGCGTTTTCGAAGCCGGGCCAGCGGGTTTCATCGACCGAGTGTACCAGCAGGGCGAGCCCCTCCAGCTCATGCGGAAGATCGACCAGAGCGGCGCGCTCTCGCCGGCCGCCGTTCGTGCGGTGGTCACGACGCTGCGGGAGCTTGGCAAGAAAGCCCGCGATGCGGGCGCGGCGAGCATCGAGGTCGTGGCCACCAGCGCCCTGCGCGACGCGAGAAACCGCGATGAGTTGCTCCGCAAGATCGTCACCGACGACGCCACGGCCGTTCGCCTCGTCAGCGGCGAGGAGGAGGGCGACCTCGCCGCCCACGCCGTCCTGTGCACGCTGCCCGTCCGCGACGCCGTGGTGGTAGACATGGGCGGTGGAAGCCTACAGTTGTCGCTGGTACGCGACCGGCGCCGCCTGGCATCCATGAGCTTCCCCCTGGGCGCGCTCCGCCTCGCCGACCGGTTCTTGCCGGGGGACAACGCGTCGCCCGACGCCCTCGTGGCCCTGCGTCGCCACGTGGTGCACACGCTCGCGGCCGTGCCCTGGCTGCCCGATGCGCCGCTGGTGGCGGCGGGCGGCTCCGCGCGCTCCCTCGGGAAGATGGTGCGGAAGTCTGTGGACTGGAAGGTGAAGCACGGCCACGGCTACTGGCTCGACGTCGAGGCGATGCTCGACCTGTACGAGCGTCTGTCGCGCGTCCCGGCGCGGGAACGTGCCGCGGTGCCGGGGCTCCCCGTGAACCGCGTGGACAGCATCGTCGCGGTGGCGCTGACGCTGTCCACCCTCACCCGCATGGCCCGCCACCCGGGGATGCACCTGTCCACCTATGGCATCCGCGAGGGGGTGGCCTTCCGGGCCCTGCACGGCGCCGAGCCCATCGACGACCCCGCTGCCGCCGGCATCGCCGGGCGACTCGGCGGCGAAGGGCTCCCAGCGAGCTACGCCCCGCACGGGCTCAGCGCGCGCGAGTCGCGACTGTTCCGTGCCGCAGCCTCGCATCCGGTGTCGGCGCTCCTCGAGAAGCCGATCCAGGGCTACTGGCAGGAAGAGGTCTTGCGGGTGGTGGCCGCGCGGTAGTCGCTAGCGTCGTAGCCGCAAACGTTCCTGGCTGCGCACGGCCTTGCCCTCGGTCGCGACACGTTCCTGCCCCCCGGAGGGGAGGATGCGCGTGGCCTTGACGTTGTCGCTGAGCTGCAGTTCGAGGAAAGCATCGATTTCCCTGCAGAGTTTAGGCTCGTGCACCGGGAAGGCGATCTCGATGCGGCCATCGAGGTTGCGTTGCATCCAGTCCGCCGAGGACAGGTAGTACTCGGGTTGCCCGGCGTTCTCGAAGCGAAAGACCCGCGCGTGTTCGAGGAAGCGGTCGACAATGCGGATGGCGTGGATGTTCTCGGAGAGCCCCTTCATGCCGGGGCGGAGGCAGCAGGTGCCGCGAACGATGATGTCGACGGTCACACCGGCGCGCGAGGCCTTGTAGAGCTCCTCGATCAAAGTGGGATCGACGAGCGCGTTGACCTTCACCACCACCCGCGCCGCCTTCTTCGCTCGCGCATGCTTCGCCTCGCGACGGATCAGCTCCGCCATCCGGTCGCGCAGGTGCATCGGCGCGAGCACCAGCTCGGTGAAAGCGGGCGGCCGCGCGTAGCCGGTGAGCAGGTTGAAGAGCCAGGTGACGTCTTCGCCGACGGCCTCGCGCGAGGTGAACAGGCTGTAGTCGCCGTAGAGCGCCGCGTTCGCCTCGTTGTAGTTACCAGTCCCGAGGTGCACGTAGCGCCGCAACCCCGTGCGCGTGCGCCGGACAACGAGGGCGGCCTTGGCGTGGGTTTTCAGGCCGGTCACCCCGTACACCACGTGCGCGCCGGCATCTTCAAGGCGTCGCGCCCACGCGATGTTGGACTCCTCGTTGAAGCGCGCTCGCAGCTCGACCAGGGCCACCACCTCCTTGCCGTTCTGCGCCGCCACCAGGAGCGCCTGCGCGATGCGACTTTGCGGGGTCATGCGGTAGAGCGTCATCTTGATGGCGAGCACGTCGGCGTCGTGCGCAGCGGTCTCGATGAAGCGCACCACGTCGTCGAAGCTCTCGTACGGGTGGTGCACCAGGACGTCGCCCCGGTCGATCACGCGGAAGATGTCGCGACCGCGCGCGAGCCTGGGGTGTCTTGCGGGGACGTGCGGGATGAACTTGAGGTCGGGGCGGTCGACCAGGGCGTACAGCTGGAAGAGGTCGGCGAAGGCAGTGAAGCCCTCGGCCTCGTAGATGTCGCCGCTCCCGAGCTCCAGCTCGCTCACCAGCCGGGGCAAGAACTCGGGCGACACGCCGGGCTCGTGCTGCAGGCGGACGGCGCCGCCGAGGCGACGGGCCCGCACGGCGCTCTCCACGGTGCGCAAGAGGTCGTCGGCGCGGTCTTCGTCGTAGTCGAGCTCCGCGTCGCGCGTCACCCGGATGGCGCCGGCGCTGAGCACCTTGGCGTTGCGGAAGAGCACATCGAGGTTGAGACGGATGGCGTCTTCCAACAGGGCCACGTGCACCTCTCCGGTGCGGCACGGCAGGCGGAGGAAACGTGGCAGGACAGCCGCCGGGATGTGGAGCACGCAGAAGTCGACCGGGGCGAGGTCGTCTTCCTCGTCGTGGGGTTCGAGCTCCAAGACGAGGCAGAGCGTCCGGTTGGCCACGTGTGGGAAGGGGTGCCCCGGGTCGATCGCGATCGGCGTGATCACCGGCAGCGCGCTCTCCTGGAACCACTTTCGGAGGAAGCGCTCCTGGTCCCTGGTCCACTGCCCCGCCCGCCGGAGGTGAACACGCTCCTTCGCCATTGCCGGGAGCAGCTCGCGCAGCATCAGGCGGTGTTGCTCCGCCACCAGCTCGTGGGCGCGTTTGCTCAGCGCCGCGAGCACCTGCGCCGGTGCCATGCCATCGGCCCCGGGCACCGACACGCCTGCATCCACCTGGCGGTGGAGACCCGCCACGCGGACCAGGAAGAACTCGTCGAGGTTGCTCGAGAAGATGGCGAGAAACTTCAGGCGTTCGAGGAGGGGGACGGTCGGATCGCGGGCCTCGTCGAGCACGCGCGCGTTGAACTCCAGCCAGCTCAGCTCCCGGTTGACCAGGGCACGGTGAGGCATCGCGCCAATGTGCCCCGGCGTGGTAGGCTGCGCCTTCCCGGAGGTCGAATGCCGCCGCAATGCCGCGTGGGCGACCAGTCCCAAGTTCCCGCCGACGCGCACGGCTGTCCCGCCTGTCCCCACCCTGCCGTGGGCCCGGCGGTGGCGGGGTCGCCCAACGTGATGGTCAATTCCATGCCCGCGCTCCGCGTCACCGACCCTGGCATCCACGCGGCCTGCTGCGGCCCGAACACCTGGGTGGCCGCCAAGGGCAGCGGCACGGTGTTCATCAACAAGCTCCCCGCGCATCGCCTCGGCGACATGGACACCCACTGCGGCGGTGTCGGTGCCATGATCCAGGGCAGCCCCAACGTGCTGGTCGGCGGGTAGCCGAATCGTCCCCCTCGTCTGCCCGCGCTGCCGTCACGTGGATAGCGCGGGAAATCTACAACTCTCGGGGCTCTACGCGGCGGGCTCCGTCCTGCGCTGTGCATGTGGCACCCGCTACCCCGTCGTCGCCGGCATCCCCATCGTGCTCGCCGATGTCGCGAGCTGGGCCGCCTCGGAGGGGCTCGACGCGCTGCGCAGCGATGCCGATCCCGAGCTGCTTGAGCTGCTCCTGCCGCCGGGCAGCGCCGCCGCGCGAAACTGCGACCTGGCGCGGGTGTACGCAGATTCGCCGCGCAGCCCGCTGGTGGACTGGGTGGATGACGAGCTGTCGCGACAGGACGGTCTCGTGCTCGAGCTCGGCTCCGGTCCCGGTCACCCGGGGACGGTACGCGTCGACCTGAACCACCGCCTCTTGCGCTCCGGCCCGGCGGCCGCCGAGCTGGCCCCCGACCCTCGGTTCGAAGACAGCCTCGCGGTGCGACCGGGCGTCGCGGTGTGCGCCGACGCAATCGACCCCCCTTTCCCGCCGGAGAGCTTCGACGCGGTGGCCCTGGTCAACCTGCTCGACTCCTGTCGCGACCCGGCGCTCGCGCTGGCGCAGGCCGACGCGCTCGTGAAGCCGGGAGGGACGCTCATCCTGACCTGTGCCTTCGCCTTTGGCGATCCCACACCTCCGTCGAGGCGATTCGACGAGACCGACCTCGTGCGCGCCCTCTCGGGCGAGACCGAGTTCGGGGGCCACGCGCTCGCCAGCCGCGTGGAGCGGGTCGACGACGATCTGGAGTGGACGCTGCGTTTGTCGCCGCGCACCCGTCACGTTCACCGCGCCCTGGCTCTCGTCGCGCGCAAGCCGCGATAAACTAGCGTCATGGCGACCGCCCTCCCCACGCCCGCGCACAAGCACCCGCCTCGGAAGTAGTCCCCCCACTTCCCGGCCCGTTCCGTCCCCGCGCGGCGTGCGCGGCGCTATACTCGCCTCTCGCCCTGCCCGGAGCCCCAATGCCCAAGGTCACCGACCGCCACGGTCGCCCCACGTCTGGCCAGATGCCCGGCCTCGTCGAGGGCATTTGTGTCGACAACGTAGATCCCGAGAAGCTGGGCCGCATCAAGGTGAAGTTCCCCACGCTGCCCGACATGCCGGAGTCCTGGTGGGCGCGGCTTTCGATGCCCATGGCAGGTCGCGAGCGCGGCTGGATGACCATCCCCGAGAAGGACGACGAGGTGCTCGTGGGCTTCGTCCACGGCGACATCAACAACGCGATCGTGCTCGGTTCGCTCTACAACGGTGTCGACACGCCCCCTTACGCCAACGAGGACGAGGAGAACAACCTCCGCGTCTTCCAGAGCCGCTCGGGGCACCGACTCACGTTTGACGACACCAGCGGCGACGAGCGCATCGAGCTGATCTCCCACAACGAGGAGATCCGCATCATCTGGGACGCGAAGGAAAAGACGCTGAGCATCTACAGCGGGAAGGACATCATCGTTGAAGCGAAGGAAACGATCAGCTTCAAGTGCAAGGACTTCATTCTCGAGGCCACCAACTCCATCAACATGGAGGCGGGTTCTACCTTTGAGACCAAGGCGGGCAGCTCGATGAACATCGATGGTGGGAGCCTGCTCACGCAGAAGGCCGGCACCATTCAGATCAACTGAGGCGACCATGATCAACGGCATCGTCGTCGGCGTCGTCATCGACAACAAAGACCCCGACAAGCTGGCCCGGGTGAAGGTGGAGTATCCGGTCGACAATGAGACGCCGCCGGAGACGAGCTGGGTGCGCCAGATGTGGCCGATGGCCGGGCCGAAGCGCGGCTGGGTCATCATCCCCGACGTCGGCACCGAGGTGGTGATCGGCTTCGCCTACCGCACGATGACGCCCTACATCCTCGGCGGCGTGTACAACGGCGATGAGGACAAGCCGGAGCCCTACGCGAACGAGGACGAGAACGACGACCATCGCGTTTTCTGGTCGCGCAACAGTCACTGGATCGACTTCGACGACACGCCCGGGAAGGAACGCATCGAGCTCATCTCGACGACCGAGGGCGAGGCCATCTACCAGGAACTGCACGCGGCGAACAAGGTGATCACGACGAAGACGAAGAAGGACTTCATCGTCGAGGCCAAGGAGACCATCAGCTTCAAGTGCAAGGACTGGAAAGTCGACGCGAGCACCTCCATCGCGATGGAGGGCAAGACGGTGGCGTGGAAGTCGGGCGGCACCATGACCGAAGACGGTGGCAGCTCGATGGTCCGCAAGGGTGGCACGGTCTCGTACAACGAGCTCCCGGTGGCGGCCCCGATGCCGGTGAAGGCCACGCCTGAACACCGGCACCCGCCCACCGAACCCGAGGGCGACAACACCAACGAGGAGACCGAGGAAGAAACCCCTGGCGACAGCGTGAGCCCGGCCGAGGCGGCGGCGGCGGCGGCGGTCGCGGCGGCGGCGGCCGCAGCCCTCGGAGGCGCGATCGGCAACATCCTGTCGGCGGTCCTCGATGAGGGCCCCAGTCGCGACGGCGGGTATGGGGGTCGTCCCTCCTACGGCGGGGGCTCCAGCGGCGGTGGGGGTTCATCTGGCGGGGGCGGGCGGCCGAGCGGCGGCGGCACGAGCGGCGGTGGCGGCGGCGGCACGAGCGGCGGCGGCGGCACGAGCGGCGGTCTCCAGTGCTTGCAATGCCTGGATGTATGCAGGCCTGCCTGATGAGGC
>SXGT01214284.1_pt1 | contig 26378 bp, 21 predicted proteins | sample 3176221 | NCBI WGS metagenome assembly SXGT01 (sample SAMN11356862, study PRJNA531348) | freshwater metagenome | isolation source: freshwater sample F1-120 | place: China: Fuxian Lake, Yuxi | collected 2017-12-25
GGCGACGGCGACGGACTGGCGAGCTGGATGTGCGCTTCGAAGGCGTTTCCTCGCAAAATCTCGCCGAGAGCGGCCCGTGGCCTAGCCAGGAATCGTCGCCGTCGCCGTCGCCGTCAACGTCAACGCTCACGTCAACGTCAACGCTCACGTCAACGTCAACGGGAGAGGGCGCGCGCAATCTTGGACAGCTCTTCAGTCGTCGACGAGCGCGCCGAACAGCGTGAGGCCGCCGGCGAGGCTCACCACGTCGAAGACGCCGAGCAGGAGCAGGTGCGGCCGGATCTCGGCCCACCCGTAGCCCGCGAAGATCTCCCGGGTCGCCGATACGCCGGTCACGAGCGTCGGCGAGAGGAGCGGAAAGAGCACCGAGGCGAGCACCAGATCGCGCGCGCGCGTGCGGACGGTCATGGCGCCGAACAAGGTCCCTGTCGAGGCGATCCCCACCGTCCCGAGGAGCAGCACCGGGAGCAGGCGTGGGAGCACCTCGGGCAGCTCGACGTGGAACATGAGCCCCACGAGGGGCACCACGACCGCCTCGATCGCGAGCACGAAGAGGAACACGCCCGCCGCCTTCCCGCCGAAGATGGCCGCACGGGAGACCGGCGCCACGAGCAGGCCGGTCAGCGCGCGCTCCTCGCGCTCGCGCTGCCACGTGCGCGAGAGCGCGAGGACGCTGGCGAACGAGACGGGGAGCCAGATCGCCCCCGGCCCGATGACCTTCGTGGTGGTCTCACCGCCCCAGAACGCGACGCTCGCCATGATGGTGACCAGCGCCGCGAAGAACCCGGCCGTCGTGACGATCTCGCGCGTGCGGATCTCGATCAGCAGGTCCTTGCCCAGCACGGCGAGGACCGTGGGGAGGACGGGCGTGGTGCCGCCGCTCGACATGCCCGGACGCTACCACGCGGATCTGCCACGCTGGAAAATCGTCGCTGTGCGTGGCGAGCTGCACCCGCCGAGGCGGCGACGTGCCCGCGGATGGGACGCGATCAGTGGTGGAGGAGCTCGGCCGGCGAGGTGTTCGCCTTCTCCCGCAGCTTCGCCGCCGCCAGCGTTCGCTGCTCGGGGGTCAGGATGGGCAGGATCTTCTCGGCCGCGTCGAAGAACCGCGCCTGCCCCTTCTCGACCTTGTCCTTGACGTCGTGCTTCGGCATCGCCTCGTCGATCTTGAACCCGTCGGAGCGGAAGGCCTCCATCGCCTTGCGCCCGTGCTCGTGGTGGTCCCGCTTGCCGTGCTCCGCCTCGCCGGCGTGGCCCTTCGCGTGCGCGTGGCGGGCGTCCTTCAAGACGCTGAAGATCTTCGCCTTCTGCTCGTCGGTGAGCCCGAGCTCCGCCGCCAGCGCCATGAGGTGGTGGGCCTTGTGGTGGCCAGCCCGCGCCTCCTTCACCTGCGCGTGCAGCGCGTCGGCGAACTTCGCGCGCTGCTCCGCGTCGAGGAGGTCGTGGGTTCGCTGGATGGCGGCGCGGTCCTCGGGCCGCGACGTCTCGAAGGCGCCGACCGCGACGTCGATCTTGGGCTTCAGCGCGGCGCGGTCGATCTGCCCCTTCTCGACCTGGTCCGCGAACGCGAGGACGACGTCCTTCGCGGCCGCGTGGACCTTGACGTGGCGCGCGTCTGCGGCGGTCGCAAGCTGCTCGAGCTCGACGCGCTGCGACGGCCTGAGGGGGACTTCGCCGAGCGCCGTGCCGGCGATCCGCACGGGGCCCTGGGTCGACGCGCCCACCGGCGCGAGCGTCAGGCCGGCCTGCGTCTGCGCCTGCGGGGCCTCCTGCGCGGTGCCGCTGCACGCGAGCGCGGATGCGCCGAGGACCGGGAGGGAGAGGGCGAGGAGGGTGACGAGGAGGGATCTTTTCATGCCCCTCACCATGGGCCCACACCGGAGGGGATGCACGCGGGGGGAAGGTAAAGGAAGGTAAACCCCTCGAAGGAATCGCCGCGGCCGGCGGGCTACAGCTCCTGGAACTTCGCCGAGATCTCCCGCTCCAGCTCCAGGAAGTCCTGCGACTGCTCCACGCCCCTCCGCCAGGCCAGGCCGCGCTCCACCATGTCGTACGACTCCTTCACCCGCGCGCCCGGCACGATCTTCCCTCCGCTCCGGTCGCGGCCGAGCATGTGGACGGTGTCGCTGACGACCATGGCGGTGCGGATGTCGTGCGTGACGACCACGATCGTATTGAGGTCGTCGAGGTTCGCGACCTCGACGACCAGCGACGCCACCTTCGCCAGCGCCGCCGGATCCAGCCCGCTGAACGGCTCGTCCATCAAGAGGAGCTGCCGCGGCTGCATGATCTGCTGCGCGATCGCGTCGCGCTGGCGCTGGCCACCGGAGAGCTGAGCGGGGTAGAAGTCCGCGCGCTCGGCGAGCTGGAACGTCTCCATCAGGCGGTCCGCCCGCTTCACGGTGTCGGCCGGGGCCATGCCGGCGATCCTCCCCGCGAGCTCGAGGTTCGAGCGCACGGTGCGGTGCCGGAGCAGCGGGTAGTCCTGGAACACGAACCCGACCGATCCCTGAAGGAGCTCGACCCCGTCCTTCCCGCGCACCGTGCCGGCGTCGGGCGCGTCCAGCCCCGCGAGGATGCGGAGGAGGCGCGTCTTCCCGACGCCCGACGGCCCGAGCAGCGCGACAACCTGACCCGTCACCACGTCCGCGCGCACGCGATCGATGATCTGGAACGACACGCCGGCGAGGATCTTCGTCCCGCCGAGGGTCTGCGACACCTTCGACACGTCGAGCAGCACCTCGCCCGCGATGCTGGTCATCGCGCGATCCTCCCGAGCCTCGCGTGCGGGCACAGGACGTTCCCGAGGACGCCCATCGCGTAGTCCATCGCGAGCCCGACCACGAGGATCACGAGGAGCAGCGCGTACACCTCCGCGAGCAAGAAGTGCTTGTTCTCGTCGAGGATCAGGGCTCCGATGCCCCCCTCGGCGCGGCTTATCCCCTCGACCATGGTGATCATCGCCCACCCCATCGCGACGTTCTGGCGGAGGCAGTCGACCGCCTTGTCCAGCGTGCCACGCACCACGACCTCCCACACGATCCGCACCTCGCCCGCGCCGAGCACGCGCATGTGGTCGAACTCGGAGCGCGGAATCTCGGCCACGTTCTGGGCCATCGCCGTGACGAAGAAGGTCGCCATCCCGAACGTGAGCAGCACGACCTTGAGCGCGTAGCCCCCCCCCGTCATCAGCGTGAACGGGAACACGAGCCCCGTGAGGCCGAGGAAGCGCAGCTTGGAGACGCCCTCCACCAGAGGCCTGAAGAACGGGAGGACCGTCACGTAGGACAGCGAGAGCGAGACGACGACGGTGAAGAAGGTCGCGCTCGCGATGAGCTTCAGCGTCGTGAACAGCTCGGGCCCGAGCCCGCGCGTCCACCACATCGTCCCGAGCGCGCGCCAGATCTCGAGCGGCGTGGGGAGCGTCTTCCAGGGGAGCGCGACCCAGAGGATGAGCGTGGCGACCACCCAGAAGGCGATCACGATCGCGGCGGTCGTCCTCGACAGCACGCGGTTGGGGAGGAACGCGAGCGCGATCCCCGGTGGACGGCCCGTCTTCGTGGCCTTCGCCTCGGGCACGGCCCCTCAGGCCCCGGTGCCGAGGACGATCACGACGCGCCGGTTCTTGGCCTTGTTCTCCGCCGACGTGTTCGGCACGACGGGCTCCGTCTGTCCATGGGCGACGACCTTGACGCGTCCCTCCGGGAAGCTGGCGGGAGCCTCCTTCTCGAGCCACTTCTTCACCGCGAACGCGCGGTCCTCCGAGAGCTTCATGTTGTTCTCGGCGGTGCCGGCGTTGTCGGTGTGGCCGTGCACCTCGACGATGGTGCCGCTCGCGACGATGAGCTCGTTCAGCAGCTTCTTCAGCTCGTCCTTCGTCTGCGGCGTGAAGTCGGCGCTTCCCGTGCCGAACTGGATGTCCCACGTGCGCTTGCTGACGACGTTGGTGACCTTCTGGTCCGGCGCGAACTTCGGCATGTCGGCCTGCGTGGTGGAGCCCGCCTGCTGCAGCGCGCGGAGGTACGAGCGATCCTGGATCTCCTCGGCGGGGGCGAACGTGGGGAAGAGCGCGGGGTACTGCGACTTCACGACGTTCGCGAACACCGTGTAGGTGACGCTGAACGCGTTGGTCGCGCCGGTCGCCATGCCGAAGAGCTGCAGGTTGTCCGCCAGGTTGTGCACCGCGGAGCCGCCGAGCTCGACGTCGTGGCCTGTCTTGTCCTGCTGCTGGACGACCTTGAAGTACTTGTACCAGTAGGCCGCGTCCTTCTCCTTGTAGACGTACGCGCTCACGGCGGCGGCCTGGCGCAGGGCCTCGTCGCTCGTCTTGATCTTGTCGGCCGCGTCGAAGAAGGCGCCGAGCATGCCCTCGACGGTCTTGCGGTTGGCGTCCATCCACTTGGCGCTGCCGATGATCACGTGGGGCATCTGCGAGCGATACTCCTTCGTGGACACGATCGAGACGATCCCACCCTTCTGCTCGGCCGCCGTCACGTCGCCGGGCGTCCACGTGACCACGCCGTCGACGCAGTGCTTCTCCTTCTTGCCCGTCTTGGTGTTCTTGAGCTCGGCGCAGAAGCCGCTCACGTACTTCTGGGCCGCCTCGATGTAGTCACTCGCGTTGACCCAGTTGAGCGCGTCCGGATCCCAGGAGGTGTCGTCCGGGTTGTTGGGAATCTTGTTGTCGCCCAGCCACTTGAGGGCGATGTTCCAGTCCCCGTCGCGGAGGACGCCCGCGACGAGCCCACCCCGCGCGGCCTGCGGGTTGAGCTTCCACGCGGGAGGGCCCATGAACTTGTCCTCGCCGCGGCTCGCGCCGGCCGACCCGATCACGACGGCCTTGTACTCGGGGCCGAGCTTGAGGAGCTTCTCGTTGAGGCCCTGGAGGAACTGCGCGGAGCCGTCGCCCATGATCCCGACGAAGTGCGCGCCGGCCTTGGGCTGCGCCTCACCCTTCTTGATGGCCTCGCCGAACGTCACGAGCTGGCTGATGAGGTTGTCGTTGTTGTCCTCGCGGATCAGCTTCAGGTTCACGCCGCGCTGGCAAGCGAGGCTCCCCGCGATCGCCTGCTTGCCGCCGGTGGCGAGCATCATGCCCATCTGCGCGTTCCACGCCCAGTGGTAGAAGCGCACCTCCGTCGCGGTGGGGCAGCCCGGGGGCGCATCGCCAATCGTGGGGAAGCCCGGCACGTCCGTGGGGAGACTCGCCGATGGCGGGACGCTGGAGGATCCCTTGGTCGCCGTCGGGGCCACCTTGCCGAGGAGCCCCGGGTTGAGCCACAGGACGAGGACGACGACGCCAATGATGACGCCGGCGATGAAGACCTTCGCGGCGATCGTGAGCCTGAATCGAGCCATGGGCGCATCCTAGTCGAATCCACGCGGTTTGGGGGATGCGAGCGCGGCCTCGAAAAAGCGGTACAGTACCCTCGTGCGGCGAGCCGAGAGGCGGGCGATCGGGGCGGTTGTCGTCGGGCTGGTCCTGGCAGCGTGCACGGGATCCTCGGGGACCAACGTCGCGGACGGGGCCGGCGGCGCGAGCGGGTCCGTCGGCTCGTCCGGGACCGCGAGCGGTGGCCCGACCGGCCTCCCCGGCTGCACCGCGCTCACCGCGGAGCCCTACGAGAACAACGAGGGGAACGACACGGAGTTCACCGCGAAGTTCTACCCGACGAACAACCGCAGCCACGAGTACATCGACATGTTCTACCGGAGCGGCGCGACCGGGACCTTCAGGTACGGCGTCGGCAAGAACGCGGACCTCTACAGCTGCGATCAGTGTCTCTTCATCGTGCGCAACGGCAAGCGCTTCTACCCGACCGAGGGCACGATCACGATCGACCCGACCTCGAAGCCGCTGAAGAAGCGACTCATCGCCCAGCTCTCGTTGCTCAAGCTGGTCGAGATCACCGTGAGCCCGACGTACCACTCCATCCCGGTGCCGGGCGGCGAGTGCGTGACGCTCGCCCCCGCGACGATAAACGTGCCCTGACGCGTGAGAGCTCCCTCGAAGCCGAGCCCGTCAGGTCACGGTAGCGCGACCGGGCTCGCGAAGTAGGCCTTCACGCCGCTCTTGAAGCTCGGGGTGAGGTACGACTGCCCCGGCGCGCCCGTGCCCCACACCGCCGCCATCCCGCCCGTGCCGACGATCTGATCCATGTGCGTGAAGAAGTACGCCGTGCGGTTGTCGCGCCACTTGCCGGGGCTGCCGGGGGAGGACGACGGCTCGCCGAACGGGATCTGCCAGATCATGTAAGGGAGGTCGAGCTCGGTGGAGAGCGTCTTCAGCCAGGTGAAGTACTGATTGAAGTGGGGGAGCTTCACGTTCCGGTCGTCCCAGTACCGGTTCGACTCCTTGCGACACAGCACCTCGCCGTTCACCGTGTACCCGACCTCGTAGCAGCCGGCGTCCCGATCGAGGGCGTCGACGACGAAGAGGTCGGCACGCGTGAAGCCCATCTCCTTGCCCTGCGCCGCGAGCTTCCTCGCCTCGCCCACGACGTCGAACTGCGGATCCGTGTTGAGGAGCGGGTCCACGTTCGTGCCGAAGGCGGACATGTGGAACGCGAGGATGACGTTGGGCGTGCGGCCGCGAACCATGTCGTAGAGGCAGTTCGCGAAGCCGATCACGTTGTTGGGTTTGCCCGCGCACTCGGGCGCCTTGCCCGAGATGTTCATGGTGACCTTCGACAGGCCACCCGACTGCTTCGCCCACTGGCCGGCGTAGCCCCAGAAGTCGGGCTCGAGGTGGAGGATCACGGGCTTGCCGTCCGCCGCGATGTCCGCGAGGACCTGCGAGAAGTCCTTGAAGTACGTCGTGAGGAAGGCGCTGTCCGTGAGCGGCGCGCGGTTCCCGTCGCCGTGGGCGGCCATCTCGTAGAACGTGAACATCGGGACCACGCCCTTGTTGCGCGCCTCGCGCATGCGCTTGGTGGGGTAGTCGGGGTTCTTGTTCCAGGTGGCCCAGCCGCCCTCGCTGGAGAGGCCGTTCAGGTAGTGGTAGTGGACGTCGAGGGTGGGGCCGAGCTTGTAGGCGTCGTCATCGCCGCTGTCGGTGCCGTCGTTGCCCATGCCCACGAGGAACCTGTCGGCGCGGTTTCCCCCGAGCTTCCGCGTGATCGCCTTGGCCTTGGAGACGGGACCCGACGGTGGCGCGCTCGTCGGTGTGGTGCCGTAGGGCGCTCCGGGCGTCGACCCCCCGGGGCTCGAACCCGGGATGCCGGTCGGGTCGAACGTACCGCCTTCGGGTGCGTCGCTCGCGGCGCAAGCCAGGAAGGAGAGGCCCAGGGTGACGAAGGCGACCAGGCGTAGCGAGCGTCCAGCGTGTGTCACCCGTGTGAGTCTAATGACCATAGGTCGGTCGGCAAGCCGAAAAGAGGTACATTCACTCCCATGGGTAACCTATTGGAACCATTCCCCTACATCCAGGCGCCCGCGATCCTTGCGACGAAAATCAACATGGCCCGCTTCTTGGCGTGCTCGTCGCTGCTACGGTCGGCATCTTGAGGCCGGAGCTCGAACGCGTGGTGGAGAGGTTGCTCGCGGGGACGTCGTGCGGAGAGGTGATCTCGATCGATCGGATCGGCGACGCGCTCGACGTGATCGTCGCGGGCTCTCCCGAGATCGAGTGGGTGTTCGGACGGCTCGAGGCCGCGGGGCGCGTCATCGGGTCGGACCAGGGCGGGCGGGGAGAGGCCGACCTGCGCGTCGTGATCGCCACCGCCCGCGAGCACCGCCAGCGCACCGGGAGGGTGCCCACGCCGGCGGATCTCGCGTCCGCTACCGGGCTCGCGGAGAGGGACGTCGCCTACGCGCTCGCCCTCGCCAAGGTCATGCAGCGCTGACGGCCTACGGGACGACCTGCACCGCCCCGAACATGGCGGTGGGATGGGTCTTGCAGCGGTAGCCGAACGTGCCGGGCCTGGTGAACGTCACGTCGAGGTAGCCGAGCGACGGCCGCGGCCCACCCGTGTTGACCTGGGTGAGCGCGGGGATCGGCGATGGGGTGTCGCCGCCCGCGGCCTCGAGCGGGTGCGCCACGAAGTTCCCCTCGAAGTGCACGGGCATACCGACCTTGATCTTCACGCAATGCAGCGTGTACTGCTTGGGCAGGTCCGACTCGCTGAAGGAGACGGAGACGTTGCCGCGGATCGTGAAGTCCGCCGCGTCGAGCTCGGCCTGGGTGCACCTCACGGGGCTCGTCGGGGATCCGTCGGCTGCAGACGCGGCGTCGCTCGTGGAGGTGCCGCCCTCCGCGGCGGGTCCGCCGTCCCCACCAGGCCGCTTGCTGGCGTCGAGATCGTTGAGCGGGAGGTTCGGATCCTTGGCGTCGGCGCCGTTGCAGGCCGCGGCGAGTGCGCACGACGAGAAGAACACGAGGAGCGACGTCCGGAGCATCTTCGTGGATGATACACGAACCTCGTCCCGTGCCACGACTGCCAAGCCGATCCGCGCGTTCCCTGCCTGGTCCGGGGATCTGTGCCTGCCTCGCGCTCGCCACCGGGTGCGCCGCCCCCACGTTGCGGTTCGACGTCGCGACCCACGCGGCGATCGCCCGCGCGGACATGCGTCGGATGGAGACGACGAGCGCCATCCTCTACTACCCCGCCCACGCGCGGGCCGAGGCGCTGCGCATGGCGGTGCGCTACGAGGGGTGCCTCGCGTACCTGCGGCGCGCCGGGCGCGTGAAGACCTCGTTCTCGCAGCAGAAGCTCCGTGTCGTGGTGCCCGACGCGCCGATCAACAACGCGTTCGTCGCGACGATGTCCCCGGGCAGCGAGGCGTTCGCGACCGTCCCCGCGCGGACCACCGCCGACGTGCTCGCGATCCTGGGGGTCCCTCCGGATCCATCGTTCATCGGCTGTCACGAGCTCACGCACTGGGTCCAGGGCCTGCAGGTGCACGGCCTCCCGGGCGCGATCGACGAGGTGTTCGGCGAGGTGTTCACGCCGCAGATCGGACTCGACCCGTGGTTCTGGGAGGGGCTCGCCGTCTACTTCGAGACGCGCCTCGGGGGTGGCGCAGGTAGGCTCGGGTCTCCGGTCTGGCGCGGCATGTTCTCGGCGGGGGTCGCGGGGCGGTCGATCGATGGCGGGTGGATGCACCAGCTCCAGCGAGAGCAGCCGTACGGCGCGGAGTACCTGACGGGATCGCACTTCGTGGACTGGCTCGTGGAGACGCACGGCGAGGAGAAGCTGTGGGACGTCGTGTTCCGGCAGGGCGACTCGATGTTCTTCCCCCTCACGATCAACCCGCGCTTCGGCAACGCGTACGGGAGGAGCCTGAGCGAGCTCATCGACGACTTCTCCGACGCCACGCGGCGGCGGAACCCACCACGGGCGCGCGGCCCGGAGCAGCGCACCGTGGATCGCCTGGACATGTACGCGCGCCACACGTGCCACGCCTCGGGATCTGCGGCGCGCGTGACCTCGGGGCCGGATCACCCCACGCGCCTCTCGCTCCGGGGGCCGGGTGGCGACCTCGTCTTCGATCGGGAGCTGACCGACATCCTGCCCGGGCGACGCCTGGCCACGCCGCAGACCGAGCTGACGAGCGGGCTGTCGTTCACCGCCGACGGGCGGCACCTGTGGTTCGTGGCGCTCGATCAGGGCGACGTCCAGCAGGCCGCGCGCCTCGTGCACGTCGATCTGGATGGTGCGCGGCTCGAGATCGCGTTCCCCGACCTCGAGGGGTCGGGCGGGTCCATCGACGCGGCGGGAAGGCGGTATTACTTCTCGCGCGCGCGGGGCGACCAGGCCGAGATCGCGGTGATGGACCTCGAGACGATGACGCCGCGGAGCCTGGTGTCCCTGGGGCCCCGGAGATACGCGCTCCAGCCGCGGATCTCGCCCGACGGCGCGCGCGTCTCGGCCACGGTGTACGACGGAAAGGCCTTCCGCCTCGCCCTCTTCGACGCGCAACACGGGGCGTGGCTGGGCGACGTGCCGAGGCCCGACGGCGCCGCGGACGCGACGTGGGAGCTCGACGCGAGCTGGGTCGACGACACGCACCTCGCGTACGCGGCCGAGCACGCCGGCCGGATGCAGATCTTCGTGGCGGACCTCGACGCGAGGACGACCGAGCCTCGCACGAGCGCGCCGTATCTCGCCCTCGCGCCGTGCGTGACGGGCGACAGGCTGCGCTTCCTGAACCGCGAGGGCTTCGCGTGGACGCTCGACGAGGTCCCGCTCGCGCCGACCGCGATCACGCCGCGCTCGGCCCTGTCTCCGAGCCACGCCAGGCGCGCGGCGGACACCGCGCGGGGGCCGGCGGATCATCCCGTGACGGTCGTGGCGGACGCCCCCTACTCGCGCCTCGATCGCCTCTTCCACCCGCAGCTCCGGGGTTTCACTTCCGGCACCGTCGCGTTCGGCCCGGTCGTGGGACTCGGAGCGATGGGCGGCGATCGCCTCGGGTTCCACCGCTGGGCAGTGAGTGCAGAGTACAGCTACAGCGCCGGGCGGCCGTCGGGCGGCGCCGAGTGGCTCACGGCCGAGCTCGCGCCCTGGTTCCTGACGGCGAGCGCGCAGGTGAAGCAGACGCGCGAGCGCGGGCGCGGGCCCACGAACGAGTCGATCGACCAGCGCGAGACGGCCGCCGGGATCGCGGCGCTCCGCCCCTTCTTCACGCACCTCGCGACGATCGGCGCGCGGTACGACGAGGTGTGGCGCGCCGACGCCGCGGTGGTGCGCGCCGCCGGGCCCGAGGTCGCCGTGACGTACCGCGGACGGGAGAGCGTCCCGTACGCGGGGCAGCGGCGACTCCTGTCGATGACGGCGCGCGGCGCGTGGTTCCCCCCGGTCGATCGCGAGCGCGAGCGACACCTCGCGGACGCGGGGGTCGATGCCACCGTGGTATTGCCGCTCGTCGGCCTCGACCGGCCGACGCTCGCGTTCGGTGCGCGGGCGCGGGCCGTCCTCGGCGCACGCGACGAGGATCGCTACCTCCAGGTCGGCGGCGGCGGCCTCACGGGGCGATCCGCGGAGGCGCCGGCGCGGAGCGACCTCGTGCGCACGCCGCCGCTCGTCCGGTTCTTCGAGCCGCTCACCGGGTACGAGGACCTCGCGCTCTTCGCACCGCGGGTCGGCATCCTCGACGCAAGGCTCCGCGTGCCGGTGATCCTCGACGTCGGGACGGCGTCGACGCTGTGGGCGTTCCCGGCGTTCTTTCTGCGCCAGATCGATCTCGACGTGTTCGGCACCGGCGCCACGTTCTACGATCGCACCGCGCTCCCTCTCGCGGGCGGCGCCGGGCTCGTCGCGGAGATGGCGATCTCCCGCGCGCCGATCTCGCTGCGCCTCCACGTGTCGCGGCGGTTCACGTACGGGCCGGCCTGGGTGCCCTACCTGGGCGGCGAGGCGGCGTTCTAGATCGCCCCGATCACGGCGCGCACTCCGTCGATCATCTCCTCCGCCAGCCGCGCGCCCGCCGACTCGCCCACGATCCACGTCCGCGCGTCGATCCGCCCCGCCTCTCGTAGCGCGGGTACGTACCCGCGTGGCTCGTGCACCAGGGTCGCGCCGGCCTGCTGCGCGAGCTCGTACGCGGGCGACGGCTCCACGTCGACGACGCACAGATCGGCGCGCACGCGGCGGCCACCGAGCTCGACCTCGCGCACGCGCGAGGAGCCGGTCACGCGCACGGGAGGCTCCTCCACGACCGTCACCTCGACCCCGGTGCCGGAGAGGATCCGTCCGATCGATCGCGTGAACGGCGACGGCTCACCTGGCGCCGCGATCAGCACGTGATCCCCGGGCCGGACGCCGCGCCCGACAAGGGTCGCGCACGCGCGCGCGCTCATCACGCCGGGCAGGTCGTTCCCCTCGAACGCGAGCACGCCATCGTGCGCTCCGGGGGCCAGGACCAGGGTCTCCGGATCGAGGATCTCGGCCCCGCCCTCGCCCACGACGAGCACGTCTCGCTCGAAGATCGCGCCCACCACCGCGCGCGTCCGCGCCGCCACCAGGCCACCGTGGAGCGCTCGCTCGAACGCGTGCCCGACCTCGTGGATCCGCGGCATCTCGGCCTCGTGGAGCGCGCGGAGCGACCCGCCAGCCCCGAACCCCTCGTCGACGATCTCCACCGCGCGGCCGCGATCCGCGAGCGTCAGCGCCGCGGCCATCCCCGCCGGCCCGGCGCCGATCACCAGCGCGTCGAGGCGCCGCCTGGACGCGGGCTTGGTGGCCACGGACCGCGCCGGGAGCCGACCCAGGCCGGCGACCCTCCGCGCGAACACCTCCATGACCGTCTGCACGCCCGTGACACCCGCAAAGAGCTCGTGGTGATTGAAGCCATCCGGGAAGAACCAGTCCGTGATGCGGAGCAGATCGATCGTGCGGGAGCCGAGGGTGTTCTGCGTGCGCACGTCCATGTCGGGGGCCAGCGGAACGGTGCACGTCATGACGTTGGGCTCGCCGTCGACGCGCGCCAGGCAACCGTCGCACGCGGCCCGGAGACACGCGGGCCCGCGCGGGCGGTGGAACTTCGGGCTGCGCGCCCACGGCATCCTCCCGAGCGCGACGAGCGCGCACGCGACCGGCTCGCCAAGCTCGCCCTCCACCCGCTCCCCGTCGAACGTGAACGACGTGGGCCGCGCGAGCGCGCGCAGTCTCCCGGTGTCATGGGACGCGGACATCGGCGCGAAGCGTACTCCCTGTCCGGACCCTGTGGAGTCCTCTTGCCGTTCCTCTTCGTTTCCCTCCTCGCCGCGTTCCGTGTGTGCGATACTCCGGGCGCCGTGCGCATCGGTCTCCTTGGTCCCGCGGAGGGCGACGTGGCCTCGCTGGGTCGCGCGTCGGAGTTCCTGCTGAACACCGCCAAGGTGAGCCGCGCGATTTACCTCGGCGTCGACGGTGCGCTGGATCGCGCCGTCGCGGCGTGGGCGCGCAAGCTCGTCGGCGACGATCCGAGCGACGAGCACGCGTGGAGGCGCGCGGCCGACGTCGCCGTGCAGGGCACGCCCGAGCAGATCGACCGCTTCGTCTCGCTGGAGCGCTCGCGGCAGCGGCTCAAGTCGCTCGAGGCGCTGCCCAGCGCGACGGGTTGCACCATGGAGATGGTCGCCGATCGCGTCGCGGTGCTCGTGTTCGACAAGGCCAACCTCGACGAGGAGGACATCCTCGCGGCCAACATCCTCGTCTTCGGCAAGAGCGACGCGCCGCTCGTCAAGAAGATCGGCGCGCGCTGGTTCGTCTCGCCCGGCGTCCTCGGCGCGACGGGCGGGGTGGGCGTCCTCGACGACGAGCGCGAGGAGATCCAGCTCACCTTCTACACGGTGGCCGGGACTGTGACCGGATCCCACGTCCTCAACGTCGCGCGGGCCACCCGGATGCGCGTCCAGGGCGAACCATGACCGGGGCGCCTCGCGAGCGCGTGTGCGTCTTCGGTGGGAGCTTCAACCCGCCGCACGTGGCGCACATGCTCGCGGCGAGCCTCGCCGTCGGGATGTTCGACATGGATCGCGTGTTGGTCGTGCCCACCTACGTGCACCCGTTCGCGAAGTCGCTGGCCCCGTACGAGGACCGCGTCGCGATGTGCGAGCTCGCGATGGGCTGGCTCCCCCGCGTGGAGATCTCACGCGCCGAGGAGGAGCTCGGAGGCGAGAGCCTGACGCTCAGGCTCGTCACGCACCTCCGCAACGCCCACGCGAGCGCGGACCTCTTCCTGCTGATGGGGGCGGATCTCATGCTCGAGTCGTCCAAGTGGTACCGCTTCGACGAGATCCGCAAGATCGCCCCGCCCCTTTTGCTCGGCCGCGTGGGGGTCTCCTACGAGGGCGCGCCCGCGCCGCTCTTGCCGGACGTCTCGAGCACGCACATCCGCGCGCGCATCGGCGAGGGCGCCTGGGCGGAGGCCGCCCGCTGGCTGCCCGCGAAGGTGCTGGTCCACATCCGCGAGAGGGGGCTGTATGCCACGGCGCCCTGATCGCCGGTCCGGAGTCGAGGTCTACATCCTCGGCGCCGGGAAGGTGGGCCGCGCACTCCACGCCGCCTGCCGCTCGAAGGGGATCGGGGTCACCCTGCGCCCGGCGCGGCGCCCGCTGCCCCCGCGGATCGATTGCGCGATCCTCGTGCTCGCCGTGCGCGATCGCGAGCTCCATGCCCTCGCGGAGAGGATCGCGGCGGCCAAGATCCTCTCGCCGCGGGCGGTGTGCGTGCACGCGGCCGGCGCCCTCGACGCGGCGCCGCTCGCGCCCCTCGCCGCCGCCTGCGCGGGCGTCGCGCAGATGCACCCGATGATCTCGTTCGCGTCTCTGCGCCGGTTCCCCTCGCTCGCGCGTGGCAACGTCCACGTGCAGGGCGATAGACGCGCCGTCGCGCGCGCGCGCTCCCTCGCGTCGAGGCTCGGGATGACGCCACGGAGCATCGGCGGCCTCGATCCGGTCGGATACCACGCCGCGGCCGGGCTCGTCGCGAACGGCGCGGCAGCGCTCGCGGCCATCGGGGTGGCGCTCCTCGGACGCGCGGGCGTGACGAAACCGGTCGCGTGCAAGATGCTCGGTCCACTCCTGCGGAGCGTCGCCGACAACGTGGAGGCGCTGGGGTTCCCGGACGCGCTCACGGGACCCGTGCGACGCGGCGATCCTCACGCGATCGAGCGCGCGATCGGCGTGATCGAGGCGCGCCTTCCCGGCGCGATGCCGCTGTTCCTGGAGGCGGGCCTCGCGCAGTTGCCGCTCGCGCGCGAGCTCGGGGAGGGCCCGCCTGGCGGCCTGGACGCAATCGAGGCTATTTTTCGCAAGGAGATCGCGCGGTTACAATCTCAACGGATTCTGTCTGCCCTGTAGGATTCCCGCGCCGGTCCACTCTCTTCTCGCGCACGAAATGTGGTCTCCCTTCCTTGAACCACCGCGAGATGTTGGTAGGGTTCCGGTGAATTGGCTGCCTTTCCCGCGCTCGCTCCGCCGCTGGTCACCGAGGTCCCCGCGGCCTCGATCGGCTCGCTCCGCGCGCTCGACGGACGCCTTGCCGCCGGCGGGGTGGTCACCGTGCGCACGGGCAGCGAGAGCGCGATCCTCGCCCTGATGACCTACGTGTGCCGGCGCATCTCGGCGCAGGGCCACAGGGTCGTGTCGTCGCGCGCCGTGTCGGGCGCCTCGATCTTCCGTGAACTCGAGGCTTGGCTCGGGATTCCCCCGTTGGAAGCGGATCCGGGGCGCGCCGCGACCGACCTCGCCGCGTGGGGCGCCCAGCACCGGACCGCGATCGTCATCGAGGCGCCGCGCGCGGGATCCTGGGACGCGCAGGTGCTCACCGATCTCCGAGCGCACGCGCGGTCGCTCGTCGTCGTGATCGAGCAAGGGCGCGAGACGATCGAAGCGGTGGACACGGTCGACGCGGCCGTGTTCGTGCCGGGCACGCTCGACGATGAAGAGAAGGCCCACTGGCTCGCCACGCTCGCGGAGGACACGCACGACGCGGCGAGCGTGCGCGAGACGAGCGATCTGGCCGATCTCGAGGCCTGGTGGTCGGAGGCCAAGCGCGCTGGCGCAGCGGCCCCCTCCGTGGAGGATCTCACGGAGGCGGACCGGGACGCGATGGCGCTCCTCGCGCTCGTGGATCGCGCGTGGCCGCGTGCGCAACTCGGCGCGCTGTGGCCGGACGCGACGGAGAGCCTCGTCCGCCTCCAGCAAGCAGGTGCCGTATCGCTCGCGCGTGGGCGGCTGACCTTGCACGCGCGGTGGACCGCGGTGGCCAGCGCGTGGGCCTCGACGGCCGACGCGACGCTTCGAAGCCGCGCCCGCGACGCCCTGACCGGCACGTTCCCCGGCGATGCGTGGGCGTTCGCCCGCGCGGCGGACCTCGTCCTGCCGGTCGACGCGCCGGCGGCCGACCGCCACCTGGCCCGTGCCCTGGAGCTCGCGACCGGCCCGGCGGCGCGCCGCGAGCTGGCCACCCGCTGGTACGAGCGCGTGTCCGCCCTGTCCCCCGCCGTGCAGGCGCCGCTTCGCCTCCGTGGAGCGGAGCGTGCCCTCGCCGTCGGCGAGTCCGAGGAGGCCTACCGCTGGGCGCGCGGTGCGGCCGGCGCAAACGACGACGCCGACCTCTTGCTCATCCTCGGACGGGCCGCCGTCGGCGTCGGCGATCTCGTCGGCGCCGGCGTCTCCCTGGCGCGTTGCCAGAGGATCGCCAAGGACCCGGCCATCCGCGCCGAGGCGACCTGTGAGCTCGCGGAGATCGCGTATCAGGGTGGCGATCTTGCGCGCGCCTGCGACCTCGGCCGCGAGGTGCTCGGGGCGGCCGCCCTGGCGGAGACGGTCCGACTCCGAGCCCGCAACACGCTCGGCAAGATCCTGCTCGCCGAGGGTCGCTGGAACGACGCCGACGTGCACTTCGAAGAAGACGCGATGGCGGCGGCCTCGGTGGCCGACGTCACGAGCGAGCTCCGGGCGCGCCTCAACCGCGGCATCGCGCTCCTCTCGAAGGGGCTCATGGACGACGCGGCGTCGATGTTCCGACAGGTCCTCCGCGACGGCGAGGCGTCAGGGAGCACGCGCGCGCAGGCCTTCGCGCTCAGCAACCTCGCGGTCATCGCGCTCCGCAAGGGCGACCTCGGCGAGGCACTCGGCCTCCTCGAGCGGTGCGTCGCCATCCGGCAGCAGCTCGGTGACCGGCTGCGCCTCGTGCAGGATCTCTGCAACCTCGCCGAGCTCCGCTTGCTGCTCGGCCTCGTGGATCATGCCGACCACGCGATCCGCTTCGCGAGACGCGCGGCGGGTCCCGGCATGCCGGCCGCTCGCAGCACGCAGATCGCGCGCCTCTCCGCGTGCGTCGCCCTCGCCCGTCGAAACACCCACGACGCGCGACGCGAGATCAGCCAGGCCATCGTGGACGGCCTCGCCGCGCAGGACAGCGAGCTTCTCACCAAGGCGCACGTCGTCTCCGCCCGCGTCGCCCTCGAGGACGGCGACGTGAAACGCGCGATGGCCGACACCGCGCTCGTGCGCCGGCTCGGCACCACGGCGTCCTCGGCTGCGGAGGCCGCGGTGCTCGACCTCCTCGTGGCGCGCGCCGCAGGCCTGCCCGACGGAGAGAGCGTCCGTGCCAGCGAGCTCGCCCTCGCCGCGATCGAGAGCGCGAAGGACGCGCGCGGAAGCGACGCCCACTGCAGCGACGACGAGCTTCTCCGCGAGGTACACGGCCTTCTGTGTATTCTACATACGGATCGCGGGGACATCGACTCCGCACGTGTCCACCACGATCGCGCCACCGCGCTCCGCGAACACGTCGCCCTCGGCCTCGAGGGAGCCGTCCGGGCCGCCTTCCTCGCGAAGAGACGCCCTTGTTGCGAGGGTCCCGAGCGGCCCCCTCGCGCTCGGCTCGTCGGGGGTCACCACGTCGGAGACGAAGGCGAGGAGGAGGGGCCGAGGACGCAGCGCTCGTCGTCGCTGCCGCCCGCGCGAGGCCGACGCGAGATCGCGGGCAACGATCCGGCGATCCGCTCCCTCCTCGCCGCGGTGAAGAAGGTCGCGCGGGCGAGCAGCACGGTGCTCGTGCACGGAGAGAGCGGGACGGGCAAGGAGCTCATCGCCGAGGCCCTGCATGCCGCGAGCGATCGCGCGAGCGGGCCTCTCGTGACGGTCAACTGCGCGGCGCTCGTCGAGACGCTCCTCCTGTCCGAGCTGTTCGGACACGAGAAGGGAGCCTTCACCGGGGCAGGCTCACGCCGGCGCGGCCGCTTCGAGCTCGCGGAGAACGGCACCTTGGTCCTCGACGAGATCGGCGACATCTCGCCGCGCACGCAGGTCGCACTCCTCCGTGTCCTGCAGGAGAAGACGTTCGAGCGCGTGGGAAGCACGACGCCGATCCATTGCAACGTCCGGATCGTCTGCGCGACGCACCGCGACCTCAAGGCGATGGTCGAGCGCGGCGAGTTCCGCGACGATCTGTACGCCCGCCGCCGCGGGATCACGCTCGAGGTTCCGCCCCTCCGCGCGCGCACGGGGGACATCCCGAGGATCGCGGAGGAGCTCCTCGCCCGGATCGCCGAGGAGCGCGGGGAGTCGCCGCGCCGGCTCTCGCAGGACGCCGTCGCGTTGCTCGCGCGCCACCGCTGGCCGGGAAATGTGCGCGAGCTCGAGAACGTGCTGCGCGCCGTCACGCTGTTCGTCGATCGCGAGTTGATCCACGCGGCAGACCTCGTCGACAACGTCGACGACATGAGGACCGTGCCCGGGCCCGCCGCGCGCGGACAGGTCGCCACGCCTTCCGCTCCCCCGCCGGCGCCGCCCTCGCGGGGCCCGGGTTCGCTCGCGTGCGACCTCCCCGGGGACGACGACGAGGCGATCGCCTCCCTGCCACAGGACGAGGCCCACGCCACCGCGATCGCCTATGCCCAGGTGCGGCAGGGCGCCCTGTCGCTCGCGGACATGAAGCGGCAGATCGAACGCGACTGCATCGCGCGCGCCCTGGCGGAGACCCGGGGCAACATCACCAAGGCCGCGTCGCTCCTCGGCATGAAGCGCCCGCGCCTGTCCCAGCTCGTCAAGCAGTACGGCCTCACGGCCGCTGCTCTCGTCAGCCTCGTTGGCATCGATCCGTCGGAGGTTTCGTGATGCGCTCCCCCATGAACTGGTTGGTCGTTCCCACGCTGGTGCTGCTCGCCGGCTGCTCGTTCGAGACGGGCACCGCCGACGAGCCGACATCCACCTCCGGTCAGCAAGGCCTGACGGACGCGACCAACTCCACCAAGAACCCCAATGGTGATCCCGACACCATCACGCCCGATCAGCAGTGGCCGACGGGCGGCATCGATCCGGGGATCCGCGCGGCGCCGGGCGATCCTGTCCCCTGGAACCCTCCGAAGAAGGACGACAAGAAGGACTGACGGGCACTCCCGACACCCGACGCCGTGGAAGATCTTCGTGCAAGGACGACGCTCTTCTGCGGCGTCCTCGCGTTCGCGATCGCGCTGTCGATGCTGCTCCGCGGGCGGCGACTCGTCCACCTGCTCTTCGCCGGCTTCGCGGTCGAGCTCGCCGCCTGGTACACGAGCCAGTCCCTCGAGGGCCTGCTCCAGTCGGAGTGGGCTCGCCGCACGACGGCCGCCCTCACGGTGCTCCTGCCGCAGTTCGCCGTGCACCTGTTCCAGGCCGCGGTCCCCGCCGAGCAGGGCCGCACCACGTCGAGCGGCGAGCTGCGCCGGTTCTCCGCGATGGTCGGCGCGCCCATGCTCGTGCTCGCGCTCTCGCCCTACCACAAGCACACGCTCGCGCTCACGCTGGTCTACTTCTACGTCTTCGGCCTGATCGCCGCGGCGCTCGTCTCGCTCGCCCGGCGCGGGCAGAAGAGCTCCTCGCGAACCGTGCGCGACCGCGTGCGCTTCCTCGTCGCCGTGGGCTCCCTGGCGACCACGTTCACGCTCGCCGACTTCCTCTCGTTCCTGGGCCTGAAGCTGCCACCGATCGGCGCGGTCCTGGCGATCGTGTTCCTCTTCGTCCTCGCCGAGTCGCTCGCGCGGCCCAGGCTCGCGGACCTCTACGAGCTCGTGGGGAGGCTGCTCGTCGCCACCGTGCTCGCGTTCGCGCTCGCGGGGATCTTCTACGGCTTCATCACCTACCTCGGCCGCTTCGGCGCGATGTACCTCAACGCCGTCCTGGCCGCGCTGGTGTTCCTGGTGCTTTGGGAGCCGCTCGAGCACGAGGTGCGCACCCGCATCCACCAGTTCTTCTTCCGCGAGCGCAACGACCTCGAATCGAGCGTCTCGCTGCTCGTGCGCCGCCTCGCGCACGCCCTCGAGGTGCCGGAGATGGTCGACACGGTCCTCTCGGGCCTCGAGCGATCGCGGCGCATGACGAGGTGCGCCGTGTACCTGCTCGACACCGAGGGGAACGGCTTCGATCTCGCCGGGAGCGTGGGCGCAGCGCCCAAGCGCATCGAGTCGCTGGCGATCCGGCCGCTCGCCGAGAAGATCGGCAAGTCCCTGTCGCTCGAGGACCCCGAACGCGCGAAGGATCCGGCGCTCGTGGCAGCGGCGGCCACCCTCGGCGAGCTCCGGAGCTCGGTGGTCCTGTCCGCGCGGGGAGACGACGACGAGCTGGTCGGCCTGATCTGCATCCTGGACGACCGCGTGCGGGACGCGTTCACCCCGGAGGAGATCCTGCTCCTCGAGACGGTGGGTGCGCAGCTCGGCGTCGCGCTCGCGAACAGCCGCGTCTATGCACGGATGAAGGACCGAGACCGCCTCGCGGCGCTCGGTTCGATGGCCGCCGGCCTGGCGCACGAGGTCAAGAACCCGCTCGGCGCCATCAAGGGCGCGGCGCAGCTCCTCGAGGAGTCGCCGCACGATCCATCCTCGCGCGAGTTCCTGGGCATCATCCTGGAGGAGACCGATCGGCTCAACCGCGTCGTGGGGAGCTTCCTCGACTACGCGCGACCCAACACGGGTAACGCGGCTCCCATCGACGTGAACGCCGTGGTCAAGCGCACCGTGCAGATCCTCTCGAGCCAGGAGGGTGGCGTCGAGATCGCGCTCGACCTCGCGGCGACACTACCGCGCGCGAAGATCGACGCCGAGCAGCTACGCCAGGTGCTCATCAACCTGGTCCAGAACGCCATCCAGGCGATGAGCGGACGCGGCGTCGTCACGGTGGCCACGGGGCTGAAGCGCGCACGGGCGGGACGCGGCCCGTTCCAGGGTCCAGCGAGCGAGCGCTCGGGCCGCTCGGAGCCGCAGGAGTCCATCGAGATCTCCGTCCACGACACCGGACCCGGCATCGCGCCCAAGGTGCTGAAGAACCTGTTCGTCCCGTTCTTCACCACGAAGGACCAGGGCACGGGCCTCGGCCTCGCCATCAGCCAGCGCCTGGTCCAGAACGCCGGCGGCATCATCGACGTCCAGACCCAGCTCGGCGGCGGAACGAAGTTCTCCATCCTGCTGCCCGCGGCCGACGAGACGGCCGTCCCGGCCGTGCCGGAGCCCGCGCCCGTCGCCTGATCCCTTGGTGTATGCTCCTCGCTCCATGGAGCGATTCCGCACCGTCATCGTCGGCGCCGGCGTGAGCGGCCTCGCGACCGCCGCCGCGCTCTCCGAGGCCGGCGACGACGACTACGTCGTGCTCGAGGCGGACGTCGAGATCGGAGGCTACTGCAAGACGATCAAGAGGGACGGCTTCGTCTGGGACTACTCCGGCCACTTCTTCCACTTCAAGCACCCGGAGATCGAGGCGTGGCTGCGCGCGCGCATGCCGGGCCAGCGTGTCCTCGAGATAGAGAAGCGCTCCTTCATCGCCTACGCAGGCCGGCAGATCGACTTCCCCTTCCAGAAGAACATCCACCAGCTCCCACAGGAGGAACTCATCGACTGCCTGCACGACCTGTACTTCGCGCGCGCACCCGGCCTCGCCCCGCCCGATGCGGAGTCGAGCGGCACGTTCAAGGAGATGCTGTACGCGCGCTTCGGGCGCTCGATCGCCGAGAAGTTCCTCGTCCCGTACAACGAGAAGCTCTACGCGTGCGATCTGTCTCTCCTCGACCGGGACGCGATGGGGCGCTTCTTCCCCCACGCCGACCTCACCGACGTGATCCGCAACATGAGGCGCCCCGACAACACGAGCTACAACTCGACCTTCACGTACCCGGAGGGGGGCGCCATCGAGTACGTGAAGGCGCTCGCGAGCGGGGTGCGCGCGGGGGGCATCCGCCCGTCGTCGCCGGTGACCGCGATCGATCGGGCGCGGCGGGTCGCGACCACGCCGGCGGGGGATGTCGCGTTCGAGCGCCTCGTGTCGTCGGCGCCGTTCGACCGGCTCCTCGCGCTCGCGGGGGTGCCGCACGACCCCGGCGTCTTCACGTGGAACAAGGTGCTCGTGTTCAACCTCGGCTTCGACCGCAAGGGCCAGCCAGACGTGCACTGGCTCTACTTTCCGAGCCGCCAGACCTCGTTCTACCGCGTGGGGTTCTACGACAACATCTTCCACACGGACCGCCTGAGCGTGTACGTCGAGCTCGGCTACGCGCGCGAGGCGGACGTCGACGCGGAGGCGATGCTCCCCGTGGTGCTGCGGGACCTCGCGCGGGAGGGCGTCACCTCGGACCACCAGCTCGTCGCTCGCCACAGCGTGGTGATGGATCCCGCTTACGTGCACATTACACGGGAGTCGAACGCGGCCTTCGCGAAGCTCTCGCGGGATCTCCAGGCCGGCGGGATCCACTCGATCGGACGCTACGGTGGCTGGAAGTACTGCTCCATCGAGGACAACATCGTCGAGGCGCGCGCCCTCGTCGACGGCCTTCGCGCCGCGCAAGGCTGACGCCCGCGGCCCGACCGTGGAGGCGGCCGAGCCTCCGGTGTGAACCCATCAGTCGCCCTGCATGAGCCCCTTGATGCGTCCGTCCGGGAGGAGCTTCACGCCCCTCGCGGCGGGCACCCTGGGGAGGCCCGGCATCGTCATCATCTCGCCCGTGAGGGGCACCAGGAACCCCGCTCCGGCGCTCACACGGACCTCGCGCACGGTGATCTGGAAGTCGCGTGGACGGCCCGGCCTCGCGGGATCGTCCGTGAGGGAGAGCTGCGTCTTCGCCACGCACACCGGGAGGTCGCCGCACCCGAGCTTCCGCGCGCGCGCGAGATCCTTCTCGGCGGCGGCGGTGAACGCCACGTCCCTCGCGCCGTAGATCGTCCGCGCGATCTTGCGGATCTTCTCCTCGGCGGGATCGCCGAGCTCGTACACGTACCGCGGTGCGGGAGGCGCGAGGTCGGTGGCGTCGACGACCTCGGCCACGACCTTCGCGAGGTCGAGCCCGCCTGCGCCGCCCTCGGCGAACACGAGCGAGCGCGCGAAGCGTGCACCGAGCCGCGTCACGGCCGACTCGACGAACGCCAGCTCGCCCTCGGTGTCGTTCGGGAACACGTTGATGGCGACGATGGGCCGTAGCCCGAACGCCGCGGCGTTCTCGAGGTGCTTCTCGAGGTGCTCCGTCCCGCGCGCGAGGGCGTCCGCGTCGGGCTCGCCGCACGTCTTGGTGGGCGCGCCGCCGTGCATCTTGAGCGCCCGCAGGGTGGCGACGAGCACGATCGCGCGCGGCCAGATCCCGGCGGCGCGGCACTTGATGTCGAGGAACTTCTCGCCGCCGAGGTCGAAGCCGAAGCCGGCCTCGGTGATCGCGTAGTCGCCCAGGGCCATCGCGAGCCGCGTGGCGAGGATGCTGTTGCAGCCGTGCGCGATGTTCGCGAAGGGGCCGGCGTGAACGAGCGCGGGGCCCCCCTCGAGGGTCTGCACGAGGTTCGGCGAGAGCGCGTCGCGGAGGAGAGCGGTCATGGCCGTGTGCGCGCCGACGTCCGCGGCGCGCACCGGGTTGCCCTCGAACGTGCTCGCCACGAGGACCCGCCCGAGGCGCGCCTCGAGGTCGGCGTGGCTCTTCGCGAGCGCGAGGATCGCCATGATCTCGCTCGCCGCGGTGATGTCGAAGCGGTCCGCCCGTGGGATGCCGTGCGACTTGCCGCCGAGGCCGAGCACGCAGTTGCGGAGGAAGCGGTCGTTCATGTCGAGCGCGCGGCCCCAGCTGATCTGGCGCGCGTCGATCTCGCCCACCCCGCCGTTCGTGTCGCGGAAGTACGCCGCGTTGTCCGTGATCGCGGACAGGAGGTTGTGCGCCGTCGTGATCGCGTGGATGTCGCCCGTGAAGTGCAGGTTGATGTCGTCGGCGGGGTGGAGCGAGGCCTTCCCTCCGCCGGTGCCCCCCCCTTTGACGCCGAAGACCGGCCCGAGCGAGGGCTCGCGGAGGGCAAGGACGGCGTTCTTGCCCATGCGCCGGAGGCCCATCGCGAGGCCGATCGACGTGGTCGTCTTGCCCTCGCCCGCGGGCGTCGGGTTGATCGCGCTCACGAGCACGAGGCGCCCCTTTCCGCGCGCCGGGCGATCGATGACCGAGAGATCGACCTTGGCCTTGCCGCGCCCGTAGGGCTCGAAGTCGCCATGCCCGAGCCCGAGCTCCGCGGCGACGTCCTGAATGGGGCGTGTCGAGAATTCCATCGTGGATACCTCCGTCGGCGTCAACCGTATCGCTTCTCGAAGAGCTCCCGCACGTCCGGGAGCTCGCGCATCATCGTGAGGGCGTGATCGGCGTGGCCCTCCGCGTAGCCGTTCCCGATGAAGAGATCGACGTCCTTGCCCACCCCCTCCGCGCCGAGCGCCGCGCGCGTGAACGACGTCGACATCGCGAAGAAATAGGCGATCCCGCGCCGCCGGAGCGGCAGGATCGCGGACAGCTCCGCGTCGGGGACGTTGACGCACGAGAACGAGACGTCGGCCTCGCGCCCCCCGGTCGCCTCGAGGAAACGCCGTCGGACCTGCACCGGATCGGTCGCGTCCGCGGAGAGGACGCGCGAGCAGATCCCGAGCGCCTCGAGATCGGCGGCGAAAGGCGCGTGGTTCTCCACGCCGACGACGATCGCGCCAGGTCCGCCGCACCGCCTGGCCTCCGCCGCGCACAGGATCCCGCTCTTGCCGCCCGCGCCGAGGACCAGCACGCACGCGTCGGGGCCGACGAGGCGCGACACCTGCGGGGCTGCGCCCGCCACGTCGAGGACCGCGAGCGCGAGCCGCTCGGAGAGATCCCCGGGCATCCTCGCGTACGCGCCGCTCGCGAACAGCACGGCCTCACCCTCCACGTCGAGCTGCGCGCTCGCGCGCCGCACGGCCTTCACGCGATCGATCCGCAGCGGCGTGAGCGACAGCGAGACGAGCGTCGCGATCCGATCGCCGACCGCGAGATCGCCGTCGTCGCGGTCGGGCGCGCACGCGAGGACGCGGCCGAGCAGCATCCCGCCCGAGCCCGTCACGGGGTTGTGCTGCTTGCCTCGCGCCGCCACCGTGGCGAGCACCCTACCCGCGAGCACCTGATCGTCCGTGCCCCCTTCTCCCTCCTCCATCTGGCGGAAGCTGGCTGCGTCGACGTTGAGCGTCTCGACCGCGACGAGCATCTCACCGTTGAAAATACAGGAGAAATCGTTGTTCAGCCGCCGCGCGGCCTGGGGCAGCGACCCGACCGGGTCCAGGCTCCGGTGGGCGCCGAAGCGATCTCCGGAAGGAGCAAGGGTGGGGTGCGGGCGTGCCGGCATCACGCGTGGTCTTCATACCGCGACTTGACCTCTTTTGGGCGCCTTCGTTAGACTTTTCCCGGAGGACTGTGGACCGACAAGCGATGAGGATCACGACCTGGACGCGTGGCCAGACCGTCAGCGGAGGTGTGTCTTGAACGACCCCGCGCAGAAGGCGAGCACGGCGACGCCGCTGCGCCCGGCGCGATCGTTCGTCCTGCGCTTCATCAGCGGCAAGTACCAGGGCGGAGAGTTCCCGGTGGTCGCCGACAAGCAGATCATCGTGGGCCGCTCGAGCGAGCTCGACATGGTCCTCGTCGAGGACATGGTCTCGCGAAAGCACGCGCGCATCGCCATGCAGGCCGACCAGATCTGGATCGAGGACCTCGGGTCCACGAACGGGACCTTCGTCAACGGCGAGAAGATCAAGCGCGCCCGCCTCAAGGAGGGGGACCGCGTCCTCATCGGCACGAGCATCCTCAAGCTCATCGCTGGCGATGGCTCGCGGGACACCACGGACGTGAAGCGCGAGATGGAGAACGTCGCGGTGCAGCGGCGCACCAGCCAGGCTCGCACGGTGTCGGGAAGCATCGAGGAGGTGCCGCTGCCGGATCTCCTCCAGCTCTTCGGCACTTCGAAGAAGAGCGGCGTCCTCGTCATCCACACGGAGGACAACGAGGTCGGAAAGATCTTCATGCGCAAGGGGACGATCTACTTCGCGAGCATCAACGAGCTCGACGACGTCCCCCCGATGAAGAGCATCTTCCGGATGCTCACGTGGCAGAAGGGCTCGTTCGACCTCGACGCGCCCGACGAGCGCACGTTCCCCAACGAGCTCGACGTCTCCGTGCAGGAGGTGCTCATGGAGGGCCTCCGTCAGCTCGATGAGTTCAACGAGATCCGGGGCGAGCTCCCCGACCTCAACTCACGGCTCGTCGTGAGCTCGCCGCTCATGCCCCCGCTCCGCGAGCTGAAGCCCGACGAGCTGGACATCTTCCAGCTCGCGTTCAACTTCGGGCACATCGAGACGGTGCTGAACAAGAGCCGCGCCACGGACCTCGAGAGCGTGCAGATGCTGCTCAAGCTCATCAAGGGCCGCTACCTGCGGCCGGAGTAGAGCGAGTCGAGCATCTTGAGCACCCCGGGCTGAAGCGCTGAAGCCCGGGGTGCCCCAAGTGAAGACGAGCCCCTAGTACCAATGCCGTTCGGTTAGGCGCGATCCAGCGCAAGAGAAGGGGTGCCCCCACTCGCCGCGCTGCGCGCGTCGGTCTCCCCCAAATCGCGCGCTACGCGCGCTCAGGGGGAGACGAAGAGGTTCCGGGAGCACCGCGCAGACCTCA
>SXGT01696857.1_pt1 | contig 26377 bp, 25 predicted proteins | sample 3176221 | NCBI WGS metagenome assembly SXGT01 (sample SAMN11356862, study PRJNA531348) | freshwater metagenome | isolation source: freshwater sample F1-120 | place: China: Fuxian Lake, Yuxi | collected 2017-12-25
ACCAGCTCCAAGAAAAGTCGCTGTACGCTCCGCTTTCATATCCAAACTCTTGAATGAACCATTATAAAATAACCCTAATGGAACACCGAGACTTTGCGAATGCGAAAAGGTTTTTCTAGTGCTTCTCAATTAGCCTCAAAATTTATTCACCGAGAATTGCTGACGGTGATTTTAGTTTCTTGGTGAGGCAGTGCGTAACGCGGGAGTGGGTCGGGGCCAAAACCGTTGTCGTGCCGAATTCAATAAAACTCAAGTATTTGAATCGACAAACTGAAAGAGCTGTATCTTAACGAAGGCAAAGATTTACCTTTAAGAAGTCTTTACCCATGTAGCTTGCGAATGAATAATTGAAATCTAAAAGACTAGTAACGCAAGCTAACCCCATCTTTTTTCAAATAGGTGCAACGTAGTGATCCAAATTCTTGAATGACTCCATTTTTACCATGAACTGTAACTCACCGAGAATTGCTGGACCCTAACTGCTCTTTTTGACATACATCTTTTTGTCGGATATTATACATATCTATGACGTATAAAAAGAAGACTTTAAATATACCTATTGAGTTACTTGCTGAGGCTCGGAAACTTAGCGGCTCAACGACAGAGACCATGGCTGTAGTTCTTGGCTTAGAGGAGCTCATTAAGAGAAAAAAACTGGAAGCCTTGCTGCTTCTTGGTGGCAAGGGCTTAGTAACTCTTTCTAAGAAGGAACAGTCAAAGTTGCGGTCTCGCTGATGGTTCTGGTTGATACATCTGTCTGGATTGATTTCTTTTCTTCCAGTCCAAAATCAACTTCTCTAAAATTGCCGCATCTGATCGAGGCTCGGCAAGTGGTGACAAGCTTAGTTGTCTTAGCAGAAGTGTTGTCTGGTCAGATGCAGGACAAAACTCGCAATGCGATTAGGGATTCGTTTCAATCCTTGGATAGGGTTGATGCAGATTGGAATACAATACAAACCTGGGATTCAGTATCTCGAATCGCGACAGAAATCAGATCTCGGAAATTGAAAGTCCCTGGACTTGTTGATCGAATGCTCTTCTACTCTGCGCGGCAACACTCTGCTCTAATCTGGACTTATGATTTGAAGCTGGGGGCTCTCGCTCGGTACTTCAAAATGAACTTCGTACCCTAAATTGTAAGGGAGGCCAATTCGTAGCACCGTCCAACTTGTGGGATGTCGTGACTCCTTCGTTTCATGGCCGAACCCTTTGAGAAATTATGGAGCTTTCAAATAGTCAAAAGCCCAATGATTTGTGGTGCGCAGATCATAAGGAGCAGTACCTGCTTAAAAATCGTCAGTATGGCAGTGCGAAACTCAGAACGCGAAATTTTATTTCGCTAAGGCTTTTAGTGTGGGGCTAATCTCCACCAAGTGTCGCATTGAAGGGCCACTATTGGCGGAGTCTTCTTCATCATCACACCCACCTAAGGTATGAACGCCTACCACTCGACTTTCTTCAGGCTTTTCATAGTTAGGAAGTAAGATAGCTGATCCTGAACTGCCTGGCTGTGTATCGCAACGATGCATTAAAAAGTTTCCATTCTCTTGGGTCAGGACGCAATTTTTTTGCGATACCTTCATGGGGGTTGCTTGGGGATGATGGATCATGAGTAGGGGGGTCTTAGGAGGCACGGGTTTACTTGAGACTTCGTACCAGCCCCATTTAACTCCTGGATTACCCTCTAGTCTAATAATGAAATAATCATTTTCGTAACTTGTATCTCCTTTTTCAATGAGCTCTTTACAGCCAAAACTCTCATCTCGTTTATCCTTAAGGTATCCGAAGGTAACTTTGATATCTTCACATTTTGCTGCGCAATGTTCTGCAGTTAAGAAAAGATCCTTAGTTATGAGAGTTCCCGTACAATACCCAGTGCTTCCATCCATGGTGGCTTCATAGATTCCAATAGGAGTGCCCATTTCATTAAGTTGTCCTGATGCGTTCAACATTGAAACCATATCATTGGGACCGCATAAACTTCGTTCACTAGGATAGAGATTTTTGCCCTTTGAATCGACGATATAAGGCCTTGGAATAGCTGCATTAGAAATCTCTATTAATCCTAAGAATAAAATTGATGTGAAAAATAATCTGGGCATAAATATCCTTGGGTTACTGTTTTTTAAATGAGTAAAAAACCCGGTGCTAAGTTAATTGTAACAGAAGCCCCAAATTAATTTCCATTAGGTTGGGGCTTCTGTGTTTTAGGGGATGAGTTGTAAAGGATCATTTGGGCCCTCTTTTAAAGCGGAATAAGGATTCTCCGCTTTATCAATTAAATAAAGAGCAGGTTCAATATTTGCGTTGAAGGTAGGCTCGATAGCTGTTGCCCCGGGATAGAATCCCCCTGAAAACATTGAATCGGGGCTTAGTTCAAAGGTGAAGGCAAATATTTTAAGTTCATCATAAGCCCAATCGGTTGTATCGCCTGCAGCTAAATAAAGAGCACTTGATTTTTGAGGAGTATATTTATTCCAAGTTGCCATCTTTTTGCCCATCGTTTCGAATACCAGTTGATCGACTTGGCTAGGAACTTCATCATTAGTATGACCGAAGGGCCATAAAACGAGTTCGCTGAAAGTATGAAAGGAGAGAAGTACTGTCGCCTTTTTTCTTCCTCTCACCCAATCTCTGACAGCTTGAGTTTCAGGTTCGGAGAAGGCCGAAACCCCGTGATAGGTATCACTTGAAGATGAAGAGCTTGAACCTGCTCCACCGAATCCTTTTCCATAGTTTCTATTAAGATCAACTCCGTAGGTTCCATCCGAATTCTTTCGTCGATTTTTTCTCCAGTATTTGTAGCTATCACTGTTAATATCGTATTCGGCACCGTCCGGATTCACCATAGGTACAATCACAACTTCTCTAGTATCTAATAGCTCTTTAATTCTAGAATTAGTCTGATAATTATTGGCAAGGTATTCAGCTATTTTTAGCGGGATTTCAATACTAAGGTGTTCCCTTGCATGATGGCCTCCCATAAAAACTGCGGTGGGAAGAGAATCTCTTTTGGCTTTACCAGATATTCTAATTCCCGCAATTTCTCTACCCTCAAGGCTTTTTCCAATACTAAATCGTTGAGCAATCTCAGAATGTTGTTTTGCGATATTATTTAATGCGCTGATAAGTTCAGTATGGTTATGAAAAGCTTTATCCTCTGAAGGGAAATCAAATCCTCTTTGAGGGAGTTCCATTACTTTAAAGTTAAATCCTAGGGATTTGATCTTTTTGATTTCGTCTTCAGTTCCAATAAAACCTACGGAGTCACTGAAAACTTTATCAATAGCGATACCTGCGTTAGCAATTTTATTTCTCTCTTCACTGCTTTTTACAAAAGCCCTAACCGAAAAAATCTTATTTTCTTGATTTCGTGCGTAACCCGCCACATTCCAAATAAGGGAAATAAACAGGACTGCCACAGATCGTTTTAACATCGATGGATCTCCTTAAGAAAATAGCCGTAGAACGGCTAAGTAAAATTGTTAGTTAATGCTTTAGCTTGAACGGGTAGAGTAAAAATAGCGCACAACGTCTATTGTGCCTATTATTGTAAGAAATTTTTCTGTTAACTCCTATGAGATAAATTTTAGGTGTTAACATTTGTTGAAACTTACAACGGTTGGATTTGTTCAGCTCAACATTATTTTTTTTTCTCTGTGTTATAGTTTTGATTGTGCTAGGCTAATGGTATTTTAGATAAAAACAAACTCCATGGAAACTAAAACGCAAAAAGAACTTGAGAAGGCTAGGGAGTACTTTTACCAGCTCAAGTTGGTTGAGTGTTACAATATTTTGCGTCGATATTTTGATCGTCTTCCTTTTAAGCCTGAAAAAGAGCATGGTGAGTTTATAGGGATGTTCATTCGGGTTCTAAGTGAATTAGGTAAAAAAAATGAACTTAGTTTCTATGTTACAGAGCTAGAAAAGCTCGAGCCTAAAATGGGCTGTCCTTTTATCACTTATCAGTTAGCGGTGGCTTATGTGAATACAGAACCCCCTCAAACTCGACTAGCGGCTTCTTTGTTAGAGAGATTTCTTAACTCACATCCAACGGGCGATTTTGAGGTTAAAGCTAAAATGACACTGGCTTTTTGTTATGATTCAATTTCCAATGATGTTGCAGCTGCCCGTAAACTTATCTTTTCTATTGGAAAGGTTGAAGACAGATCCTTACAGTTTTTACTTGAAACTTGGAAAGCCAAGGTATTTAGAGACGAAGGCAATTTTGAAGAGGCAGAGCGAATTCTCAATCAATTACTTTGTGAGTTAAAACCCGAAATCGATTGGTACTCCTATTTTACGGCCAAGATTATCTTCATTGGTTTGTATCTGGATTTGGAAAAAATGGATTTAGCAAGACAGCTCCTAGTTGAGACCCTTAATCTCTCAAAGGAAAAGCCACTACGAACGGTCAAGCGTCAGCTAACCTCCATTCAAGAGTCCTTTACCCACTATAAAAATCACGGACCTATGGTGTTTAAACTTGGGAAGACCAAAGCTGTTATTTCATATCAGGATTGTTCACTTGATATCGATGACTCTCGTCCTTTCGAAAAGCTTGCTAAATTATTACTTGTCCAAAAAAAGCTCACTAAAGAAGAGATTATCAAAGCTTTGTTTGACAGAGCTTATTGCTCCTACACTGATGACTCAATCATTTATTACCATATTCATGGAGTTAAAAAACTTTTTAAAAAAATGGGTCTTGCTAATCCTAATCTGTCGAAAAAAGGGCCTTATTACGAATTTCAAGAAGAGGTTCAGTTAGTTGAGGAGATAATATGAAACTTAGATTGAGTATGTGGACTCTATTATTTGTAACCTTATTTTCTCATTCTTCTATCGGTGATAATTTGCGTTGCATAGGGAATGATGGAGGGACTCCATTTTATAATATCTCTCAAGATGTTTCATCTAAACAAATAATTGTGAGTTCGAAAGGGCTTATTCGGGATTTTGTATACCATGAAAAACTTGATCAGATTGTATATCGCAATATTGAGAATGAGGTTCGTACTTTAAATCTTAAAAATTCGAATGATCATTTTATCTCTTACACAGGTAAGAAGTTTTCTCGGGTTATCGAAGAGGATTTAGGGCGAATTTTGAAAGTCGACACAACCCATTATTTGGACACGGCCATTGATCCTGTCTGGTATCAATACGGGCAGCCCAATAGGGTTATGGAACATCTATTTTCTGAAAAAGGGGATATCTTTAGTTTAGAGAGCTTTTGGCAAGATAAGGGGAATTTACTAAGCAGTGGTAAATACCATTTTAGCTTTCTGACCCATGAATCCAATACGCTTTGGAGGCGTCAATGTGTGGCTTCAGCGAATATTGGAGCTAATCTAAAAATTGCGAAAGGCAATCTCTTTCCGTTTATATATTTTTACGTAATTAAAAAGGGGCTTGTTGAAAGTAAAGTCATAGTCTATCGAATGGCAGTGAATCAGGTGAAGGGAAATGGGAACTGTCCGATTGAGGAGGTAACTCAATATGATTATTCGAACTTAGGGCCTATTAAAGCCTTTTATTACTTCAATGTGGATAATAGGAATGCTTTTGCTTTCCATCTTAGTGATCCTAATCGAAACCTGTTCTGGGATAAACCAGGGGAGTGTGCTTATTATAATTTTAAAGGCAAGACCCCTATCTTTATCTCTCCAAAACATCCTGTATTTGCGACCTGGAAAAATGGAGAAGGATTAAGTTTACATAACTTAAAAGATAAAACAGAGCTCCGTTTCTTTGGAAATATGAGTCAATCTCAATTTGGAACTGAAAATCTCTGGATAGCTAATGAGGGTAAGACCTTCTATAGCTCTTTGGCTACCTCCCATGATCAAGGGGGAAGATTAATCGTAAAGACAGATTTGGAATAAGAGAAATGGGTGGATTAACTAACACTGAGTCTGATCTCTCTTTTTCTCCAGAAAAGAAATAAAGAGGCGAAGCCCACTAAAATCGAACTGATGACGGCAAGTAAAAACCATACCCCTGAGTTAACACTTTTGACCATAGGGGAGTTGGGATCTCCTAAACAAACTGAACAGGCCCAACTAGTTTGAGGTTGTATTAAAAGCCAGCCCAACAAAGCCAAGAAGCCAATCTTTTTGTATTTTTTTAAGAACCATAGGAGATAGAGGCTAAGGGCCGATGCCACTACAAATGAAGCAAAGGCGGCAATTAGCATCCCCAAGCTGCCATTAACGGAGTACTGAGAAACACACCAGCCTCCGAAATAGGTGGAAAGTAAAAAAGAGACTACGATAAAGAATGCATGAAATGCTTTAAGAGACATAAACTACTATCCCCTTCCTAAATTTCTCTATTTATATCCGTGAAGAGTAAACAGAGGAATCAACATACAAAAGGCAAAAAGTACAACTGTGAGCCATAACATGCTGTAAATAATTTTTTTCTCATCAATTAAATGCATGAAGTAGGCTGCAACTAATCCGCCCTTCAAGCTTGCGACTGCCATTCCAAGCAAAACAGCTTGAAAGATAGGTAGGTGCAAATAAGAGATGCCAACTGTAATAACTGTGAGACAAAGAAGGGCGCCAAAAACTACATAGTATTTTTTAACGTGCTTTTTGACCTCTTCAACTGTCATTTCGCCATGACTCATACTGGTTTCTCCTTAAGCTAGAGTGAAATTATAACAGGTACAATGCTGGGAATAAAAAGATCCACACTAAGTCTACAAAGTGCCAGTAAAGTCCAGCGCACTCAATTCGTCCTGTAAATCTTTCAGGCTCTTTTTCCCACATTTTACTTCCGGGTCCTAAAAGGTAGAGGTTTGTGATAATTCCTCCCACCACGTGAAGTCCGTGAAGCCCTGTTAAAGTAAAGTAAACCGCATAAAATGTGCTGGTTGAGGGGAAGTGCCCATGGTGAAACTTGCTGGTGTACTCAATGTACTTAATGACTAGGAAGCCAAAGGACAAGAGAATGGTCAGACCCATATTGAGTTTGAATTTCTTCAAGTCTTTCATTTTCAAAGCAGCCCATGAAAGCACGATAGTTACGCTTGAAGTAATTAGGAATACAGTATTGAGAGTCGCTAGGGGAACATTTAGAACGTCCGACCCATGGGCTGGCCAATCAACCGCTGAAGTTCTCATGATAATGAGAGTGGAAAATAGGGCTCCAAATAGCATCACCTCGGAGGCTAAAAATAGCCAGATACCAAGCTTGGCATTTGTGACCCCAGTTACTGGATGTGGTTCATCGATATAAGGTATAATTACTGACATTAAGCCTCCTGTACAAACTGCGGTAAATGTTTTTTGGTTGAAGAATATTCATAGGGGGCTCTAAAAACTTCCACGGGTGTCGTGAAGTTTTCATGAGGTGGAGGTGAGCTAGCGGCCCACTCCAAAGTTGTGCCTCCCCAAGGATTATTGGATTCTGCTTTTTTACCCCATTTCCAACTTGTGGCCATGTTGTAAAGGAAAGGCAATTGAGCCAAAGCTAAAATCCAAGCCGATACCGACATAACCACGTTCAAGGGCTGAGCTGCAACTCCGTGTGCATAAACCGTCTGGTCATAAAGACGACGAGAAACGCCGGCCATTCCTAAGAAAAACATAGGCATGAAGATTCCGTTAATGGATATTACAGACAACCAGAAGTGAATCTTGCCCAGGGTATCATTCATGAATCGACCCGTGATTTTGGGATACCAGTGGTAAACACCTGCCATTAGCGCAAAGAGTGTTCCTGGGGCGACCACATAATGGAAGTGTCCAATGACATAATAGGTATCATGTAAGTGGATATCCGAAGCGGTAAGTCCCAAAGGAAGACCCGTCAACCCCCCGATAGCAAACATCGGTAGAAAAGCGGTCGCAAAAAGCATTGCGACTGTATATCGAATTGAAGCTCCCCACAAAGTTAATAGGTAGGTAGTTAAAATAATAACCGAAGGGACCGAAATAATCATGGTGGTTGCTTGGAAGAAGGTACTCATTGTAACCCCCATTCCAGTCATGAACATATGATGTGCCCATACGATAAAGGACATAAAACCTAGAAACAATATCGAGTAAATTAAGGTCTTATAACCGTAGAGAGGTTTCCTGGTATTTACAGCAATGATCTCCCCTATAATACCTACTGCGGGAAGAATTAAAACGTACACCTCAGGATGGGCTAAGAACCAGAAAAGATGTTGCCAGAGAATAGGATTTCCACCGCCACTTGCCTTCCATGCTTCACCACTAACAACTAAACCAGAAGGCATAAAGAAGCTAGTTCCACCGACTCTATCCATCAACTGAAGAATACCCGCGGCTTCCAAGGGGGGAAAAGCCAAGAGGAGTAGAAATGCGGTAGTTACCTGGGCCCAAACAAGCACCGGCCAACGCATAAAGGAGAGTCCCTTAACTCTAAGTTGAATTGCAGTGACGATAGTATTAACCGAACCTAGTAGAGATGAAGTGATTAGAAATACCATTCCTAATAACCACATACTTTGGCCAGTAAGCATAGCCTCCCAAAAATCGGTTCCAGGGTTGGTTATGACTGAAAGAGGAGGGTAGGAGGTCCAACCTGAAGCGGCAGCTCCGTTGGGGGTCATAAAGCTTAACAACATGATGACACCACCAATAAAATAAACCCAGTAGCTCATCATGTTAAGCTTAGGAAATGCCATGTCTTGAGCCCCTACCTGAAGGGGAAGTAGGTAGTTACCAAAAGCCCCTACAGCGAGAGGAACAACCCCTAAGAACACCATGATGGTTCCATGCATGGCTCCGAACTGATTGTAGAGTTCAGGGCTTAGAACACCATCTTCAGTGAAAAGCTTACCAATTAAGGGAATGGCCTGTTTGGGGAAGGCTAGTTGCCATCGCATTAAAAGCATTAAGCCGAAACCAAAAAGCAGGAAAAAAATAGCGGTGATTCCGTATTGAAGTCCAATGACTTTGTGGTCGGTTGAAAATATATACTTGCGCCAGAAAGGAAGTTCGTGGCTTTCATGGCTGTGAGCATGTTCGTGTGTGTGATTGTGTGAATCGTGTGACATTTATTTATTCTCCCCGCTAGGTTCAGTTGCTGTAGCAGCATCCCCTAATAAACTTTTTTCCTCTTCGTTGTACCAGGTGTCATATTCTTGAGAGGTCATAACATTAAAAAAGCCACGCATTTGTGTGTGGCCGACCCCGCAGAGTTGAGCGCAGGCGATTTCGAATTTTCCGGTTTGAGTAGCTTCGAACCAAAGAGGGATTGTCATTCCAGGAACAGCATCCTGCTTGACCCTCATTACAGGTAAGGAAAAACTGTGGATTACGTCTTTAGCGCTTAGTTGTACGATCACCTTTTGGTTAACGGGAATGTTTAAGATGTTAGGACTGATGATGTCATCTACACCATTGGGATCGTTTCGATCTAAACCGGTAGGATTGGTTCCATCGATAAGTTCATTTTTAAGCTGGCCAAACTTTCTGTCTCTGCCTGGATAATGAATTGTCCACGCAAATTGTTCAGCAGTAACCTTTACAATTAAAGCCTCAGATTCTTTTGGAAAGTCTTGTTTAACCCTTGCCCAAATAGGGGCTGAGAAGAAAATCAACAAACAGGCTTCAATAACGATGATGCCAATTTCAATGTATTTAGGAACCACGAAGTGGGGGGCGCTTGTCACATCGGCTTCGTGGCCTGGACGTTCTCTAAAACGTATTAGACAATAAACAAGGTAAAGACCCCATCCGATAAATAGCACAGCCATGAACCAGTGCAGGGTCGAAATCAGGTTATCGATTTCAGCCCCGTGAGTTGAAATATTAGGGGGTAGCCAGAATCCGTATTGCGGTTGTTCCATTCTGTTGTCTTCCTCTCAAATGAATTATTGAGAAATTTTAAACAATTTGAATTTAAAATAGAACTCTATTTGTTTAAAGTAGCCCAATTTTTCAGGCGTTTTTTGACCCTTGAAAATTAAACATGTCGACAGTAGCTGTCAATTGAACAATCAACTCCTTTTCAAAAACTTCCAAAATAGATGACAAAATTAAGAACAGGTTTAAAGTAAGAAAATATTATGGGCTCCGATCTAAAATATTTGAGTGGTTTTAATAATCAATTTGAAACCGAAGCCTTACCCGAAGCTTTACCGACGCAACAAAATTCTCCGCAAAGGTCCCCTTATGGTTTGTATGCTGAACAGCTGAGTGGTTCAGCGTTCACAGCAGCGCGACATGAAAACCAAAAAACATGGTTCTATCGAATTAGACCCTCAGTTTTGCATGAAACCTTTAAACCGTTAAAACATTCTTTGTTGAAAACAGCCCCCTTCTTAGATGAAACCCCATCACCCAATCAGATGCGATGGGATCCTATTCTTGGTCCGAAAGAGCCTACAGATTTTATCGATGGACTTATCACTATTGTCGGCAATGGGTCTGTGGCACAAAACTTAGGGTGTGCCGCTCACGTTTATTTTATGAGTAAACCGATGAACGATCGGTTTATCTATAATTCAGATGGGGAATTTCTTTTTGTTCCAAGATTGGGCGAGGTTTTTTTTCGAACAGAATGTGGAAATTTTTCGGTTAAACCTAATGAGATTGCGGTTATTCCGCGAGGGATGAAATTTCAGGTCTCTCCAGTCACTCATTCTGCAGAGGGTTATCTCTGTGAAAACTATGGAGCCAACTTCAGATTGCCGGGATTGGGTCCTATTGGGGCGAATGGTTTAGCTAATCCCAGACATTTTTTAACTCCGGTAGCCTCTTATGAAGACAAGGCAGGAAAATTTAAGTTAATTACCAAGTTTCAAGGTGGTCTTTGGGAGGCCGAAATTAATCACTCTCCTTTAGATGTCGTGGCTTGGGCTGGAAATTATGCTCCTTACAAGTACGACTTAACTTTATTTAATACCATTAATACGGTGAGTTTTGATCATCCAGATCCCTCAATTTTTACGGTTTTGACCTCTCCAACCCAAACTCCGGGTGTCGCGAACGTGGATTTTGTTGTTTTTCCAGCTCGCTGGATGGTTGCCGAGAACACCTTTAGACCCCCTTATTATCATCGAAACTACATGAGCGAGTTTATGGGGCTTATCTATGGCCAATATGATGCTAAACCAGAGGGCTTTGTTCCCGGGGGAATGAGTTTGCATAATGCCATGTCGGCTCATGGTCCTGATGCCGATGCTTTTAAAAGGGCTACTGAAGCCGATTTGAAACCCGAATATCTTGGAAAAACTCTAGCTTTTATGTTTGAAAGTAATCAGGTCTTTATACCTACGTCATTTGCTATGTCGACTCCAAGTCGTCAAAAAGACTATATGAGTTCATGGCGTGGGTTAAAAAGCCATTTTGATTCCCAAAAGAGGTAAAAGATGAAAACTCCTGAAGTTGTATCTCAAGAAATTTTAGACAAAGTTAATCGTGGAGAAATTTCTCAAAAGCGAGTGGATGAATACCATAAACTTTTGGAGAGAATTAAACGTGAAATTCTTCCCCATGAAGTGATTACCAATAATCAATTTTGTGCTTGGTTTGAAAAGGGAAAGATCGATCGTGATGATGTTCGACACTTTTTAGTTCAATTTTCTGTTTTTTCGAATCTCTTTATCGAAGCTCAGCTTAAGAAAACGATCAATGCTCCAACTCTTGAAGCTATGCATGCTTCAAAACAAATTTTGATGAATGAGTTGGGAGTGGTTTTTAAGCCTACTAAAAAGAAAACCATAGCAGATACCTCTACTGAAGTTGAAAACGATATCGTACAGGAAGAGGGAACCGTGGATGGTGGAAGCTTCTTTTTTAAGGCGGCCCATTTTGAGTGGATGCTAAGAATGATCTCGCACGTAGGTTTAACATTTAGTGATGTAGGTAAGAGGCGTCATGGAACGAAATCAACTTTGTTTTTCTGTGATGAGCTTTCTAGAATTTATGGCTCTGAAGATACTCATGTGGGATTAGGAGCCAGTTTTGCAGTTGAAAATTGGGCGGCTGCTGGATTTTGGAAAGAGTTAATTTCCGGGCTTCATGCTTTCAAAGAGAGGGAGTGCCCTCAATTACCTTTAGCCTTTTTTACTTGGCACGACAAAGTGGAAGACCAACATGCGGCCCACACTTGGGATGAGTTAGAAGAGACTTTCTTTTCTGTGGATCTTGATCAGGAAAAGTTTATTCAAGCTGGCAAAGAGATTCTCAACGGAGTGAACGCATTTTGGAAAGGGCTTGATGAAGATAGAAAGAGACGTGAAGCCGCACGAAAAACCGCAGGATAATTAGCGCGTCATTTTTTAGCTTTTCGGATGGTTTTTTAAGAAGACAAAGCTTCTGTTGGGGTCATAAGTCGATTATACTTAATAGGTCATTTTGTCTTTAGGTCTATAGCACTAACCCGTTAACCCCATATCCGAATGCTTAAAACACCGGTTTATTTTAAAACCCCAAGATTTCTTTGGTTAAGTTTGTACGTTTGCCTTACCTTTCTTTCTCTTTTTCAGGCTCGGTGGGCCATGGCATCGACTTACGGCTTTGATGAAACTTGCTACATTGAATATTTTCATCGTTTTTTGGGTGAGCCATTTCCTGCCTGTTATTCCAAATCGTTATTCTGGGGAGTGGCTCTAGCCTGGTGGCCGATAGGTTTGGTATTGAAGGCTTTTTCAAGGTTAGTGGGAATCCCTTTTACTCAGTTAACAATACCTATGATTGGTTTAGTCTCTTTTATTCAGTGGGCATTATCTCTCTTTGTTATTGATAGAACTTTAATGGATCTTGCCAAGAAACAGGGTCGAAAGGAGTTTCATTCAAGCCTTTGGACATTTTTCATTCTCTTAAGTATTCCAGTTACCCATTATACTTTTCGATGGAATTTTTACGCACATGCCACAGAGCTTTTATTAGTGAGTCTCACGTTTTATTTTTTAGTTAATCAGAAATATAAACTCTCCCTCTTTTTTGCTCTTTGGACCTTCATGACTCGACTAAATGATATTCCTCTAATTGTGATTGTCTTGTGCGCAATAGGGGAACGCTTTGAACAGGTAGTTTTAAGTAGACGACAGAAAATAGCAATCTGGAGTTTTGCGGGCATTTGTTCAGCCCCCATTATTATTAAGTTTTGGAGAATCTGTTTTGTAACCGGATATAATGGTTATTACCTTGCTGATATTATCAAATCTCTTAACTTAACTGGGTTAAAACTGGGTGTTCTTAGCCCCTACCATGGGCTTCTCTGGCATGACTCTTTTTGGTTTTTTTCAATATTCTACTTCATGACACAGTTAAAACACTTAAGTAAAACTCAACTAGCTATTTTAGGATGGCAATGGGTGCTGTTTGTTATTCATGTCAGTCAGTTTATTTTTTGGGGGTTTTCAGAAAATAGGTTGTTTATCGGTTCTTATATTGGGGTTTTTATTAGTTTGTTTATGTATTGGCCAAAAATGAGCAGACTTACGCAGAAATTATGGCTCGGATGTATTGGTATTTCTGCGTTTTGGCGAACCTGGTATTTTATAGCGGCTACAGCCCCGGGGCTTAGAGCTTGGAGTGAAACCACAGGGCAAAAAGAGGTCACCTTCCTGAGTGCTGTAATACAAATGATATGGAGCCCACGAAAGACTTTGGAGATTACTGCTGGACTATCCCCCATGGGTTTCAGTCTGTTTTCACTGGGAAGAAAACTACCTGTTTTTAGCAAATATCATGAATTCACAAAGTACTCACTTGAGGGATATTCTCTCTGGCTTTTAACTTTATTTACTTTTGCCGGGCTCTTTTTCTTCGTTCTAATATCCTGGTGTTTGTGGAAACAAAGAAAGCTCAATGCGAAAAATTCTGTCTTAAATTATTTTGAGTTACAGAAAGAGAGTGAACAATGAGGATAGGGGTTAGCCAAACTCGTGATAGAAATTTTTGTAATGGGAGTAAAGAAACCCATTTGCTCTCTATTCGTTTTTTAGCAGGGCTTAAGAATTATGCCTATCAGGTGATTGGTAATGAAGTTTCTACTTTAGCTAAGTATTACGATTCTATTGTTCAATGGAATTGCCAAAATGAAGGTGCGCTTCTTAAGGTTTTAAAGGGTCATAAAATATCGGTCATAAAGTCATCTGATATCGAAGAGGTTCGAAAACTTTTCGGAGCGAATCTTATATTATTAGATGGCAATATTAACCATTCTTATGACATTCAAGGACTTTTTGAGCTTTTGAAAAGCGCTATGAATCGCAAATCCCGTATCATGGCGGTAATTTATAATCCTTATTTTAGATTTGTATTTCAGATCATGAACTGGTTAGGACTAAGAAACGCAGAACTCCCTACGACTTTCATAAGTCGAACTACTTTGACTAATCTTGCGACTCTTTCTGGATTTGAAGTGTGTAGGGTTCAGCCGGTTCTACAGTGCCCAATTAAAATGGGTTTTTTGGGCCCCTTTTTAAATGCTTGTTTGCGTGTCATACCCGGTGTGAGATGGATGGGTTTTGCGGCTGTGGTAACCTTGCGTCCTATTTTTCAAGAGGTCGAACGACCCTCTCTTTCAATTGTGATTCCCGCAAGAAATGAAGCGGGAAATATTGAGAATGTATTTTGCCGTTTGCGAAATCTTGAGATGTTTCCGGTTCAGATTATTTTTGTAGAGGGCCATTCAAAGGACAATACTTGGGATAAAATTCAAGAGGCTATCAGAAACTACAAAGGCCCCTTTAAATTAAATGCCTATCAGCAAACTGGAAAAGGTAAAAAAAATGCAGTGAGAGAGGGGTTTGAAAAGGCTACAGGTGAGCTTTTAACTATTCTAGATGCCGATTTAACTATGCCACCTGAGAGTATCATTCGATTCTACGAAGCCTATTGCAAGGGAAAAGGTGATTTTATTAACGGAAGTCGGTTGGTTTATCCAATGCAGTCCGGTTCGATGCAGTTTCTTAATCATTTGGGAAATATATTTTTCGCTAAAGCTCTAAGTTTTGTGACCGATGCTCAGCTCTCAGACTCTCTGTGTGGAACTAAGCTTATATCCAGAGAGCATTACGAATGTGTTCGTCGCTGGTGTGATGATTTTGGGGATTTTGATCCCTTTGGTGATTTTGAATTGATCTTCCCAGCAGTAGTTTTGGGATTGGGAACTATTGATCTTCCAATTCGGTATCAGGCGCGCACCTATGGAACGACCAATATCAGCCGTTTTCAGCACGGCTGGCAATTGTTGCGAATGACTTTAATTGGGTTGTTTACTTTCAAAATGGGAAGACTCCCACGTAATAGATAAGTTTTTACTCTTCCCCAGTATCTAGGTTTGTATTTTTAGATACTTTTACTTTATGTAGTTTTTCTAAAAGAGGTTCTGCAACTTTCGGTTTTATCCCCAGTTTTTTTAAATCCAAAATCGATGCGTTACTCAAGGCCTCTAAGCTTCCAAAGTGTTTTAAAAGTCCCCTGCGAGTTTTAGGTCCAATCCCTCGGATCTCTAATATTAGACAGTCGTTCATCATTTTATTTTTTCTGCGTGTTTGATGGCTTTTCACTGAGAACCGATGAGCCTCATCTCTAATTTGCTGAAGTAATCTTAATGCAGGATTTCCCTCTTTTAAAATAATAGGGTTTTTGCGATTAGGAACAAAGATTCTTTCCTCTGATTTTTCAATCTCTTTTCGAGTGAATGCACTTTCGGTTCTTGATTTAGCAAGAGAACAGACAGGAATGTTTATTTTGAGTTCGTTAATGGCTTTGAGCGCTGATTGTAACTGTCCTTTTCCTCCGTCAATTAAGAAAAGTTCAGGGGGGGGGTGATCTGGTTTGGAAAGACGTCTTAAAACAGCCTCATAGATCATGGCAAAATCATTGGCCCCTTCGACTGTTTTTGGATAGTAGATCCGGTAATGACTTTTTAGAGGCCTTTCATCAGAAAAATGAACTAAAGCAACGGCAGGATTGGTTCCTTGAATATTGGAGCAGTCGATACCTTCGATGGAATGAGCTATTTCAGGTAAACCCAGAACTTCTTGTAGCTCCTCACTGGCCGATTTTTGAGATTTTTTAGTGTCTGATTGATAGGTGAGTTTGGCATTTTCGTATGCCATTTCTAGTAATCGTAAAGGTTTTTCAGTCTTTGGAACTTTTACCTTAACCCGATGTTTAGCTCGATGAGTTAGGAATTCTTCAACCGATTCTCGGTCGGCAAAGCTTTCCGCTAACCACACTTCGCTGGGTATTAGAGATACGGTATAAAACTGTTCTAAGAATGTTCGGATAGTTTCATCGACAGAGTCCAATGTAAGAGGTGCTTTTTCTATGCGGCGCCCCAGTAAAAGTCCGGAGCGAATAAAAAGCACTGCAATAGAAAGCTCACCCTCCCCAGGATAGATTCCCATGATATCGATATCTTCCTGCTTCTCCGTGAGAATGGCTCCTTGTTTCTCTGTGATTTTTTCGACGGCAATAATTTTGTCTCTTAAACTCTTAGCGTGTTCAAATTCTAGTTTGTCAGAGGCCTCTTGCATCTGATGTTTTAGCTCTGAAAGAAGTTCTCGTTTTTTCCCTTTTAGAAACAGAATCGCTTCTTGAATTTGCTTTGCGTAGTCCTTTTCGCTTACATAATTTACACAAGGGGCAGTGCAAATTCCAATTTCGTAATTCAAACAAGGGCGGGTTCTATTTTTGAACTTACTGTCGGAACAATCTCGAATCTGAAAAGTTTTAAGTAGGAACCTACCTATCTCATGGACCCCAGCACTGTAGGGGCCAAAGTACCTTAAGTGAGGCTCATTTGAGAGTTTTCGAGTGGTTCGAAACTGGGGAAAAGGGTGGCTAAAATCTAGAACTACATAGGGGTAGTTTTTGTCATCTTTGAGCCTGATATTGTACCTGGGTCTATGTTTTTTAATCAGGTTACATTCTAAAAGGAGGGCTTCGAGTTCCGTTTGAGTGACTTGAAACTCAATTGAAACCACCTTTTTCATCAGTATTCGGGTTTTGGCTGTGAGTGTTTCGGCCTTTTGAAAGTAGGAGCGAATCCGATTTCTAAGGTTTTTGGCCTTACCTACATAGAGAATCCGTTGGGCTATGTCCCGCATAAGGTAGATTCCAGGATCGGTGGGCCAATCCTTAATCTGAGCATGAAAATCGGGTTGAAACATGTGGGAAGGAGTTTAACCGATTTCTTGGGGCGAGGGTAGGCAGCTAAGTATTAAATTTCAGAATGGTTTTCCCTTGATCCAGGGCGAAAAGCATTGTAAACCTGCAGGCTATTACACACGCCCCTCTACATAACTCTGGTCTGTAACGGAATGTTCGCGACAGCCAAATGGGGGCGGAGGCTAAACCGGAGGAATCAATGCCTGAAATTTCTATGAAAAACATGTTGGAAGCTGGTGTGCATTTTGGCCATCAGACTCATCGTTGGAACCCTAAGATGAAGCCTTTCATCTTTGCTCCTCGAAATGGGATCTATATTATCGATCTCGAAAAAACCGTAAAACACGCTCGTGAAGCCTGTACATACGTTAAAAATGTAGTGGCTGAAGGTGGAAAAGTCCTTTTCGTCGCAACTAAAAAACAGGGAAAACAGATTGTAAGAGATGCTGCTGATAGAGCCTCAATGCCCTGTGTAACTGAGCGTTGGTTAGGTGGAACTTTAACTAATTTTACGACTATTCGCCAAGGTGTTGAGCGTTTAGAACAATTAGAAACATGGAAAACTGATGGAACCTATGAAGCTCTTCCCAAAAAAGAGGTCGTAGTTCTTGAGCGTAAGCGTAAAAAATTGGAGTTAAGCTTAGGCGGAGTGAGAAACATGCGATCTCTTCCTGCAGCTCTTTTTGTTATTGATCCTGAAATGGAACACATTGCTGTGTGTGAAGCTAACCGACTTGGGGTTCCAGTGGTTGCAGTCGTTGATACCAACTGTGATCCTGATCGTGTTGATTTTGTAATTCCAGGAAATGATGATGCTATTAAATCGGTTACTTTATTTGCTAACTTGATTTCGGAAGCCTGTTTAGAAGGTGCCGCAGTATTTGAACAAAGAATGCGTGCAATGGCCCCTTCGACTCCAGTTGCTAAAGAGGCTGTGGCTGCACCGACTGTTGAAGTTGTTGCTAAAGCTCCTGCAGGCCCTGTAGTTGAAAGAGTTAAACGTCCTGTTATTAAAAATATTCCGACAGAAATTGATTACCGTTCTGAAACTTTACTTGCAGATGACGAAGTAGAAGAGGTGCCTACAGAAGAGGTTTCTGAAGAGTCTGAAGTGGCTACAGAAGAAGCTTCTAATAAGTCTAAGAAGTAGTTGTTAACTAGAAGGGAGTTTTTGTGACAGAAGCAATTTTAGTAAAAGAGCTCCGGGAAAAGACCGGAGCGGGGTTCATGGATTGTAAAAAAGCGCTCACTCAATCAGGCAATGACATGGAAAAAGCGATCGTGTTTTTGCGTGAAAAAGGCTTAGCTGCCGCTGCCAAGAAATTGGGTCGAGCTGCTAACGAAGGTCGCATCATGTCTTATATCCATGGTGAAGGCAAAATTGGAGTTCTTGTAGAGGTTAATTGTGAAACTGACTTTGTAGCTCGTACTGACGAATTTCAAGAATTTGTTCGTAACCTAGCTATGCATATTGCGGCTGCAAATCCCAGGTACTTGAACAAGGAATCGGTTCCAGCTAATGACATCGAAGCTGAAAAGGCTATCTTTATCAAACAGGCCGAAGAATCTGGTAAAAAAGGACCTGTGCTTGAGAAGATTGCTGAAGGCAAAATCAACAAATTCTTTGAAGAGAATTGCTTGGTTCAGCAACGATATGTCAAAGATCCAGACCAAACCATTGAACAGCTAATGAAAGCTCAAGTGGCAAAGCTAGGTGAAAACATCTCCATTAAACGTTTCTCACGTTATCAAGTGGGAGAAACAGCTAAGTCGGAGTAATCGTGGTTAAACAATCCCCTCATTATAAACGCATCTTGTTAAAACTAAGTGGTGAAGCTCTCGCGGGCGACAAAGGCTTTGGCATTCATCACGATACGATTGAGCGGATTACAGAAGAGATCAAAGCGATTCACGGTTTGGGTACAGAAATAGCGATTGTAGTAGGTGGCGGTAATATCTTTAGAGGCATTGCCGGCACCGCTCAGGGAATGGACCGAGCCGCCAGTGATTACATGGGAATGTTGGCTACGGTTATTAATAGTATGGCTCTCCAAGACTGTTTGGAGAAACGGGGAATCTATACTCGAGTTATGTCAGCTATTGGAATGAGCCAAATTGCTGAACCCTACATTCGACGCCGAGCCATTCGCCATCTAGAGAAGAAAAGAGTGGTTATCTTTGCTGCAGGCACCGGAAATCCTTTTTTTACTACCGATACAGCCGCTTCCTTAAGGGCCATGGAGGTCGGGGCCGACATCATCATGAAAGCCACCAGGGTGGATGGAGTTTATGATTCAGATCCAGAAACGAATGCTGACGCGGTTATGTTTAAACAATTAGACTATATTGAAGTTTTAAAGAATAATTTGAAGGTCATGGATTCTACGGCAATCTCATTATGCATGGATAATAGTCTGCCTATTTTAGTTTTTAATTTGAACATCCCAGGAAACTTAAAACGGGTGGTCCTAGGTGATGAGATCGGGACTTTTGTAAGGAGAGAAAAGTGAGTTACTCTTTAAATGATTTAAAAAAACAGATGGAAAAATCGGTGGAGCACTTAAAAGCTGAGTTCTCCAAAATGCGAGTGGGTCGTGCCACTATTTCTATGATTGAGGGAGTTAGAGTCGATGCCTACGGAAATTCGATGGGCATTAAAGAGGTAGCAGCTCTTTCGGTTCCCGATGCAAGAACGATTAATATCACGCCTTGGGATAAAGGTTTATTTCAAGATATTGAAAAGGGCATTTTGGCAGCCAATTTAGGCCTTACTCCTATTAATGATGGTAAAATTATCCGTGTGGTATTGCCCTCTTTGACAGAAGAACGTCGAAAAGAGTTCGTTAAGCAGATTAAAAAAGAGGGTGAAGACGGTAAAGTTGCCATTCGTAACAATCGCAGAGATGCTATGGAGGCGATTAAGAAAAATGCTGAGGTTTCTGAGGATGATCAGAAGCGTCAACAAGATGAAGTTCAAAAGGCCACCGACCGCGCTATTGAAGAGGTCGATAAGTTGGTGGATGCTAAATCCAAAGAGGTTATGACTCTCTAATGAGATGGCTTCGACAGAAGAAAGCCCCCAGTACTTCAGATACTGAAGCCACCCCCATCTCAAATATTCCCCATCACATTGCAATTATTATGGACGGCAACGGCCGTTGGGCTCAATTGCGTGGAGAGCTACGCATTCAAGGTCATCGAGAAGGGGCCAAACGGGTTGATGAAATCGTTATTGAATGTGCTGAACTCGGGGTGAAGTTTCTGACCCTTTACACCTTTTCTACCGAGAATTGGGAACGCCCTAAGAGTGAAGTGAACATGCTTATGAGATTGTTAGTTCAGAATCTTAAAGTCATGGATAAGAAGCTTTTAAAGAATGAAATTAAGTTGGAAGCGCAGGGAACTTTGGAAAGACTCCCTTCCTATGTGCGTGAAGAGTTAAGTCGAGTAATAAAGTTGACCGATATTGCCAATCCTAAGATGACTTTGAGTTTGGCGCTATCTTATGGCGGCCGCCAAGAAATTTTAGATGCAACTAAGAAAATGTTTTTAGATGTAGAGTCTAAAAAAATGTCTTTGACTGAAATCTCTGAGGAGAAATTTCGATCCTATCTTTATCATCCCCACTTTCCCGATCCCGATCTTCTAATTCGAACTGGAGGCGATTGTAGGATAAGTAATTTTTTACTTTGGGAAATGGCTTATAGTGAAATAGTTGTTCGTAATGAGTTTTGGCCAGAATTTACTCCGCAATGCCTTCGAGATGCAATAGATCAGTTTGTGAAAAGGGAACGAAGATTTGGCAAGACTTCTGAACAGGTTTCAGCAGTATCAAAATCTAGAGAGCTGGAATCGATATGAGAACCCGAGTTATTACCGGAATTAGTGCGGCTTTAGTGACGATTGCTTTAATTTATTGGACCCCCTTAGAAGTTGCGATGATAGCTGTGGTTATCTGCTCTGTGTTAAGTTATTTGGAATTCGACAAACTTTTTTTTCAAAAAGCTGTACTCATTCGGCAGGTAGGTCTATCGGCTATGGTACTTTTGACAATGATGGCTCTTCGTCAGAGTTTACAGCTTGCCTTTATGTTGTTTGGTTGTTTCTACGTTCTTTTGGCTGTGGTTCACGTGGTCCGATCTTCACTGAATCAGAGTATGCAGGAAGTGGTTCAGCATTTTTCCACTGAGTTGGTGGGATATGTTTATATTTCAGGACTTTTTGGTTTTATTGTCCCAATTTTAGATATTCCAGGCTATGGCAAAGATTACCTAATGTTACTTTTCTTGATTGTTTTTGCAGGAGATAGTGCTGCTTATTTCATTGGAAAAAAATGGGGAAAGAGACCTTTAGCTTCTAAAGTTAGTCCAAAGAAAACTATTGAGGGTTCGCTGGCTGCGATTGTGGCTTCGTTTATCGTGGTTGGGGTTTGGTTGCAGTGGGTCTATGGTGGAGCCGTAGATAGTCATTATGTTTTGAGATTGATGGCGATTGCACCTGTGCTTAGCATCTTGGCTCAACTGGGGGATCTTTTTGAGTCTGTCTTAAAGAGGAGCCAAGGACAAAAAGATTCGGGAGCTTTTTTACCGGGCCATGGGGGGATTTTAGATAGAGTGGATGGACTTGCTTTTTCCACCCCTATTTTCTACTTCTATGTAACTCGAGTTTTGGAGAGGATCTAAAATGAATTGCCGAACTTTAGCGGTTTTAGGATCTACTGGAACTATCGGAACTTATACTTTAGAAATTGTGGATAAGTACCCTGGACAGTTTCGGGTCGTTGCATTGTCTTGCGGTAGAAACATCGAAAAGCTTATCTCTCAGATTGAAAAATATCGTCCTAAAGTGGTTTCAGTGGAGATAGAGGAAGCTATTATTCAGCTGAAACAGAAGTTTCCTGAAATTCATTTTAATACCGGCTCTGAAGGAATTTTAGCCTGCTTACAAACTGAGCCCATTGATGTGGCCATTGTGGGTGTAGTTGGATTTGCGGGTTTAGAACCCACAGTACAGGCGTTAAGGCATTGCAAAATAGTGGGACTTGCAAATAAGGAATCATTGGTGGTTGCAGGAACTCTTCTTAAAAAAGAGATCGCCAACTCAAAAGCAGTTTGTGTCCCTGTTGATAGCGAGCACAATGCTGTCTATCAAGTTTTGATGGGAAGAACGCGTGAAGAGATTAGTTCGATCGTTTTGACAGCGAGTGGGGGGCCGTTACTTAGACACCCTGAAATGGCATTGCAAGATGTGACTCCTGCCTTTGCGGTAGCTCACCCGAATTGGAAAATGGGTCCTAAAATTTCGGTTGATTCTGCAACTATGATGAATAAAGGTCTTGAGGTCATTGAAGCCCATTTTCTATTTGATTTTCCAGAGCCTCAAATAGAGGTTTGGGTTCATCCCCAAAGTATTGTGCACGGAGCAGTCTGGTTTAAAGATAACTCTTGCATTGCGCAGCTTACTAAACCCGATATGAAATCATCTATTGGTTATGCGATGAAGTACCCCGATCGCCCGGATAGAGTTATTCCTAAGTTAACTTTTAAAGAAATGGCAAAGCTTGAGTTTTATGAACCCGACCTGAAACGGTTTCCATGTTTGCGTTTAGCCAGGGAATCTCTCATGGCAGGACCCAGCTATTTGGTTGTCCTAAATGCGGCTAATGAAGTGGCAGTTGAGCTTTTCCTGAAAGAAAAAATTTATTTCTCCGAGATTCCTACTTTCATAGAGAAACAACTTAGGGCTCATGAGAGCTCCTTAATTACTACTTTTGAGCAGGTGATTGCACTGGATCAACTGACTCGCGATAGGGCTTTAAAATCTTTTGGCGCAAAATAGACGCGTTGCATCTCTTGAGTCTTTGTTAAATTTCTATTTGGATTTAAAGAAGCCTTAGCAAGCTTTGGCAAATGCATATATTTATAATAAGATACCTTTTGAATCTCTTCATTTGATTTAGGAGGCAATCTTAAGTGCTTACATCCATCATCGGTGTTGTTGTTCTTCTGGGCGGACTCATTTTTTTTCACGAACTGGGTCATTATTCCATAGCAAAACTATTTGGAGTCAAAGTTGAAATTTTTTCCCTTGGATTTGGGAAAAAACTTTTTAGTAAGCAAATAGGTGAGACCCAATATTGTCTGTCTCTGATTCCTTTTGGCGGTTATGTAAAATTAATGGGGGATGATCCCTATAAAGGTGTTCCTGCCAATGAAGCTGAGAGAGCTTTTTGTACACAGAAACTTTATAAGAGATTTTGTATTGTGGCTGCAGGGCCTGTCTCAAATCTTTTATTGGCCTATGTTCTTTTCTCGATTGTCTTTTTTGCGGGGCAGCCCATGGTGGCGACTCGAATTGGGAGTGTTTCAGTTCACAGTCCTGCATGGGAAGCTGGCTTAAGAAGCAAAGATAATATTCTGGAAGTTAACGGAAAAAAAGTTATTCACTGGATAGAAATCGACGATACTTTAAGGTCTTTACTGGGTCAAAAAATTGAAGTGAAACTTGAAAGAGCGAATACAGAACTTAAGGTTCCGATTGAGATCTCCAAAGTTAGAGTTAAGAATGCCTATGGGGAAGATATTGATGCGGGAGGGATCAAGGGAATTAATCCTAACCCTCTAGAACCGGTTGTGGGAATCTCTAATCCAAAATCTTTATCCTATATCGCGGGCCTTAGGACTGGGGACACCCTTACTAAGATAGAAAATAAACCGATTCTGGTATTTGAAGACATTAATGAAGCTTTAAATTCTGTTTGGGCTGATAAAAAACCTATTGTCATTAGTTTTAAACGCAAACCTACTCCTGATGCGAAAGATATTCTTGAGCAAACGGTATCCTTAAACTTACCTAAATTATCTAAAGAGGTTTCTGAGTTTGGAGCAGGAACTTTATTGGGGATATATCCTTCGGAACTTTTTGTTCGCCAACTGAGTGCCGGCTCTCCCGCTGAAAAAGGTGGGCTTAAAGTGGGCGATCGCTTGATGCGTTTAGGGGAAAAATCTGTTTATAGCTTTGAAGAAATTGTGGATTATGTTCAAGGGCAGGGTGCAAAAGGGGAAGAGGCTAAACTTACCGTGGAACGTGAAGGACAGTTAGTGAGTTTAAGTTTGAAACCTATTGAGACACACCAAGAAGATCCTATTTCCCAACAGAAGGTTAAAAAACACATGATTGGTCTATCACCATGGGCCATCTATCATGAGCCTGAATATGTAGTGTTTAAAATTCGAGAACCTATTGCTCTTGTTAAGCATGCAGTTCATGAGACAAACGACTTAGCGAAGAAGATGGTGGTTAGCTTAGTCAAATTGGCCACGGGAAGTATTTCGGTTAAAAATCTAGGGGGTCCTGTTCTTATTGCCTCAGTAGCAGGAAAAAGTCTTGATGCCGGAATTATTCCATTTCTTCAGATGATGGCTCTTATCAGTATCAATCTGTTTCTTCTAAATCTATTTCCAGTTCCAGTCCTTGATGGTGGCCATCTCCTGTTCTTTACCCTTGAAGCTATCAAAGGTAAGCCTGTTTCCATTCGAACAATGGAAATTGCGAATCAAATTGGAATGATTTTCATTTTGATGTTAGTGGGGCTCACATTGTTTAACGATATAACAAGGATAGTTCTACATTGAAAAAAACATTCGTTTTAGATACGAGCGTTATTCTTTTTGACCCTCAATGTATTTTTAAATTCGACGATAATATTGTCGTGGTTCCTATCACGACCCTGGAGGAGATGGACCGTTTTAAGAAGGATTTAACTGAGATTGGACGAAATGCGAGACATTTCGCCAGATACTTGGATGAGATAAGAAAACGGGGCTCTTTGGCCAATGGAGTTGAGATTGGCAAGCGAGGCACTCTAATTGTTGATCTGTTTAGAGACTCAGAAAAATGTCTCCCCGCAGATTTTAGCCCTGAAAAGAATGATCATAAAATTCTGTCGGTAGCTTTAAAGATCAAACAGGATAAGCCCAATAATTCGATAGTTTTTGTTACTAAAGACGTAAATTTAAGAGTTAAGGCAGATGCTCTTGGAGTGATTTCGGTAGACTATGAACCTTCTCGAGTGACTTTGGAAGAGCTCTATACCGGGATTAACACTTTTGATGTTCCTAGAGACGTTGTAGATAATTTCTTAGCTGAAAAAAGATACCCGTTTCACGAAAGAGGATTGTTGCCCAACTCTTATGTTGTTTTAAGAGATCAACATGATCCGAATCATTTTGCGGCAGGACGTTTTACTGTGGCTGAACAGGAAATTATTCCTCTCAAAGTTCCTGAACAGGGTGTGTGGGGAATTAAACCTCGAAATGTGGAGCAGGCCTGTGTGCTTGATGCTCTATTAGATGATTCTATTAATTTAGTGAGCCTTGTAGGAAAAGCAGGGACTGGAAAAACTTTATTAGCTTTGGCCTGTGGATTACAGAAAACTATCGACGAGGGCAAGTATCAAAAGCTTTTAGTTTCTCGTCCTATTTTTCCTCTGGGAAAAGATATTGGATATCTACCTGGGGAAATTGAAGAGAAACTCAACCCTTGGATGCAGCCTATTTTTGATAACGTGGATTATATTGTTTCATTTTCTGGAGGAGAAAAACCTCAAAAGCGCCCCTCAAGACGAGCATGGCAAGAACTTATTAATCAAGGGATGCTGCAGATAGAACCTCTGACCTATATTCGGGGGCGAAGCTTGGCCTATCAATATTTGATAGTTGATGAATCACAGAATTTAACTCCGCATGAAATTAAAACCATTGTGACCCGAGCGGGTGAGGGAACTAAGGTGGTTTTAACTGGGGACTGTTATCAGATCGATAATCCTTATATCGATTCCTCGAATAACGGGCTGACCTATGTGGTAGAGAGATTTAAGAATGAACAGATATCGGGCCATGTGACTTTATCGAAAGGTGAGCGATCTCAACTAGCTGAACTCGCTACAAATCTACTTTAGATAGAGCTCTGACCATTGTTGTGAGTTGCAACTCATCGAGTTGGGTAATTGATGTCAGCAGTTCTCGGTGAATAAATTTTGAGGCTAATTGAGGAGCACTAGAAAAACCTTTTCGCAAAGTCTCGGTGTGCCGTTGGGGTAATTTTATGAGGGTTCATTCAAGAATTTGGATGTGAAAGTGGGGCGTACAGCGACTTTCCTTGGAGCTGGTAGCCCCACTTTCACATCCAAATTCTTGAATGATTTCGCTTTTTAACATGCGCTGTGGCTCACCGAGAATCGCTGAATTGATGTCCTAGGG
>SXGT01728496.1_pt1 | contig 26368 bp, 23 predicted proteins | sample 3176221 | NCBI WGS metagenome assembly SXGT01 (sample SAMN11356862, study PRJNA531348) | freshwater metagenome | isolation source: freshwater sample F1-120 | place: China: Fuxian Lake, Yuxi | collected 2017-12-25
ACGTCCGTCCGGTAGTCATAAACGGGAAAGCCCATGGGATTGTTCCTCTCGATAAGCCCGAAATCCCCGCACCATCAGCCCGCGCTGGTTCTCCTTCTTCGCCTGGGCCGCGCGCTGTTCCGCCTCCTCGCGCCGCGCCGCCGAAGTCGCGCTGATGGTCACATAATCGTCCGCCCGGCGGTACCTGTTGATGAACACCGGCCTTTCTTGGCAACGGCTGGTCCTAGTCAGCCAAACGCGCTGCTGCTGTCTCCAGTGTTTCGAAGGAAACACCGCTGAATCGTCGATCGAATTCTCGTTCCATCGCCTCATTACACTACCGCGAGGACTGCCACGACGACAATAGTTTCTGACAATCGAAGTCGATGCCAACGGTGAGGCAGATGGAGGGACATTCGCGCATTATATCCGGCATAAAGGCTGGATTTCGCCAATGATTTTCCCTTTTGTTCGGCTCCCGATTATACTAAGGGGGTTCTCGCCACGTTTGCCAACGGTCATTCCCATGCGATGGTCTCTTGCTGCCAGCACTGTGTTTCTCCTCGCTGCGGTCGGCGCTCGGGCGGACATTTTCAACCTGCACGACGGTGGGCAAGTGCGCGGGGAGCTGGTCAACAAAGATCAAGAGCCGCGGACGACTTATCACGTCAAGACGGCTACCGGTGGGCAGGTGCTGCTGACGGTCGATCAGGTGAAATCGGTCGAACCGCAGACGGAGCTGCAGGAAGAGTATGATCGCGTTCGCTGGCAGTACGAAGACACCATCGACGACCAGTGGAAGTTGGCGGAGTGGTGCCGCGAGAACAAATTGTTCAAAGAACGCAAGCAGCATCTGGAACAAGTCGTGGCGCTCGATCCGAACCATGAAGAGGCGAGGCATGGGCTCGGCTACAGCCAGGTCGGCGGCAAGTGGGTGACCGAACGCGAGCACATGGAGGCGCAAGGGTATGTGCGCTACGGTGGCCGCTGGCGATTGTTGCAGGAAGTGGAGTTGATGGAGCGCGACAGGAAGAACGAGCTGGCCCAGAAGGATTGGATCAACAAGCTCAAGCGGTGGCGCGGTTGGCTCGATGACGATAAGGGGGCCCAGGCCCGCGAGAACATCTTGTCAATCGACGATCCGTATGCGGTCAAGGCGCTGTCGATGGGACTGGCGGATGAACGCGTGCGGGAAGTCAAACTGATGTATGTCGAGGTGCTTGCGAACATTGGCACACCGAACGCGATGGACGTGATGGTCAACGCTTCGATCGGAAACGCCGACGAGGAAGTGCGGATTGTCTGCCTCGACAAGATCGTGAAGGCCGACTACAAGCCTGCCGCGGCCACGTATGTGCAGAAACTGAAGAGCCCGGATAATCTGATCGTGAATCGCGCGGGCGTGGCTCTGGGCGCGATGCGCGATCCTGCGACGGTGGGCCCGCTGATCGACGCGCTGGTAACGACGCACAAATTCAAGATTACGCCGGCGAATCCGGGGCAAATGAGCTCGACGTTCGGCACGGGGGGGCCGGGTGGCGGCAGCCCGGGTGGTTTTTCGTTCGGTCAGGCGAAGGAAAAGATCATTAAGAAGAACCTCACCAATCCGACGGTGCTGAGCGCCCTGGTGGGAATCACCGAAATGAATTTCAACTTCGATGTGGTGGCCTGGAAGAGCTGGTTCGCCGCCCAGAAGAAGCCGGCGACGCTCGATGCCCGGCGGGATTAAAGATGAGGGATGCTCATCGCTGATCCGTTGCTAAGCGGCTCTCTCGACGCCCACCAGTGCCGGCCGTTTGCGGCCGAGCCAGCCCTCGCCGAGCACGGCCAGCGCCACGCGGTCTTCCAGGTTGGGGCGGAAGATCGTCAGCAGCATCAGGGGCAGGAACCAGGCCATGTAGAGGCCGCCGCCGTTGGCGTTCCAAAACTGCGCCGCCAGCATCACCGCGGCCGAGCAGCTCATCAGCGTGCCGAGATTTTTCTGCGCCGGCCAGAGAGCGAAGCTGCCGCACATGGCAATGAAAGCCGCGACTACCGGTATGCGATAGACGGGGTCGATGAAGTCGAAACTCCAGAAGCCTTCGCTGCCTTCGCCGGCCAGGGCGGGCCAGCTAAACATCTCGGTGAGCTGCGTCCAAAACATCGCGGCGTTTTCGGAGGTGAAAATCAGCGAGAGACTGAGCACGGCGATCGCCGCGAGCACGCCCGCCCCGAATCGCAGAAACCCCCGCTGCCAGTAAAACGACAGCCATAGCGGAAGCAGGAACAACGGATAGTAAATCGTGCCGATCGCCAGCCCCATGAAGACGCCTGCCGAGAAGGGCCGGCGATAGGCTTCCACCGCCCAGATCAGAAGCGCCGCCGGCAAAACGTGATCGACGCGGCCCGTTAGCTGTGCCGTGTACGGCATCAGCAGATACAACAGCGCGGCGGCGATTCCTGTTCGGATATTGTCATAATGACGATAGCCGATGAGCACCATGCCCACGATGATCATCAGATGCGAGAGGATCGCCATGCTGCGGGCGGCGGCGATACCGGCCACGTCGGCGCCTTGACGGGGTTGCTGGTTCAGGTCCCGTGGAATGAAGACCTGTGTGGGAATCCGCGGCAGCCAGTAAAGCAGTGGGTAGCCGGGTCCGTGAGCCAACTTGGGCGCCGTGGTCTTGGCTGGGGGTTGGCCGTCGCCGGGTGGCGGGTTGCCTGGCTGCGCGAGTGGCTTGTTTTCGGCTGCTGCCAGATCCTCGCGCGTGACCTTGCTGTTGACGACGTTGGCCATCAGAAACACAAGCAGCGACACGCCGATAAACGTCATGCCGCCGACGGAAAGATTGGGCTCCAAGAGCGGCCGCCGGACCATCATAGGGTCGAGCAGCATGCGGACCAGAAAGACGGCCGTGATTGAAAACAGCCAGATGTAGCCCGCCTGCTCCAAGCCGACGCGGCCGGCTTCGACACCTTGATCAACAAGGATTAGCCCGGGCGCCAGCAGAATCAGCAGGATCAGATCGAGATTGCGAATGCTCCAGAGTCGGCTGAATTTGAAGAACAGGCCGATGGTCAGTAGCGACGACACGTAGACCCACGTGATCGGCTGGATCCGGTGATATTCGAAGAGGATATCGCTCATGGTTGCCTGGCGACGGACGAAGGACGGGGACCCAAGGACAGGCAGTCCTTGATTTTCATTCTGCATCCGCCGGACTTGGGCTTTGAGAATACGTCATAGCGCGGCGAGCTGGCAAGCATGGGTCGGTTCGTCGGTACAGGCTGCACAGACGAAAAAGCTTTACATACCGCGATTTGCGGCAGAATGCCTGGGGAGTGAGTCGCCGCGGCCGGGCACCGCGTCACGCCAAAGTGGCCAGGGCGTTCGCCGCGCTACTCCAGCCGTAATCGGGCTTCGTCGGCCCAGGGGCTATCGGGAGCGAGCTGCAGAAAAATTCGCCAATGGTCGAAGGCCCCGGCCGTTCGGCCCAGATCATCGAGTGTGCGGGCGAGGTGGTAATGGGCATCGGCGTAGTCGGCGTGGAACTCCAGCGCTCCTTCGAAGGCTGCCACCGCCAGTTCGCGCTCGCCGGTTTCGGCCAGCACGCAGCCCAGGTTGGCGCGGGCTTCGACGTAATCCTCGTCGAGCTCGACGGCCATGTAGTAGCGCTCGCGGGCCGCAGACAGATCACCCAGCTGGTAGAGCAACTCGGCCAGCATGAAGCAGACCTCGGCGTTCGGCCCGCCAGCGGCCAGGGCGGCGCGGAGCATGTCCACGGCAGCCTCGAGTTGGCCTTCATCTTCCAGTTCACCCGCGGCAAGCACCATCTCCTGGGGATTGGTGTGGGCGAAGATTTCGCGGCGACGCTCATCGAGCGAAACCACGCTGCCCGCCGGGTTTGCGCGGTCGTCGGTGGCCTTGCCCGATTGACCTGCCGCAGAAAAGTCGAAACGCAACTGCCCGCTCGGCTCGACCAGTTCATCACCCTGCCGCACAAGCAGGTGCTTGCCTTCGATCACCAGCGAAAGCTGGGCAAGAGGTCGTTCGATATGTGGCACATAGCGCGCCAGCGCGGCCAGATGCCGCCTGATGTCCGCCGCGGAAGCACCTGCGGCGCGCAACTCGGCCAGTCGCCGGGCGGTGGCGACTTCCTGAAAATCGAAATACGGCAGCCGCCGCACTTCGCGCGTGGCGATCAGCCAACCGCGCTTGGTCCAACGACGCACAACCGCGGCCTTGACGCTGACCAGTTCCGCCAACATCGCCGGTGTGTAAAGCTGCACGAGCCCGGTCGCTGCATCCGAGAGAGGTTCCGCTGCCAGAGCCATGCAAGCCAGTTTGGCAGAGGACGCGTAAAGCGTCAAATGGAACAGACGCCCGCAAAAAACGGTCTGGAGTAAGCCAGCGGTTTACGGAGTGGATTCCGCCGAGTGGTCGGGTTCTTCGTCGACGGGGCCGGGGACGGCTTCATCGGGATTGAGCTGCGGTTGACGATCGGCGCCGGACGAGCCGCCGTTGCCCTGCGTGTTGCCGTCGCTCGTGGAGGCCCTCGGCCTGTCCGGTGTGGACAACGGCGAAGATTCGATGCGCGCTGCCGGGGCAGTTGGAGAGATGATCGTCGAACTCCCACCGCAGCAGTCGGGAGTCGCCGAACCACATGGGTCGATCGGCACCTTCACGCAGATCGTTCGCGGCGTGCGCAGCGTGTAATGAACCGGCACTTTATTGCAGACCGTGCGCGGCACCTGCACCGTGTGCTCTTCGGCCACCATGCGGCAAACCTGCACGGGAACTTGTTCGACTTTTTCTTCGTACACCATGCGCTGCGTGGTGACCGGAATTTTCTTCACGTGCTCCTCTTCGACCATGCGGCAAACCTGCACGGGGACCTGCCGTTCGATGCGTTCCACGACTTGCCTGTAGGTGGTCACCGGCAGGCGGCGGACTTGCTCTTCCTGCACGATGCGGCAGGTTTGCACCGGCACCTTGCGGACCATTTCCTCATCGACATAGCGGACCGTCTGCACGGGCACTTTTTGCACGACTTGACGTTGCACGTACTGCGTGACCGGCACTTGCTGAGCAACGATATTGGGCTGATAAACGCGCGCCACCGTGTAGGTTCCGGGACATTGCTCCGCAACCCAGGCCAGGCCGCCTTTTTGCCACTGCGAGGCGCCGGTGTAGGGATCGGTCATGCAACCCCCCGGAACCCAACGCAGGCGATTGTGCACTTTCCCGGGCTGATACATGGGCTGATCGACATAGCCGCCTTGATCGACGTATTGCGTTACGTGGGTGGTGACCGGCTCGTTCACCGTGTAGGACTGCTCGTGCTCCGCTGTTTCATAAACGGGTCGACGCACAACATACCGTTCCTCGCGCTCGGCTGTTTCGAAGACCTGCCGATTGACCGTATACCGTTCCTCGCGCTCAGAGGTCTCGCAGACTTCGCGCACCTGGTTGTAGCTGGCGTCCCGCATCTGAGTTTCCCAGACCGGACGTTGAACTCGATAGCGTTCTTCGCGCTCCGAGGTTTCGCACACCGGTCGAGCCACCGTGTAACGCCGCTCCCGCATCTCGGTTTCGTACACCGGCCGATAGCTGGTGACCTTGCGCTCGTCATAGACCGTTTCGGTTTCGAGGCGATACGCGGTCACCTGCCGCTCGTCGTACACGGTTTGATAATCGAGGCGATACTCCTGTCCGCAGCACGCCTGGGAGTATGCGGGAGCCGCCAAGACATTCCCAAGCGGAATACTGGCAAGCAGAGCGAACAAAGGGGGACGAGAAAAACAGGTCATGACCGAACTCACTTGTCCGAAAGGATCCATGGCAAGAGAAAGACTTGCGCAATAATTGTGCAAGCTCACCTACTAATTTGCCGCATTCCAACGAGCGATGCAAACAGATTAAACCATGATGTAAGCGTTATTACATCGGCAACTCGTTGCGCCATCAGCAGTTGCGTGCCAGAAAAAATATTCAAGAAGCGTCGCGGGATGGCCGAGATGCAAAAAAGAAACATTCGCGCAACCGGTTCCGGTATTTGGGTTTACGGCACGAGCTTGCCTGACCGTCAAGGTTCAACTCCCGCTTGCGGCCGAGTTGCCGTTGGCGGGCCGGGGAGTGGCTGATTTTCCCGGCGAGTTGGCCAGAGGTGCATCGTACGGTTGGCTGGTTGTCCAACGCGGTTCCCTGGAAAATGCGCCCTGTCCCCCTCTCTTGGCCCGTGAACGGTAACGCGGTTGAAAGGCCTGCTGCCGGGAGATGTCCTGACCGTTGAAGCGCATGGCCAAGCACGAGCCGTTCGAGCGGTCGCTTGAAGCGGGTGTAGAACGGTTCTTCGGGACTAAGCGGTCGCACGTACGCGGTGATGGTGCCCACCAGTCGGCCGCAAAGCACGTCGGTAAAGAGCTGATCGCCGACGATCAGCGTTTGCGCCGGCGTTAACCCCATTTCCTTGATTGCCCGACGGCACAGGAATGGCAACGGCTTGCACGCGCCGGCGAAAACCCGCACGCCGACGGAAGCGGCTAAGGGCGCGATTCGCGTGGCCAGACCGTTGGAGAAAAATGCCAGCTTGAATTCCGCCTCGCGCAGCTCGGCGATCCATGCGGCCACGGCCGGCAGGATTTCTGTGCCGTAGTGCGGTTTGAGCGCGCCATCCACATCCAGCAATAGCCCTCGCACGCCAAGTGACACGAGGCGTGGGCGATCGAACTCGGTGACACAATCGACGATGAAATCGGGATGGAGGAAGCGAAACATGTTACTTCGCGAACTCCTCGTAGCGCTGCGCGATCCCAGCTTCCTGTTCGTCCCCCGGATGCACGATCACTTGATATTTGAACGTGATGGACCCGCCTGGGGGGACGGTGATTGCCGCAGGGACTTGCGCGGGGTCGAATGCCTTGCGCGTGAAGGGGTTGGCGGCGAATAAGCCATAGGGCCGCACGTGCCAGCGTACGGGATGGCTGGGATTCGACGGGTGATCGAGGATGGCCACGCCGAACACCTCTCCATCGACGGTTCCGTGGTAATCGACCCAGTTAGCCGGCCGTCCCCAGGCATTTTCGTTGGTGGCGCCTTCGCTGGTGATGATCTGGCCTCCCTGCCTGGAATCGACGCGGATCGTGTCGGCCACGCGCAAACCAAAACTCCCCTCCTTGTTGTCACCGAATTTCAGCTCACCATCGCTGGCGTTCAGCTTAAGCGTGGCGTCGATGGTGCGTGACTTGTCATCGCCCGAGAATTGAAACGTTTGCTCTTCGCTGCAGACTCGTTTGCCGTCGGGCGCGAGCCAATCATTGCGAGCGACGATCATCCCCGTATCGCCACCTTCAAGTCGTGTGAACTCACGGTGCCGGATTTCGCCGCTGCCCTGCTCCTCACTCCAGAACATGACGCCGTTGACTTCACCGTGCGTGAACCAAAGACCGCGCTGGTGACGGTGATCGTTCGTTTCCCCCGGTTGCGGTTCGATAGGATAACCGCGCGTGACACGCTTGCCGCCGGGTGCGACAATCGGCCAAAGCACGGGCTTATTGCCCGACCTGGTTCGGTATTCGGTAAACAACTGACCGTCGACTTTCACGGCGGCGCCATTTTCTGTTTTTTCAACGGTGACCGCGGCGCTGGCAGGAGTTGCCAGGAGAAGGCAGGACGCGGCCAGGGCGATCGAGTGAGCGGCAGGCATGGGAAGGCTCCGGGTGGGAAGAAGGCGATGGGTTGATTAGAAATGGAAAATTCACCGCAAGCAAGTTTAAAATGCATGGTAAACTTGGCTAATTGAAGCAACTTTAGGGAGTTTCCTGCCATGCGATCCTGGTGGTTGATTCTTTTGTTGTTGGTGGCCGCCGCGGCGATTGGCGGATTCGCTTATGCATCGCTCAGCGGAGGCACGCCCATCGATGCCGCGAAGGTCGAGCGCAAGACCGTGCAGGAATACGTCGATGAAGAGGCCAAAACGCGTTTGGCCGAGACGTATCGCATTACGATGCCGTTCGCCGCGCGGATCGAGTCCATTCGGCTCGTCGAAGGCACTCCGGTAAAGCAGGGTGAAATCGTCGCACAGGTCGTGCCCAGGGATCTCGCGTTGCAAGTCCAGGCCGCCACCGCGGCGGTCGAACGGCTCAAGGCGTCGATCCGCGAGAACGACGATGTGTCGGTCGAAAGCACTTCGCTTCAACAATCGCTCAACTTCGTGCAGTCGATGGATCGCACCGTCGAAGCCGCCGCCGAGCGGGTCAAGTCGGGTGAAGCGCGCATGGGGTATGCCGAGAAAAACTTCGCTCGTGTCAGCAAGCTCGCTCAAACGGGCGCCGCCACGCAGGACGAGTTCGACCGGGCGAAAGTGCAACAGGTGGAGAGTACCGTCGATTATCGCCAGGACGTGCTCGTCGAACGCGCGATGGAAGCGGCGCAGGCGGCAACGGCGCTGATGCCAACGACCATTCGCCAGTACATCGTCCGCAAGACCCTCAGCCGCGACGTGCTGGAAAAGCAACTGGCCGAGGCGCAGATTCGCTGGGAGGAAGCGGAACGCGATCGCGATCGCGGCATTCTGCGCAGCCCCATCGACGGCGTGGTGCTGGAGCGAGCCGTGAGCACCGAAGGTCCGCAGCCCATCGGCACGCTGCTGCTGCGAATTGGCCGCTGGGAGGACCTGGAAATTGAAGCCGACGTCCTGAGTCAGGAAGTGGTTCGCATCCGGCAGGGCAACCGGGTGGAAGTATCGGGCCCTGCGATCGGTTCCAAGCCGGCGCACGCCTTGGTGACGCGAGTTTATCCGGCTGGATTCACCAAAGTCAGCTCGCTGGGCGTCGAGCAGCAGCGTGTGAAGGTGGTGATCAAATTCGCCGACCATGACCTCAACTGGCTGCGCAAGGATCGCGATTTGGGCGTCGACTTCCGGGTTCGCGTGCGGATCATCACCGACGAGAAGCAGGGCGCCCTGGTGATCCCTCGCAGGGCAATTTTCCGCGGCCCCCAAGGGGAATGGAAGGTGTTCGCCATTCGCGACGGCCGAGCCGTCGAGACCATCATCACGATGGGATTGGCCAACGACGAGTTCGTGGAGGTGAAGGATGGGCTGACGGAGGGGCAGGGACTGATCCTCGCGCCGGAGAGTAGCCTGGCGGATGGAATGGCGGTGAAGCTGCGGGCACAGTAGCCTGAAGTCAACGTTGAGCTTGTGCAAGCTATGCCTGGACGGCATATCGCGAATATCCGGCAAATCGCCCGCAGGTTGACTTTTTTCAACGTAGGATTGCCGGAGTGAGTGAAACGGCAACCCGCCGAGCGGCCGGACCCGCCCGAGGTCGTTTAGCAGCAGAAACAAACCGTCGCCAATCGCGCTAGGGCAAGCAGAGCCCCAGCCGCGAAGAGGCAAGACATGAGCCCCGTGTTTTTTTCCAGCCGACGATTGGCTTCTACGATTTTCCCCCGGCGATCCCTGCGCGCAGCATGGGCTCTGATGGTGACGCTGTTTGTTGTCACGTGGCCTTCGCATGCGGCGTACGACGCTTCACACGGCCGGCAATCTCGGGTTGAGTTGCGGATGCTGGCCGACGCAGCGGATGGGCGGCTCGACGAACATTCCCTCGTCGAAGCCACACTGATCGCGGGCGGGACCATGGACCGGGTCCAACTCCGGCGACTCGACCAGCAGTTTGATGCGCTGGCCAACGAACTTTCGGATGTGCTCGATTGGAAAACGTCGGCGCGCGAGCGCGCGGCGGCAATTCGCGAGTTCCTGCACGAGCGAGTGCTGGGCGAATATCGCAGCAACGCCAGCGACGTGGCCCAAACGTTAAATACCGGTGCGTTCAACTGTGTTTCGGCAAGCGTGCTGTTCGTGGCCCTCGCCGAGCATTGCGGGCTCGATGCTCACGCGGTGCAGTTGCCAGAACATGTGCGCTGTGAAGTCGTCGCCGGCGGCCTTGCCATCCCCATCGAAACAACTTCCTTGACAGCCGGAGGGCAACTGCCATCCCGGCAGCGCCTGGCGCGAACCCTCACGCCCGTTGAGCTGGTCGCCACGATCTACTACAACCGCGGCGTCTTGGCGTTTGATCGCGGGGATCTGCAAACCGCGATCGATCTGAACACAATCGCCACTCAGCTCGATCCCGGCTGCCGCCCGGCGCGTGAGAACCTGCTGGACGCAATCAACAACCGCGTGGTGGAACTGATGAAGAGCAGCGAAGCCGCGCTGGCTCGGCAACTTCTCGATGCAGGCCTGCAAATCGATCCGGAATATCGTCCATTCCTGGCGAATCGCGCGTATCTGCAGCGGCAGATCCCGTAGCTGTCACACGACCGTCAACCGATCGAGGCTTTGGTCCTTTCTTGGATTCCCGTTTGACGCGCTGCCAAACCCGAGCTAGTGTTTCCATTGCCGGCCTGAATGAAGCATGTCGCCGGCGTTTCCCACCTTGGCCATTCGGCCGCTTTGAGCTCCACGCATGTTCATGACCGAAACGCGCGGGCGGCTTGCCGCCACGTCCGATCTGGCACTTCGCTCCACATCCAGCGAAGGGATTCGCCGGCAGGTCTGGTCGCTTTTGGCCGGGCTGTGTCCGCAGGGTCCCCTGATCGAGCGTCGCGCCGCCCAGCGTTTCGCGTATCCGCAGCTCTTGTATCTGACCACGACGCTGGCCGATGGCTGCTCGCCGGGCAGTCAAACTCTGGTTGTCGTCGGCAAGACTTTGTCCGAGGGGGGCCTCGGCTTTTTTCATCGTGAGCCGCTCGCGGAGCGCCTCGTGATTGCGTCGTTGCCGAACTATGAATACCGCTACGTTGGCTTTCTGCTCGACATCACCTGGTGCCGGTTCACGACGCTTGGCTGGTACGAAAGCGGCGGCCGGTTCCTGGAAGTGGTGCCGTCGCCGATGGGATCGTGATGGGGCGCGGCTTGGATGCCTGGCGGCGGCTTGCTCCCACGCTCCGCCAGCGCGCCGCGACTCGATGTGGAAAGAACGTCACTCTGCTCGCTTGAGCACGACTGTGGCGAGGAGCTTTCCGTCGGCTGACATTTTCCGTCGGCAGTCAACTCTGACAAGTCCATGTCCAGCGCGCTGGTGAAGCGCTTTCGCAGGTCGTCGCGGCGGTCAGGCTTCCACCAGTCCAGGAATTCGCCATGCGCTGCCTTCAACGCCGATCGCTCCTCCGCCAGAAGCGATTCGAGGGCGGGACGCAATTCATCTTCCTGGTGCGCCTCCTCGAGCCAGTGGTTGAATCGTTGTTGGGCCGTGGCATGATCGTTGATCGTGCCCAGGCGCTCCTGCAAGTCTGCGACGAGCGGATAAAGCTCTGTACGGATCGACGAATCGAACGCACCGGCGAAGACTTCCATGGCATAACGCAGGTGCTTAGCTTCAATACGGAAGGCGTGCAGCAGCGTGTAGTCGCCAAGATCGGTCTCGCTCGCCAGGAAGAATCTCCTCACCCGCGGCTCCAATGCCGATTGAGCGGCGGCCGCGTAAGTCGGTTCTTTGAACGGCTCGTCCCGGGTGCGCAGCCGTACGCGCCGCACCAGGCCACTGAGGCGGCGACGAAAGCCCTTGCGGTCGAGTTTCTTGAAGTACCTGTCGATCGGTTCCTGCGCTCGCTGGCGTTGGACTTTAAGAAAATGCACGAAAGCGCCGGCGTGGCCTTCGTCCGTTTCCGCCTCCGACAGCTTCAGGAAGCGCTCGAGCATCACGTCGAGATCACGGGCCGTGCCAGCCGCTTTTCTCACGCGGTTGAGCTGCCTGTTGATCCATCGTTTGCGGCGTGAGGGGAGCAGCTCATCGAAGATTTCCATGGTCGCGACGGCTCGACGCGTGCTGACGCGCAGTTGGTGAACATTTTCCGTATCGGCGGGAGCGCCATGACTGGCCCGTTGCAAGTATCGCCACACAGGCCGTAATCGATCGGCGAGGACTCGGCGCGCAATCTTGACGACGGGCTCCTGGGGCGTTGGCACTTCGACCCATTTGCTTTTGCGAGCCATGAGGAATCCAGGAACTTGGAACGCGGAACTTGGAAAGAAACGTAAGGACGCAATGTTCCCGCTCAGAAAAGGCATGCGTAACGGCTACATCCATGCCTGCGCGATTTGCGATATTTTAGCTTGAATCTATCGCCGGCAACAAGCGGCCTGCGGTCTGGGCACGGCCGATCAGTGTTTTACATTCGGCAACCTGGTAGGGCCGGCTTTGCCGGCCGTGGATGGGCAAGTCGCGCGAATCCGGCCGGCACAGCCGGCCCTACGGCGGATAACTGATGGGCCCTGCGGTCGGGGTCAGGGGGATGGCGTCGTCGGCCAGTAGGACGGATTTTCAATCCGTCCCATGCCCCTGCTGCCGATTTCCTCACGGGGGTCGGATCGAATTTACCGCGTAAAACTGCCGCCAAACACCGTGCGGCCGCCGTCGACGGGCAAACAAGCCCCGGTAATAAAATCGTTTTCCAACAAGAACACCACCGCCTCGGCGACGTGAAGCGGTGTGCCTTCGCGCCGCGCCAGCGTGCCCGCGATCGCCGCGGTGCGCTCGGCTGCGGGCAGGTTGGCCGGCAGCATGACCGGGCCGGGCAGAATGGCGTTCACGCGGACGCGTGGATTTCGTTTCGCCAGTTCGACGGCGAAGGTTCGCGTGATGGTCGGGATAGCGCCCTTTGAAGGGAAGTAGGCCGCATAGTCGACGTACGGCCGCTCGATGGCCCAGTCGGCGATATTGACGATTGCGCCACCCTCGGGCTGCGCGCACATCCGCAGCCCCACCTGTTGGCAGCAAAGAAAGGTGCCAAGCGTGTTGATCTCAAAGTGTTCGCGCACGTCGTCCGCGGTGATCTGTTCGAGCGATTTACGTTTCCAAATTGCCGCGCTGTTGACGAGTGCGTCAATGCGCCCGAAGTGGCTCACCGCGGCGCTTACCATCCGCTCGATTTCTGCTGCATCGCGCAATTCGGCCTGCACGGCAATTGCCTCCCCATCGTTTTGATTCAGGGCATGGGCGAATTGCCGCGCCTCTTCGATCGAACGGTTGGCGTGAATCACGATCCGGTAACCGCGATTTGCGAGCTCCTGCGCGACGGCGCGCCCGATACGTTTGGCGGATCCGGTAACCAGGGCGACAGGGTTCTTGGCGAGGGAGTGCATGGCGATTCTCAATGCCCAGGGACGGCCGCCCCTGGGCTTTTTGTGCATGGCCGGTGTCAATCCAACTCAAACGATTCGCCCATGCGCGGCAGGACGCAGTTCCAACTTCGCGTTTGCCGCAGGCGGTCTGCGAAGGCGCTCGCGCTGGGCACTTCACCATGTGTTAAAAACACGGTTTTCGGCGGCGGCAACGGCTGCAGCCAGCGGAGCAATTCGCCCCGGTCCGCATGGCCGCTGAGTTCTGTCATCTCGACGACCGCGGATCGAACCGGAATATCCTGCCCGTGAACCCGAATGCTGCGTGCGCCATCTTGCAGGGCACGGCCGCGCGTACCCTCCGCCTGAAAGCCGCCGAGGACGATCGTATTCCTGGGATCGGGCAGTCGCTGTTTCAAGTGATGTAAAATCCGACCGCCGACCATCATGCCGCTTGATGAGATGATCACGGCTGCCGAGCGGTGAGAGTTGATTCGCTTCGACTCCTCCGTCGTGCGCGTGAGATGGATATGCTGCATGTCGAACGCATCGGCCGACGTGCAGTTAAGGCCCTCGATCAAGTCGTGCTCTTCCGCGTAATACTGGTAGATCTTCGTTCCGCTAACCGCCATCGGGCTGTCCAGAAAGATCGGGATCTCTGGAATGCGACGTTCGCGAAGCAGAGTGCTCAGCAAGTACATCAGCTGCTGGGCTCGTCCGACAGCGAACGAAGCGATCACCATCACGCCCCCCCTCGCGATCGAGTCCAGAACGACCTTTTGGAGTGAGTCGATAGCGCTGCCGGGCTTATGATCGCGATCTCCGTAGGTGGTTTCGCAGATCAGGAAATCGCAGGCCGGCGGCGGCTGGGGATCAAAGTACAGGGGTGCGCCGTAACGGCCCACATCCCCGGAGAAGAGAAGTCGTGTGGTCTTTGCTGGCTCGCGAACCTCGACTTCAATCATCGATGAGCCCAGCAGATGGCCCGCGTCGTGGTAGCGCATCCAGAAGGGGCCGGCGGCCTGGAACCATTCGTCGCGCTGCACTGTGCGAAACTTTCGCATCGCTCGCTTCACGTCGTACTCGTTGTAGAGCGGCAGCGCGGGCTTATGCTTCGAGAAGCCTTTCTTATTGGCGTACTCGGCATCTTCCTGCTGCATCTTGGCGGAGTCGAGCAACAGCAATTCACCGATCTCTTCGCTGGCTGGCGTGCAATACACGGGTCCAATGCAGCCATCCTTGATGAACCGCGGCAAGTAACCGATGTGATCGATATGCGAATGCGTGAGCACGACCGCATTCACGCTCTTCGGTGAAAATGGCAGCTTGTGCCAATTGCGTTCGCGCAGGTCTTTGCGACCTTGAAACAGCCCGCAATCGACGAGCACGCTGGTTCCGTTGGCTTCGAGCAGATATTTCGAACCCGTGACCGTTTCGGCCGCGCCGTGAAAGGTGATGCGAGTCATAAGGTAAAGCCGGCGATGGCATCACCGGGAATTGCGGACGAGCCGGAAGCAAACTACGGAGGCAGAATGAATGGTAACTGCCGAAGGCTGGGCCACACCAGGGGTGGCAGCCATCCGACCATCAAGGCCGCCAGAATGAAGCGTTTGGGAAGCCGATGTCCGTCGATGCAAAACAGCACGATGCCTACGATGAACCAAAGCAGCGCGGCATGATAGCAGTACATGCCAAGCAGGTCCCATTCCATGAAATGCTCGATCATCGGCAAGTCTGCGGCGGCGCGGCGTGGCCGGTTCGGCAGGTTCGCTCCGCCGCTGAGCACTTCGACGCACAACAGACCAACGAACAGTGAACCCATCAGCAACTCGACGATCAGGTAACGCCGCGAGATCGGTTCTCGGCAGCTCCGGCAGCGGCCGCGCAGGGCGAGCCAACTGACCACGGGAATATTGTCGTACCAGCGGATCGGCGTCCGGCATTTTGGACAGCGCGAATCGGGTGCGACCGAAGGCAGTCCCAGGGGCATGCGATAGACGACGACGTTGAGGTAACTGCCCAATGCCGCCCCAAGCCAGAAGAACCAGACGATGGCCACGGTGGTCAGCAGCGCGATCCGCAGCCGTTCGTGGGGCGGAAGTTGGAATCGTTCCGTGGCAACACGCTGAGGCTCGTTGGTCTCCGCCTTGATTGCCCCGTCGCCCCGTTGTCTTGTCGCCGCGTCTTGCGCACTGGCAACGCCGGTCGAGCCGGAAACAAATAAGAGCGACAAGATCAAAGCAATGCTTCTCACGAATCCGCCTCAAATAATCCCATGCAACGGTCCGCCGCGTTCCGCCAGTTTATCGACCCTCCGCGCCACTGCCGAGTCCTCCACCAGCGGCGGAGCGTGATGCGGTTTGATGCAGGCATCAATCACCACGCTGCCCGTACAACCCCAATGCTTGTCGCGTACAAAGCTGCCGATGCCGTCGATGTCGGTCGCGGGATTACTGCGTGTGAAGGTAACCCACAGGAAGTTGTTGAGCGAATGAGCCGCAAACTCGCAGTCGTCCACGAGTACCACCAGTGGAAATCGGTTGATGGCATCCGTGGGGCGAAAGGCCTGGCAGAACTGCCTCAACTCGCCACGAGCCGCGGGGGGGCCCCCCGCGCTGCGGTTGCGCGATTCGATGACTAGCACGCCGGGCAGCACGACGCTCGGATTGCGAAAGCCCGCCGGCAAACTCAACTCACCGATCTCCGTCGGCAAGTCGCGGCGTTTGGACCCCACGGCGGCAGTCACCAGCTTCGAGCCTTCGTTCAAGCCGCTGCCGGAATAGTCGAGCGTGTCGATTGTCGTGCAGGTCTGAAAGTGCAGGTCGCGCTCAGGGTCGACCCGTTCGAGCAGGTGCCGAAGAAATGCGGCGATGTCATGCAGATCCGGTGGATCGTCTTCCCTGGCCACGATCAGCAGGTACTTGGCCAGCGAAAGTTGCCCCTGCCCGAGGATTGCGTTTGCCATCGTAAGCAGCTCCATCGGTCGACGACGTTCGTTGTAAGGCGTATAGCGTTCGCTGCCGATCGCCAGCAGCAGCGGATGCACGCCCGCTGCGTCCACCGCGTGCACTGCGTGCAGACCAGGGATGACCGTCGGGATCACCGGCCCCGTGATTTCATGAATCAACTGTCCGAAGACGGTGTCCTCCTGCGGCGGCCGACCGACGACTGTGAATGGCCAGACGGCGCCAGGCCGGTGGAAGACTTTTTCCACCCGCAGCAGGGGAAATTCGTGCGCCAAGCTGTAATAACCCAAGTGGTCGCCGAACGGGCCTTCGGGCTTCTGGTATCCGGCGACGATGCCCGTGATGCAGAAATCGGCCTCGGCGTAGATGGGCAGTCCCATTGGATTGCGAATGAGTGGTATGCGATGCCCGGCCAGCGCTCCGGCGAATGACAGTTCTGGCAATCCTTCCGGCAGCGGCATCACGGCGGCGAGCGACATTGCCGGAGCCCCGCCCACAAAGACATTCACTTGCAGTGATTCCCCTCGACGTATCGCCGCCGCATGATGCACGCCGATCCCGCGGTGAATCTGGTAATGCAAGCCGACCTCGCGGTTGGGTTCGTATTGATTGCCGGAAAGCTGCACGCGATACATGCCAAGGTTCGATCGTCGCCAACCAGGTTGATTCATGTCCTCGGTATAGACCAATGGCAGCGTGATAAACGCACCGCCGTCCTTGGGCCACGACTGTAATTGCGGCAAAGCGTCGATCGTGGTCTTGTTCATCATTGCCGGGCCCCGCGAAACCAACTTCGGTCGCATCTGTCCAAGTGTGCTCAGCGTGGTGGCATAACGAAGCGGATGCCTGGCCGCCGCTGCTGGATCGACCTTCAGCTCGATAAGTTTTCGCACGGCGTCGAGCCTGTCGCGAAAGAGGTAGCGAGCCCGCTCGACCGTGCCGAACAAATTGCAGACCATCGGAAACCGGCAACCTTTGACCCGCCCGAAAAACACGGCCGGTCCCTGCGCCGCGCAGACGCGTCGCTGTATTTCGGCCGCTTCCAGGTGAGGATCGATCTCTTGCTCGATGCGCACCAACTGCCGCGTGGCGGCCAGGTCGTCGATCGCGGATTGCAGTGTGCGATATCCCATCGAAAAAAACATGGTAATACGGGTGATGGCATCGTCGGGCCAGGGCGAGTAAACTCTACCGGCAGATTATTTGTCAACCTGCTTCCCGGCGATACCATCGCCGGCTTAACGACCATGAAGATTTCCCCAACGCGCGCCAGCATCACCCAAATCGAGGCGGATGCCGTGGTTGTCGCACTATTCGACGACCAGCAGCCTGGTCCCTCGGCCGCAGCCGTCAACGCCGCGACGGGGGGGCAAATTGCTCGTTTGATCGAGGCCAAAGACCTGACCGGCAAACCGTATGAACTGCTGCCGCTACTGGCACCGGCCGGTGTGAAAGCGAGACAGGTGCTGGTGGTTGGTCTTGGCAATCGGGCCAGGTTCGACGCCGGCATGGCCTTCCGCGCCGCGGCGGCGGCCGCCAAGAGCCTCTCCGGCAGGGCACGGCCCATGGTGGCCTATTACCTCGACGCGGTCGATCGCCCGTTGCTGGTGGAAAGTGCTGTCTGCGGCGCGATTTTCGGCTGCCATGGCCAGGATTTGTATCGAGCGGAGAAGAACCGTCATCCGTTCGAAAATATTCTGTGGCACGAAGCGGAGGCGCCGACGCTTGCCCGCGGGCAAATTCTCGGAGAAAGCGTTAACCTGACGCGCCGCCTGGTCAACGAGCCCGCGGAGGAAATCTATCCCGAGTCATTTGCCGCGCGTGCCCGGGATGTTGCGAATGAATCTGGTTTGCAAATGGAAGTTTGGGACGAGCAGCGACTGGAAGCCGAGCGCTGCGGTGCACTTCTTGCCGTGGCCAAAGGCTCGAACCGTCCCGCGCGACTGGTGATGCTGAGGCACATGGCCGGACCGAAAGACGCGCCCACGCTGGCCATCGTCGGCAAGGGGGTGACGTTCGACTCGGGTGGTCTTTCGCTGAAGCCGCCCGATGGCATGCTGACGATGAAGTGTGACATGGCGGGGGCCGCCACGATGCTCGGCGCGATGCGAGCCATTGCACTGCTCAAGCTGCCCGTGAATGTTGTAGGCTTGGCGGGTCTGGTTGAGAACATGACGGGTCCGGCGGCGATGAAGCTGGGCGATGTGCTGCGCGCTCGCAGCGGCAAGACGATCGAAGTCCACAACACGGATGCTGAAGGCCGTCTGGTGCTGGCGGATGTGCTGAGCGTGGCGGTCGATCTGGGCGTGTCGAAGATCATTGATCTGGCGACGCTTACCGGCGCATGCGTGGTCGCGCTGGGCAACGAAGTCGCCGGCCTGATGACCAACGATCAGGCCTGGTGCGATGAGATCGCCGCGGCGGCTCGTCAATGCGGCGAACCGGTCTGGCAGCTTCCCATGTATCCGGAAATCTACGACGAGCTGATCAAGGGGGAAGTGGCCGATATCAAAAACGTGGGTGAAGGTCGCTGGGGCGGCGCGATCACGGCGGCCAAGTTTCTGGAAAAATTCGTGGCCGGCAAACCCTGGACGCACATCGACATCGCCGGCCCCGCCTTCCGCGAAAAACCCAAGCCGTGGAGCGATGCCGGCGGCACGGGGCAGTACGTGCGCACTTTGGTGGAACTCTCTAAAGCCGGCGATGGCATCGCCGGGGCCGGGCGATAGAACAACCCGTATGAAGATCGGTTGACCAACGCGATTGAGCCCACATTCCGGCAATGCCATCGCCGGCTTTATCAAACAACAGATGCCTTGGTTCTCGGAAGCTTCGACGTCGATCAGTTGGGATCGGCTGCATGATCTCATGCGGCTGACCGTGGCCGAGGCGCGCAAACGCATTTGCGCGTCCCCGAAGCGTGTGCTGCTCTTGCCGCCGGACATCACGCGCATGCACTCGGGCGCCGGCCGGCTCGCCGAGATGCTGTACAAGCTGCTCGCGGATGAGGCCGAGGTGCACGTGATTCCCACGCTCGGGCAGCATCTGCCGCATACGCCGGCCGAGAATCGTCAAATGTTCGGCGAGATTCCCAACGAGCGGATCCATGCCCACGATTGGCGCGGCGGCTGCGTGCAGGTCGGCGAAATCCCCGCGCGATACGTCGATGACCTGACCGACGGCGCCGCCGATTGGGCGATTCCTATCACGCTCAACCGAATGCTCATGAAAGAGCCGTGGGATCTGATCATCAACGTTGGCCACGTCGTGCCACACGAAATGCTGGGTTTCGCCAATCACAACAAAAACTACTTCATCGGACTGGGAGGCAAAGACTCGATCTGCGCCGCGCACATGGCCGCGGCTTGCTGTGGCATCGAAAACAATCTTGGCAATCTCATCACGCCGCTGCGGGCCTGCTTCAACCGGGCGGAAGATGAATACCTGGGACACCTGCCCGACTTGTACGTGCAAGTGGTCATGGCCCGTTGCGCCGCCGGTGAGTTGCTGCACACGGGCTGCTACGTCGGCGACGATCTGGAGACGTACCTGGACGCGGCGAAGCAGTCGCGGCGTGAAAACATCACGGTCTTCGACCAGCCTCTGACCAAAGTCGTTTGCGTAATGCAAGGGGACGAATTCTTCAGCACGTGGGTCGCCAACAAGGCCGTCTATCGCACCCGAATGGCGATGGCCGACGGCGGCGAACTTTTGATCATTGCCCCGGGCCTCAAGCGATTCGGCGAACAGCCCGAGGTGGACGCGTTGATCCGCAGGTACGGCTATGTCGGCACGCCGCGGGTGATGGATCAGTATCGCCAGAACCCCGACATGCAGGACCTGGCCCACGCCACCGCGCATCTGATTCACGGCAGCAGCGAAGGGCGATTTACGATCACGTATGCCCCTGGCCAACTCCGGCAGCAGGAAATTGAGCAGGTCAACTTCGGTTACGCAGATCTCAAGCACGCGCTCGCACGCTATCAGCCGGAAAAGTGCCGCGAAGGCTGGAACACAACGGCCGACGGCGAGAAATTTTTTTTCATCCCCACGCCCAGCGCCGGCCTGTGGGCAACGAAGGAAAAGCTCGACGGTCGCCGTGGCGGGTGTGAAACGGGGTGATGCCTCGCCCGACGTTCACACCCCCCGTCGAAGCCCAGGGATGGCCATCCCTGGGCTGGCGTAGAACGCATCCCGTGACCCGCGGCAGGGGACGGCCGACGGGCAAGATCGCCAGCTCAAAGCCAACCCCGCCGAACGGCTCCAGCGCTCGTTCCGGTTGGCGAATTTCCCTAAGGGGGTGGTCAAAAAACGGGGCTAGCATCCGAGATATGAACGTCTGTATATTTCCGGCATGGCAACCACAATCGCCATGACAGCGACCAACAACACCAAGCGCGAGCAGGCCGATCGCGTCTGGAGGGTGATGCTCGACGAGGCGATGCGGAAGGGTTTTTATGGCACCGCCGCGATCGAAGTCAGCCTGAACGACGGAACGATTCAACACATCCGCCGCAGGGTGGAGCAGTTTGAGAAGTAGGTGAGGATTTCTCGTCGGACACAACGACACGCTCGAGAGACGAGGCCGACTTGGGATCGGCGCAGGTAACCGTTCAAGGGGCCGGGGACTGGCTCATTCTCCCGGCGAATTCGCGAGAGGTGCATTGTTCTGTCAGGAGATTGTCCAACGTGGTTCCCTGGAAAATGTGCCTGGCCCCCTCCCTTGGCCCCCTCCCTTGGCCCATGAACGGTTACCCAGCGCAGGCCTGCCCATGGGGAATGTGGCGGGCCTGCGCCTTGCTGGTCCCGCCTACGCAATCACCATGCGATTATAAAGCAGCTCGATGATGCCCGCGAGCATGTCCGCTTCACTCGTTTCGAGCAACAGCGCCACCTTACGGATTATTTCGTGGTTGCGATTCATTTGCTCGACGGCGACGATCGCTCCTTCGCGCGTCAATCCACCCCCGGTTCCCATGCGGCTGTAGAGTTCGTCGAAATCGGCCTGCGACCAGCCGATGAAAAGCTGCGGATCGTGCTCCATGACTTCATCGACAATGGGATTCGTTGCGCGATCGAACGCTCGGTACGCCAGCAGAGATGGGTCTTGGAAGAATTCGTCGGACCTGACCTCCAGGCCCGCGGCAAGTTTGTGCAACGTACGTGCCTGCGGCTTATGCTTACCGGCAAGAATCGCCCGGACCGTACGCTGATCGACGCTGGTGCGCTCAACGACCTCGGCCAGAGTCAGGCCCTGTCGGGCCAGGATGCGCTGCAGGTTGGCGGCGAACTGGTTCGATGATGGGACGGCGCTGAGGGGCATGTTCCATACAAGTGTACACCTGGCATGGACACGGTTGCAAGCAGCCCAACGACTACTCCAGGGGCAATCCGTTATCCGCTGCAGGGCCGGCTGTGCCGGCCGGATTCGCGTGACTTTCCCATCCGCGGCCGGCAAGGCCGGCCCTGCCCGGTGGCCGGATGTAAAACACGGATTGGCCGTGACGACGACATTGGCGAGTCGACGGTTGAAGATTCCCTTGTATCGCTTCGTGAGCCGGCTGCCCGTTTCGGTTACTTCCACGGATTCGGCCAGTCGCCCCAGCGTGCAAGATATTCCTTGTATGCCGGCACCTCGGCCACTTTGCGGCTGAGCCATGTTTTGGTTTCGGCGACAAGGCCTTGTTCCTGGTCGAGCGACAGTTCGCCGAGGAGCACGCGCGTGCGCAGAAAGACGAAGTAGGTGTCGAGCAAATCGCAACGGCAATAGTCGTTGATCTCGGCAAGCTTGCCGGCCTCGTGGAGGTCCTGCACCATGTTGCCTTGCACGTCCATCTTGCCGGGCTTGCCGATGAGGTTGGCCGCCAGGTTCAGTCCGCCGGTAAAACGTGTGGTGCCAAAGTTTGTCAGGAGTTCATGCAGATCGATGTGGGCGTCCAGGTTGAAGCGGTTGCGGTATTGCTCGAAACTCTTGGCCGAGAGATTGAACCAGGCGGGCACGCTGATGCCGTAGCGATAGGCGGCGAGTTCCAGGAGCGGAATGTCAAAGCCGCGGCCATTGAAGCTCACGAGCGTGGGCCGACGGTACTTTTCCCAGCCGCGCCAAAAATTCTCGGTGATCACGTGCGGGCGAAATTGTGGGTCATCAAGCAGCACGATGTCAATCAGCTTGTAGTCCGCCGCGATCTTACCAACGGCCACCGAGATGGGGACATGAAACGTGTAGGGTACAAAATCGCTGTCGTGCTTTGCCAGCAGTTCGTCGCGGTACTTTCGCACCGCGGCTTGCGGGGAGAGTTTTTCCCCAGGGTAGCGCAGGCGAGCCACCAGCGCACCGTCGGCAATGCTTTCGATGTCGAACGCCAGATAACGCACCCCGGTGTCTGTCATGAGCGATAGCATACCAGTTCATAAGCCTCGCCGAACCGCCAGTATTCGGCTTCTCGGCAGGTCATCGTTCACGGGCCGGGGACCGGCTCATTTTCCCGGCGAATTCGCGCAAGGTGCATCGTCCTGCTGGATGCTTGCCCAGCGCGCTTCCCGGGAAAATGTGCCCCCCTCTCTTCTTGATTTCGCATCCATGAACGAAGGTGAAACGATGGCTGAATTTGCCTTGCTTGCTGGCGGCAGGCGCTGCGGCGGATCGCGGGTTGACCGTGCAGCGTCGACCGTTGATTTCCTGATTCCCATCAACTCGGACGGCAGACTCTGCCGACGATACCGTTACGGCGTTGCAAGCGCGCTTGCGCATGCGCGCAGGCTGCTAGCACCGCTACTGGGGAAGGTGTTCGGTGGGACGACTCGCGATTGTCATTCCGAGTGTGGGATCGGTCGAAGCGCTGGAGGGCACACTACTCTCCGTGCTGGAAAACCGGCCTGCGGGATCGGAGGTGATTGTCGTTCACGCTCGTCCCTATGACGACCCCTATCAACTGGAAGGCGAAGTGCGGCTGATCAAAGCGCCGGCCCGTTCGAGCCTGGTCGACTGCGCGAATCTGGGATTTCGTGAATCCACAGCCGACGTGGTGCATCTGCTGGCTGCCGGTTGCCGCGTGGAAAACGGTTGGACCGATGGCGTGATGAAGCATTTTTCCGACCCTCGCGTGGCGGTCGTGGCCCCCATGCTGCTCGACGATCGCGAGCCCACCCACGCGCTGGCCGCGAGTGTCAGCTATGGCATTGGCGGCACGCGAAAGTCGGTCATGCGCCTTGTGGCCGATGTGCGCGACGCGGGCGTATCGCCGATTCTAGCCGCCAGCGTCGTGGCAGTTTTTTATAATCGCGTAACGCTTTCAACGGTCGGATATTTGAGCACAGAGGTTGGCGCGGACCTGGCCGACATCGATCTGGGATTGCTGTTGCGACACGCCGGCTTCACGTCGATTATCGACCCAGGCTTGAGGGTCCGCGCGCCCGACGGTCCCTTGGAACAACTCAGCGCGTTTCGAAGCGCGATGCACGCCGAGCGATTGTTCTGGCGAAATGCGCCGCTGCTAGGCTGGCTTAAGTCGTTGGCGGCCCATCCGTGGGCCGTTGCGGGGGACATCGCAAGTCATACTCCGTCGTTGCTGCCCAATCTGGCAGGCCGCATGATCGGCGCGGCGATGATTGGCACGGCGCGTCGGCATTATCAACGATTGATGGATCTGCGCAACATGGCGCCGCTGCCAGCGACGGTCGCAACACGTCTGGTACGCATGGATCGTCCCCACGATGGTTCGGCGACGCGCAAAACAAGCCAGCCGGTCCGCGCGGCATAGTACCGACTTTCGATCCATGCGGCCGCGCCTGGCAAGGGCGCACCGGCCTCACGTGAAAGCAATGGGATCGGGAGCCATGGATTGCGTGAACGGCGCGCCAGCGCGGTTCCGCCAGAGCATGGCGCCCAGGGCCGACTTGTGCAACGGTCCGTTACGCGTCGTCCCCTTCGTTGACCGCGTTCTTGCTTGGGTAGAACAATTCCACCGTCGCGTTGAATCGCCGCAGTTCGTTTTTGCCGATCGCTTCCGCTTTGAACTTGGCGGCAAGTTGCCTCGTCAGCCACCGGCCTTCCGGCCAGCGCACATCCATAATTTGTCCGCAGACTTCCAGCAACTGGTAGACGCGCGCCCGGGTGAGACCCATCCGATTGGACTGCTGCCGCACGGTCTGCGGAGCGCCGTGGATTCCCAGTCGCTCTTCCGCCAGACGATGGATCGCCGGGATGGCGTCGATGGCCAACTGGTTGAGCAGTGGCATGGTGAACATTTCTTTGATCTCCTCATCCGAGGGAACGCCCGGCGCGGCTAACACCTTGTGAATCCACTGTTCGAGCGGTTCGATGAACCTGGGAGCGAGGCGGACGTGGACGTTCTCGTCGGTGCCGGCCGTGGCCAGCACCTCATAAGCCACGCAGAACACTTCCAGAATTATCAGCACCCGCTTTTGGCCGTGCGTTTTCCTGGCCCGGATCTCGGCCGCCGTCTGATCCAGGTACTCATCCATCGGAATGTGCCACATCACGGTGGGCACTCCATGCAGCGTGGGCGCTATGCGACCGAGTTTCGTGCGGCCGATATTGTGCTTCCTCGCGGTTTCGCGCCATTCGACCCAGAGTGCTTCCGAGACCACCGTCGGGTCGAACTTCGAACCTTTCCGCCAAATGGGCGCGGCCTTCTTGTCGGCCATCTCGCTCGTGGGCAACGTGACCCCCGGCGGATTGTCTTTCGTGGCCCGGTGGAGCAGCTTGACCAGCGTGCCGATCTTCTTATGACCGATCCCCGCCGTGGCGGCGATCTCGTCGAACGGTGTGTCGATCAATTCCTGGATCGACCGGCCCAACAGGGCCAACGGTAAGCGGCGCTCATTGGGGAGGGCCCAATAGGCTAATGGCTTCTCCATTCGGTCGGCATACTTGCCTTCCTTCAATTGCTTGCTCACCGTCTGAAAACTCAGCACGATGCGGTAATCCTCGACCGAGGGGGGTTTCGATATCATCATGGGACCTTCTCCTGCCCCCGTCGGTTTCGACGGGAAATATGTAACGCCGACTTCTCGCAATCGCTGCCAACCAAGGCACCGAAGCCACCCTCAGATCGGGTCGGGTCGGCTGTTCGTCCATCCTGTGCCATTATTCTTGCCGGCCCCAGCAAAAGAATCAAGCGTTTGGATGCCGATTTTTCAGAATTACTTTTAAGTCCGACCATTTTCTTGAAATTACTGGAATTCCTTGCCAATTTCGTAACCGTTCACGGGCAAAGCGAGGGGAACACATTTTCAGTTTTTCCGATTCTTCAACCTGGTAGGGCCGGCTTTGCCGGCCGTGGATGGGAAAGTTGCGCGAATCCGGCCGGCACAGCCGGCCCTACAGCGGATAACGGATTGGCCGTGGCCTTCCGCAGGGCGGATGCAGCGGATGCGTCAAGTCGCTAGAATCGCGGCTTGTGGTCTTGTCTCTCACGGCAATCTTCATGACGCGGTTGACGGGAACCTTGCCAATCGTGTCCACGAGCGACTTGCCAGCGCGCTTCGGGTCAGTGCCACTGCCGCGGTTCGGCCAGGACGCACTCAGCCAGATCCTTTTCGGAATCACGATCCACCTCAACGAATTGTTTGCCAGCACTGGGAGCGTATGACCTCCCGCTACTGCATCATCGGCGCCGGTTCCTCGGGTCTGGCCGTGGCTAAGAACTTTGCACAGGCCGGCATCTCGTTTGATTGCATCGAGCGCCAGGACGACGTGGGAGGCAATTGGTACTACGGCAAGCCAGCCAGCAGCGTGTATCGCTCGACACACTTGATTTCGTCCAAGCAGCTTACCGAGTACAACGACTTCCCCATGCCAGACGATTATCCGGAGTACCCCAGCCAAGAGCAGGCGTGCTCGTATCTGCGGTCGTATGCGCGGCACTTCGGGCTTTATGAGCGAATTGAGTTTGGGCGATCGGTCGAGCGCGTGGAGAAGGTCGCGCCCACCTGGGCGAGCCTTTCCGACTCTCGCGATCGCGGCGCTGAAAGCCGCAGATACGTGGAACCCCCTAAGGCTGCATGGCAGGTTACGCTCGATGGTGGCGAAGTCCGTCGCTACACGGGCGTTGTGATCGCCAACGGCCACAATTGGGATCCGAATTGGCCCGAGTATTCCGGCAAGTTTGCCGGACTTACGCTCCACTCCGCGCACTACAAAACGCCCGACGTGTTACGTGGCAAACGGGTGCTCGTTGTCGGGGGGGGCAACTCCGGCTGCGATATCGCCGTGGAGTCGGCTCAAAACGCGGCGGTCACATTTCACAGCGTCCGGCGCGGTTACCATTACCTGCCCAAATTCTTGCG
>SXGT01904237.1_pt1 | contig 26362 bp, 25 predicted proteins | sample 3176221 | NCBI WGS metagenome assembly SXGT01 (sample SAMN11356862, study PRJNA531348) | freshwater metagenome | isolation source: freshwater sample F1-120 | place: China: Fuxian Lake, Yuxi | collected 2017-12-25
CTGATACACCATTGCCATGGAGCTAAAGACAGCAGAGCAGATAATTGAAGAAGCGTTAAACGTATCTTTTTTAAAAGGATGTTATTCTTTACAGGATGCAATAACTATTGTTGAAGCGTTAAAAATTTTAAAAGAAAATGAAAAGTAACTACATAGCAATTTTATATTTTATATTTGGGTTTATAACTTCGTTTAGTATGATTTTACAAGGCAAAGAACCGTATGTTATTTTAGGCGGTGGAACTTTATTACTTTATTTATTATTTACTCTTTTAGACGCAATTGAAGAAATATGAAAACACAACTATCTATATTATTACTTACAATTCAATCTGAAATTTTTACACTTTTATCAATCTGCATGGCATTCTTTTTACCTATATCAGGGATACTTATAATGATTTTAGTATTAATTGCTATTGATACGTTTACAGGTATATGGAAAGCTAAAAAAAATAAAGAAAAGGTAACAAGCAGAAAGCTCTCAGCAATTATTAGTAAGTTGGCACTTTATGAAATTACCGTGATTATGTTCTTTTTAATAGATCAATTCATACTAAATGATATTATACTAACTTTTTTTAGTGTGCCTTTCATGCTTACTAAAGTAACTGCATTGGTCTTAGCATCTATTGAAGTAATGAGCATTAATGAAAATTATAAAGCAATAAAGGGTATAGATCTATGGCAGTCAATGAAGCTGTTATTTGCAAGAGCTAAGGATATTAAAGATGATATAAATAAGATAAAAAAATGACAAGAGAACAAATAGAAAAAGCTGTAAAGGCTAAAGGCTATGCTTATTTTGCAGGATCTAAAGACTATGATGTAAATATTATAGGAGTAAGAAATTCTGATACAGGAAAAAAAGTTACTAATCTATTTGATGATAAATTAACTATATCATATAGAGTAGATGGTAAGTGGCAGTATCATGAGTGGGATGCTACTACTGAGCCGGGTAAAAAAGGAGTAATGCAATTTCAAAACTCTAAAGGAGTAGCAAGATTAGTTCCCGGACAATACAGAGGAGTCTATAAATTGTCTATGCATCAAGGTAAGTATGAAGCAGTTTGTCAAAGATTAGGAGATGTTACTGTATGGAGAGATGGCAATAAAGACATGAACTTTGATGAGGTAAAACAAGATACAGGAATGTTTGGTATTAATATTCATAAAGCAGGCACTGTATCATCTTTTGTAGAAAATTGGTCAGAGGGATGTCAAGTATTTAAAAGAGTAAAAGATTTTAATGAGTTTATGGACATCTGCAGAAAGGCTGCAGCAATATATGGCAATAAATTTACATATACTTTAATAGAGTCTAAGGATTTAATTTATTAGTAATGGCAAAAATAAAATTAGAGACAACAAAAAAAGTTAAATCTAAAGTTAAACGTACAAATGTACACGCAAAAAGCAAGACATCTAAATTAAAGTCAAGTAAAAATTATAAGAAACTTTATACACGACAAGGAAAATGAGAAACGATTTAGCAGGAACGAAAACAGGGAAATCAAAAACAGCTAGATACTATCAAGAAAACCCTAAAGCAAGAAAAAAAAAGATAAAATACGACATGAAGTATAATGACACTGAAGAGCGTAGAAAATATAGAAGAGATTTAGAGCGTATTAATAGAAAAAATGGAACAAGTGGAAACCATGATGGGAAAGATGTTGCTCATATATCTAAAACAAAAACAGTATCTCAAAGTCAGTCTGCAAATAGAGCTGATAAATCAAGAAATTTTTTTAAAAAATAAACCATGTTTAGAATTGTATTTATAGTATTATTATTAAGTAGCTGCTCTGCTAAATATCATTTAGACAAAGCAATTAAAAAAGGATATAAATGTGAAGAGACAGGTGATACTATTAGAATAACTACTCTTGATTCTATACCTGTTATCATTAATGATACTATTGTATGGGAGAAGTTTATCTCTACTAAAGATACCATTATTAAGTACAATACAGTCTATGTGCCTAAGACTCGATGGCAGGAGAGAATAGAATATAAGCTAAAAGTCAAAACTATCTATAAAGATAGGATAGTACAGAAAGCTGAGGCAAAGGCTAAAAAAAAAGAATACAAAAAAAATATCCCACGAGCTAATCTTAGCCTACTATTTGTAGGAGTATTCATAGGATTGCTCTTATCTTACTTGCTAAAATTTGCAAGGGATAGGATTCCTTTCTAATCTATGATAAAAAAACATTATATTTGCAACTAACTTAAACTAAATAAAATGAAAAAATCAATTAACAATGAAATTCAAGATATTATTTTTGTAACTGATGAAGAGCTGAAAAATATTAGAGAAATGAACAGCGATTTTTCTAAGGCAAAAATGAATCTTGGAGACTTAGAATTACAAAAACAAAGCTTAATAAAATACATCGATAAAATAAAAGATGTTTTTGCAAAACATGAAAAAGAACTAATGGACAAGTATGGCGAAGACGCTGTAATAAACATTGAAACAGGAGAAGTAACTAAAAAACAATAAAATGAGCAAAATAAGTCAATATCCCAATATAGTATTACCTACTTTAAATGATAAAGTAATTGGCACAGATGTAGGTTCAAATAATGAAACTAAAAATTTTTTAGTTAGTGATTTATTAGCATTGGGTGTTGGAGGAACAGGTGCAACAGGCCCTCAAGGTCCACAGGGGATTGCAGGTCCTGCAGGAGCTCAAGGAGTTCAAGGAGTTGCAGGTATTCAAGGCTCAGTTGGTCCTATTGGCCCTGCAGGCTTAAATTGGCAAGGTACTTATAGTGCTGTAGCTAGTTATGTTCTAAATGATGCCGTTGGATTTGGTGGAGCTTCGTACTATAATATTTTACCATGTACTGCTTGTGCGGGAGACCCTTCTACAAACACTACAAATTGGGCTTTGTTAGCAAATATTGGAGCAACAGGTCCTCAAGGCCCTGCAGGTCCTCAAGGTATTCAAGGATTAACAGGCATTCAAGGAGTACAAGGAGTAACAGGTGCAACAGGTGCTCAAGGTCCTGCGGGAAACGATGGTGTCGGAGGTATAACAACAGCAGGCACTAATATATCAATAACAGGATTAGGTACATCAATAAGTCCTTATGTAGTCAATTCTACAGTACCATATACAATATACAAGGCCTTAGTTACTAATTCTAATGGAATTTTTACTATAATACAACTAGAAAACACAATTGGTGATGGTAGCAATACTAGCCCTGCTGATATTCAATGGAGCAATCCTAGTAACGGGTTATTAAGAGCGACTAAAACAGGTGCATTTACATCTTCAAATATTTTTATAACTGTTCCATGTATGAAGCAAAGTACAACCCCTTATATTCTTACGGGACAAAAAACCACCTCAGACATTATTGATTTTAATATTTATTTATATGATGGAACTTATGCATTTACTCCAAACTTAAGTAAAATACCAATTGAAATAAGAATATATTAGAATATGGAAATAAGAAAAATTTCAATTGGGCCTGACTACAAAGGAGGTGCAATGCATTACATCGTAGGACAAAAAATATTAAATGATTCTAATGAAATACATTTAATAAAATATGATGTTTCTATTCTATCTATAAAAATTTATATAATAAACGAATTAAATGAGATTCTTTTGTGGAAAGAGTTTAATAATTCTATGCCAATTTCAATTGAGTACAACATATATTTTTAATGAAATCCCCATTTTATTTTATTGTTGAGTCTTTAATAAATAAAAGATATAACAATACTAAATCTATAAGCGGATTAGAAATAATTACTAGCACATCTGAAGAAGATCACATATCATCAAATAGGTTTGCTAAAGTAATAGAAGTTCCTTTAGGTTATAACGGCCCAATATCTTCAGGTGATATATTACTTGTACATCATAATGTGTTTAAATACTATTATGATATGAAAGGAAATCAAAAAAGTGGTAAAAGTTTTTTTAAAGACGACAAGTTCTTTATTGAACCTGATCAATTTTTTATGTATAAGAAAAATAATGAATGGCACTCTTATGATAAATACTGTTTTGTGAAGCCCATAAATGCTATAGACTCTTACATAAAAAAAACATTTATTAATGAGCCATTAATGGGTGAGATGCTATATCCAAATAATTATTTAATTAGTAAAGGAATAAATAAGGGAGATATAGTATGTTTTTCTCCCGACAGCGAATATGAATTTACTATTGATGACATTAAAATGTATAGAATAATAGATAATCAAATAACAATTAAATTAAATTAATGGACACAAAAGAAATAAAACTAAAAATTATTGCAGCAGGTCACAAGGCAGTTGAGCAATTAATAAAAGTTGCAGAGGAAAACATTATTAAAGATGCAGATGATGAATTAGCTGCTGATAGATTGAAAAATGCTGCTGCTACAAAAAAGTTAGCAATCTTTGATGCTTTTGAGATATTAAATAGAATAGAACAAGAAAGAGAAAGCATTGAATCTTTAGAAAAAGGATTAAGTAAAATAGATACCAAACAAGGTTTTGCAGAAAGAAACTCAAAATAAAATTTATAGCATACAAAAAGATGTTGTATCACCAACTATCATGTCCAATAAAAATAGGGCTAGGTCTTGGGTATATGGATACAATGAAAAATATGATTTCATTGTTATATCAAAAAATGGGCAAATAGGGCAAATTGTAAATATATCAGGATTAAATATTGCATTACCTCCTGTGCCTGAAAAAATATATCAAAGAAGTAATTTAAAGGCCGATCAATATTGGCAAAGGGAAGATATCCCAAGAGAGTTAACTAAAATACAATCAATTTTTCAATGGAATGAAATGCCATCTCAATTTAAAGACAGATGGATTGATTATATTGAAAATGAATTTGATTGTCGTGAAAACGGTTTTTGGTTTATGAATAATGGAGTTCCAACATATATAACAGGATCTCATTATATGTATTTGCAATGGTCAAGCATTGATATTGGATATCCTGATTTTAGAGAAGCAAATAGAATATATTGGATTTTTTGGGAAGCATGTAGGGCTGACACTAGATCTTTTGGAATGATATATTTAAAAATAAGACGTTCAGGATTTTCTTTTATGTCTTCATCTGAATGTATTAATATTGGAACACTTGCAAAAGATGCAAGAATTGGAATACTATCTAAAACAGGTGCTGATGCTAAAAAAATGTTTACAGATAAGGTAGTTCCAATTAATAGTAGACTTCCATTCTTTTTTAGACCTATAATGGATGGAATGGATAAGCCAAAAACTGAATTAGCATTTAGAGTTCCCGCTTCTAAAATTACAAAAAAGAATATGTATAATAAGGAGCAAGAAGATATTGAAGGACTAGATACAACTATAGATTGGAAAAATACTGAAGATAACTCATACGATGGTGAAAAGTTATTATTTTTAGCACATGACGAAAGTGGTAAGTGGACAAAACCTAATAATATAAAAGAAAATTGGAGGGTAACAAAAACATGTCTTAGATTGGGATCTAAAATTGTTGGTAAATGTATGATGGGTTCTACATCAAATGCTTTATCAAAGGGTGGTAGTAACTTCAAGGAAATATATGAAGATTCTTCTGTTTTACATAGAAATGCAAATGGTCAAACAAAAAGTGGATTGTATTCCCTATTTATTCCTATGGAGTGGAACATGGAAGGGTTTATCGATTTATATGGAATGCCTGTATTTCAATCTCCTGAGACTCCAATTTTAGGGGTAGATAAAATATTAATAAAAAATGGAGCAATTGATTATTGGGAAGCTGAAGTAGACTCCTTAAAAGGTGATGCTGATGCGTTAAATGAATTTTATCGTCAATTCCCAAGAACAGAGTCTCATGCTTTTAGAGATGAAAGTAAACAAGCAATATTTAATCTTACAAAAATATACCAACAAATTGATTATAATGATTCAACAATAAAAGAACATCATACCACAAGAGGAAGTTTTCATTGGTTGAATGGAGATCAAGACACAAAAGTTGTTTGGACCCCTGATAATAGAGGAAGATTTTTAGTCAGTTGGCTACCTCAAAAGTCATTTCAAAACAATATTTATAATAGAAATGGTACAGCTTATCCGGGCAATGAACATCTTGGATCATTTGGATGTGACTCTTATGATATATCAGCAGTAGTTGGAGGAAGAGGATCAAATGGTTCTTTACATGGAATGACAAAGTTTCATATGGATGAAGCTCCAACAAATGAGTTTTTTTTGGAGTATATTGCAAGGCCTCAAACGGCAGAGATATTCTTTGAAGAAGTATTAATGGCTTGTGTTTTTTATGGGATGCCAATATTAATAGAAAATAATAAACCTAGATTGTTGTATCATTTTAAAAACAGAGGATATAGAGGATTTTGCATGAATAGACCTGATAAAATATACAATAAACTTTCTAAAACAGAACGTGAATTAGGAGGTATACCAAACTCTTCAGAGGATGTAAAGCAATCACACGCATCTGCCATTGAATCATATATTGAAAAATTTATAGGATTTGATTTAGCAGGTATATATAGAGATTCAGATGAAATAGGAACAATGCCATTTACAAGGACATTAGAAGATTGGGCTAAATTTGACGTTAATGATAGGACAAGGTTTGACGCTTCAATTAGCTCAGGATTAGCTATTATGGCTAATCAAAAACATATATATATACCTGAGAAAAAAGAATCAAAAATTAGCATTAACTTTGCAAGATATAGTAATGATGGAAACACAAGTCAATTAATTGAATGAAAGATACGATAATAGACATAACATCTGCTTCATTCCCAAGTCAGTTAGCAACAGACAGCGAAAAAGCAACAGAAAAATTCGGCCTTCAAGTTGGACAAGCTATTCAATATGAATGGTTTAGGAAAGACGGAGGGTCATGTAGGTTTTATAGCCAATGGAGAGATTTCCATAGGTTGAGATTATATGCTCGTGGAGAGCAATCGATACAAAAATACAAAAATGAATTAGCAATTGACGGCGACTTATCTTATCTAAATTTAGATTGGACTCCCGTTCCTATCCTACCAAAATTTGTAGACATTGTAGTTAATGGAATGTCAGATAGGCTTTTTAAGGTAAAGGCTTATTCTCAAGATGCAATGTCTCAGCAAAAAAGAAGCAGGTATCAAGATATGATTGAGGCACAAATGGTAGCAAAAGTTCCTCTTGAAATAATTCAACAAAAGACAGGAGTAAATCCTTTTGTAATGCCGCCTGAAGATTTACCTAAATCCGATGAAGAGCTATCACTTTATATGCAATTAAATTACAAACCTGCTATTGAGATTGCCGAAGAAGAGGCTATTAATACATTGTTTGATGAAAATCATTATCAAGATATTAGAAAAAGAATAGACTATGATTTAACAGTAATAGGAATTGGTATTGCAAAACATGAATTTCTATTAGGATCAGGAGTTTCTATTTCATATGTAGACCCTGCAAATGTAGTGTATAGCTATACTGAATCTCCAAATTTTGAAGATTGTTTTTATTGGGGTGAAATTAAAACGCTTCCAATTACAGAGTTATTAAAAATAAAACCTAGTTTAAAAAAAGAAGAGTTAGAAAAAATATCTAAGAGCAGTCAAGGTTGGTACGATTATTACAATGTATCTCAGTTTTATGAAAACAGTTTGTTTTATAAAGATACTTGTACGTTACTTTATTTTAATTACAAGACAACAAAAAAAATAGTATACAAGAAGAAATTTCTTGAGGGTGGTGGATCGAGAGTTATTGAGAAAGATGACACTTTTAATCCTCCAAATGAAATGATGGAAGAAAACAATTTTGAAAAAATTGAAAAAACAATTGATGTTTGGTATGATGGTGTAATGGTTATGGGGACAAATATCATAATAAAATGGGAGATGGCTCAAAATATGGTTCGCCCTAAATCAACATCACAACATGCACTTCCAAATTATGTAGCTACAGCCCCTCGAATGTACAAAGGAAACATTGAGTCTTTAGTTAGAAGAATGATACCTTTTGCAGATTTAATACAAGTAACTCATTTAAAGTTACAGCAAGTTATTGCAAGAGTAGTTCCCGATGGAGTATTCATTGATGCTGACGGATTAAATGAAGTAGATTTAGGAACAGGAGCTGCATATAACCCTGAAGACGCATTAAGACTTTATTTTCAAACAGGTAGTGTTATTGGTAGAAGTTATACTCAAGAGGGAGACTTTAATAATGCAAGAATTCCTATTACTCAGTTGACTTCAAATTCAGGATTAAGTAAGACTCAAATGTTAATATCTAATTACAATCATTACATGGATATGATTAGGTCTGTAACAGGATTAAATGAAGCAAGAGATGGAAGTACACCTGATCCTAACTCATTAGTTGGTGTACAAAAGCTTGCTGCATTAAATTCAAATACAGCTACAAGACATATTCTTGAAGGAGGATTATATATTTATCGATCATTGGCTGAATCATTAACTTATAGAGTAGCTGACATATTACAATATGCTGACTTTAAAGATGATTTTGCAAATAAAATTGGGAAGTATAATGTATCAATATTAAATGATATATCAGATTTATATATTTATGATTTTGGTATTTTTATTGAAGTATCTCCTGATGAAGAACAAAAAGCACAGCTTGAAGCAAATATACAAATGGCTTTATCTAAAGCAGATATTAATCTTGAAGACGCAATTGATATTAGAGAAATAAAGAATTTAAAACTTGCCAATCAATTATTAAAAATGAAGAGAGTTCAAAAGCAAGATAGAGAACAACAAAATCAAATGCAGATACAAGCAATGCAAGCACAGCAACAATTAAAATCTCAAGAGTTAGCAATGCAAACTGCTATGCAAAAAATACAAATGGAATCTGAAGCTAAGTTAAATTTAAAGCAAGCAGAAGTTTCTATTACTATTCAGCAATTAACAGCAGAAGCGCAACTTAAAAAAGAATTAATGGCAATTGAATTTGATTATAATATGCAATTAGGTGGATTGCAACAAAATAATTTAAAAACTAGAGAGAATGAAAGAGAAGAAGCTAAGTCTAAAAGAATAAGCCAACAAAATACAGAACAATCAAAATTAATAAATCAAAGAAAGAACAACTTATCTCCTATAGACTTTCAAAACAGTGAAAATGATATAGATGGATTTGATGTTCCTACAACTAATAAAATGACTTTTGAGTCTAATGAAGATAGTTTAGATGGGTTTGATTTAAGTGAGTTTTCACCACGTTAAAAAATATTAATTTTTTTTATATAACTTTGTAAAAAATAAAATCAAATAAAATGGAAATTAAAGTTAAATTATTAGACGGATCAGAAGAAAAAGGAGTTGCTCAAGTAGAAGAAGAGTTACTTAAAAAACATGAAGAATCATTGTCAGTAGACAATGACATTCAAGAAGAAGTAGAACAAGAAGAAGTAGAACAAGAAGAAGTAGAACAAGAACCAATTCAACTTGAAGAAGAAGAATTGAGTGAAGAAAAAGTTCTTTCATATATTGGAAAAAGATACAATAAAGAGATTAATTCATTTGATGAGTTAATGGCTGAAAGAAATGTATCAGAAGAAATTCCTTCCGATGTTGCTGCTTATATGAAATATAAGAAGGACACAGGAAGAGGGTTTGAAGATTTCGTAAAGTTAAATAAGGATTTTGACAATATGGATTCAGATGACCTATTAAGAAATTATTTGCAGTCTATAAATTTAGATTTAGACTCAGATGATATAGAGTCTTTGATGGAAGATTATCAATATGATGAAGATTTAGACGATGAATCTTTCATAAAGAAAACAAAGATTCTAAAGAAAAAAACTATTGGTGAGGCTAAAAAATATTTTAATCAGCAAAAGGAACAATATTCTACTCCACTTGAGTCAAGAGGTTTAGATGTTTCTAATGAAGAGAAACAAAATTTTGAAGCGTATAAACAATATATTAAAGAAGCAGCGACTATTGATGAATCAAATATGCGAAAGCGTGAGTGGTTCGACCAAAAGACAAATGAGGTTTTTAGTGATGATTTCAAAGGTTTTGATTTCAATATAAATAACAAAAAAATCTTGTTTTCTCCCGGCAACGTGAGCGAAATTAAAAAACATCATTCAACACCTCAAAACTTTATAAATAAGTTTTTAGACGAGAATGGATTAATTAAAGACGCAGAAGGTTATCATAAATCGTTAGCTATGGCTATGAATCCTGATAAGTTTGCCAAGTTCTTTTACGAACAAGGTCAAGCTGATGCTACGAATGATGTTACAAGTAAGATGAAAAATATAAACATGTCTGAACGTAAAACACCTGAAGTAAATAGGACAATAGATGGAATGCAGGTCAAGTCTCTAAGCCCTGAGTCCGGTAATGGATTAAAAATTAGAAGTATAAAAAGAATTTAAAAAATAAAAAAAAATGGCAATATTAGCAACACCCGGGTTTAACTTGCAGCCAAGCGCAGAGCAAGTTCCCTTATCAACAAACTACATTACAAACTTTAACTTTTTAAATCAGTATCTCCCTGATACTTACGAGAAAGAATTTGAGCGTTATGGTAATCGTACAGTATCATCATTCTTACGTTTAGTAGGAGCAGAGATGCCTTCAAATTCAGACCAAATAAAATGGGCTGAACAAGGTCGTCTACATACTAAATATACAAGCTGTCTTACATCAGGAGCCGTAGGAACAACAACAATTGTTTTTACTATTTCGGATTTGGGAGCTGCTACGGCAGCTATTCGAGTTGGACAAACTTTGTTAATTCAAGACAATGCAACAGGAGTAAGTAACAAAGCAATTGTTACAGTTGTTTCAGGTTTAGTTGTTACAATAGCTTTCTATGAGGCTATTCCTTCTATTGTTAACGCAATGACTTGTACTGTATTTGTTTACGGTTCTGAATTTAAAAAAGGAACAGCAGGAATGGTAGGTTCTTTGGAAGCTGAAGATGAAATCTTCTCTAACAAACCTATTATCATCAAAGATAAGTATGCAGTAAATGGCTCAGACATGGCTCAAATTGGTTGGATTGAAGTAACTACTGAGAACGGTGCTACAGGATACCTTTGGTATTTAAAATCAGAGCATGAAACTCGTTTACGTTTTGAAGACTATCTTGAAACTGCAATGATTGAAGCAGTACCTGCTCAAACAGCTTCAGGTGCAGCGGCAGTTCTTGGATCAACAGGAGGTTCTGAAGGTATTTTCTTTGTAGTAAATAGTCGTGGAAATGTATGGGGCGGTGGTAATCCCACAACTCTTTCTGATTGGGACACTGTTATCTCTCGTTTAGATAAGCAAGGTGCTATTGAAGAAAATGTACTATTTGTTAATCGTGATTTTGGATTTGACATTGACGATATGTTAGCGGCACAAAACTCTTATGGAGTAGGTGGTACTTCTTATGGTTTATTTGACAATGACAAAGACATGGCGTTAAACTTAGGATTTACAGGATTCCGAAGAGGATATGATTTCTACAAGACTGATTGGAAATATTTGAATGATCCAACAATGCGTGGAGGAATGTCTACTTCTGCAGCTTCTAACTCTGTTACAGGACTTCTTGTTCCTGCAGGATCTACAAATGTATATGATCAAATAATGGGTAAAAATGCAAAGCGACCTTTCTTACACGTTAGATATCGTGCTTCTGAAACAGAAGATAGAAAATATAAGACTTGGATTACAGGTTCAGCCGGAGGTGCTCAAACTAGTGACTTAGATGCAATGGAAGTTAATTTCTTATCTGAGCGTGCTGTTTGTACTTTAGGTGCGAATAACTTTGTATTATTCCGTTACGGAGCATAATAACAAATGATTAAATCAAGAGAGGGACATCAGTGTCCCTCTCTATTTTTTAGTAACAATTTAAATTAAATAAAATGAAAAAAACAACAACTACAGTAGATAAGACCTACAAATTAAAAAGTAATGCAACGCCAATATCTTTTACGTTGCCATCTAGAAATACATCTAGATTTCCACTTCTTTATTTTGATGAAGAAAACAATACAAACAGGGCACTTCGTTATGCGAGAAATCAAAAGTCACCATTTGAAGATGAGCAAGATGATAATTTTATTCTTGAGCCTATTATTTTTGACGATGGATTTTTAAGTGTTCCGAGAACAAATCCTGTTCTACAACAATTATTACATTATCATCCTATGAATGGTACTGTTTTTGTAGAAGTAGACAAAACAGTTGATGCTGCAAAAGAAGTTGAGGACTTAAACTTTCAAGTAGACGCATTAATTGAAGCAAGACAATTAAGCGTTGAACAACTTGAAGTAGTAAGTAGGGTAATGTTTCAAAAAGATGTTACTAGCATATCAACTGCTGAATTAAGAAGAGATGTATTAATTTATGCTAAAAAAGAACCCAAATCATTTTTAGATATATTGAATGATCCTTTGCTAAAGTTACAGTCAAATGTGCAATTATTTTTTGCTCATAATTTATTGCAATTTAGAAATGGACAAAAAGAAGTATGGTATAATACAAAGAGCAATAAGAAAAAGATGATGAGTATACCATTTGGTGAAGATCCATTTGAAACAGTTGCTTTATTCTTAAAGTCAGATGAAGGGATTGAGGTTTTAAAGTTCTTAGAATTAAGTTTAAAATAATTGCTATATTTGCACTGTTATTAACAACTAAAACATTTTAAAATGAACAGAAAATTTTTACAATTTACTATTGGAGCCGCTAATGCACTTCCAAGAGTATTAATTTCAGCTAACGCTGATTACTTTATTTCAATGCCTAGTACAAGCACGTTAACCTTTCATGCTTATGCAGCACATGCAGCGTCTGATTTAATTACAATTACGTTTACTACTGCTGACACTACTTATGCATCACATTATGCAGTTATTGATGCATTAGCTTCTGCTAATAGTGGAGCATCTAATCCCACTGCAATTATTGTTCCTGCATTACCAATGGTTGGAGCTACGCAACAATTAATTACTAGTATAACATTTGCATAATACTAATTAATTTAAAAACAAAAAGGCACTTTAATAGAGTGCCTTTTTTTTTATTATCTTTGCAATATGATAAACTCTGTAAGGAATACTGTAATTGCTATATTAAATAAAAACAACTATGGATATATTTCTCCATCAGATTTTAATTTATATGCACAGCAAGCACAATTAGAACTATTTAAAAATTATTTTTCTGATTTTAATTCAGTCATAAATAAAGAAAATGCTAGACTATCAGGAACAGATTATGCAGATTTTAACAAGGCTTATTCAGAGCAATTAGAGGAATTTATAGTAACAAACTCATTAACAAATACATCTGTAACAACTACATTATCAAACATATATTATCTTCCTTCTTTAGTTACTACAGGAGATGAAGATTATTTTATAAGTAAAATATTGTGTTACTCAAAAATACTCGCAAGTGGTGTGAATACAGCTGTAGTTGCATCACAATTAGTAGATTCTTCGGCTGACTTTGTTTTGGCGGGAGTTTCTATTGGAGATATTGTTGTAAATACTGCTACATCAGGACCTATGTTGACAGCTACAGTTACTTCAGTAGCTACCACAATATTAGGTCTTTCTGCGAATATATTTTTATTAACTCCTGAATCTTATACAATACTTGATTCTTCAGTTCAAAATGAAGCAGAAAAAGTTTCAGCAGGAAAGATAACACTACTTAACATGTCACCTCTTACTGCTCCATCTATAAATTATCCTGCTTATACTCAAACAAGTGATACGGTGTCTTTGTATCCATCAAGTATTATAAATTTACCTTCACAAATAGAAGCAACTTATTTTAGATATCCAAAAAACCCTAAGTGGACATATACTTCGTTATCAAGTGGTGAACCTGTATTTGATCAATCACAACCTGATTATCAAGATTTTGAGATAGGTGATCAAAATGAAGACTTATTAGTTGTTAAAATACTTCAATATTGCGGAATATCAATTAGAGAAATAGTAGTTGCTCAATTTGGTAAGCAAGAAGAAACGGAAAATAATGCACAAATACCATGACATATATATCACAGTATGAATATTATGAGAATAATGGAAATGTTCCCGAAGACTTAAATTGGGGATCTTATCAATATGTCAGTCTAGCTGATGTTGTTACAAATTTTCTTTTAATGTATTCAGGAAATCATTCTTTGGTAAACAACGAAGAAAGATATAAGATATTGTTCCACGCAAAACGTGCAGTGCAAGAACTAAATTACGACGCATTTAAAGAAATAAAAATATTAGAATTAAATGTCCCAAATACATTAAGATATATTTTACCTTCTGACTATGTTAATTGGGTAAGAATATCTGTATATGAAAATGGTGTATTGAGACCATTAAGTGAAAACATTCAAACACTTTCATCAAAAGCATATCTTCAAGACAACCTTTCCAATATATTATTTGACCAAGATGGCAATGCTCTTTCTCCTCAGTATTCTAATATAGATTTTGATAGAATTACAGGAACAAAGAAGTCAATATACTTAAACCAAGCAAGCCAATTTAATGGTCAAGCAGGATATTATGTAGATGGGTATTGGTATTTTGATTATACTATTGGTGCAAGGTTTGGGTTAAATACAGAAACAGCAAATGCTAATCCTACATTTACAATAGATAAAAAATCAGGAGTTATAAATTTTGATTCAGGAATGTCTGAAAGGTTATGTATTTTAGAATACGTTTCTGATGGAATGGAAAATGGAGACAACTCCTTAATTACTATAAATAAACTATTTGAATCTTATATTTATGCTTACATAAAATATGAGATTTTAAATTCAAAGTTTGGCGTTCAAGAATACATTATTCAAAGAGCAAAAAAAGATAAGCAAGCACTTTTAAGAAATGCAAAAATTAGAATAAGCAATATACATCCGGGAAGATTATTAATGAACCTAAGAGGATTAGATAAAATACTAAAATAGTATGCCAAAATTTACTAGGAATTTTACTGCGGGAAAAATGAATAAGTCTTTTGATGAAAGAGTAGTTCCCAATGGAGAATATATTGACGCAATGAATATTCGTATGGGCTCTACTGAATTAGATGAATTTGGAGCAATTGAAAATACTTTAGGAAATATATCATTAACACAATTAAAATTTAGAAATGTTTTATTAAGTGTAGATGCTAGATGCATTGGAGCATTTGATGACGGATCAAATGAAACTATATATTGGTTTGTCCATGATCCTAATTTTACATTGGGAGCAACAGGAAAACTTGATTTAATTGTTTCTTTTAATATTAACTCATTATTGTTAAAATACCACGTTATAACTATAGATAATGGCATTGGTATAAATACAACATTAAACTTTAACCCTGATTATTTAATTACAGGTGTAAATAAAATAGAAAATTTATTATTTTTTACAGACAACTATAATGCTCCAAGGTCAATAAATGTAAATAAAAGTTATGCAATTCCACCATCAAATCTTATTGATGCAGGAAGTATTGCTAATGCTTTGATTTTAGAGGAGTCATTGCTTGTAATTAAAAAACCACCTACTGAATCTCCTACGGTACAACTATTAAATACAATTGGAGAACAGAATTTTTTAGAAGAAAGATTTATCTCTTTTGCTTATAGGTATTTATATGCTGATGGGGAATATTCAGCTACATCTCAATGGTCTGATATCGCTTTTACTCCAATGGGTTTTGAACTTACAGTTGAAGCATATCTAAATGAAGGCATGATAAATTCCTTTAATGCTTGTACTGTTACATATTATACAGGAGGACCACTTGTTATTGGAATTGATTTATTGTTTAAGCAATCAGAAAGTAATATAATAAAAATAATTGAAAAGCAAAATAAACAAGATTTAGGTATTGCAGACAACATTTACACATCAATAACATTTGATAATAGTAAGATATTTACAATTCTTCCTGAAGCAGAACTATTAAGACTATACGATAATGTACCAAGATTTGCCAAAGCTCAAACACTTATGGGCAATAGGATTATGTATGGCAACTATGTTGAAGGATATGACTTAATAACATCTATTGGGCAACCCCTCCAACTTACATATCAAGCAAAATTAATTCAAGAATCTGTTGCGCAAGTTGCTTTGTCCACTACAACACAAACTTCAAACTACACCATTGATGTAAGTCACGATGTATTAAATTCTATTTTAAGAATAGATTTTGCTTCATTAGTACCTTATGTAGATAATTTAGTTGTAGGAGCAACCATAAATATTTTTATTGAATTTGACCATGATAGTTTTACAAGCACTCCTAGTCCTACGCAAACTACTCCCATAACTACCATTTCATCTACATGCACTTTAGCTGCAAATTATTCTTCCCCATATGCTTTTTCACAAAGCGTTGAATTTCAAAATTTTATTGGAACTATAGCAAATATACTTCCTGTATATGATCCAAATCCTTTAAATCCTACTTCTTGTGATGGTGTTACATTGACGGATTTATTTAATTGTGATATACCAACTAATTTAAGTACAGGATTTCAAAAAAGAGCATCAGGAATAACAGCTACAGGACAACCTATAAAAATAATTTCAAGTAATATAAATTCCTATATAGATTTACAATTAGTTGCAATGCAGTATGAAGACTTGAATAATTTGGGTAATTATTCTTATGAATATTATAAGATAGTAACTAGTAATGCTTCATTTTCAAAAAAAGGTAGTCCAAGAAGTCTACATAGTAATAGGGGTTATGAAATAGGCATAGTGTATATGGATGATTTTCTTCGTTCATCAACGGCACTCGTTAGTCCAAATAATGCAGTATATACTCCTTGCTCTTCATCTGAAAATAAAAATACAATAGAAGTAACAATACCTATATCTCAAGTGGCACCATATTGGGCTACAAGGTATAAATTTGTTATCAAGCCTGACCAAGAAGGGTATCAAACAATATATTCAACTCTTGTTGTTGAAGATAATAATTTATTTTATTTTCTTTTAGAAGGTGAGAATATGCAAAAAGTTCAAGTTGGAGATAGATTAATAGTAAAAAAAGATAGTAATGGACCTACGGACTCATGCTTATATACAACGGTATTAGAGAAGGAGGCAAGACCTGTGAGTGCTAGCTTTCCGATAAGCGGAGTTTACATGAGATTAGAAGGAAATAATTTTGGTACAGTTGTTCCTGCTATTCCAATATACTCTGTGTTAGATTCTGATAATGGGACTTATGGACATAAGGGTCGAGTTGGAGTGTTATTATCAGAGTTTGACGGTGTAAATTGGATACCTTTAGATGTACCACAAGGATCAACAATAAAGTTTATGTTGTACACTTTTAGAAATAGGTATTTTCAATGTAAAAAAAGAGAAGTAAATGCAAGTCAATCTTATGTTACTTTTACAGCAACTCAAAATTATAATAGTGTGTATGATTGGTTTATAGCAAATCAAACATCTGTTATGTCTACTTTTAATTCACTTCAAGATGTACAAATGAATATAACTTATAATGGTCTCTATAATCTGCAAGTATCTGCTTTTGATGTGAATCCATTACAATCTGATGCATCTAGTGATGTAATGAAGTTATATTTTAATCAAGATCCATTAAATAATAAGTTGTATTTTTATATGTCAGGATCTATTGCTTGTGAGTCAAATGATAGCTATGTAGATACAAAATTAGGATTTGAATTAAATAGAACATCAACAGATCCTAATTTTATTTTTGAAACATTGCCTATAGATGCTTCTCCCGATATATTTTTTGAAAATAACTTATCTTTTGCTATATCACCAATTGGTGAACATGAAGGCAACATACAAAATCAAGATTTTGTAATTGGTCAGCCTGCAATTATAGATACAAAATTTTTTAATTGTTTTTCTTTTGGCAATGGAGCTGAAAGTTATAAGGTTAGAGATTCTATAGTAGGAAGAGAATTTAATCTTGGAGAAAGAGTTACTTCTGTTTCAGCACAAGACTATAAAGAAGCACATAGATTTTCAGATATTACATATAGTGGAATATATCATCCCGAAAGCAATCTAAATAAATTAAATGAGTTTAATTTAGGGCTTTTAAATTATAAGTATTTAGAGTCTTCTTTTGGAAGCATATATATATTAGATGGCAGAGAAACAGATGTCTTATGTCTTCAAGAAGATAAAATATCATATGTATTAGCAGGAAAGAATTTATTGTCAGATGCAGAAGCAGGTAGAGCATTAACTGCAGTACCTGAAGTTTTAGGAACTCAAATCGCAAGAACTGAAAAATATGGAGTAAGCCATAATCCCGAAAGTTATGTTCAATGGGGTGCTGATAGATATTTTACTGATGTTAAAAGAGGTGCTGTAGTACAAATTAGAGGAAATTCAATGCAAAGTGATCAACTACAAGTTGTATCATCATTTGGCATGAATACTTATTTTAGAGATTTATTTATTAATGCTTCTACAACACAAAAGCTTGGAGGATATGATCCATATATGGACGAGTATGTTCTTACAAGTAACGACATAGACATTCCTTCAATAAAAGAATGTATTGATTGCGACCAAGAAAGTACATTTTATATTGAAAATTCTAATAGACCTGAAAGAACAATAAGCTATTGTATTAAGGCAAATGGCTGTGTAGGACTTGGTAATATCTTAATTTCAGTGACGACTATTTCTGCAGGAGCATCTCTTGACGTTACAGTTACATATGACAATATCGATCAACAAATTACAATCAATTCTATTGGAAGTTTTAGCATTCCTTTTAATGTAACCAATCCATTAATAACTGATGTTTTTATTGAATTAGTGATTTCTGCTAATTCAATTATTGTTTTTGATGTAGATAATGCCTGTCAAGATTGCGAAAAAATATCATTAATTCAAGTAGTTATTACTGATGATGTAGATGCGGGAATGTTTATTCATAATCAATATAATTATACAGACACTTCAATTGCTTATTCATCTCCTTTACAAAGCAATCAAGTTACTTTTGTTTCAGGATCAGCAAATCCTCTTGTATCATATTACAGTCTAATCGGTGGGCTTCAAGGATCAGGAAGTTTCCCATATACCGGAGTAAATATGAATCTATATACTAATAAAATTGGCTTTGATGATTATGACTTTATTGACCCACCAAATAGATTTTTATGGCATACATCAGGAGTGCTTTATCCAAATAATCCGGGAAGTATTTCAACGCTATTGGCAAGTTCAACAAATATAACGCCAATTACCACTATTGGAGATCAAAACTCAGTGACATTTAATGTCCCTACTTTATTTAATTATTTATATTTAATTTGGGATTTAAGGAGCACTACTGAAGTAGAGCTTTGTTATAGCGAAACTTCTTGCGAGTTTGCGTGTAATGATTGTTATGCTCCACCTCCTTGTGATTGCGGTACTTGGTTGGTAGTAAATAATTCAGGAAGAGCTTATACAGGTGTAACATATACAAATTGTAATGGAGACGAAAATGTTTGGATTGGAGACGAAATACCTGTAGATTATTCATTTCCTAATAGGTCAGGATTGTTTTTATGTGCAAGAGATTTCCCTGAAGTAAATAGAGTTGAAGGATTTGAATATATTTATTTAGGATGCTATTGCTGCGGTAGGTCTTGTAGTGAGATGACTATTGAAAATTTAGGTGGCGAAGATATAATATTTGAAGGGCTACTTAGTTGTGGTGATGACAACCCTAATGAAACAATATTATTTTCTGCACTATCTACTTTATCTGTATGTTTATCTGACTTTTTTGTATTAGGATACTTTAATATTCCACAAGGAATACCATACATAAATAATTTAGATTTTACGCCGATAGATTGCGAGTGTGAAGTAGAATGTTGTGACACACGGCTTTTTTGGAATAGCAATCCCGAGCAAAAAGAAACTTTAATTTATTTTGATTGTAATAATAATAGTCAAAGTATAGAAATAAATTCTAATAGCGGATTAGTTTTATGTGTAAAGTCATATTCGCCTAATCCTTTTATAGAATCTGTTGTTTTACTACAATGTCAGTGTTGTACGGAAGATTGTTTTTCGTTGACTATTGAAAATAATGGGGCTGTAGATATTACTATTCAAGGTGATATTTTATGTAATCCACCTTACCCTAATACTATAACTTATTTAGCAGGAGCAAATCCATATGTGCAATGTTGGAATAAAAATGCTAATTTTGCAATTACAATTGGTGCTGCTAATTTTGATGACTTAATATTTACTGCAGTTGAATGCGATTGCCTACAATAAACATAAAATATGCCATCTTCAATATATTATTTAAACTCAGTTGATTTAGCAACAGCAACATATATATATACTGATAGTAGTATGACTGCTGCTGCAGCTCAAGGATATTATTCCGATGGGATTATTTGTAGATATTTTTATTTTGATGCAGTATTAGGTGACTTTGTTTTAGATCCATTTATTTTTTGTCCGTAGATATGTTATAAACTATGCCATTTAATACGCTTACATATAGCCCAATGGTGCAAGGATGGCCGTCATTCTACTCATATAATCCTGATTGGATGATAGGAATGAATAATTATTTTTATTCTTTTAAGGGAGGCAATCTATATAGACACAATTCTAACTCTTTAAGAAATACATTTTATACTGAATGGTGTTTACAAAATGTCCCTCCATTAGATCCATTTTCTCCATCTACAGTAAAGAGTGTCATAAATGATTTACCTCTTGAAAACAAACTATTTAAAACAATAGATTTGCAAGGAAATGCTCCTTGGGAAGCTAACTTAACTACTGATTTAGAATTTTCAGGATTTATAAATCAAAATTTCTTTGAAAGAAAAGAAGCCACTTGGTTTGCGTTTGTAAGGAATAGTGGATCTACTCCAATGTCTGCTCCTGAGTATCCTTTAAGAAGTGTAAATGGAATTGGTAATAGTTTATCAGTTGTATTTAATGTAGGGATAGCAACTATAAACTTTTCAATAAATCCACTTATAGCTATAGGCAGCATTATAAGTATTGGTGATATATTATATTTTTCTTCATTAGCAATAGGTGCAGGTATTGTTACAAGTATTGTTCAAAACTACCCTGCGGGAGACAACTTCATAGTAATAGACACAACTCCTATTTGGACTACTCCAATACCAAGTCAAACAGAGTATTTTTTATTTAACAAAAATTCTGTAGCAGAATCTCATGGTGTTTTAGGTCATTATTGTTTATTTACACTTTCAAATAATTATGATACACAAGTAGAGTTATTTGCAGCAGAAAGCGAGTTAATGAAAAGTTTCCCTTAATTTTTTATATCTTTGTAGTTAAATGGACTTTAACATTAGACCACTTAATAGCAATGATTACGACAACATTCTTCTTAAATGGTGGAGTGATTGGAAATGGACAGCTCCACCAAAAGATTTTTTACCACAAAATGGAACAGGTGGTATATTAGTTTTAGATGAAGAAACTCCAATTTGTGCGGGCTTTTTATATGCAACAAACTCAAGTATTTGTTGGGTTGATTGGATTATTTCAAATAAACAATATAGAAAAAAGCCACAGCGAACACAAGCCATTTCTGTATTACTAAACAAATTAACTGAAATGGGTAGTAACTTAGGTTTTGAGTATTCATATGCACTTATAAAACATAAGCCACTTATTGAAAAGTATGAGAGTATGGGATATATTCAAGGCGATAATTATCAAATAGAAATGATTAAAAAATTATAAAATGGCAATAGCAACAGGAACAGCTACGTTGATAGCGGCGGGAGCAGGAGTAGCATCTTCAGCATTTGGAGCGGCTAAGGCTTATTATCAAGGAAGCGAAGCAAAAAAACTACAACAAGAAGCGGAAGCAGAAGCAGAGAAGATGATGGCAGAAGCCCGCAAAAGACTTGATGTAAACTATATGGATGCTTTATCCATACAAAAAGAACCTTATGAACTGCAACGAGAAGCAATGCTTGCTCAAGGAGCTCAGACTACAGATGCAGCGACAGAGAGCGAAAGAGGCACTGCAGCGGCAGCAGGTCGTGTTCAAATGGCCCAAAATGAAGCTCAAGGAGCTATAAGAACAGAAATGGGCAAGGAGTTAACTGAAATTGAAAGATTAAAGATTGCTGAAGAGTCTAGACTAAGAGATTTAAAAACACAATTAGATTTATCTGAAGCTGAAGGTGCAGCACTTGCGGCAAGAAATTATGAAGAGATGAGAAATCAATCAATTTCACAAGGATTTGAAGGACTTCAAAGTGCAGTAACACAAGGAGCAAACCTTATACCCTTATATGCAAAAGCTTTTAATGCAGATCCTAATGCAGGCTATACTGTAAATAATGGAAAACCTATTACATCTACTTTTAATCCTAATGCAATGTCTCCTATTTCAGGTCAAAATTCAAATATAAATTATATATCGCCGGCAAGTGGATTTGGATTTGGGACATTACCTACCGTAAGCGCAGTAAACGCATTGAATCAACCTATTAGAACGCAAGGAAATCCTAATTTTTATAATCCATTTTCTTATTTATATCAATAATTAATATATGGCTAAAACATTTTATAAATACCAAGAGCGTGACCTTGACAATAGAGTAAACTATGCCGATATAGGCATACGCATGGCGGATATGATTACCGACCAAATTGCTACAAGAAAGGCAAAAAAAGAAGCGTATGATGACCAAATGACAGCATTTGGACAATATCTAGCTGAAAGTCCTGAAGGGGACGATAAAAATATGACGGAGTGGACAGCAGATTACGCCTCTCAAATGCAGGCTATGATGCTTGCGAATCAAAGAGCTTTTAAAAGTGGGAACAAATCAGAAAGAGATCATATTGTTTTTATGCAAAATATTCAAAATGGAACAAAAACAATGTTTGATTTAAGCAAAGAGTATCAAGATGAATACAAGATAAAAATGAAAAGAATGCTCTCTAATGATCCTAAAGATAAATCTCAGGTTCTTGAGCAATTTTTTATGAATGATGCAGGAGGATATTTTAATTATAAAGACACAAAACCAATAATTGATCCTGAAACAGGTTTAATTTTAGTGTCAAGAAAAAATAAAGACGGAAAATTTGAAACAGTTCCTGCACAATATTTAAGGACAAGAATAAAAACTCAAGTAGATTACTTTGATGCAGACGCAGCAACAACTGCTATTGAAAATGGAATTGGTGAAGAAATTACTAGCGAGTTAGTTAAGGCAAGTCGTTCAGCAGGTGGTTCAATTACTCAAGTACAAGACAAAGAAATAAAGGCAGGATTTCAAGCAGCTCTTACTGCACAATTAAAATCTTATTTAGCAACTGAAACTAACATATCTTCAATACTTACAAACTCATTAAAAGATGAGAAATATACTTTTACATATAACAGAGATGAAGCGGAAGCTGATCCAACAAAAATATTACTTACAATTGAACCGGGTGGAGATGGAACTCCTGTGCCTGACTTTAGCACTACACATGGAAAGGCTCAAGAACAAAAAGCTCTTGATTTCCTATATAAACAAACAATACAAAAGATAGATAGAAAAGTAGAACAAACTTATATAGGAAAAGAACAAGATGTTCAAAGATTCGCTCCACAAGGAAGATCAGCATATTCTTACGCGAATGAGGAGAGGAGAAACGCTGCTAAAAACTTTGCAGAAAATATGTATACTTTTTTATACAGTAGTAATCCCGGTGAAATTCAAACTGCAGCGAACTATTTAGCAGCACAAGGAGGTGAAAACTTTAGTGGAGGAATAGGAAAAAATCAATACGGGACATATACGAGCAGTGGAGATAATCCCGGCACAGATGGGGAGAAACAAGCCCGCGCTTTGGTCGGGATTTTAGACCAAGAGAAAGCTTATGCAGAAATAATTATGCAGGAGTTTGAGAAGCAAGGTGGTGGTGGAACAATCTCAAAAGGAGCGGGTCAATCGGGTAAAACGCCTAAAAAACAAAAAAAAACTAATACTGCCGTGTATAATAAATAGTTAAAATTTTAAAAAAAAGTATATGAACGAAAAAGCTATACAAGATGCATATGAAATGTTTAAATTAGGAGGATATAGTGGCTCTATTGATGATTATAAACAATTAATATCAACTAATGGAAATGCATTAAAAGACTCTTATGAGATATTTAAAGGAGGAGGATATAATCAAGATATCAATTCGTTTAAAACTTTAATGGGAATTGGTTCAATTAAAAAAAAAAGTTCAAATGGGGCGTCAACTTTGGAAGGTGGTTCATCGGTATCTCAAAAAACTGACGGTGATTATACTTATGGCGATAGCAAGTCTGCATATAGAAAAAAAGGCAATCAATGGCTCATAAATAATGAATCTACAAAAGGAAATTATGTTGCAATAAAAGACCCAACAGGAAGTAGAGCAAAAGAGTTAAATAGAAATGCAAGAAAAATGTCATCTCTTGACGTTAAATCTCAAGAAGCTTCAATACAAATAGAAGATGCAAAAGATTTAACTAGCATAGCATCTAAAGACTCTGAGATATTTACAGGGTATCCCGGTAAAGAAAAAAATAAATACGAATTTAGAGATGGTAATTGGTATGAGCCAAACCCTGAAGTAGAAAAAACAATTCAACGTGAAACTGAAAAGAGAAAGTCATTAGTTGGAACGGCATACGAAAAAACAATTGCAATTAATATTAAAAATGCAATTAAAGACATTCCCAAAACAAGAGTAATTGAAGATGATGCTAGAATAAAAGCATTAAACAAACAGTTTGGAAAGAATGCATCTTTAGATGCAGATTATGAAACATTTGGTGATTATGACAATAGTCCTGAAAGAAAAGATAATAAATACAGAATAAAAAATAACTCTTGGGAGCGATTAGTGCCCGGAGCAACAGCATGGTCGTCAATAGAAAATGAAGGCTCTATAAACGCTCTAAATAGACGATACGGCAAAAATATAGATGTAAAGAAAGCTATTGTAGTTAAGCCAAGAGAAATAGACCCTTTCTTAAAAGTAAATTCAAATTTCCTTGCTCAATCTGAAGAGTCCGCTCAAAAAATGCTTGAAAAGAATTTTAAAAGAATGGGGTTTATTTTTGAACAAATAGGTGCAGGAGATTATATAAAAGTAACTCCTAACAATGGAGCTGCATCAATGACATTCTCATTTAATAATGTCGGTAATTCTACTCGTGGAGCATTTTCAAGTCCTACAGGAATGGGTATAAGTAACAGCAATTCAGAAGAGTTAAAAAAGAATGCAACAGAAGCAGTCAAATTACAATCATATTTAAGACTTAATGCATCTACTGAAAATGAAGATAATTTAAGTGCTGTAAAGAGGATTAAGAATAATATTAATATAAGAGAACAAAAATATGATTTATCTCCATTAGAAAAAAACAATGAGTATTATAATACTCAAGATTATAAAAATACATTTAAAGAATTAACCTTTCAACAAAAAAAACAAGAAATAAAAAGAAGAAAAGATGAAAATGCAAGCTTATCTACTAGTTATGGAAAAGGGGTTGTAGGAGATATTTATACAAGTCTTTTTGGTGAAATGGAAGAGTATTATACAACAAAAAAAGATTTAAAAAAGTTTAATAATAAATTATATAATAGTGAAGAGTATAAATTATTTCTTTCAGAAAAAGAAAAGTACGATGAGCAACAAAAAGAAAAATATAGTAAATTACATGATGAACTAATTATTGCAAAACAAAGCGGAAATAAAGAATCAATAAAAACAGTAAAAGCAAAAATAGAAGGAGGATTTAGTAAAGACCTTATTGGAGATAATTTAACTCATATTACAGGTACTCAAAATGACTTGAAACGTAGCATGAATGATTTTAATAAAAGAAAAGAAAAATTAGAATTAGATGCTAAAAATGGAAGTCTAACTCAAGAACAATATGATGATGGAGTAGAAAGTCTTAGTTCAGAAGCTCAAAAATTAGATGTTGCTGCAAAAAATGTTGCTGCAAGTCAAAAGAAAATGAATGCCCTTGCAGGAATATATGTAACTGAAAAAGCAAAGTCAGGCGGTTTTTTTGGAAACTTTGCAAATTCACTTCTTGTTGCTATGGATGAAGTGAGAGAACCATTATCGTATATAGTTCCTTTTTTAGGAAAAGATTTATCGGGAGATGAAGCAAGAAAAATATCGTTAGACTCTAAAATAATAACACCACAACAAAGACAATACTATAAAGATAAAGGGTATAATGATGAGCAGATAAAAAATGTGTTAATTAATAATGTACAAAAAAATGCAATTGCTGCTAATAAAAGAGCAATTATAGAAACTTTTGGCTCAGACTTAACAACTGAAGA
>SXGT01560296.1_pt1 | contig 26358 bp, 17 predicted proteins | sample 3176221 | NCBI WGS metagenome assembly SXGT01 (sample SAMN11356862, study PRJNA531348) | freshwater metagenome | isolation source: freshwater sample F1-120 | place: China: Fuxian Lake, Yuxi | collected 2017-12-25
CCGCCGGAGAGCTGCGAGGGGTAGAGATCTTTGTTCCCGACGATATGAAAGCGATCGAGTGCGTCGCAGACGATACTCTCGCGATCTTTCCGCGGGGTGTTGCGGTAGGAGAGCGGAACCTCGAGATTTTCGTAGACGGTGAGATCGTCGAGCAGGTGGTAGCTCTGGAAGACGAAACCGATGTGTTTCTTCTGGAGTTCGAAGCGCCGTTTCTTGTCGAGCTGGTGCACCGGTTCACCGGCCAGAACGTATTCGCCGTCCCAGGCAGCGTCGTGGAGCCCGAGGATGTGCAGGAGCGTCGACTTGCCCGAGCCCGACGGCCCCATGATCGAGAGAAAGTCGCCATCCTTGACCTCGAGGTTGATGTGGCGCAGCGCGTAGTAGGGTCCGCCCTTGAGGGGATAGACGCGGTCAACGTGACGGAGAGTAATCAATGGGGCGGAGGGACTGAAGGTGGACGACACCGGCCAACTTACATGAACAAATGAGCGGGTGGCCGCGCGTTTGGCGCACGGCGCGGCTGAACCGAGCGTGGTGGAGTGACCGGCGCGGATGCGTTCGCGGTTGAGGTGGCTGCCACGGGCTTGGTGCTGACTTGGGGCGCGGTCGTTGTTTTCACGACGGTACGGGACGCGCACTCGGACCTGTCGCGACCCATCGCGAGCGGATGGAGGAGTGCGAGCAGGGGCAGGGCGAGCAGGGGAGTTTTCATGGATGGGGAGTGCGTTGCGGAAGTTGTTTAGCAACGCGTGTGCCGCCGCACCACGCTACGCCCAAACAACACATGGCCAACGCTTAGAAATTTTCGAATGCGACGTCGGCCGCGTGCGGATTACCGTTTGCGGAATCCAACCATCCCGAAAGTGGGAAAGCACCAGCCTGGATGTAGTGCCAATCCCAGGCGGGGAATCACGGACTCCGGCGCAGATCGTAGATCTCGCTTGCGGGCTGCCCCTTCATGATGCCGGTGAGGGTGACGCGGAGGTGATCCGACGCGACGAGTTCGTAGTCGAAGGTCTTGGGGAAATCGTTCTCCTTGTTCTCGAAGGTCGCGCGCTTGGTGGAGGGGTCGAGCGTGACGAGCGGAAACGTGTGGGGGCTGCGTTTTCCGTTGGGATGGGGGATCAACATCACGGTGCCATTCTTTTCCGTGAAGACGACGAGGTCGAAAAAGATGCACTTGCCGCCCTTGAATTCGCGGCCGGCGCTGAGCATGACGCCGCCTTCGGGCGTGGAGATGACCTCTTCCGCAGTTGCGCCGCTGGTTGAAGTGCCGCGCCAGGTGCCGGTGAGAAAGGCGAGTGAGGCGAGGGAGGTGGCCGGCTTTGCCGTCTGGCCGGAGGCGGGCTCGGCGGCTGAGAGGGCGAGGGTCGCGAGGGCAACAGAGGAGGTGAAGAGGGCGATGGCGAGGGTGCGGGCGGGGTGGTGGGCGGTTTTCATGGAGGGTCGAAATAACAGGAATACGGCAACGACGAAGATTTGAATCACCGACGGACACCGCTGAATCTGGATTTCCAGAGTGTTGGAAAGCGGTTGGGTGGGCAATTTTCCCGACCCGAAATAACGCTTCAGGCGTTGAATTGGAGCAGTTCGACGACGTTGCCAGCGGGATCGCGGACGGCAAGGAAGCGGCCAACGGGGAACGGTTGCGGCTGTGCAAAGACGAGGTCGGCACCCGCCGCGGTGAGGCGCGCATGCTCGGCGTCAACATCAGTCTCGGATCTCACTCCGCGCGCAGAGCGACCATCGGGTCGACCCTGGCGGCGTGGCGGGCGGGGAGCCAGGCGGCGAGCGTGACCAGGACGGCGAAGACGAGCGCGGTGGCGGTGTAGATCCGCGAGTCGGCGGTGATGCCGCCGAAGAGGGAGTTGAGCAGGAGGGTCAGCGCAAAGGCGGCCGCGAGGCCGAAGACGATGGCGACGGCCGCGAGGCGCAGGCTGCCGTGGAGCGCAAGGGCGAGGAGATTCCGTCGCGTGGCACCGAGGGCCACGCGGAGGCCAAACTCGCGCGTGCGCGTGGTCGCCCAATAGAGTGTGACGCCATAGACGCCGGTCGCCGCGAGCAGGAGCGCGAGCAAACCGGCGCCCAGCGCGGCGCCCGCGGCGATGCGCTGCGGCATCAACCCGACTGCGGTGGCGGCGGTGAGCGACTGAGCGTGGTAGATTGGGAGGGCGGGTTGGAGGCTGTGCACGAGTGCGCGCAGCGCGGGGAGGAGCGAGTGATCGTCGCGGGATTTTACGAGCAGGCTCGGGCGGCGGTGGTAGAGCTGGGCGATCGGGGCGTAAAAGTGGGGGCGCGGGGTTTCACCGGCCGCGCGATATTTCGCGTCGCGGGCGACGGCGATGATCGTGATCGGCTGGCGGTCCTGATTCAGGAGGGTTTGGCCGAGCGGGGACTGGTCGGGCCAGAGCCGGCGGGCGAGGGTTTCGTTGACGATCCCGACGAGGGGAGTGGTGGCGGTGTCGGTGGACGTAAAGTCACGGCCGTGCACGAGTGGAATGCCGAGGGTCGCGAAATAGCCAGGGCTGGTCAGATTCCAGTCGGTGCGGATTCCGGGCTCGGACTCAGGGGTGGACGGCAGGCGGAGGCGACCAAAACCGTGGCCGGCACCATCGAGGGGAATGGCGACGGTCAGCGCGGCGTGCGTGACACCGGGGAGCTCGCGGGCGGAGGCGAGGAGTTGGTCGAGGAACAGCGGTCCCGTGCGAGTGGTGAGTCCGGCGGTCGAGAGATCGACCTGGATGAATTCCACCCGGCGCGAGTCGAAACCGGGGCTCTGGCGGGCGAGCTGCCAAAGCGAGCGCGTCAGAGTGGCGGCGGTGGTGAGCAGCGCGAGGGAGAGCGTGAGTTGGATGACGAGGAAGAGCCCGCGCAGGCTGAAGACGCGCGCGCCGCCGGCGGGTTGTTCACCGCGGCGCAGCACGGCGAGGAGATCGAAGCGCGAGTTGCTCAGCGCGGGGCCGAGACTGAACGCGAAGCCCACGATCAATGACAGCGCCACGACGAAGGCGAAGGCGGCCGGGTTCACCCGGATCGCGAGCTCTACGTCGACCGGCAGCGACGGCACGAGGGCGCGGACGGCGTCCACGAGCCAAAGGCACAGCAACCCGCCGGCGGCGCCGCCCGCGACGAAGAGCGCGAGATGCTCGGCGAGGAGCGCACGCACGAGGCGGGCGCGGTCCGCGCCGAGGGCGGAGCGGACGGCGAATTCGCGCTGGCGGACGGCGCCGCGCGCAAGCATCAGGCCGGCCAGGTTGGCACCGGCGACGAGGAGTGTGAGCACCGCGAGGAGACCGAGGATACCGAGGAACGCGCCGGCGATCTGGCTCATTTCACCGGGCAGCCGGCTCGACGGCATCACCGCGACGCCGCGCGCGCGGTGCGACGCCGGGTAGGCGGCCGAGAGTCGCTGTGCGATGATGGTGAGATCGGCGCGGGCTTGGGCGAGGGTCACCGCGGGTCGGAGACGGCCGAGGGCCACGATGAACGAGCCGGCCCGGGCGGTGAGTGCGGTGCTGCCAGGCTCGAGCACTGGGAGGAAGGGCAGCGGCACCCACACATCGGCGGCGAGAATGGTCGGTCCGGTGAAACCCGGCTCGGCGATGCCGACGATGGTGACCGGGGTGCGGTTGAGGAGCACGCTGCGGCCGACGGTGTCGGGGGCCGCGTGGAAGCGGCGCTGCCAGAGCCGATGGCTGATGATGATTTCGGCGTGCGGGGATTCGCCGGTGGTGAAATGGCGGCCGGCGGCGAGGCGCGTGCCCAGGAGGGGGAGGAGATTGGGCGAGACCCACTGGAGGTTGGCATTCTGCGCCTCGGTGCCGACCGTGAGGCCGGCGGGGTTGGGCGAAAAGTCGACTCCGGCGACATCGGAGAACGTGGAGTTCTGGGTGCGATAGTCCTGGAAATCGAGGTAGGAAAAATTGTCGAAGCCCGCGCCGTCCTGCGTGCGGCCGATGTCGACGACGCGGGATTCGTCCACGATGCCGACGCGAGGGCTGAGCAGGAGAGAGTCGTAAAGACTGAACACGGTGGCGCACGCGCCGATGCCGAGGGCGATGATGCCGATGGCGAGGAGCGTGAAACGCGGAGAGCGGACGAGGGGGCGGAGGGCGGTGAGCATTGGGGAGACGCGGAGAGGAGAGCGAGAGAGGGAGAAGGCAGAGATGGGAGACGGATAAAAAGGAGAAGGAGTGGTGAGCGGGCGGTATTCTCTCGTTTTCGTCCCCGCTCAACCTCTCCTTATCCGATCCGCGCGCGGGACGGCACGCGCGGGTCAGATTGCAGGACGGATGCCAATGCGTCGCGGAGGGCATTAGGCGTTGACCGAAAACGGGATGAAATTTTCGCGTGCGGTCGGGATGGTGCGAGGTGCCGCAGAATCGAAACTGCGGCGTCCCGCGAGTGGGACGGGGTGAAGCCGGTTTGAGTGTTTGTGCGCAGCGCCATCGTTGGATGCGGCTGGAGAATTTAGCCCACAATACCGCCCGTTTTCACGAGTTGTGTGCTCTGGACAGCCGGCTTGGACTACGAGGGGATCGCGACGTTCACGGATGACGGCAGAAACAGGATGGGCAGAAAAAGGAAAACGCCTGAACCACGTCCGCACGGCTCCCGCCCGTGCAGAATCAGGGCCCCCGACTCCGCTCTTTTTTTGCCAACCCTTTTTCTGCCCTCCGGTTTTTTTTTCGGCCCGTAAGAATCCCCGGAGCAAGCTCCGGGGCATTTCGGAAAGCCGTACCGTGTAGCCGGGGGTCGGCCTGGCCTTCGACCTGTCCGCCGAAGGCTTGGCGAAGGTGGAAGGCTTGGCGAAGTAGGCTGACCCCGGTCCGGCCTCAGCGAGGCCGGTTACAAGCAAGCCGAAGCAAGCTTCGGGGTATCGGACTGTTTTTGCCAAAATGAAACCAGGGAGAGCGGGAATCTTGAAACCCGCCGCCGGCGGACAAGTTTGGCAGCTATCAATCCTTGCCTAGGTTCATGCACCTCGTTGAACCGTCCACTTGTCGCACGACCAAGAATCGCCAGATTAACGGTAGGAAGATTCTTTTGGTAGGAAGATTTTCCAAACCACGAAAAAAGATTTCAAACTTCTCCCATGGTGGCACGTTCCATTTGCCCCAGCGCACCGCGCCCCGGATGAAGCTGCACGACCAGCGCAGCGGAGATAGCATTGGTTGTTCTCCGAAAAATATTCCTACCAACAAAATCTTCCTGCCTTTTCGTTGTCCAATCTCGTTCCGGCTTCGTCTTCAGTTTTTCGGAGGGTTCGGCGCGGGGTCGCGCGCCGAGGGGAAGTACCAGGCGCGCGCGATCAGGCCGTCGCGGACTTCGTAGATGCCGTGGGCTTGCTGGCTGCGCGGCGTGCCGTCTTTCGCGGTCCACGAGGCGCGCTCGCGCACGGCAAGAAACGCACCCGTCTGTTCGACGGAGAGAAACTCCGAGCGCACGTCGGGCAGGGATTTGTAGTAACCGGTCAGCCACTTGCGGAGGGCTTCGCGCCCGTCGCCGTCGACGGAGAGTTTGTCGGCATCCAACGAGAACCATTTCACGTTTGGCGCGAGGAGCGCAGCGACGGCGTCGGGTTCGTGGCGGTTTCCGGCGTCGAGGTAGGCGCGGAGCGTGATGGCCTCGGGCGTGACGAGGTAGGCGGTGGTGCCGTGCGCGAACGGGGAGAAAACGTCGATCTGAAGCTTGAAGACGCCGTTGGCGGTGGTGGGGTCGGGCGCGAGTTGCTTGCGCACCGTGGGTTCGTCGGGCAGGCGCAGCACGAGCAGGCCGAGTTCACCGAAACGAGCGCCGTGGACGAGCGTGCCTTCGCGGCGGAGGCGGGCGATATTGGCGCTGTGTTCGCGCATGCCGGTTTGGTCGTTGGGCGATTTCGCAGCGTCCCAGGCCGGGCCGGCTGTGAAGCGGACGGAGTAGAGCCGGGGCGGAGCCGGCGGCGGTTGCGCGAGGGCGATGCCGGTGGCGGCGAGCGTTGAGAGGAGTGCGAGAATGGGGAAGCGTTTCATGTGGGAGGTGGAGTTGCCGCGGAAGGGAAACGGGGTGCAGGGCGGGTCAATTCCGCAGATTGTCCGGCAGACTGTAGATTTCGACGAGGCCGGTTCCGCCAGAGGGGCCGGTGGCGTGGATGGTGTAGGCGCCGGGGTTCAGGCGGAGGAGGGTGGCCGCATCGCGGCTGTCCGCGGGAAAGGCAAAGGCGCCGGTCTGGGCGGCGGCGGCGGCGACTTCGGCGGCGGTGGCCGCGGCTGATTCCGGAGCGCCCCAGTTGTCGTTGCTGGCAATCGGGCGTCCGTCCGCGGCGAATACGGTCAGTCGCGGGTCGGCCAGCGCATCGCCGACGCCGAAGGAAGCCAGCGCGGGACCCGCCACGCGGACGAGGAGGTGGGCGGGGAAGTTCCCGCCGACGATGAAACCGGTGATCGCCGTCGCATCGCCCTCTCCGACCGCCACCCGGGCGGACAGATTGGCGAGTCCGGTCGCACCGCTGGAGAAAATCTCCCCCAGCACGATTCGCTCAGCGCCACCGGTGTCGGTGAGGTGAATGGTGTAGGACCCGGACGGCAGCTCGACGAGGGCGGCGGCATCGGCACTCCCGGCACCCAGGGGAAAGGCGCCGGCGGTGGCGAACGCTGCGGCGAGGACGGCGTCGCCGGCCCACGCCGCAACCGTCATGAGCGAACGGCCCGCGGCGTCGAAGAGCGCGAACTGCGGCCGTTCGGCGGCGTTGGCGATTCCGAACTGGCGCAGCGCCGGGCCGACGCCGCGCAGGATCAACTGCCGGGTGGTGGAGCCGCCGATCACAAAGCCGACGATGAGCGGCTGGGGGCCGACGCGGGCGCGGATGGACAGATTGGCCAGGGCCTGAGCCGCGGGGTCGTTTGCCGCGGGCGCCGGCAGTTCGCGAAGCAACGTCTCCACGGACGGCCCCCAGCGATCGGGAAAGAGGAACACGTTGTGGCCGCTCTGCCCGGGTCCGAGGTTGAAGACGTTGAGCTGGCCCCGGCCTCCGGCCGCGGCAAACGCGGCGTGGTTCGAGCGGCTGTGCGCGAGCGAGTAGAACGGATCATTTTCGCCGTAGAGCCACACCGTGGGTCCCGCAAACGCGCCGCCGCGGACGAAGGTCACCGTGTTGATCGCGGCGGGGTTGGCGCAGGTGTCGCTCATCCAGCCGCCGACAAAATTGAGCGCACCGTGGAAGACGCCGGGGCGCGTGCCGGCATACGCGATGGCGAGGATGCCCCCGCGCGATTGACCGCCGATGAGCAGGCGGCGGGCATCGACGTCGGAGCGGGTGCGCAAGTGGCGCACGACCTCGTCGAGGTCCGTGAGTGCGCGTTCCACGCCGGCCAGCGAACGCGCGGGATCGCAGGTGTAACCAGCGGCGCGGTTGGGGCCGAAGCCCTCGTCGTAGAGTCCGCCGGATCTTCCTCGGCCGCGGCGTTGCGGGAAGACGACCATCCAGCCCCGTTGATTGAAGTAGCCGGCGATGGCTGGACTGGACCAGGTCTGGGTGAAGAGCGCCGGATCGGTGCCGCTCCCCGTCGAGCCATGATTGAACATCACGGTGGGGAAAGGTCCGGCGCCGGTCGGCCGGTAGCTGACCAGTTCGAGTTGCACCGGCATACCGCTTTCGACCAGCGCCGTCGGGATCTGCTCGGTCGAGACGACCTGGGCGACGGCGGGTGGCGCGGTGCCGAGGGCAAACGCGAGGGAGAGGATGGCGACGGCGGTCACGCTCGGGAGGGTCGCGAACTGGCGAGGCCGGAAGATCATGGGCACGGGAAGACCCGGAGGCCGGCGCGACGGAAACGGGGAATCGTGAAATCGGGAATCTGTCATCTGACACCTGGGATTACGGGAGCAGCGACCGATTGGGCCACGAGGCCGAGGATGCCGTTTACTCGGTGCGGAGGGCGACAATTGGATCGACCCTGGTGGCGCGGCGGGCGGGGAGGTACGACGCGGCGACGGCGACCAGAGCGAGCAAGACGGGCGCGATGATCAGCGTGGCGGGATCCGTTGCGGCGACGCCGAAGAGCAGCTTGGCAATCACGGTGCTCAGCGCGAAGTAGCCGGCGAGGCCGAGGGCGACTCCGTAAACGATGAGTGGCGCGCTCTGGCGGAGCACGAGGCCGAGGATGTTTGCGCGCGTGGCACCAAGCGCCATGCGGAGACCGAATTCGTTGGTGCGTTGTCCGACGGAGAAGGCGAGGACACCGTACACGCCGAGGGCGGCAAGGAGGACGGCGACGCCGCTGAAGAGACCGAGGAGGAGCATGGGCGCGCGGCGACTGCGGAGGGATTCATCGAGGCGGAGCTCCATCGTCTTGACGTCGAAGAGCGGCTGGTCGGGATCGAGGGCGAGCACGGCGGCGCGGACGGCCGCGGTGATACCGGAGGCGGCGACCTCGGTTTTAGCGACGAGGGTGACAAATCGGTTCGGCGACTGCGCGTAGGGGAAATAGAGCGTTTCCTTGGTGACGGGATCCTCGAGGTTCTTGCTTTTCACGGGCGCGACGACCCCGACGATGGTCCAGAGAAGGACGTTGCCCTGCGCGTCGCGGCCACGGGAAATGCGTTGGCCGATGGGATCGGCGCCAGGCCCGTTCGACGCGTTCAAGGCAGGCCAGTACCGGTCGGCGAGGACACGGTCGATGACGACGACCCGTTCGCCGACGCGGTTATCCTGGGTGGTGAAGAGGCGCCCGCGGAGGACGGGGATGCCGAGGGCGGAGAAGTAGCCCGGGCTCACCTGCCGCATCTGGCCGTGCGGCGCCGGCTGGCCGGCCGGCGGGGTGTAACCGTCGATGCCATACGTGCCCGAGCTGTTGTTGGGGGTGAACGGAAGATTGCTCGTGAAACCGGCGGCGGTCACGCCGGGGAGCGCGATGACGCGGGTGAGCACGGCGTCGTGAAAGGCGTTCTGTTTTTCCGGCGTGTCGTATTTCGCGGCGGGCAGTGAGAGCGAGGCGGTGAGGACGTTGGTGGCGCGGAAGCCAGGACTGACCTCCTGGAGCCGGCGGAAACTCTTCGTGAGCAAACCGGCCGTCGCGAGCAGCATGAGCGAGAGCGCGATTTCGGTGATGACGAGGGCGCCACGGAGATTGAGGTGGCGGCGGTTGGTGGTGGCGCGGGTGCCGGCTTCCTTCAGCGCGCCGGCCGGGTCGCCGCGCGTGGCGGTGAAGGCGGGGAGCGCGCCGAAACCGAGACCGGTACCCAGGGCGCAGACCATGGTGAAGGCGAAGACGCGCGCGTCGAGCGTGACGCCGAATCCGCGCGGCATGTCGCCGACGCCCAGCGAATTCATCGCACCGATGCCCCAGAGGGCGACGACGAGTCCGAGGGCGCCGCCCAGGAGGAAAAGGAGGAGGCTCTCGGTGAGGAGCTGGCGGATGAGGCGGAAACGACCGGCGCCCAGCGCGGCGCGGATGGCGAGTTCACGTTCGCGGGCGGAGGCGCGGGCGAGGAGGAGGTTGGCGACATTGGCGCAGCCGATGAGGAGCGCGGCGGCGACGGCGGCCTGGAGCAGCCAGAGCATGGCGCGAACATCGGCGACGTTGTCCTCGAGGAAACCGACGACGAGGCCGCCGAAGCCGCTGGAAACCCAAAACGTTTTCGATTGGGGCAGGCGTTCGCGGAGGGCGGCGTGGATGGTGTCGACCTCGCGCTGGGCCTGCGCGAGAGTGGCGCCCGGCTTCAGTCGGGCGACCATCGTGGAAAATTCGTTGCCGCGACCGGTGTCGGATTTCTGCGCGTCGGTGAAGCTGAAGGGAACCCAGAGCTGCGCGCGCGGCGTCGGAAAATAAAATCCCGCCGGCATCACGCCGACGACCGTGTAGGGCTCCCCGTTAAGGCGGATGTCGCGACCGACAATCTTCGGATCGCCGCCAAAACGGTTCCGCCAAAGCGCGTCACCGAGGACGACAGTCTTCGTTGCGCCGACCTGAGCCTCGGCGTCGGTGAACACCCGGCCGAGGGCGGGTTGAGCTTGGAGCAGTGGGAAAAGCGACGGCGTCACGGTCATGCCGGCGACGCGTTCCGGGGCGCCGTCGGCGGAGAGGTTCAGGCTTGCGCCGGTGAAGAGGGCGCTTTCGGCGAGCGCGGAAACGCCGTGGCGACGGTCGAGATAATCGGGGATGGAACAGCCGGCGCGGGGCAGGCCCATCAGCGGGTAGGTGTTGTGAACGTAGACGAGCCGCGACGAGTCGGGCCACGGGTAGGGCTTGAGGAGCACCGCGCTGACGATGGAAAAAATCGCGCTGTTGGCGCCGATGCAGAGGGCGAGCGTGAGGACGGCGACGGCCGTGAAGCCGGGGGACTTGGCGAGGGATCGAAGGGCGAGGCGGAGGTCGTTCATCGAAGAAGGGGAGAAAGAAATTCGAGTGAGGGACGTCGGGTTCGAATAACGTCGGGCCCGCTTTCCCGCAGGCGCGCGACCTGGAGATCAGGTCGTGCCGGGCGGTTTTGTGCCGGCGGGCCAGATGAACGGAAGCGGTTTGAACGTGACTTCGGGGACGCCGGCGGCGAGGAGCCAGTCGTAAACCGGCCTGGCCTTTTCGCCGCCCTGCTTCGCGCAATGGAGCAGTGTGAAACCGTGCGGGCCGGGGATGGCGGCGGCGGCGATGGGGCCGCGCGGGTCGGTGGCGAGCGCGGCTCGCACCGCCGCAAGCTGGCCGAGCATCGCGGCGGCGAAGAGGTCTGGGCGGGCGTTGTGGGCGAGGAGGAATTCGGCGATGTCGCGGCGGCCGATGTGCGCGGCCGCCTGAAGGGGCGTTTCGAAATCGCCGCCGCCCCAATCCCAGCAGGCATTGACGAGGAGGGGCGTCTGCTCGACGAGCTCGCGCACCTTGGCGAGATCTCGATGCGCGGCGCCGACGAGGGCCTGAACCATTTCCGGCTGGAGCGCGGGAGGTCTCGCAGGTGCCTTCGGCGTGCCGGCGGGCGGCGTTTTCGGTTCTTGCGCGACGGAGAGGCGGGCGAAGCCTCCGGCGGCGAGCAGCGCGGCGGAGGTCTGGAGGAAGTGACGGCGGGGGAGGGCGGGCATGGTGGGTGAGGACGGGGAGACGGGGGACCAGGAGAAAGGGAACGTTGGAAACGGGTGCGAGCTGGGTGAGGTTGTTCTCCCTCTCGCACATTCTCCGGGTCTCTCCCTCTCCGCTCACTCGGCGCGGAGCGCGATCATGGGGTTCACTTTTGTGGCGCGGCGGGCGGGGAGCCAGCAGGCGATGGCTGCGGCCGCAGCAAAGGCCAGGGCCGAGACGCCGAAGGCGAGCGGGTCGAAGGCGTCGGCATCCACCAGAATGGTGCTGAGCAATCGACCGACGCCCAGCCCCAGCAACAGACCAAGGCCGACGCCGCTCAGGGTCATGGAGATTCCCTCGCGCAGTATCATGCCGTGCACCTGGCCGGGAATCGCGCCGAGCGCCATGCGGATGCCGATTTCCCGCGTGCGCCGGGAGACGGAGTAGGACTTGACGCCGTAGATGCCGACCACGGCGACCACCATGGCGAGGAGAGCGAAGACGACGAAAAGAGTGGAGCCGATCCGCAGCATCCAAAATTCCGTGGACTCGGTCAGGTGCACTTTAAACGGGCGCACATTGAACACCGGCAGGCCGGGAGCGGCCTCGCGCAAAGTACGGCGGATCGGTTCGACCAGCGCGATGGCGGCCGCGGAGTTTTCCACGGCGGGTCGCACATGAAAGTGGGCGTTGCTGGAGAAGCCTTGGGCGAAGGGCACGTAGATCGCCCCGCGGAATTCCTTCTCGAAGAAATCCGACTTCGTCGCCGTGACGATACCGACGATTTCGGCGGTTTTTGGTTCGTTGGCCGCGGCGGTAGCCGGCGCGCCGGGTTTGTCGGCTGTGCGTTCCGGCCGGGCCCGCGCCGGGTTGCGCTCGACCCATTGAATCCGTTGTCCGAGCGCATCGCCGTCGGGCCAGAGTTTTCGGGCCAGGGCTTCGTCGACGACGACGACCTCCGGCGCGCCTTTGTGCCCGGACTCGGCGGCGGTGAAGGCCCGGCCGCGCAACTGGCGGAGTCCCATCGCGGCGAAGTACTCCGGGCCCACGGCGTTCCAGCGTGCACTAAAACTCAGGCCCTCGGCGGCGGTCGCCGGTTTGTCCCCGGCGGCGGGCGTCACGCCCGCCCGCCGGACTTCGCGGCTGATGTTGATCATCCCATAGGGAACAAGGGAACCGATGCTGGCATGCTTCACGCCCGGGAGCGCGGCGAGGCGTTCGTTGACGGCGCGATAGAGGTCGAGGCTCTGCGACTCGTTGTAACCGCCCAGGCCCGAATCCACTTCGGCCACGATGGTGTGGTCGGCGCGGAAGCCGTTGTCGCCCGTGACGGCCTTGCCCGCCATGCGCAGGAACAAGCCGGCGGCGATCAGCAGTGCAAGCGACAAGGCGATTTGAGCCACGACCAACGGGTGGCGCGGCAACCAGCGACGGCGAACCGTCCGGGCGTCATCGCCACCGGACAGTTTCAAATCCGTGATCACGTCTCCGCCGGAGAGTTGGAGCGCGGGCCCGAGGCTGAAAAAAAGCGTCGCCAGCAGGCAGAAGCCAACGGTCGCAGCGAGAATCATCGGCGCGGCCGTCGAGTTGAGCACGATTGTGATCGGCAGGCGGGCGGAGAGTGAGGCGACGAGCAGGTCGCTGGCCCAAATGGCGAGGAGAATGCCGAGCGCTCCGCCCGCGAGGGCCAGCAGGAACCCCTCGGTGAGCAGCTGGCGCACGAGGCGGGCGCGTCCGCCGCCGAGCGCGAGCCGGATCGCGAACTCGCGGCGCCGGGCATGACCGCGGGCCAAAATCAGGCCGGCCAGATTCAGACACACGACCAGGAGCACCGCGCCGGACAAACCGAGAAGGGTCAGGCCCAGCACGGTGAGAACACTTTCCTGCCGCGGCGAAGTGCTGGTGCCGAGGCGGGGCAGCAGCCCGGCGGAAAAGGTCTTGTCCTTGTATTCCACCGGCAGGGATTGTTCGACCACCCGGCCGAGGACATCGAGTGCGGCGCTGGCGGCCTCCGGGCTGACTCCGTCGCGCAGCCGGCCGGCCAGAAAAAGGTTGTAGCTGTCAGCCCGTTCGAGCGTGCGTTTGGATTCGCCGATGAAGTCGTTCATCAGCATGCCGTGGACGCCGAGGGGAAAATACAGGGTCGGCCCGAAGAGCGCCATCGTGCCGCTGAAGCCTTCCGGCGCGATGCCAACCAGGGTGAACGGGCGGTCGTTCACGCGGACGGTGCGACCGACGAGATCCTGGGCAAAGCCCTGCTCTTTCCAGTAAGTGTGGCTTGCGATGGCGACGGCGAGGTTGCTCCCGGGGCGCTCTTCCTCCGCCGTGAACGGACGCCCGCGGGCGAGGGAAACGCCGAGCACTTCGAAAAAATTGGCGCTGATCAGCGAGGAGAAGGTGCGCCGGGTGACCGCGTCTTTGTCCAGGCCCACCATGGTGGGGAGGTGGGCAAACACGCCGGAGAAAACGTCGCCGCGCGTCTGAATCTCGCGAAACGCCGGATAGGAAAAGGCGCGGAAATCGGTCGGCTCCTTCCGGTCGTAGGTGTAAAGTTGCAGGACGCGATGTGAGTCGGGGAAGGCGCGCGGGCTGAAGACGAGGGCGTGAACGAAGCTGAACATGGCGGTGTTCAGGCCGATGCCGAGGGCGAGGACGGTGATGGCCGCGGCGGTGAAGCCGGGCGTCTTGGTGAAAAGTCTAAACGCGAATCGTAGATCGTGCATGGAGTGGGAGGCAAATACCCGTCAGACGCCGGCCGGCGCCAAGCCGATGGCGCGGGGTGTCCGGCGGCCGAGCGGTTTGCGGGGCGGTCGGGAGGGGTGCATTTTTGAGTTGTCGGTTCCGGATTGAGAATCGGAGGGCGCCGTCCGGGACCCTGAGCCTGTCGAATGGGCATTGTCGGCGCCGGTGCGGCAGTTCGAAGACACGGCTGCGACAAAGCGCAGCCCTCCGAAGTCGAAGGACGTTGGCAACGCCCGGTCCCACCGACAATCACCGACGAGGCCAGGCGCGCGTTGCTGACCTGGCGGGACGAGGGCTGCGAGATATTGTTTTGGCGGGATCATGCGGCGCGGGAGTTGCGGATGGTGGAAATCGAGTGGAGCCGGGCCTGAGCCCTCACTCGATCCGCAGCGCCACCATTGGATCCACTCTCGTCGCGCGGAGCGCAGGGATGAAGGTGGCGCCGAGGGAGACCACGGTGAGGAGCAGGGCCACCGCGCTGTAGGTCAGCAGATCGGTGGGGCTGATGATATTGGCGAGCAGGTCGCGGACGCCCTGGCCGCCGACCACGGCGAGGCCGGCGGAGGTGCCAAGTCCGAGCACGAGGCCGATGGCCAGTTGCCCGGCACCCTGCTGGATGACCATGCCGAGGATGCGGCCGTTCTCGGCGCCGAGCGCCAGGCGGATGCCAAACTCCTGCGTGCGCTGATTGACGGAGAAGCTCATCACGCCGTAGAGACCGACGGCGGCGAGCAGCACGGCGACCGCGCCGAAGATGCTGAACATGATCGCGATCACCCGGTTCTGACCGAGGAAGCCCTCGATGTTTTCCTTGGGCGTGCCGACGAAATAGAGGGGGAGGTTCGGATCGACCTTGCCGGCCTCGCGGCGAAGCGTGTTGCCGAACGTGGTGGGTTGGGCGTTGCGCGGCCGGACCACGACGGTGGCGAATTGGAGTGCCACGGGCGCGGGTGCGGCGGGCCCGAAGGCGGCGGAGAAGAAGGGCACATAGAAGCCGACCTCCTCGACGTTGGGGAGGTTGAACGGCCCCAGCATCCGGACATCGGCGACCACCCCCACGATGGTGCGCCAGGGACCGACGAGTTGGCCGTTGTTGCCCACGGTGCGGAACCGCCGGCCGATCGCGCTCTGATCCGAATGGTATTTTTGCGCGAAACCCGCGGTAACGATCGCCACGGGTTGTTTCGCGTCGAGATCGTCGGCGTTGAAATCGCGACCCTCGCGCAGCTTGACGCCGAGCGTGGCGAAATAGCCGTCGGAGACATTTTCAATGTTTACGTTGGGCCGGTCGCGATCCTCCTTGTATTCGCGGCCTTCGATCTCAATCCGACCGTTGCCGGAAAAGGCCATGCGCATGCGGCTGGTCAGGGCGACGTCCGCAATCTCGGCGGATCCGCGCAGCGAGCGAAGCAAGCGGTCGTAGAAAAGTTTCCGGGCGGCGGAGTCGGGGTAGTCGCCCTCCATGAGGCCGAGGCGGGCCGAGAGGAGCGCGGTGGTGTCGTAGCCGTAGTTGATTTTTTGCTGACGAACGATCACCTGCACCTGCAGCAGCGAGGCGATGAGGATGACGCAGGTGACGAGAATTTGGAAAACGACGAGGCTGCGGGTGACGAGGTTGATCGCGCGGGACGTGTGCCCGCGGCCGGATTCCTTGAGCACGTCGACGGGGTTGGTGCGCGACGCCATCCACGCCGGCAGCACGCCGGAGACGATGGCGGAGAGCATCGTGGTCGCGACGATGGCGGCGAGGACGGTCACATCGATGTCGAAGGTGATGTAGGCGGGAATCGGGTTGGGCATGGCCTTGACCGTGGCGAGCAGCAGGTCGGTGCAGTAATAGGCGCCGAGCACGCCGATGACGGCGCCGATGGTGGCGACGAGCAGGCTCTCGGTGAGCATCTGGCGGATGAGCCGGCTGCGGGTGGCCCCGAGGGAGGAACGGATCGCGAGTTCCTTGGCGCGGAGGGTGGCGCGCGCAAACTGCATGTTCATCACGTTGGCGCAGGCGAGGAACAGGACCCCGATGCAGACGGCGAGCATCGCGTAGAGCAGGTCGCGGATCTGGCGGGGCGTGAACGCCTCGATCAACGGCTTCACGTCCGCGACGGCGAATTGCTTGTTCGTGGCGGGGAATTCGCGGGCGAGGCGCTGGGCGAAAGCGGTCATCTCCAGGTTGGCCTGCGCGAGTGAAACATCGCGTTTGATGAGGCCGATGACCGCCGGGGTGCTGGCCTGGGCGCCGCGTTCGTTGCGGGGCCGGGGGGCGAATTCGTTGAAGAGCGGCAGCCAAATCTCCTCATTCTGCGGAAACGCAAAGCCCGGCGGCATGACGCCGATGATGGTGGCCGGCCGGCCGTTGATCCGGATCGCCCTGCCCATGAGGTTTGGGTCGCCGCCGAAATCGCGCGTCCACAGCCGGTGGCTGATCAAGGCCACCTTCTCCGCGCCCGGCTGGTTGTCGGCGGCGGAAAAATCGCGGCCCAGGACGGGGGCGACGCCCAAAATGCGGAAAAAGTTCTCGGTCGTGTAGGCGCCGGTGTAACGCTGCGGATTACCCTGGTGGGTGACGTTGACGGTTGAGCCGCTGATGTAGGCCGCGGTGTAGTCGAAGGATTTCTGCCCCGCCGCGATTGCCTCGTAGTCGAGGGCGAAAATCTGGTTGGCGACGCCGAAGAAATTCGTCTGCGCCGGATCGATGAAGCGGATGCTGGTGAGCCGGTCGGCGTGGGGAAACGAGAAGCCGCGGAGGATGACGCCGTTGACGACGCTGAACATGGTCGTGACTCCGCAGATACCGAGGGCAAGCACGATGACGGCGAGGGCGCAGAAGCCGCGTTCCTTGATCAGGACGCGCAGGCCGATACGCGGGTCTTGGCGGAAGGAGGCGAGGAGCATGGGGGGCGGAGGACAGGGGACCGGAGAGACGCGGAGAAAGGGAGACGCGGGGAGCGGAAATCTTGAATCTAAAATCTAGAATCGGAAATCTGGGATTTCGGAAATTGCGGATGGATGGTGGGCGAGGAGGCGGGGTTTATTCTCCGGGTCTCTCATTCTCCGTTTCTCTCTGTCTCGTCTTTCACTCGGCGCGGAGGGCGGCGTTGGGTTCGATCAGCGTCGCGCGGCGGCTGGGCAGCCAGCAGGCGAAGAGTGCGACGGCGGCGAGAACGAGCGGGACGAGGGCAAACGTCGGCGGGTCGTGCGGGGAGACGCCGTACAGGACGCCGGTCAGCAGATTGGTCAGCAGGTAGGCGGCGATGAGGCCGGCCCCGAGGCCCCAGCCGACGAGTTGCAGGCCGTGGCGGACGACGAGCCCGATGACATCGCGCGGGGACGCGCCGAGGGCGAGGCGCACGCCGAGCTCCTGGGTGCGCCGGGTGACGTTGTAGGACATCACGCCGTAGATGCCGATGCAGGCGAGAAAGAGCGCGACCAGGCCGAACACCGTGAAGAGCCAGCCGAAGAAGCGGCGCGGCCACACGGTGTCGCTGCGCAACAGGACATCCTCGAGCGGAAAGACGTCGTAGATGGGAAGGGCGCGGTTGACGGCGAGCACCGTGTCGCGGGCGGAGTTGTCGCGGATGAGCCGGGTGGGATCACCGGACGTGCGCACGACGACGGAGAGAAAATTGCTGGGATCCTGTTTTTGCGAGCCATACATCGTCGGTTGGCGTTCGTCGCGATCGAGCTGGTGGCGAATGGTGCCCACCACGCCGATAATCTCGGCCGGAGGATATTTTTCGGCCTGCGGCGGAGTGGCGGGCTCGGAGCCCATCCCGCCGATGCGTCGCCCCAGCGCGGCCCGGGGGCTGCCGAAATGCCGGCGCGCAAATGCTTCGTCGATCACGGCGACGCGTGGAGAGTCGGCCCGGTCGAGGGTGTCGTCGAAATCGCGGCCAACGAGGAGCGGGATGCGCAGGGTGGAGAAATAGCCGGCCGTGACGACACGGAAGCGGGCGGTGGGCGCATCGCTGACTCCGGCGGGCTTGGGCTGGCCGTCGATGCGGAAGGCGCCGACCATGCCGTCCTTGCCGGGAAGGGTGCTGACGGCCGAGACGGCTTCGACGCCGGGGAGCGCGGCGAGTCGCGGGAGGAGCGTTTCGAAGAAGCGGGCGGGGATTTCTTTTTTTTCGCCAAACATCGCGAGGGGAAATCCAGTGCGGAACGTGAGCACCTGGCGTGCGTCGAAGCCGGGATCGAGGGCGCGCAGGCGGAGAAAACTGCGCATCATGAGGCCGGCGCCGACGAGCAGCACGAGGGCGAGGGCGACCTCGAAAACGACGAGGAGGCTGCGAATCTGACGCGCGTGCGGGCCGGAAGCCTCGTCACTGCGGCCGCCTTCCTTGAGCTCTTGGACCACGTCGGGGCGCGAGGCGCGGAGGGCGGGCACGAGGCCGAACACCAGGGCGGCGACGAGGGAGAGCGCGAACACGAACGCGAAGACGCGGCCGTCGAAATCGAAGCGCAGCCAGAACGGAAGTTCGACGGGAATGGCGGCCAGCATCGCATCGTTGCCCCAGAGCGCGAGGAGCAGGCCGCCGGCGCCACCCAGGAGAGCGAGCACGAGGCTCTCCGTGCCCAGTTGGCGCACCAGTCGCGAGCGCGGGGCGCCGAGGGCGAGGCGGATGGCGAGCTCCTTTGCGCGGGTGGAGGCGCGGGCGAGCAGGAGGTTGGCGACATTGACGCAGGCGATGAGAAAGACGAACATGACCGCGCCGAAGAGGAGGACGGTTTGCTGGCGCGTGTTCTCGATGGCCTCCTCGCGGATGGGGCGGAATTTCACGCCAATGCCGGCACAGGTGGCCGGGAATTCCTGGGCAAGCGCGGCCATGATGGTGTCGGCCTCGGCCTGGGCCTGGGCGAGGGTGACGCCGGGCTTGAGGCGAGCGCGGCCGGAGAAAATATAGGAGCCGCGGACCGTCATTCTCTCCTCGCCGGCGCGAAGGGGAGTCCAGACGTCGGTGAAGTCCGGATAGCGCCACGCGGGTGGCATGACGCCCACGATGGTGGTGGGCTGGTCGTTGAGCAAGACGGTGGTGCCGAGGACCTCGGGGGCGCCGGCGAAGCGACGTTTCCAGAGAGCGGCACTGATGAGCGCGACGGGCGGAGCATCTGGTTTGGCATCGACCGCGGTGAAGCCGCGGCCGAGCCCGGGCTGGAGTCCCATGAGAGCGAAGGCGTCCCAGGTGATCTCGGTTCCGATCTGGCGCTCGGGGATGTCGGTCCCGCCGATGATAACGGTGCGGTCGGTGTGAATCCAAAGGCCGGCGAGCGAGGTGGCGCGCCGCTGGAATTCCGTGAAGTCGGGATAACTCCACCCGAGATCGAGATGGCCGCGGGCGGGATTGGTTTGCGTGGTGTGGAGGAAGCGATCCTCGGGATCGCTGAGGAGCGGGAGCGGCTTGAAGATCAGCGCGTTGATCGCGGAGAAGACGACGGTGGCGGAGCCGATGCCGACCGCGAGCGTGACCAGCGCGATGGCGGTGAACGCGGGGGCCTTCGCGAGCTGGCGGAAGGCGAAGCGGAGGTCGGCGAACATGCGGGGATGGGTGGCCGCGAATCAGCCGGGATTCGGCGCATCTCCGGGTTGACGGAGGGCACCGCAGAACCCAAGGAGTGGCGGTTGCCGAACCGCCGACAAGCGGTGCAAGCCATGGACGCTTGGGCAAGCGCCACTCCGTTCTGACGCAATCGCCAATCCGGGGATGCACCTGCCAAGAATTAGCGGTAGACTTGACGGCCACAAGGTGGTGCTCATGGTCGGGGTATGGAATTAGCACTCGTTAAACGCCTCGTGGAGGCGCGGCCATTTAGACCGTTCCGTCTCGTGTTGCCGAACGACCGAGAGATTCCGATCCCGCATCCCGAGTTCATTTCGGTTTCACCACCGGGGATCACCGCTGCGGTATGGTACAAAGACGGCGGTGGTGAATTCATCGATCTTCGACTGGTTGTTTCGGTAAAGGAGAACATCTTGAAGCGGCGATCGGCGTAGGTTTTCCGCAGCGGCGGTGCGCCGCATCACCGCGTCGGGTCGCTCTCGACCTGCTCCTGCACCACGCGGCCGTCGAAGATGTGGATGGTGCGGTCGGCGTGCCGGGCGAAGCGGGCGTCGTGGGTGACCATCACGATGGTGGCGCCGCCCCGGTGCAGTTCGGCGAGGAGCTGCATGACGGAGTCGCCGTTCTTCGAATCGAGATTGCCGGTGGGTTCGTCGGCGAGCAGCACCGCGGGTTTGCCGGCCAGGGCGCGGGCGACGGCGACGCGTTGCTGCTGGCCGCCGGAGAGCTGCGACGGCAGGTGTTTCGCGCGGTGGGCCATGCCGACCTTTTCGAGCGCCTCGGTGACGGCGGCCTTGCGCTCGGCCGCGGGCATGCCGCGGTAGGTGAGCGGGAGTTCGACGTTTTCGTACACGGTCAGGTCCCCGATCAGGTTGAACGATTGAAAAATGAAGCCGATTTCGCGATTGCGGATGCGGGCGCGCTCGGGGAGCGAGAGGTGCTGCACGGGGCGGCCGTTCAGGGTGTAGGAACCGTCGGTCGGCGAATCGAGGAGGCCGAGGATGGATAGCAGGGTGGATTTGCCGCAGCCGGAGGGGCCGGCGATGGCGACGTATTCGCCCTGCTTGATCTCCAGGTGAATGCCGGAGAGGGCGTGGGTTTCCACCTCGTCGGTGAGAAAGACCTTGGTGACGCTGTCGAGTTTGATGAGGGATTCCATGGGATTTCCGATTGGCGATCTGGGATTTTCGATTGAGGAAACGGGTTCAGCGGTGATCGGCTGAGTCGGTGCTGACGAACACGATCATGAGGGTGAGGATGAGAATGGCTGAGAGCATGGCGGTAGAACCACCGGAGGGTCGGGAAAGTTTCAGGAATTCAGTTTAGTTTTATCCGGTCGTTGGCATCCCACTGGGCCATGTCGGAAAGGATGACGCGGTCGCCGGGTTTGAGACCGTCGACGATTTCAATCGTGTTGACGGAACTGCGGCCGAGTTTGACCTGCGTGCGCGCGGCGTGGACGCCCTCGACGTCGAGCTTGAAGATGCCGACGGTGCTGCGCTCCTGGCCAAAGGCGGGGCGGCCGACGTAGACGACCTCGTTGAGCCGTTCGAGTTCGATGGTGCCGTCGACCGAAAGATCGGGGCGGGCGCCGCGGGGGAGATCGCCAGCGAGGATCACATCGACGGTGACGGTGCCGTTCTGGACCGAGGGATCGATGCGGGAGACCTTACCTTCGACGACGCCGTTGCGGGTGTCGACGGAGGCGGATTGTCCAATCTGAATATCTTTCGCCTGGGTCTCGGCCACGCGGATTTCCGCCTTGAGGCGGGTGGGGTCGGCGACGCGGGCGAGGTTGGTGCCGGGCTGAACCTGCGCGCCGACTTCGACCGGGAGCAGTTGCAGGACGCCCTCCATGCTGGAGCGGACCGCAAGGGCTTCGAGTTCGTCGCGCCGGAGCCTGGCCTGCGCGCGCCAGCGGTCGACCTCGGCCTGTTTGATGGCGAGTTGCGGTTCGATGGTGTCTTTGGCGAATTGAAAACGCCGTTGTTCGATCGAGTGGCGCGTGGTGGCCTGCTCGGCGCGGACCTTGGAGAGTTCGAGGTCCAGCTTGGAGACGAGACCGTCCTGGTAAAGCGCCTCATTGACCGCGGAACTGAGTTTGGTCTGCTCGAAGTCGGCGCGAGCGGACGCCGCGACCGATTCGGCCTGGAGGACGCCGCTTTGGACGGTGACGCGGAGGTTGGCCAGCTCGGCTTCGGCGGCCTTGAGCTGGGAATCGGCATCAGAGGCGCGCTGTTCGACGTCGGGATTCGCCAGCATGAGGATGAGGCTGTCGGTCGTGACGCGGGCGCCGGGGCGGAGGAGGATCTTGTCGACACGACCCTGGGTGCGTGCCGCGATCCAGCGGATTTCCTCTGGCACGAGGGTGCCGAGCCCGCGGACTTGGCGGAGCATCTGCCCGCGCTTCACGGTGTCGATCCACACGAGATTGCGATCGACGGTGGGTGCGGCGGGTTTGAGACGGGCGAGACCGATGGTGATGGCGAGCAGCACCAAGGCGGCGATCGCACCGGAGAGGATGCGTTTCTTCCGCTTGATTTTCGATTGGTCTGGGCGGGCGATGTCCATTGCGAGGTCTCTCCCTTTGCAACGCGCGTGCCCGGGTGGGCCAGAGGCGGCTAAAGCGCTGGCCGACAAAGCAAAGAAATTTTCCCGAGATCGGCGGCGTACCGATGGCGCGTCGAAGGCGGGATAATGTCGTCCCACGAATGGGACGGGGCGAAGCCGGCGTTGATGAGCGTGAACTCGATAATCGATTATGCTTGTTTCAAGATAATCGAGGGAAACAGCTGCAATTCGATCAGCCCTCACCTATTGCGGTAGCGCCTCACGATATCGCTGCGCCGGGCGTCTTCACGAGGCTGGACAGCGGAAACCGGCTGCCGTCCGCCCTCCTCGCATCTTCCGCTGACGTCCGCCATCCGTTCCCCGCCCCGCACTTGTCGTGCTGCCCGGAAAAACCAGCGCAGCGCCTCTCGCGACTCACTTGGCCCTTGTCTCTCTTGCTCCGCCAAATACTGCTTCACCAGCATGATCGTCGCCGGCGCACGCTTGATTTTGCAATGACGCAGGAAAGCCAGAATTTCCCGATGATAACCGCTGCGCTGTGCCACCGAAACAGGAGCCCGCTGCAGCGCGTCCTTCCAGCACGGGAAAGAAACTGGCTGATTTTCAACGACGGGAATCGCTTGGGAAGGGTTCATGCTCCAGTGAGTCTTTCGCCGGAGCCGAAAGTAAACGGTTCCGTCTACCCGAATTTGGGTATAGGTTCCACGGTGCCTTCCGGCTCAATAAATTGCGCAGGATCACATCGCCCCAGCGCGAAGCCGTTCATCGCTCGCTTCCAAGGGGTGAAACCGGCACTCAGTGCAGGCGAATAACACTGTTGGGCAAGTCCATGAAACGCGCCAAACATTGCCCGAAGGTCTCACCAATCACCGGAGTTACAACCATGCCAACAAATACCAACCAACAGACAATGACGCGATGGATTACCGAAATGTGGGGTGGGGGGGACTTGAGTCTGGTCGACCAATTCACCTCGGCAGATTACGTGTATCGCGCGCCCGGCCAAGATGACGTGCAGGGCGCCAAGGCACTGAAGGACCTCGTGACGTTTTATCGCACGGTATTCCCGGATCTCAGCAACGTGATCGCCGAGCAGATCGTCGCTGGCGACACCGTGGTGACGCGCGGAACGACGCGCGGCACGCATAAGGCGCCACTCGGCAATGTGCCGGCGAGCGGCAGGGCCGTGGCCGTCGCATTTGTGCTGATCTCGAAATTCAAGAACGGCAAGATCGCCGAGGAGTGGGAGATCTTCGACAGCCTGGGGCTGATGCAGCAAATCGGCGCAATTCCGGCGGGGCACTAGCCAGGGCAAAGAAGGCCCAACCAGTCGCCACAGCGCAACGCGGGGGCTGGGCCTGCGATTTCGGACGAGGCTTCTGCGCCCCACCGCGCCTTGTCATTCGAGAAAACGGCTTGTGCGCAGTCCCCGCGTGGCTGACCTTCGATGTTGGGCAAATCGCCTGAGGCGAGTCGGCCCTCCAAGTGTGCATTTCTGGAGGGCCGGGCTCCGCCCAGGCCGAATCCCGTTTCCCCTTCGGTTGCGGTCTCGGACCGCGGTGCGAATTATCCGGATTTCCTCCCACGCCGATTCGAAGTCCTCCGATGAGGCTTGGCGAAGTTCTCACCCCGGCAGTCGCAGCGTCGCGAGACAGCCGCTGGTGTTTTCGCGGTTGGAGAGGCTGAGCGCGCCACCGTGGTTTTCCGCGATCTGGCGGCAAAGGACCAACCCGATGCCGCTGCCCTCGGCCTTGGTGGTGAAAAAGGGCACAAACAGATTCGTGGCCTGTGCGATGCCGGGGCCGTCGTCCTCAACGAGAATCTCCACCGCGGCCGAAAGTTTGCGCCAGCTCAGGCGCACGCCGGCGTCGGGGCGGCCGTTGGCGCGCTGCTCCAGGGCGGCTTCAACCGCGTTCTTCACGAGGTTGATCAACACCTGTTCGATTTGGGCGGCGTCGCAGGCCGGCGTGAGGTCGGGACCGCCGAGCACCTCCACGCTGAGCCGCTTTTCGAGGGCCACGACGCGTTGCGCCAGGGGCCGGAGCTCGGTGGGCGCGAGGACGGGCTGGGGCAGGCGGGCGAGCCGTGCGTAGGCCTGCATGAAACGGCCCAGACTCTCGGCGCGGGAGCTGATGATATCGAGGCCGCCGCGCATGTCGTCCTCCCAGTCGGGCGCGCGGCGCGGGCTCTTCAGCAGCGCGCTCAGGCTGCCGGCGATGGATTTGATCGGGGCCAGCGAGTTGTTCAACTCGTGCCCGAGCACGCGCACGATGCGTTGCCAGGCCTGCAATTCCTCCTCGCGCAGGGTGCGATTGAGATCGGCGATGACGACGAGGTGGTGGGGGCGTCCGCCCTCGCGAAACTGGCTGCGCCGCATCCCCCAGCGTCCGCTGCCGCCGGGGAAGGCGAGGCTGAGCAGCCGGGCCGGCTCGCCGTCCAAACACTCGGCCAGCCCGATTTCGGTGGCGTCGCGCCCCAGGATGCGTTCGGCGGGTTTGGCGAGGAGCAGTTGCCCGGCGTGATTGGCGAGGCGGAGCCTGCGCTCGTCGTCGAAGGCAAAAATCGCGATGTTGATTTCCTCCATCACCGTGCGGAGCAGGGCGGTCGCCTCCAGCGCGTTCAGGCGCTGATCCTGCAGGGTGCGGCTGAGGAGGTTGATCTCGGCCATGGCGTCGCCGAGCGGCTCGTCGCGGCGGGCGCCGCGGGCCCGAATCGCGAAGTCACCCTCGCGCAGGGCGGAGAGAAGATTCGCCATCGTCTGCAGCGGACGGACGACGAGGTTTTGCGTCGCGAGGGCGAAGCCGAACCAGCAGCCGCCGATCAGCAAGGTGAGGGTCCACTGTTCCTTCGGGCTGCGGTCGCCGAGCCAGAGGTAGCACAGCGCCGTGACGACCGCCGGCAATCCGCCGAGCAGGGCGTAGACGAAGACCGTCTGGTCGTGGGAGAGGCGGCGCTTGGGCTTAGGCATTTGAAATTACCGGATCCAAAACCTGAGAAGGAGGTGGCCGCAAAAAAGCGCAAAAGGCGCAATAAATCAGAGAGCGTCGGAGAGGATGTACTTGCGAATTTCGAGGACGGGGGATCCAAAGTTGATGAGCAAACCATGCTCGACGCGTGACGCTCGCAAATAGCCGAGAAGCTGTGCGATGTGCTCATCGGCAAGGGACCGGACAGCTTTCAGTTCAACGATGAGTTGGTGTTCAACGAACATGTCGGCTGAGAAATCGCCTGACAATGTGCCATCCCCGTCGAAGACGCTAAGTGGATGCTGTTGAATTGCCGAAAGGTCTTGCTTGCGCAGACGGTGGGCGAGGCCGTTCTCGTAGACTTTTTCGACGTGACCGTGGCGCAGATGGCGATGCAACGCGAAACTCGTTTCGCGGATTCGATCACAGAGTTGGAATATGGGGTCTTTCATTCAGTAATTCTGTTGGAGTTGCGAAGATCGGTCCTTTTTGCGCCTTCTGCGCCTTTTGGCGGCTAAAAACCAAGCTGAAATATGGCCGAAAGAAACCCCCGGCCACTCACAATCCGTATTTCTCCAGCCGGCGGTAGAATGCGCTGCGGCTCAGGCCGAGTTCCTCGGCGGCCTGGCGGGCGTTCCCGTCGCAGCGGGCGAGCGTCTTCTTGATCAGAAACGCCTCCACTTCCTCGATGCTCATCTCCTCGAGCCGGGGCACGGCGGCGGCGGCATTGAGACCGAGATCAGCCGCGCGGATCACCTTGCCCGGGGCCATGAGCACGCCGCGCTCCACGGCGTGATCGAGCTCGCGGACATTGCCGGGCCACGCATACACGCGCAGGGCTTGCGCCGCCGACTCGTCGAGACCGGTGATCGCCTTGCGGTAGCGCGTGACGTGCTGCTTGAGAAAATGCTGCGCGAGCAGCTCGATGTCGTCCCGGCGCTCGCGCAGCGGCGGGAGGTGCAGCTGGATCGTGTTGAGACGAAACAGCAGATCCTGGCGGAATTTTCCCGCCGCGACCTCCGCCGCGAGATCAGAGTTGGTGGCGGAAACGAGCCGGACGCTGGCGCGATACGTGCGCGAGGAACCGACACGCTCGTACTCGCCGGTCTCAATCGTGCGGAGGATTTTCGCCTGCTGGCTGAGCGGAATGTTGCCGATTTCGTCGAGGAAAAGCGTGCCGCCGTCCGCGAGTTCGAAGCGGCCGGCGCGATCGGCCTTGGCATCGGTGAAGGCGCCGCGCACATGGCCGAAGAGCTCGCTCTCGAACACCCCCTCGGGCAGCCCGCCCATGTTGACCGAGATGAAGGGCTTTCCGGCGCGCGCAGACACCGCGTGCAAGGCCTGCGCGACGAGCCCCTTGTCCAGCGCCAACTAGAATCCGTCATCAGCGCCAACTAGAATCCGTCTTGTTGATTTGGTAGGAATGCGGAGGAACTGAGGGCGCTCTCGACGGAGAGGTGGAGGCTCCTTGGTGGGAGGCCCTCCCATTGGGCAGGA
>SXGT01747961.1_pt1 | contig 26353 bp, 31 predicted proteins | sample 3176221 | NCBI WGS metagenome assembly SXGT01 (sample SAMN11356862, study PRJNA531348) | freshwater metagenome | isolation source: freshwater sample F1-120 | place: China: Fuxian Lake, Yuxi | collected 2017-12-25
ATCGTGACCCACAACATGCAGCAGGCGAGCCGGGTGTCAGACAAGACCGCGTTCTTTACGATCCCCGGCACCGGACTCCCCGGAAAGCTCATCGAGTACGACGAGACCGCGACGATCTTCTCGAACCCCAGCGTGCAGGCGACCGAAGACTACGTCTCCGGCAAGTTCGGCTAACTCGACCGGGCTCTACCCGAAGCGGCCGGAGATGTAGCCCTCGGTGCGCTCGTCTTTCGGCTGCTCGAAGATCTGCGTCGTCTCGCCGAACTCGACGAGCACGCCCGTGCGGTCGCTGTTGTCGTCTTTCTGCTGCACGCTGAAGAACGCCGTGCGGTCGGAGACGCGCGCGGCCTGCTGCAGGTTGTGCGTCACGATGACGATCGAGTAGGTGTCGCGCAGCTCGTGCATGAGGTCTTCGATGCGACCGGTGGCAATCGGGTCGAGGGCCGAGCACGGCTCGTCCATGAGAATGACGTCGGGGTCGGTCGCAATCGCCCGGGCGATGCAGAGACGCTGCTGCTGACCGCCGGAGAGCCCGTAGGCGTTCTGCGTGAGCTTGTCTTTCACCTCGTCCCACAGAGCGGCGCGTCGCAGGGTGCTTTCGACGAGCTCGTCCATGTCGTCGACCTCCATGCCCGTCACGCGAGGGCCGTAGGCGATGTTGTCGTAGATCGACTTCGGGAAGGGGTTGGGCTTCTGGAACACCATGCCGATGCGGCGGCGCACCTCGATCGGGTCGATCTTCGGCCCGTAGATGTCGATGCCGTGGTACTCGACCCGCCCCTCGACGCGCGCGCTCGGAATCAAGTCGTTCATGCGGTTGAGCGACCGCAGCACGGTCGACTTACCGCAACCCGAGGGCCCGATGAGCGCGGTGATCTCGTTCATGCCGAACGCAAGGTCGACGCCGGTCACGGCGTGGAAGCCGCCGTAGTAGACGTTGAGGTCGTTGATCGTGAACACGGTGCGGTGCGGCCACGATTCGGGGCGGGCCTTGGGGGCGACGTCGGTCATCAGCTTCAGCTCTCTCAGTGTGGAGTCGGAATCGGGTCTAGAACTCTTTGCGCGAGCGCGCGCGGAGCCAGATGGCGAACGAGTTCATGACGAGTAGCAGGGCGACGAGCACCAGTGCTCCGGCGGCGGCAAGCACCCGGAACTCGTCTTGAGGTCGCACGGCCCACTGGTAGATCTGTACGGGGATGGCGCTGTAGGCGCCCTCGAACGCGCTCTCGGGCAGGAAGCGCACGAAGGTGGTCGCCCCCACGAGCAGCAGCGGCGCAGTCTCGCCGATCGCACGCGACATGGCCAGGATCGTGCCCGTCACGATGCCCGGAACCGAGAGCGGCAGAACTTGACGCCACGTCGTCTGCCACTTGGTCGCTCCGAGGCCCATTGAGGCGTCGCGCAGAGTCGGCGGCACCCCTCGAATGGCTTCGCGCGCCGCGATAATGACGGTCGGCAGCACCATCATGGCGAGGGTGAGCGAGCCGGCGAAAGCGACGAATCCGAGGTTGAGCGGGCCGCGCACGATGAAGGCGAGGCCGAGGATGCCGAACACGATCGACGGCACCGCGGCGAGGTTCTGGATGTTGACCTCGATGATGCGGTTGTACCACCGGTCGCGGTTCGCGTATTCCTCAAGGTAAACCGCGGCGCTCACGCCGAGCGGAACGATCGTGATGAGCGTGCCGAGCATGACGTAGGTCGTGCCGACGATCGCGGGAAGGAAGCCCGACGTGCCGACGTCGATCGACGACGGAAGCTGCGTGAAGAGGTTGAGATCGAGCCGGTCTGAACCCCGGATCGCGACGAAGATGAGCAGTGTCGCGAGCATGACGACGCCCAGCAGGATCGAGAACAGCAGCACAGCGCGAAACAGCTCGCCCTTGATGTCGACGCCGACTCGATCGAGGCGGATCGTCGAACTCGAGGCGGCCCGCACGGCCACTCGGGTGCGACCGGAAGACTTGCTCATTCGTAGACCTCTCGGAATCGGCGCACGAGCGCGATCGCGATCATGTTGACCGTCAGGGTGGTGAGGAAGAGCAGAGCGCCGACCGCAAAGACCGTGTAGTACGCCGTCGTACCGGTCGAGATGTCACCAGTCGCCGTGCGGCCGATGAAGGCGGTCATGGTGAGGATCGGGTCGTTGGGCCACAGCGTGATGTTCGCGATGGCGCCCGCGGCCATGAGTACGACGATGGTCTCGCCGACGGCGCGCGAGAGGCCGAGCACAAACGAGGCGATGATGCCGGAGAGGGCGCTCGGCACGACCACTCGCGTCGCGACCTGCATGCGGGTGCTGCCGAGGCCGTACGCGGCCTCGCGGAGCGCCCGGGGCACGGCGTTCATCGAGTCGTAGGCGACCGATGCGACGGTCGGGATGATCATGACACCGAGCACGAGGCCGGCGGCGAGCACGAACTGGAACCCAGGTTCTTCGCCGAGCTTGCCGGGCAGCCAGGTGGGCCAGTTGTCCTTGAGCAGGGGGCCCACGAAGAAGAGGGCGAAGATGCCGTACACGACGGTCGGGATGCCCTCGAGGATCTCGAGCAGGGGCTGAAGGATCTTGCGCATGCGAGGCCCTGCGTACTCGCTCATGTAGATGGCCGAGCCGAGGCCCGCGGGCAGCGAGATGATCGAGGAATACAGCATGATCGCTGCGGTGCCAGCCACGATGTGCACGACACCGTAGGTCGGGTTGGCGAAGAGCGGAGCCCAGGGCTCCATGGAGAAGAACTGGAAGATCGAGACATCGCGGAAGAAGTCGATGGTCGGGAGGATCAATGAGACGACGATGCCGATCGTGATGAGCACTGCGAGCGCAGCAGCCAGGAACAGCCACGCCACGATCACCTTCTCACCGATGCGGTTTCGCTTCATTTCGAGCGAGAACGGTGCATCAGTCGGGCTGATGATCGTGGTCGTGGCCATTCCTGGACTGCCTTTGCGCTAGTTACTGCAGGGTGATGTGTCTGCGACTAGAGAAGCGAGTTCAAGGCCTCGAGGGCCTCGACCTCCTGGTCGGCGTTCAGCGGGATGAAGCCCGCGGTCTCGGCGATGGTGGCCTGGTTGGTGATGTAGAACTCGAGGAACGCGAGAACCTGCGGCTTCGTCAGCGCCTCGGCCGAGGGGTACACGAACAGCTGGCGGCCGAGCGGGTTGTAGTCACCCGTCAGCACGGTGTCGAGCGAGGGCTCGACGCACTCGCCGGCCTCGTTCTCGATCGCGATGGCACGAACCTGGTCGCCCGCGGCCTCGACGAACGAGAGCGGGATGAAGGCCGAGTTGCCAGCGCCGCCGGCGACGCCGAGCACTGCAGCGTTGTCGTCTTCTCCGATGTCGTTGTAGGCCGGGTTGATCAGACCGCTGTCACCGTTGATCTCGTCGGTGAAGAAGTCGAACGTGCCCGAGTCGGTGCCGGGACCGTAGAGGATGATCTCCTGGTCGGGGAAGCCCGCGCGCACGTCGGCCCAGTTGGTGACAGGGTTCTCGGGGGTCCACATCGACGAGATCTCGGCGACCGTGAGGCAGTCGACCCAGTCGTTTGCGGGGTTCACGACGACTGCGAGGCCGTCGTTCGCGATGCCGAGCTCGACGAACTCGATGCCGTTCGCCTCGCACGCCGCGATCTCGTCGTCGGCGATGCGACGCGAGGCCTCGGAGATGTCGGTCTCGCCGTTGCAGAACTTCTCGAAGCCACCGCCGGTGCCGGAGACACCCACGGAGACCTGCACGTCGGGCTGGACCTCCTGGAACAGCTCGGCGGCAACCTCGGTGTTGGGGGCGACCGTCGACGAGCCGTCGATGACGACGGCGCCGCTCAGCGCCTCGCCACCCTCAGCGGGCTCTTCGGGCTCGGCCGTGGTCGCGCAGGCGCTGAGGAACAGCGCGGCTGCAGCGAGCGTGGCGGCAAAAGCCGCCGACTTGCTGTACTTGGTGGACATTGCGATCCCTTCGTTGGCGGCGTGGGGGCCGCCTACCAGAATGTGACGTGTCAGCCGGTGGCCAACGTCTTCATGGAATCCACTCGACATGGACGGCAAGTAAACGGCTGGAGTCTGGCGGGGCAATACGGAGTGCATGGGTGGTCGTGGGCTGATGTTCGGCGAAACCCTGGTCGGAGTCGTCGACGCGACCGAGCATCAAGGGTCTCGGTGAACAGCAGGTGAACGAGCAAGCTCGATCAGGGCTGCAACGCGCCGGCGCGCGGACCGGGCGCGATGATGAGGCGCACCATCAGCACGCCGATCACGGCACCGAGCAGCTGCGCAACGATGAAGAGCGGCGCACTCTCGGGGGCGATTCCCGCGAAACTGTCGCTCAGCATGCGGCCCACGGTGATGCCGGGGTTGGCGAAGCTCGTCGAGCTTGTCGCGAAGTAGGCGCTCGTGATGTAGGGGCCGACGGCGGCGGGAATCCACGACCGCTGACCGCGGGCGACGAGGGTCAGGATGACCGCCACGAGCCCGGCCGTCGCGATGACTTCGCCCAGCAGCAGCCCGGGCTCGGCGCGCACCGTCGTGCTGATCGACACGGCCGCCCCGCCGAACATGAGGTTCGCGACGATCGCGCCGAGCACGAAGCCCAAGAGCTGCGCGGCGATGGTCGGCAGGATCTCTCGCACCGGAACGCGCCGGTCGGCGGCCAGCGCGGCGGTGACCGCGGGGTTCAGCTGCGCACCGCTCACGGGGCCCAGCAGCAGGATGAGCACCGTGAGGGCCGCGCCCGTCGCGATCGCGTTGATGAGCAGCTGCACGCCGACGTCGTCGGAGATCAGGGTGGCCATGATGCCCGAGGCGATCACGGTGCCGCCGAGCACACCGCTGCCGAGGCTCTCGGCGGCGAGGCGCCGGAACAGAGGCGGGGTGGTGGCGGCGATGACGTCTGTGGGCTCGGCAGTCACGCTCGATACTGTAGGCGCACGTCACTGCCGAGCGTTGACAGACCGGCAACCCTGCCTGTTTATACTCCAGGGGTGACCTCGTCCGAAGCCTCCGATCGCCCGACCGTGCTCTTCGTCTGCGTGCACAACGCCGGCCGCTCGCAGATGGCCGCGGGCTACCTGCGGCACTTCGCCGGCGACCGCGTGACAGTGCTCTCGGCGGGCTCCGAGCCGAAGGATCAGATCAACCCGATCGCCGTGGAGGCCATGGCCGAAGAGGGCATCGATATCGCCCACCAGGTGCCGAAAGTGCTCACCACCGAGTCGGTCAAAGAGTCAGACGTCGTGATCACGATGGGGTGCGGCGACGCCTGCCCGGTCTTTCCCGGCAAGCGGTACGAAGACTGGGAGCTGGACGACCCCGCTGGTCAGGGCATCGAGTCAGTGCGGGTCATTCGCGACGACATTCGCGGGCGCATCGAGCAACTCGTCCGCGAGATCGTTCCCGCGGGCTGAGTCCCAGACCGCCTACGTGCGGTCACCCTCGCGCAGGGCGAGCACGATCGACGGCAGCGTGAGCGCGAGCCCCTCGAAGGCCCAGAAGATCGCCATGGCGACGCCCCACGTGAGGTCGACCGTGACGACATCGTTCTCGCTCGCGACGACGAACCAGATCAGCGCGCCACTCGCGGCGATGAGGGTGAGGCCGGCGAACCACTTGTAGGCCTCGACGTAGGCCCGGTCGCGCACGCGCGCCTGCCGCTCGTCGAGAAACTCTTCGGGCAGATCGGCGATGACGCGCACCGACGTGCGCAGGGCCCACCAGACGACGACCGCGAGGGCGATGACGCCGAGTGCGACCAGGTCGGGCAAGAAGATCCACGACAGCGGAATCGCCACGAGCATCGCGATCATGACGCCGACGATGATGAGGCGCGCCCGACGCGTGCGCATCCAGTCCCACTTCGTATCGCGCATCACGGTGTCGGCCATGTCGGCGACAGCTTTCTCGTTGCGCTCGCGGGCTGTGAGCTTCTTCTCGGTCATGCTGATTCCTCCACGGCAGTGACGGTGTTCGACAGGTCGGTGTTCGACAGGTCGGTGAACGGGGTCAGAGAGAACAGGTGCTCCACGGGTACGCCGAGCTGCTGCGCGATGCGCAGCGCGAGGGCGAGCGACGGTGCATACTCACCCCGCTCGAGATAGCCCACGGTCTGGTAGTGCACGTCGACAGCGTCGGCCAGTTCTTGCCGGCTGAGCCCGGCTCGCAGTCGATGCTGCTCTATGCGCGTGTAGACCGGGTCTTCTGACTTCGGCTTGCGTCCCATGATCTGTAGCATAATTACTACGTAGTAATAATGCAACAGGATGCTCGCCGCGAGCACTCGCGTACGCCGGCCTCGTGCACGCACGGGGCCGTTCGAGTGCTGCCTGCTCTAGGCCGTGGCGATCGCCACGATCGGGTCTGAGGTCGGCGCCGGGCTGCCCGACGCGGGCTCGACGGTCACGCCGACGATGGTTCCCGCTTGGAACGTGCCCTCGAGCACCTGCACGACCGCCCCGTCGCCGGTCACGGCGAACAGCCCCGCGGGCGTCGGCACGCCGTCGGTGATGTACCAGAGCGCGTAGCGCTCGTCGTCGCTCAGCGGTTGCAGACCCTCGAAGACCATGGCCGAGAGGCCCGCCGTCTCACTCGAGACGAGCGTGGAGGTGCCGCCGCCCGCAACGGGCGACACGAGCGTCGACACATCGGGTGCGGCGACGATCGACGCGAGCTGGTCGGCAGCGCTCGGAGCGCTCGGGCTGACCAGATCGGCGGCGAGCACGCCCCCGAAGAAGAGGGCGACCGCGGCGGCGGCGGCCATCACCAGCGTGGCAGGGCGCGAGAACCAGCGGGCCTGGGCCCGAGCCTCGGCCGAGGTGGTCGGCGACGCTGCCACAGCAGCGGCCGGGCTCTCATCGAGCGGCGTCACCGCGCCGAGCGGAGCGACCTGCGGCGTCGTCGCGATCGCCGACATGACCGCGCTCTTCATGCCGGGCGACGGGGCCACGGGCGGCACCGCGAGGCCCAGAGCCGTGCGCACGTCGGCGAACTCGTCGTCGTTCATCACGTCATCGTCGTGTCGACTCATGACGCCACCCCCAATTCAGCGCGCAACCGCATCATGCCGTCGCGCAGTCGAGTCTTGACCGTGCCCATCGGAATGTTGAGCATCTCGGCGACCTCGCTGTGGCTGTAGCCGCCGTAGTAGGCAAGCTCGACGGCCTGCCTCTGCAACTCGCTCAACCGGCTCAAGGCCTTCTCCACTCGATCGTGTTCGACGCGGATCTCGACGCTCTCTGCGACCGAATCGAACTCTCGGTCGAGATCACGGATGCCGATTCTGGTGTCCCGGTCGCGCGACGACTGCGCACTGCGTACGCGATCGATCGCTCTCCGGTGGGCCATGGTCAGCATCCAGGTCACCGCTTTTCCTTTATTCGGATCGAAGCGCGGAGCGGTTTGCCACACCTCGAGCAGCACCTCCTGCACGACCTCTTCCGACTGCGCGTGGTCCTTGAGAACGTGGCGCACGAGACCGAGCATGCGCGGGGCGATGACGTCGTAGAGCTCGCTGAACGCGCGCTGGTCGCCCTGCGCGACCCGCAGCAGCAGGGCGTTCGTAGTCTCGACCGTTGCATCAGCGGCCGGGGCGGTCTCATCGACGTCGATTTCGGGGGGCACGAGTACCAGCATCTCAGTACTCCGGCTGATCTAGCCCTGAACGGCGCCTGTGCGTCGAAAACTGAGCGCGGCCGAGAGAGCGGCTGCGACGAGCGCGATGCCCTGCACGAGGGCCGAGACGACCTTGTCGGCGAACCAGATGGGCTCGAACAGGTAGGGCAGGCCGAGAGCCGTGAGGTCGATCGGCACGAGCGTCGTGATGACCACGAGGGCCAGCCCGCCCGCCGCGACGACGACGGCTGCGAGCGAGACGACGACAGCCCACCGTCGGTACCGAAGGCTGACGAGCAGCAGCGCTGCGACAGCGATGTTCACGACCGCCTGGATGCGGAAGAGGTCGCCCTGCCCGATGAGCGTGCCCGTGATCGCGTCGTACGGGCCCGCGAGGGTGAGGTGGATGACCGCGTTGACGATGAGGCCGGCGGCCGCGATGGTCACGATGATGATGCGCAGAGCGAGCATGGGAACGGCCTTTCGAGGCGGTCGGATGAATGCGGAGAACGAAGGAGGCCGGTGGGGAAGGGCTCGGGTCCCCTCCCCACCGGCCGGTGGTCAGCGCTCAGCTCTGCACAGAGCTGGTCACTGCAAATGCAGTGCGACCTACTGGATGCCCAGGTTGGCCGCGATGCCGCCGGCGAGCGCCGTAGCGGTCATCGGCATGTGACCGGCGGCGTCCTTCAGCAGGCTGAAGTACTCCGGGTCGCCGGCGAGGTTGGCGTCGATCGCCGCGAGCAGCGAGACGGCGTGCATCTCGAGCTCGCCCTGCACGGCCTCGGCCGGCAGCTCGGGAACGACCGAGTTGATCAGCTGACCGAACGACACGGCGTAGCCGTTGAGGTCGGCGACAGCCTGCTCAGCGGCAGCCTCATCGCCCGTCGCCTTGCCCAGCGTGTAGTTGACGAAGAACGGGATGTGCGAGCGCCACGAGTCGAGGAACGGCTGCTCGGCGTCGGGGTAGGCCGACCCCACGAGCGCAGCGACCTCGACCGAGTTCTCGTCGAGCACGGCGACAGCAGCCTGCACGTCGGCGGTGGTCAGGTCGCCACCGTCGGCGATGGCCTGGTCGATCGCCGCGGCCGCGAGGTACACGTGGTCGGCGAGCAGAGCGGTGAGCTGGGCGCGCAGCGCCGAGCCGTCGCTGTTGACGGTGTCGATCATGACCGGCGCCGCAGCGTCGTCCATGGGCGCCTCGTCGGCAGCCGTGGTCGCGCAGCCCGAGAGAACGAGTGCGGCGGCGAGGCCGAGTCCGGCAAATGCAGTGGTCTTGCGCATGATGTGATTCCCCTTTGTTGGTTGTGGTGCTGGTTGGTGGTGCTGTGGTGCGGTGATGCCGCGCGTGCCTGGCCCTTGACTGCTACCCCTCGACGATGACGCGAGCGTTCATCGTGAGGTGCGGCATGCAGAAGTACAGGTACTCCCCCGGCTCGTCGAAGGTGAACGAGAACGTGTCACCCTCCTGCCCCATCGGCGCGAGTGCGTGATCGAACAGTCCGTCAGCCGTCTGCGACCCGCGCAGGCCCGTGCTCTCGTTGAGGTCGCCCCAGGCACCCGACGTGATCGTGTGCCCGATGGTCTCGCCATTGCGCCAGGTGACGGTGGTGCCCACGGGCACCGTGATGTCTTCTGGCATGAAGCGCAGCGAGAGCGTGACGACCTCGTTCGGCCCGGGTTCGACGGCCGAGCTGTCGGGCGCGCTCATCGGCTCGTCGGGTGCGGCCGGAGTCGTTCCGGAGCAGCCGACGAGTACGGCGAGCAGTGCCGGCAGCGCGACGAGCGCGAGCCCTGAGCGAGTGATACGTGCAGTCGGTGACATGCATCGTGTTCGGCACCCCGTGGCGAGAGGTTTGCCGCGGCTCGCTTTGCTCAGCGCACTCTCAGGTTTGGGCCTCAGAACCGCCGCGAGAGGGCATGCGAAAGCCGGACCGCAGAACGCCTCTCGGCGAGTGGCCGCTCGTAGCGGCGAAAAGTGGAGCCCGGGGTTACTGCGGCCCGGCTAGAGCAGTGTAACCGCGCAGGCCGGTCGCCTATTCCGAGCATCCGGCAGCAGAGGCCAGACGGGGCGACGGATGCTCGGGCTCAGTCGAGCGTGCCGGCCCGCTCGAGGCGCGCGCACGCCGTGAAGTCGCGCGCGGTCGCGGCCAATCGGGCGGCGCGGGCGGTGTAGTCGCTGGCGCGGGGGTCGTCGAGCGCAGCATCCGCGTCGTCGGCGAGATCGGCGGCACCGGCCGCGGAGGTGCGGCAGAAGGCGGCGGCCCGTTCGAGCGCCACCGCGAAGTCGCCCTGGTAGGCACCGCGCAGCACCTGGTCGGCGAGCCGCAGAATCTCGTCGGGCCCCGTCGGACTCTCGGCTCCGGCGACGACGACATCGGCCGTCGACAGCACTTCGCTGCCGCGTTGGAACACGAGCGCCGCGCCCGCCGCATCGCCGCGCACGAGCGCGCGCAGCAGCGACAGGCGCCAGAGAGCCCCTGGCAGAGTGCGCGGGCCGGACTGCGACCACAGCTCGGCGAGCACATCGAGCCCGTGCTCGTCGGTGTAGGCGACCATGCGCTCGATGAGGTCGGGGTCGTCGCTCGCCCGAACGCGGTGCACGAGGGCGCGTGCCGAGTCGTGCGCGATGCGCATCGTCACCGCGGGGTCGAGTCCGCCCGGCTGCACGTCGAAGGCGTCGCTGGGAAGGCGCACGGGGCGCCGCGGCTGATCGACCATGAGCCCCACGCTAGCCCGACGCGCTGAACGCGGTGACGCGATAGATTAGAAGGGCAAGGGCCTCTAGCTCAGTTGGTAGAGCAACGGACTTTTACTCCGTGGGTCGTGGGTTCGAGCCCCACGGGGCCTACCTAGTTGTTGAAACCGTCGCGCGGGCCCGGGGTGTCGTCGAGCACGCGGAAGATGCCGATCGTGGTCTCTCCGTCTGACTCGTAGACGTCGATGTCGAAAACGGCATTCGGGTCGGCGGTCGAGCTTCTGACGTTGCGGGCGTGCTCGAGCTCACTCACCCGCACGTAGCCGATCTTGCCCCCCTCGGCGCGCGTGAGAATCAGGTCGGGCACACGATCGTTGATCGGGCTGCCGTAGGTCTCGCCGTTGGCGTTGACCGCGAACTCCACCGAGTCGCCCAGAATGTCGGCGGGCGGCGCCACCGATTGTGTGAAGGCATCGCCCAGCGCCGGCGCCGCGGCGAAGCCGCCGCCCACGACGACGAGTCCTACGACGACCAGCACAATGGTCTTCGGCGATACAGCCATCTGCGACTCCCCCTCGAGCAGCGTGCGACACGCACGCGAGGGCGGTTCCCCCCAACCCCTGAGCCCATCCAATCAGGCCGCGCGGCCGCCGGTCACCCCCCGTTCGCGGGCGGATGCTCGCTCAGGCCGGGCGGCAGATGCCCCAGCTGCCCGACCACGAGGCACCGGGCTCGATCCAGCGCAGACCCGCGCCCGAGTTGAGCGCGTCGGCCGGCGCGGTCATGGGCTCGACGGCGATCGCCGTGACGGGGCCGTCGGCGGTCGGGAACGACCGGGTGATGAAGAGCTGCAGCCAGGGCCAGTCGCCGTTCTGCCACACCTCGGTCTCCGTGCCGTCGGGGGCGGAGAGCACGGTGCGCACGACGCCGTCGGGGTCGGGTTCGACGCGGAACGCGTCGTCGAGGGCGAGCTCGCCGACCACTCGGCCTTCGGTGAGATCCCACTCGCCCGTCGCCGGCTCGAGGCCGACGGGGTTGAGCCGGTCGTCGACCATGACGTGCTCGACCGTGCGCGCGGTGATCGTCAGCTCGTCGACGGGGTGCGAGCCGACGCGGATGAACGGATGCGTGCCCACCGCGTAGGGCGCGGGGCGGTCGCCGAGGTTCGTCACGGCGTGCGTCACCGTGACGCCGTTGCCCGTCAGGCGGTACTCGACTGTCGTCCACAGGTGGAACGGCCAGCCGTGCTGCGGCACGACCGCGGCGCCGAGCGTCACGGCGTCATCGCGGCGCTCGACCAGTTGATAGGAGGTGTTGCGCAGCAGGCCGTGAATGGCATTGGTCTTGTCGACCTCGGTGAGGTCGAGCTGCTGCACCTCGCCGTCGAGCATCCACCGCCCATCGCGTACGCGATTCGGCCACGGAACCAGCACGATGCCGCAGCCGTAGGGCGGTGTCGAGGTCTCGGCGAAACCCTGCACGAGATCGTGCCCGTCGACGGTGAGGTGGCGCATCGCGGCGGCGACGGTCGTGATGACGGCCTCGACCGGGCCATGGGCTCCGTCATGGTGCAGGGCGTACTGCTCGCCCGTAGGAGGAGTGCTCATGCGGTCACTGTACGCGCGAGAGCGCCACGGGCGTGACAGTGAGACCCGCCGCGCGGAGCGGGTCGAGCTGCGCCGCGGTCGCGCGATCGTCGGTGATGAGTTCGTCGAGCTCGTCGAGCGCGGCCACGCGGCCGAGATGCACCTGGCCGAGCTTCGATGAGTCGGCGGCGAGCACACGGCGGGCCGCGCTGGCGACCATGCGCCGCTTCACCTCGGCCTCGGGCAGGTTCACGTTCGTCGCGCCCGCCTCAGCGTCGATGCCGGTCGCGCCGAGAATCGCGAGGTCGACCCGCACGTCATCGAGCAGCGTCGTTGCGAGCGGGTTGACGAGCGAGTGCTGCAGCGATCGCACGGTGCCGCCCGTGACGACCACGGTGAAGCGCGGGATGGCCGGTTCGAGCGCGAGGGCGATCGCGAGCCCGTTCGTGACGATGACGAGCTCGCTGAGATCGCGTCGGGCGACGAGGGCGTGCGCCACGGCGAGCGTCGTCGACCCGACATCGAGCAGGATGCTCTCGCCCGAGCGCACGCGCGTCGCCGTCTCGGCGGCGATGGCCTGCTTGGCCCGCGTGAGCCGGGTGCGCGACTGCTCGAGGCTGCTCTCGCGCTCGGCGACGAGCCCGCGCGGCATGGCCCCTCCGTGCACACGCGTCAGTCGGCCCTCGGTCTCGAGGGCGGCGAGGTCGGTGCGCACCGTCACCTCGCTCACGTCGAGCGTGCGGGCGAGGTCGACCACGCGGGCGAATCCGCGGTCGGCCACGAGGCCGGCGAGTCGTTCGCGGCGCTGCGGCGCGGCATCCATCGTTCCTCGCCCCTTTCGAAACCTGTCGATATCGAAAGGGTACCGTTTGCGAGAACGCAAGGCCCTGCGCGTACGATTCTGAGGTGACGATCCGCTTCCACTCCACGACGCTCGCCGACGGCCGCGAGCTCATCTACGTCGACGACGCCGACACGACGCTCGGGCCGGAGCGATCGATCGACCGGCGCGTGCTCGACCCGCGGCCCGAGACCGCGAGCATGCGGCAAGACGTGCTGACCGGCGAGTGGGTGTCGATCGCGAGCAACCGGCAGAACCGCGTCTTCATGCCGCCGCCCGACCAAGACCCGCTGGCGCCGGCGAGCGACGCCAACCCCAGCGAGATACCCAGCAACTACGACGTCGCCGTGTTCGAGAACCGGTCGCCGAGCTTCGGGCCGGCCCTGACGCACGAGAACGCACCGGCGGGGCTGGATGACCTCCGCGAGATCGGCATCGGGCGCAGCCGCACGAGTGTCGGGCGCTGCGAGGTCGTCTGCTTCTCGCCCGAGCACGAGGGCTCGTTCGGCTCGCAGTCGGTGAGCCGCGCCCGCACCGTCATCGAGGCGTGGGCGCACCGCACGGCCGCGCTGAGCGCGCTGCCCGGCATTCAGCAGGTGTTCCCCTTCGAGAACCGCGGAGCCGAGATCGGTGTCACCCTGCCTCACCCGCACGGCCAGATCTACGCCTACCCCTTCGTCACGCCGCGAACGAGCACGCTGCTGCGATCGATCGACGCCGTCGGGCCCGACCTTTTCGCCCGCGTGCTCGAGAGCGAGCTGTCGAGCGATCGTGTCGTGCTGCGCGGCGAGCACTTCACCGCCTTCGTGCCGTTCGCCGCGCGCTGGCCCATCGAGGTGCACGTGCTGCCGCATCGCCACGTGCCCGACTTCGCCGGTCTCACCGAGGCCGAGAAAGACGAGCTGGCGCCGTTCTACCGCCGACTGCTGCGCGGCATCGACGCCCTGTACCCGACGCCGACGCCGTACATCGCCGCCTGGCACCAGGCACCCGTTCACGTCGGGCGCGAGACCGTGCGGCTCATGCTGCAGGTGACGAGTCCGCGCCGCGGCGCTGACAGACTGAAGTATCTGGCCGGCTCGGAGGCCGCGATGGGCGCCTTCATCGGCGACGTCGCCCCCGAGGCGCAGGCCGCGTTCATCCGCGAGGGAATCGAGAGCACCGGCAATGACTGACATTCGAGACGACGCCCGTGAAGGGTTCGAGGCCGTCTTCGGTGCCGCACCCGACGGCCTCTGGTCGGCCCCCGGCCGCGTCAACCTCAGCGGCGAGCACACCGACTCCAACGAGGGCTTCGTGCTGCCCTTCGCGATCGACCGCCGCACGGTCGTCGCCCTCGGCGTGCGCGATGATCGCCGAGTGCGCGTCGCGAGCACCTTCGCCGACGAGCTGGCCGAGATCGACCTGGATGCCCTCACTCCGCAGGCGCTCGGCGGCTGGTCGGCGTACCCGCTGGGCGTGGCCTGGGCGTTCAGCGAGTTCGGCGCCGACCTCGCCGCGGTGCCCGGAGTCGACCTGTTCATCGACTCCGACGTGCCTGTCGGCGCGGGCCTCTCGAGCTCGGCCGCGATCGAGAGCGCCGTCGCTCTCGCTCTCAACGACGTCTGGCAGCTCGGCCTCGACCGCCGCACGCTCGCCCGCGTCGGGCAGCGCGCTGAGAACGTCGCCGTCGGTGCCCCCACGGGCATCATGGATCAGTCTGCGTCGCTGCTCGGCCAGGTCGATCACGCCGTCTTTCTCGACTGCCGCTCGCTCGAGAGCGAGCTCGTGCCGCTGGGCCTTGCCGAGGCGGGCCTCGCGATTCTCGTCATCGACACGGGCGTGAAGCACAGTCACGCCACGGGCGGGTACGGCGAGCGCCGTGCCGCGTGCGAGCGCGGGGCCGCAGCCATGGGCGCATCCTCGCTGCGCGATCTCACAGTCGACGACCTGCCGCGCGCGCAGCAGCTGCTCGACGACGAGACGTTCCGGCGCATCCGCCACGTCATCACCGAGAACCAGCGGGTGCTCGACACTGTCGCGGTGCTGCGGGCTGACGGGGCTCAGGCGATCGGCGAGCTGCTCGACGCCTCGCACCGCAGCATGCGCGACGACTTCGAGATCTCGGTGCCCGAACTCGACCTCGCCGTCGAGACCGCAGTGGGTGCCGGTGCGATCGGAGCCCGCATGACCGGCGGCGGCTTCGGCGGCGCGGCGATCGCGCTCGTCAAGATCGACGACCTCTCGCGCGTGCAGGTCGCGATCGACAACGCGTTCGGCGAGCACGCCTTCGGCCAGCCCGACACCTTCGTCGTCACGGCCTCCGACGGGGCCGCGCGCAACTAGTCGACGACTACGAGAAGTCGGCCGGTGGGGTGTAGCGGCTGCCGGTCAGCATGCGACCGACGATGATCCCGATCATGACGAGGTAGGCGGCGGCGGTCGCGAGGAAAACCCAGCCGGCGATCTCTGCGCCCAGCCCCGCCAGTGCGCTGATGACGAGCATCGCTGCCAGCAGCAGCATGGTGACAGCGCCGATCAGCCGCAGGTCTTCCGTCATGAGCAGCGCAAGGTGCGCGCGGCGGGCAGGCGTGTTCCACTGCTCGCGATTCGGCAGGTTCACGTGCTCGATGGGCACGCGGGCCATCAGGCGCGGCATTGCGACGAAGAGCAGGGTCAATCCTCCGGCGAGTGCGGCCATCATGCCCAGGAAGACCGGAGTCGAATCCCATCGCGTCGGCGTGCCATCGGCCGCGAAATGGCCGGGCACGGTGTCAGGCCCGGCGACGAGGATCGTGAACCAGACGATGCCGAACACGAGCGTTGCGCCCGCAAGCACGAGACCCGCACGGCGGGGGTTCGGCCGACTGCCTGCGCTCATGCGCTGTCAGCGCGTGATGGCCAGAGTCGAGGCCGTGCTCGCGAGCACCTCGGTTGCGAGCCCCGGCTCATCAGCAATGCTGCGGCCGTAGCTCGGCACCATGCGCTGCAGCGCCGGCTTCCAGGTCTCGAGCTTGTCGGGGAAGCACCGCTCGATGAGGTCGAGCATGATCGGCGCGGCGGTCGAGGCGCCGGGAGACGCGCCGAGCAGTCCCGCGATCGACCCATCGGCCGAGGCAACGACCTCGGTGCCGAACTGCAGCACTCCGCCCTTGCCGGGCTCGTTCTTGATGATCTGCACGCGCTGGCCGGCCGTGAGCTCGTACCAGTCGTCACCGTCGGCCCTGGGGTAGAAGTCGCGCAGCGCGTCGAGCTTCTTCGACCGCGAGGCGAGCAGCTCGCCCACCAGGTAGGTGACGAGATCGAGGTTGCGCACGGCGACCTGCAGCATGGGCACGATGTTGTGCCAGCGGATCGAGCCGAAGAGGTCGAACCACGACCCGGTCTTCAAGAACTTGGGCGTGAAGCCGGCGTAGGGGCCGAACAGCAGGCTCGCGGTGCCGTCGACGACGCGCGTGTCGAGGTGCGGCACCGACATCGGGGGCGCTCCGACGGAGGCCTTGCCGTAGACCTTGGCGTGGTGCTGCGCGACGATCGCGGGGTCGTCGCAGCGCATCCAGCCACCGCTGACCGGAAAGCCTCCGAAACCGCGAATCTCGGGGATGCCGCTCTTCTGCAGCAGCGGAAGGGCGTGGCCGCCGGCGCCGACGAAGACGAACCGCGCGACGATCTCGAGCGGCGTGCCGCCGACCTCGTGGCGCAGCGTCAGCTTCCAGAGGCCCTGCTTCGTGCGACGGATGCCCGTGACGCGGTGCTCGAGGCGCACCGGCATGCCGCTCGACTCGAGGCCCTCGATGAGCAGCCGGGTGAGCGCGCCGAAGTCGACGTCGGTGCCGGCCGTCGTGCGCGTGGCCGCCACGGGCTCGTGCTTCGACCGGCCGGGCATGAGCAACGGTGCCCACTGGTGAATCTGCACCGGGTCTTCTGAATACTCGAGGCCCGCGAAGAGCGGGTGGTCCTTCAGCGCCTCATGGCGCTTGCGCAGGTACTCGACGTTCTTCTCGCCCCAGACGAGGCTCATGTGGGGCGTCGCGCTGAGGAACGCGCTGGGGTCGGGCAGGCGCCCCTCGTCGACGAGGTACGACCAGAACTGGCGCGAGACCTGGAACTGCTCGTTGATGGCCACGGCCTTCGAGATCTCGATCGAGCCGTCCGGCCGCTCGGGCGTGTAGTTCAGCTCGCACAGGGCCGCGTGGCCCGTGCCGGCGTTGTTCCACGGGTTCGAGCTCTCGAGAGCGACCTCGCCGAGTCGCTCGTAGATGCGGATATCCCATGTCGGCTCGAGCTGCTGCAGCATCGTGGCGAGCGTCGCGCTCATGATGCCGGCGCCGATGAGCACCGCGTCGACGGTCTGGGGTCCGCGGGGGCCCGCGTCGATGGCTTCAGTCACACCTCGAGTTTAGTCCGGCTCAACAGGGCCTCTGCCGTGCGGGGCTAGGCTGGCCCAGTGATTCTGCCCCTTCTTGCCATCGGAGCAATCGGGGGCCTCTTCGCCGGACTCTTCGGAGTGGGCGGCGGATTCATCATGGTGCCGCTCATGATGTCGTGGCTGCGCTTCGACCAGCGGCGAGCATCCGCCACCTCGTTGATCGCGATCATCCCGCCCGCCGCGCTCAGCGCCTCGCTCTACGGGGCGCGTGGCGAGATCGAGCTGGTCGCCGCCGCGATCATCGCCGTCGGAGCCGTCGCCGGCACGCCGCTCGGCGCCCTGCTGCTGCGGCGGGTGTCCTTGACGTGGCTCAAGTGGCTGTTCATCGCCGGGCTGCTCATCAGCGCACTGCGGCTCGTCATCGTGGCCCCGGTGCGCGAGGGGGCGTTCGACTACAGCGTCGTCTCGGTGATCGGTCTCATCGCGCTCGGCCTGCTCATGGGCATCGTCGCCGGCCTGCTCGGGGTCGGCGGCGGCATCATCGCCGTGCCGGTGCTCATCGCGGTGTTCGGCATCGGCGACCTGCTGGCCAAAGGCACGTCGCTGCTCGCCCTCATTCCAGGGGCGATCGCCGGGTCGATCCCGAATCTGCGCGGAGGCTTGGTGCGGTGGCGCGATGCCGTGCTCATGGGTCTCGCCGCCGCCGCCCTGTCGCTTGTCGGCGTCTGGCTCGCATTCCTCGTTCCCGCGCAGGTGTCGGGCTGGCTCTTCGCCGCCCTGCTGGTCGTCGTCATCGTGCAGATGGCGCTGCGGCCGGTGAAGCCGCGCGACTGACACGGCAGGTCGGGCTCAGCCGAGCAGGCCCGCGACGCCGTCGATGATGGCGAGAATGCCGCCGAGGTACGAGATGACGATGACGGTGATGCGCGCCGCACGCACGCTCACCCAGCGCGAGACGAACTCGCCGAGCGCCAGACCGACCACGGTGCACGCGATGATGAGCACCCACAGCCACCAGTCGTAGTCGGGCAGACCGGTGTCGTTGAGCACCACCTTCATGATGAACGACGTCACGCCGATGAGTACGAAGATGGGCTGGATGGTCGCGGCGAACGACTTCTGCTCCCACCGGGTGAGCACGGCGTAGACGCTCATTCCCGGCCCGCCGACGCCGGCGGTGGCGCTCATGAAGCCGGATGCTGTGCCCGCGATGAGCGCGGCGGGCGCCTGGGCGACCCGTCGGTCGAAGTAGTTCATGAGCAGCGACGCCGTGAGCGCGACGACCAGGATGCCGCCGACGACGATCTGCAGCACCGGTCCGCCGATGAGCACCGACAGGTAGGCGCCCGGAACGATCGCGATGACGGCGGGCACCGCGAGCATCGAGAACTGTCGCCAGTCGATGAAGCGCCAGACGCGGCTGATCACGATCGATGCCGACACCGCACCGCACAGGTTGACCAGCAGCACGCCCTCGAAGGGCCCGATGAGCAGCACGAGCACAGGGGCGACCACGAGGGCGAAGCCCATGCCCGAGACCCGCTGCGCCATCGCGCCGAACATGACCGCGAGAGCGATGAAGACGAACACCACGGCGATGCGCCTTTCTGCTCGATGCTGCGTGGGGTGCAGGGCATGGTGCTCGGCGGGGTCGGGCACCACCCGCTCGACCCCGCCGATTCCCGACCGCCGTGCGGCCGAGCCTGTTCAGGCGCCGGGGCGCCGAGTCAAGAGTTCTCGAGGGTTGTCGTCGAGCGCCTTGCGCACAGCGTCCGGTCGATCGGCCAGCGCGCGCTTCAGCGAGCCCACCGGGTCGCTGTCGGCCATGTCGAAGGGATAGTCGCTGCCGAGCACGAGGCGGTCGTCGCCGACGCGGTCGTGCAGGAAGCGCAGCGAGAGGTCGTCGTGCGTGAGCGAATCGAACCAGAAGCGGTGCAGCAGGCTCGACGGCGCCACGTCGAGGTGCTCGCGCGCCTCGGGCCGCACCGACCAGGCGTGGTCGAACCGGCCGATCTGATACGGCACGAAACCGCCGCCGTGCAGCAGCGCGACCCGCAGCGCGGTGTTGCGCGAGAGCACGCCCTGAAAGAGCAGCGACGCCGCGGCGATCGTCGAATCGGTGGGGTTGCCCACGTAGTTGTGCATGAAGTAGTCGTGCATGCGGTCCATGCCGGCGACGTCGGCACCGGGGTGCAGCACCACGGCGAGGCCGCTCGCGTCGATCGCCTGCCACACCGAGGCGTACTGCTCATCACCCAGGTTCGCGCCCGCCACGTTGGTGCCGAGCTCGAGGCCGACGACCTCATCGATGCCGATCAGGCGCTGCAGCTCGTCGTGCGCCGCCTGCTCGCTCTGCATCGGTAGGTGCCCGAGCACGACGAAGCGATCCGGATGCTCGCGCGCCATCGCGATCATGGCGTCGTTGTGCAGACGCGCGGCCACCGCGGCGGCCTGATCGTCGAGACGGTAGTTGAAGTGCGGCGGCGGCACGCTCAGGGCCTGCAGCTGAACGCCCGCAGCATCCATGTCGGCGATGCGCGCCTCGGTGTCGACCATGCCCAGCGGAATCGGGCCGCTCATGCGCCCGCTCGGGTACTGGAACCACCACTCGTCGCCGCGCTGCACGAGCGCAGGGGCCGCCTCCGGCACTTCGCGCGCCAACTCGGCGATGAAGCCGCGTGGCACGGTGTGCGCGTGGATATCGATCGTCATTGCTTCTCCAGGTCGGGCCTCGTGACCTCGATGCGTCGCCAGAACACGAACCGCTTCTCGATGTACCAGATGGTGAGGTAGACGACGAGACCGATCACGAGGAAGAGGAAGATGATGACCCAGTAGGCGGCGGTGTCGAAGCTCGAGCGGTACCGCAGCATGAGATAGCCGAGGCCGCCGGTCGCTCCGATGAACTCCGAGACGATCGCGCCGATGATGGCGGTCGTCGCACCGAGCTGAAGCCCGCCGAAGATGACGGGCAGGGCCGTCGGAATGCGCAGCTTGACCATCGTCTGCCACTTGGATGCCCGCAGAGACTTCATGAGCGCGACCGCGTTCGGCTCGGCGAGGCCCAGACCCGACAGCGTCGTGATGAAGACGGCGTAGAAGCAGGCGATCGCGGCCTGAAGGATCTTGCCCTCGATGCCGAAACCGATCCAGGCGATGATGATCGGCGCGAGAATCACCGTGGGAATCGCCTCGAGTGCCGAGAGGAACGGCAGGTAGGCCGCGCGCAACCGGCTCGACGAGCTGAGCAGCACGCCCAGGAAGAACCCTACGGATGCTCCGAGTGCGAAACCGCCCGCGATCTCAGTGAGGGTTCTGAGCACCTGGTCGCCGAACCCGTCGGCTCCGAGCACGCGCGGGAAGGCGATCCAGACCGACTCCGGTGTCGGCAGGAGGATCGCAGGCACTGACTTCGTGACAGTGGTGGCGAGCCACCACGCCGCGAGGATGATCGGCAGCAGCGCGATCGTCAGCATGTACGGCGAGCGGAGGAAGTTCTTCTTCTTGGGTGAGCTGTCGACGGCGATCTGCGCCATCACTTCTGTTCTCGTCATTTTCTTCTCGCCCTCGACTCTTCTGACCAGAACACGACACGGCGCTCGATGACGTCGGCGATGGAGACGAGCGTGATCGACAGGATGACCACGATCGTGACGACCGAGTACACCAGGCCCATGTTGAGCTGGGATGCGAATTCTTTCGTGAGCTTGCCGAGCCCGCCGTCTGACGCCGACAGGATCTCGGCGACGATGACACCCGTGAAGGCCAGCAGCAGCGCGTGCTTGACGCCGACCATGATCATCGGAAGGGCGGAGGGCAGCTGCAGCTTCGTGAACACCTGCCAGCGACTGGCCTTGAGCGACTTCATGAGCTTGAACTCATTGGCCGAGGGCAGCGCGAGGCCGACCATCGTGTCGATCCAGACCGGGAAGAAGCAGATGATGACGGCGAGCGCGATCTTGCTCTCGGGTCCGAATCCGAGCCACCCGATCAGCAGCGGCGCGAGCACGACCTTGGGCAGCGCCTGCACAGCGATCGCGTAGGGGGTGATGGCCTGGCGCATGAAGGGAGACGTGCCGAGCACGACGCCCATCGTGAAGCCGAAGGCGACGCCGATGACCCAGGCGATCGCGACCGCCGACATGGTCTTGGCGAGGTCGTCCCACCAGTAGCCGCCGCCGAGAAGCTGCACGAACGCGGCGACCGTCTCGCTGAAGGTCGGGAACAGCACACGGTTCACCAGGCCGGTCTGCGGAAAGAACTCCCAGAAGGCGATGATGACGGCGACCGTCGTGATGACGATCCAGGCCGAGCCGCCTCGAAAACGCTCCCACCAGGTCGGCCCGGGCGTCGGTGCGCTCCGAGCGGGCGTCGGCGGGGGCGCCGTGGTGGTCACTGCAGCTCCAGCATCTGGCGCGCCTTGGCGACGAGCTTGATGAAGTCGTTGGTGGTCTGCAGGTCAGGACGTCGAGGGCGGTCGAACGGCACCTCGATGATGTCGACGAGCCGACCGGGGCGCGCGCTCATCACGGCTACGCGGTCGCTCATGAACACCGCCTCGGTGATGTTGTGCGTCACGAGCACGGCGGTCGACTTGGCGTAGTCCTGCAGGCGCAGCAGCTCTTGGTTCATCGACTCGCGGGTGAACTCGTCGAGCGCGCCGCAGGGCTCGTCGAGCAGCAGCAGCTTGGGGTCGTGCAAGAGCACGCGGCACAGCGCGGCGCGCTGCTGCATGCCACCCGACAGCTGCCAGGGGTAGGAATCGCGGAAGTCTTTGATGCCCACCATCTCGAGCAGCTCTTCAGCCTTCGGGATGAAGTCTTTCTTCTTCTCGCCGAAGATCTCGACGGGCAGAAGCACGTTCTCGAGGGTCGTGCGCCAGGGGAACATCACCGCCTGCTGGAACATCATGCCGATGTGCCGGTTGGGCTCGGTGAGCTGCTCGCCGCTGAATGTGACGGTTCCCTCGGTCGCCTCGAGAAGCCCGCCCATGATGTTGAGGGCAGTCGACTTCCCGCAGCCACTCGGGCCCAGGAGGGAGAGGAACTCTCCCTCCCGGACCTCGAGGTTCAGTCCACTCAGGGCGACCATTTCCTTGTCACCGGAGCCGAAGCGCTTGGTCACGCCGTCGACTCTCACGAGGGGTGCGGTCTGGGTCATGGTCGTCATGGTGTTCTTTCTCAGTTCTCGATAGAGGTAATCAGCTGAACCGTTGCGGCAGTACTAGTCGTTCTGGAACTCGTAGGCAGCAGCATCCGCGGCGACACGATCACGGTCGAAGTCGTTCGCGAAGTCGATGAAGCCGTCGAAGAGCACGTCGGGTGCGTTCACCGCGATGTAGCTGTCTGACGTCGACTGAATCAGGTCGAGGAACTCCTGGGTGCCCGCGACATCGTGCTGACCGATTCGGTTGATGTCGGCCGGAACAACCTGCGTCTTGGCCAGCTCGAACCGCAGGTCGCCCTGCGAGACACCGTCAGCGTTCTGTTCGAACACCTGAGGAATCGCACCCTTCATGAGGTCGCGGCAGGCCTCGATGTTCTCCAGGCAGAAGTACATGCCCATCGCCGTACCCCGTGCGAAGCGCTGGAGCGCCTCACCGTTGTTGTCGAGGGTGTCCTGCGTCGTGATGATGCCGCGAGCCGGGAAGGTGTTGTAGATCGCCGGCGTCAGGTCGATGAGGTTCACACCGGCCGTCTGGATCGCGAAGATGTCGTTGTACGCCGTGGAGTACACGTCGACCGATCCGTTGTCGAGAGCCGCGAGGGTCTCGGGCCCGCCGTCGCCGATCGGGATCAGCTGCACGTCGGTGATCGGGTCGATGCCCTCGGCGCGCAGAGCGGCCTCGAGGAAGGCGACCTCACCGCCACCGGCCTCGGAAATGCCGATGTTGGCGCCCCGCATGTCGGCGATCGACTGGAACGGACCGTCTTCGGGCACGAAGATGCCGAAGATGGCGCCACTCGAGTAGGTGAAGATGTTGACGACCGGAAGGCCGACGAGGGCAGCCTCGCCGAACGCCGGTGCCGAAGGGTTGCCCGCGTCGGCGTTGCCGGCGATGACCTGCTCCATCGCCGCGCCCGATCCACCGGCCGCGACGAACTCGACGTCGAGACCGAGCTCGTCGTAGTAGCCGAGCGTGTCGGCTGCGAGCCAACCCCACCATTCGGCCGTGTAGGTGTCGCCCGAGGCCATGGCCATGGTGATCTCGTAGCGCTCTTCACCGGGCTCGGCACCGGGGTCGGTGGCGGGTGCGGTGCAGGCGCTCAGAGCGAGGGCGCCGACGGCGGCGATAGCCGCGAACTGCAGATGCTTCTTCATGCTCGAATCTCCTTTGGTCCGGTGCATTGGGGTAGTGCGGTGTGTGTCGGTGGTGCCGCTCGCCTGGCTCTCGAGCCGGGTACGCGCGTCGTACTGGTAAATCTGACAGCCCGATGGGCCAATGTCAAGACAGTGTCTTATTTTTTGGGGTACTGGGTCCGAATCGTGATTGTTGCGGGATGCTCACGCCGCCGTCGGCGCCTCGATGACGAGCTCGGCGCCCGCCGTCATGAGCGCGAACGACTCGGGCAGGGCCTCGGCGACCGCGCGCTGGGCGCGGAATCCGCTGCAGTGCATCGGGGCGATGAGCTTGAGGCCTCGCTCGCCGAGGCCGGCCACGGTCTGGTCGATCTTCTGCTGGGTGATGCCCGCGTGGCCGAGGTGGAAGCCTCCGAGCACGCCGTGGAGGGCATCCACCCCCGTGAGCTTTTGCGCGTGGTCGAGAGAGCTCAGCACGCCCGAATGGCCGCACGGGTCGAGCACCACGAGACCCACGCCGGTCACATTGATGATGAGCGTGAGGTAGTCGTCGATGGGGTCGGGGTGCACGTGGCCGTCGCGAATGCTCATGCGGCCCGCGGGCACCTCGTGCTCGAAATCGACCGTGATCGGAATCTCACCGCTCGTCATGATGCCCGGAGCGATGTCGAGCGGCTCGCGCACCGCCACGACGGCAGCGCCGGCCTCCACCAACTCACGCTCGGTGAGCCCGCGGTTGAAGTACTGGATCATCATGTCGGGGCGCTTGATTGACCGCGGATGGAACGCCGAGGGGTGCACGATGAGCGGCACGCGCCTGCCCATCGCCTCGAGGGCCGCATAGATGCCGCCGAAGTGGTCGGGATGCCCGTGGCTCAGCACGACCTGGTCGATCTCATCCCAGTCGATACCCAGCACCTTCGCGTTGTGGATGATCGGGATGCCGCTCATGCCCGCGTCGAACAGGATCGTCGTCGTGCGCCCGGCCGTCGTGGCCTTCAGCAGGAACGAGATGCCGTTCTCGGCCAGCGGCGTGCCGCGGCGCGGCAAGAAGTGCTCGGGCATGCCCTGGCGGCGGATGGTGGCCGTGTTCGGCATGAGCATGTCGATGTAGTTGTCGACGAGCACGGTGATGGTCAGGCGGTCGCACGACTGCATGGGCGGCGCTGCTCTCTCTTTATTCGGCGGAGGATCGGTGGTGGCGGTCGTCATCAGGCTTCGGGATGCGTCGAGAGCACGGCCGTGGCGTGGGCCGCGAGGGTGAGGCCCATACCGTGCACGAGCGAGAGCCGCGCATCGGGCACCTGGCGGCGGCCCGCGTCGCCGCGCAACTGCTGCACGGCCTCGATGATCAGGAACATGCCCAGCATGCCCGGATGCACTTGCGCGAGGCCCGCGCCGTTGGTGTTGAGCGCGAGACTGCCGCCGGGGGCCAGGTTGCCGTTCTCGACGAACGCGCCGCCCTCGCCCTTGGCGCAGAAGCCGAGGTCTTCGAGCAGCACGAGCAGACTGATGGTGAAGGCGTCGTAGACGTGCACGGTGTCGAGCTGATCGAGCGTGACGCCCGCCATCTGCAGCGCCCGTTGCGAGCTGCGGGCGGCCTCGGTGGCCGTGAGGTCGGGCATCTGCGAGACATTGCGGTGGTTGACCGCTTCGCCCGAGCCGAGCAGGTACACGGGGTTGTCGCGCAGATCGCGCGCGCGCTCGGCCGAGACCAGCACGACCGCGGCACCGCCGTCGGTGACCAGGCAGCAGTCGAGCTTGTGCAGCGGGCTCGTGATGACTCCCGAGTTCAGCACCTCGTCGACCGTGAGCGGTGTCGGATACGGCGCGGTGTCGGTCAGCAGGGCCCACTCGCGCGCCGAGACGGCGTACTGCGCGAGCTGTTCGCTCGTCGTGCCGTACTGCGCCATGTGCCGCTGCGCGACCATGCCGAACGCGCCGATCGGGTGGATGAGGCCGTAGGGCTGCTCGTAGGGCGAGCTCTCGGCCATGCTCACGAGCTTGCCCGCGTCGGTGCGCTGCGTGCTGCCGTACGCGACGACGGCGACGTCGCACAGGCCAGCCTGAATGGCCGCTGCCGCATGGCCGAGCTGGGCGATGAACGAGCAGCCGCCGAGCGCGGTCGAATCCATGTGCCGGGGGTGAATGCCCAGATACTCGGCGAGCGTCAGGGTCGGGAAGGCGTAGTACGACGAGGCAGTGAAGAGCCCGTCGACGTCGGCGAGCGTGAGCCCTGCGTCGGCCAGCGCCCGGTTCACGGCGACGGCCATGAGCCCGACGGGCGACTTGCCGTCGGTCTTGAAGGTGTCGAGCTGGGCGGCGCCCACGATGGCGCTCGTGCCGCGGATGCTCATGATTGCTCCTCGGCGGTGCTCTCGGCAGCGGAGGCGGGCCGGAACCTCAGCAGCGTCAGTTCGGGTTCGACATCGTCGAAGACGGCCTCGACGGACATACCGATGCGGGCGTCGTCGGGCGGGCAATCCACGAGGTTCGCGAAGACGCGCACGCCTCCGTCGAGATCGACGAGCACGAGCGTGTACGGCGCGTCGGCGGCGAAGAAGGGGTGGGATGCGCGGTGCTGGGTCGTGAACGAGTACACGGTGCCCGTTCCGGCGGCGCGCTCGAGGTCGAGCGACTCGCTCGAGCAGTGCGGGCACACGGTGCGCAGCGGGAAGACCGCGTGCGAGCATCCCGCGCAGCGCTGAAAGACGAGCTCGTGCTCACGCAGGTGGTCGAAGAAGACCTTCTCCTCACCGCGCGGTGTGATCGGCGGTCGTGTCGGAGCGTTCATGCGGCCTCCGCCGTCAGGGCGTGCCGCACCGCGGCGCGCACGGCGTCGGCGACCTCGGTCGTCGTCGCGGTGCCACCCAGGTCGGGAGTGCGCACGTCGGTCTCGCCGAGCACGTGGTGGATGGCGGTCATGATCACATCATGCGCCTCGGGGCGGCCGAGGTGCTCGAGCATCATCGCGGCCGACCAGAT
>SXGT01421712.1_pt1 | contig 26346 bp, 23 predicted proteins | sample 3176221 | NCBI WGS metagenome assembly SXGT01 (sample SAMN11356862, study PRJNA531348) | freshwater metagenome | isolation source: freshwater sample F1-120 | place: China: Fuxian Lake, Yuxi | collected 2017-12-25
AGAAACGGGGCTCCGGTCCGGCCGCGTCGGCAGCGCGGCCGGACTAGGGCTCGGTCCCGGCCCTGCCGGGACGCGCCCAGACCTCTCACAAGTTGATCGGTGCTGCGCTGCTGCCGCGCGGCGACCTAGCGATAGCCCTGAGGTCCGCGGTCGGCGCACCTGTGTTAGACTCCGGGGCCGCCGCCTCTCGCGGCCACGCGAATTCAGGCACGGTCATGCACAGCTTACGCACCCGCCCATGGTTGTGGTTGTCAGCCCTGGCTTTTGTAGCTTGCGAGCGCTCGCCTGAGCCGTGGCCGCGCGTTGACGACGCCGCGGAGACGGCGACGTCTGCGGCCGCCGCATACAACAAGACCCTCGATGGCGCGAGTCTGCAACTCGATGTCCCAATTGCGGATTTCGCGGGCCTGGATGCAACGGCTGAGCTGGCGGTGCCGGGTGATGCACCCGTCGGTTTCGACAGTGATGCTGGGGCGGTTGTCGACGTGCAGAGTCCGGTCGACGCGGACGCTTCTTCGGTGCCAGACCCTGGTGCGACCGGCACCGACGCGGCTACATCCGACACTGACGCGGACGCAGCGCCCGCCGACGCCTCGCCGTGGCCCACTGGCAATCTGGCGGTAGTCAGCGCATTTTCACCCGACGGCAAGAACATCAAGTTGCGCTTCAATAAGCCCCTGGACCCGAAAAGCGTGGGCCCGGTCGGCGATTTTGCGCTGCTCGAGAACAGCCAGCCCAAAGCCGGGGCGATCACCTCGGTGCAGGTCGGCGCAGATCCGTTGTTTCTCGCGATCAACCTGTCGCAATCGGTCGCCATCAACCCGGCGCTGACCTACGTGGCCCAGGCCAAGAACCTCAAGGCGTTTGACGGCGCGGCGCTTGACCCGACCAAGAACAAGGCGCCGGTCAAGCGCACGGTGTACGTGCACATCCTGTGGCATCAGCACCAGCCGACGTACCTCGACCCGATAGTTGACCAGCTGACCTCGCCGTGGGTGCGTAAGCACGCCATGAAGTCGTACTACGACATGGCCGCGATCTTGCAGGATTATCCAGACGTGCACTTGTCGATCAACCTGACGCCCGTGCTGCTCAACCAGTTGATCCCGTACTACCTGGAGCGGCTAGGCGAAAAAGACGTCGCCGGCAAGGAACTGTACATCGACACCGTCAAGAACACAGTCGACGAGGCCAAGTTTCTCGGCAAGTGGAAAGGCAAGACCGACCCGTGGATTGACCTGTTGCTGGAAGACACGCCCGACCCTAAGACGGCGACAACCAAGCAGATTGGGCTACTGTACGCCGATCCGTGGTCATGCGTGTCGACGGCGCCGGTACTGATGAACCGCTTCCCGGCCTACGCGGCGCTGCGCGACAAGAACCCGGCGACGCTGACCAAGGAGGATCTGGCGGCGCTCAAGATCTGGTTCGAGATCGCGTGGATGGACCCCGACTTCCTGCACGGCAAGGTCAAGCTGCCGACCGGTGACAGCGTGGACCTGACCGACGTGCTGGCGGCTTCGGCGCCGCAGAATGCCAGCTTTACGCTCAAGATGCCGGCGGGGCTGGACGAAGCGGGCCGCATCGCCTGGTACGAGAAGCTGGCCAATCGCCTGGTGGCCGAGCAGTACAAGGTGATGAAAGCGGTCATCCCGATCCACAAGCAGCTGCACTACGACCCAGATGCGCACACTGGCCAGATCGAGATTGCGACAACCCCGTTTTACCACCCGATTTTGCCGCTGGTGCAGAACACCGAGCTGATGGGCCAGGGCCAACCGTTCGACCCCAAGCCGTCGCCCGCGTACAGCTTTCCGAGCGACGCGGCAGCCCAGGTCAAGCGAGCGGTGCAGTACATGGAGGGCGTGTTCGGGTTCAAGCCGCGCGGCATGTGGCCCGGCGAGGGCTCGGTCGCGGAAGACGTGGTGCAGCACTTCGTCAACGCCGGGGTGTTGTGGGTGGCGACCGATCAGCAAGTCATGGAAAAGTCTGGGCTTTACCCCGGCGGCGCGCCGGTTGGCCCGTATCAGGTCGATTTCGATACCAAGAAGCAGGGCGAGGGCGGCGATGGCACCGGCCGCCTGGGCACGTTTTTCCGCAACACCAACATGAGCAACGACATCGGCTTCAAGTACCAGGGCTTGACGGGCAAGGAGGCGACGGACGACCTCGTCACCAACGTCGGCGCACAGGCGCCCAAGTTCGGCGCGCCCGATCGGGTCATCACGCTGATCTTGGATGGCGAGAACGCCTGGGAGACCTTTGCCAAAGAGCACGACGGCAAAGGCTTTTTTCACGCGCTCTACCAACGGTTGGAGCAACTGCAGCAGGCCGGCGAGATCATCAGCGTAACTGGCAGCGAGTACATCCTCGGCAACCCCAAGCGCAACGTGCCGGCGCACCCGCTGGAGGCGATGCCGCAGCTGGAACCCCTGTTTCCGGGATCGTGGATCGGCGGCACCTTTGGCATCTGGATCGGCGAATCCGAGGAAAACCAGGCGTGGCAGTACCTGCTGCAGACCCGCGCCGATCTGGCCAAGTCAGGGCTGCCGCAGCCCGATCCGCTCAAGCCCCCACCGGCGAACAAAAAGAGCCTCGAAGGCGAGATCTGGTACGCGTTTGACGAGGTCTATGCCGCCGAGGGTTCAGATTGGTTCTGGTGGTACGGCAGCGACATGACCTCGCCGAGCAACGACGACAGCCCGTTCGACGCCAACTTTCGCTTGCACCTGGCCGGCGTGTACAGCCACATGAACGCGGCGCTCAAGCTCCAGGGCAAGCCCGAGATCGCGATGCCGGTGTATAAGCCGATCATCCAAGCCAATCCCCAGGCGCCGCTGGGTCCGCTCGATCCGCCGCCGGTGCTCGACGGCGCGTTCGTGCCCAATGAGAGCGAGTGGTCCGCCAAAGGTGGGTTCTTCTTCGACAGCGACACCGCCGGCGCGCTAGCCAACCCGGACGACTGGATGGCGACGATCTACTATGGTTTTGGCAAGTTCGGCAGCAAGTCGGGGTTCTATTTGGCGGTGCAGCACAACTTTGACCTGAGCGCGGCCAACAATGCGGCACTGGGGCTGTACCTGTCGCACAAGAAGATCCTCAACGCCGCGACGGGGCAGGTCCAAGAAGATCCGGCGACGCTCAAGGACCGCAACGGCGGTGCGCTGGCCTTCAAGGGCAAGGGCGCGGCGCGCGAGCTGTGGATGGCGCTGAGCGGCGGCAAGGCGACCAGCGAATGGCGCAAGTGGACGTCGACCGCCGTGTCGTGGCAAGCGCTGACGGCGAGCACGTTTGGCGGCGTCGTCGCCGGGCCGACCAAGGGCGGAAAACTGCTGGAGATCTTTATCCCTTACGAAGATCTGGGCATTGCCGATGGCGACCCGCTCGAAATTCAGATGATTTTCTCGCAAGCCGGCAAGACCGTGGACACCGCGCCGTCGCTGGAGAGCAAGCTCCTGGTCGAAGACCCGACGTCGGCCGTGTTCGTGACGTTCATTTGCGATGCCCGCGGGCCCAAGGCCGGCAATCCGCCGCTCAACCTGTACGGCGACCTGTGCAACCTGCCGGCGCCGGACGGCAAGGGCATCGTGTACATCGCCGGCAACGACCCGAAGCTGGGCATGAAGGCCAAGTGGGTGCCCAACAAGGTGGCGCTGCGCGACGACGGCAAAGAGGGCGACGACAAGGCCGGCGACAGTCTATGGACACTGGTGCTGCCGTTTCCCAAAGGCAGCAACCTCAAATACAAGTACACCTCGGGCAAGCCAGAGAATGAAGGCCAGTGGGGCTGTACGGAGGAATTCCCGCTGACCGAGCGGGCGCTGGACATCACCAAGGATCCGGCCAAGAAGAAGGTCAAAGTCAGCGATATCTTTGCAGACCGTCCGACGCCAAGTGGAACGCCTGGGCCCAAGACGGTGATTGTGACGGAGTAGGCGCAGCGCTACGCAACCTTGCGGCGGCGGACGGTCAGGGCGGAGAGCAACAGTAGCGTTAGGCCCGCGAGACTGGAGGTGCCGCTTTGCGCACTGCACCCACTGTCGCCCCCGGCTGGCTTGCTATTGGCCGTGCCGGTGTTGGTGCCACTGCTGGCGTCGAGCGGCCCCAAGCTGCCGCCGCCCAAGTCGCTGACAGAGCGGCCTGTCTTGGTTTCGGGTTGTGCGGTCGAAGCCGTGTCCGCATCGACGGCGTCCGCATCGACCGCAGCGGCAGCGTCGGGCGCAACCGTGGTGTCCGGTGCAGGGGTCACATCTGAAGCCGCGGCCGCATCGGGGGCAGAAGTGGTGTCAGATGGCATGGCCGTGTCTACCGCCGTCGCCTGATCCACCGAAACGATCGTGTCAGCCGCACCCGCGTCGCTCACTTGCAGGTCAGAAGCCGCGGCGTCTGAACTGGATCCTGCATCTGCTGCGCCAGCATCCGCGGCCGAGCCCGCGTCGACCGCCCCGGCGTCGGTACCTGCATTGGCATCTTCGCCGCCGCCCGTGCCGCCACAGCTCGGCGGTGCCGTGAAGGCCTTGCTGATGGTGATGGTCTCGATGATGCCCTTGTTCTTGTCGGCGGTGCTCAGGTTTTGGGCAGCGGTAGCACGCACGATGGCCTTGAACTCGCCGGCGGTCAGCTCGACTTCGATAAAGTGGTGCTTGCCGCTGCACAACTGGCTGCCTTTGGCCTTGCCCGACATGCCGAGGATGCCTTCGGCGCAAATCACTTTCATCGGTTCAAGCTTGAAGCCAAGTACGTCAATCTCGTCGTAGGTGAAGGCGCCGGCGCCGCCTGTGGTGATGTACACGGTGCCGTCCTTCGTCGAAGACACCGGAGACCCCGCCTTCATCGGCGCAAACCGCTCGTAGAAGTGGTTGTGACCGGCAAAAACGACGTCGACGTGGTGCTTGTCGAACACTGGCACGAAGTGCTCGTTCTGCTTGACCTCGTTCGGCGGGTGGTTCAGGTCGATGAACTTGAGATCGATGTAGCTTGTGTGCACCGGATGGTGGAAAAACACGAACTTCCAGGTCTTGTCGGCGTGCTTGGCCAGTTCCTTGTCCAGCCACTTGGCCTGCATCGCCAACCCAGCGGCGTCGTTGTGCGTGGCGGTAGACAGCGCGCAGAACACCGCGTGACCATAGCTGAAACAGTAGAAGTCCTCATTGTTGGCGGCATCGTTGTGCGGCAGGCTCCAGATCTGGTTGTAGGCGGCGGTCGCGCCCTTGACGTTGTCGGTGTCGTGGTTGCCGAATGAGGGCATCAGCGCAATCTCGCCGCTTTTGGCCTGCGCCATTTCCATGTGGTTGTACCACTGGTTGATGTCGTCGCCGTCCTTGACCAGATCGCCCGTCTCGATGATGAACTGCGCCCCAGAAGCGTGCATCTCGCCCAGGATGCTGGCCCACTTGGGGTTGGGTCCCGCGGTGTCGTCGCTGCGGTGATCGCCACTGGCGATGAATTTGACAGGGCCGCAGCCCGGCTTGGGGGCCGTGCGAAAGCTGCGTACTGGGCTCCAGTCGCCGCTGCCGCCAACCCGGTAGAAATACTTGGTATCAGGTTGCAGCCCGCTCAACGTGACTTCGTGCACCACGCCAAGCTTGCCTTTGGCCGTGAACGACTTGCCGCTGGCGTTCTGCGTTAGCGCGTTTTGCGCGGTGCCGTACTCGACCGTGTTGGCGTCGGGGGTGCCATCGCTGTTCCAGCTGATGACCTCGCCGGCCTCGGGCTTTTCGGCCGGAACGGCGAGGCGAACCCAGCGCGGCGCTGCCAGCGCCGAAACGGCGACCGTCGAAGCGGTCGCGGCGACAATCATCAAAGATCGTATGTACATGGCGGTCCTGTTCGCGGCCGACTTTGCCGGCGGATGGCGGGCGTACAGTGTAGCGGCAAGGTCGGGCGGTGTCGCGGGCGCTCTTGGCGGCGGGGTGCGGTTCCTCAAGTGGGGCCGACCCGCGGGCTGGTAAATGCGCAGGGGTCGCAAATACTGCCGGCGGCTGAAGCCGCGGCCTTAGGGCGCAAAGCCTTGCCTCCGCAAGGCTACGCAATCACGAGTGACAGCCCAGCCCGGCGCAGGCCGGGCTTGGTACAGCTAGCCTGCGGCTTCAGCCGCCGGGTCCAACCTGAACGCCATGCGTATTCAACGGTTCCGCGCGCCTCGCCGTAGACCCCAAAGCGCGATCCGCACCCTTGGCGGCGAAACGGTTAGGGACTGGAAAACAATGACTTGGACACTCTCGGCACAAGGCGGAGCCGCGAGTCGGCCTCCGAGACGGCGAGCTGGCGACCCACGAAGCAAGCAAGAAGACCGGAGAAATGATTCAGTAAATCATTTCCAGGCCCTTACCGCTCGCTGCCCTTGGGCCAGCGGTACACGAACGTGACTGGATCGCCGTTCAAGACCACAAGCCCGCGAGCGGCCGAGCGCAAGCAACGCAGCGCCCCTGTAGGCGCGTCGCCTGGCTCGACGACGTCCTCAAAGTCGACCGCGCCGCCGCTGTCTGCGTGCACCCGCAAAGTGATGCGGGCGGTTATTTTGCGCGCTTCTCCCGGCCTTGTGTCCGGCTGGACACAGCGCACCAGCAGCAGCGCGCGGCGGTCCAACGCCTTGGCCACGTCTTTGGCACGGCCGTTGAGCGGCTGCACCACGTTCGAGTCGGGCGCCAACACCGGCGCGCCAGTCGCGTCGGGCGTCTGCGGCGCAGGCTGCGTCGGCACGTTCCAGGGATCGGGCGGCGACATGGGCCGTGGCCGCGGCGGTGGCGGCGGCACGTAGGGCTGCGGGGCCCGACGGCGCGACTCGACGCGCAGGTCGCGCTCGATGTCGTGCAACAGTTTGCGCAGCGCGCGCCCAGGCTTGGACTCGGGCGAGTCGATGGTGATGACGATGGCGCCGCCGGCGAGGATTGCCACAATCAGCAACAGTCTGCCCAGACACCCAAGGCAACCGCTGCCGGATTGGGTCGCACCCGCGGCCTGACGCTCCGCCCGCGTCGCCTGCAAGGCCTCCAGGGTCTGGCGCAACTCGTCGTTGCCCGGTCCGCCGCCGCTGGAGGATGGCAGCGGCTCACTCTCACCGCGGGCCATCGCTTCGATGTCGATGGCCGCCACGCCCAGCATCACGGCGCCGCACTGGCTGCAGTTGGTGCGCACGCGGGCGTTCCAGGTCTTGCAGCGCGGACACTGGCGTTGGTCCGAGGCCATGGTCAGGCTCCCCGCGCATCGGCGCTCCCGCAGGGTAGCGCAGCAAGCTGGGGACGAAAACCGTGCCGCAGCGCTTGACCTGACTGCGCCCGTCGCGATTCAATCCGCGTCCCCGGGGGCACACGGGCGGGGCACCATGCGATTCGCAACCGAGCGCGAGACTATCTGTCAATTATGCCGCACGTTCTGGCAGTTGGGTTGGGCCAGCGGCACAGGCGGCGGCATCTCCGTTCGCTCTGGCAGCACCATCTTGATGGCGCCTTCCGGTGTGGAGAAAGAAAAGCTCAGCCCGGCCGACATCTTTGAGCTCGACGCCGACGGCTGCGTGACCGACGCGCCGACCAGCGGCCAGCGCCTGACGGCCTGCGCGCCCCTATTCATGGCCGCCTACCGCCATCGCAATGCCGGCGCAGTGCTGCACTCGCACTCTCTGGACGTGGTGCTGGCGACCATGACCGTGCCGCCCGGCGAACCGTTGCGGCTTACGCGGCTGGAGATGCTCAAAGGCCTGCAGGGCGTCGGCTACTTTGACCTGCACGAGATTCCGGTGGTGGACAACACGGCGCTGGAGCACGAATTGGCCGGCCGCATGGAGCAAGCCGTCCTGCAGTGGCCCAAGGCCAATGCTGTACTGGTGCGCAACCATGGCGTCTATGTGTGGGGCACCGACGTTGCGCACGCCAAGACGCAGGCCGAGTGCATCGACTGGCTGTGCCGCTGCGTCGTCGCCATGCACCGCTCGGGCATCAGCCATTTGACACATGACCGCGCCCAGCCCGACGATGTCGCCCGCGAGCGCGCCGCCCACGCCGCTGACTGAACCAACACCGAACGGACAACGCCATGAACGCCTACCTGCTCGACCAGCCCACCCACTCGCTCTCGGGCGGCGATCTGGCCGCCGAAGGCATCCTGTCGTGGCATCTGCCGACCGACGAGGCCGCGTATGCGCAGCCACTGCAGCAGATTCGCGATGAGCGCGGCTACGTCAGCATGGACCAGGTACACCTCGAGCCGAACACACCCGACCTCGACGCGCTGCTGACCAAGTTCTTCGCGGAGCACCTGCACACCGACGAAGAGATTCGTTTCGTAGTCGCCGGCTCTGGCATCTTCGACCTGCGCAACCGCGAAGACCGCTGGATGCGCGTCCATGTGCAGCCCGGCGACCTCATCATCGTGCCGGCGAACAAGTACCACCGCTTCACGCTCGACGAAAGCCGCACGATTACCTGCAAGCGACTGTTCCAAGACACCGCGGGGTGGGCGGCCGTTCCGCGCTTTGCCGGTTGAGCCCTATGCCAGGGGATCCGGGCGCCAACGGCGCCGACCACGACATCTTTCGACCCGTCCCGCGCACCGGCGTCATCTACGTGATGGCCGAGGCTGCCGCGCGCGGATTTCGCTACGGCCACCCAGACTGGGCCAACCTTGGCCAGGGCGCGCCCGAGACCGGGCCGCTGCCAGGCGCCGAGCACCGCATCCGCAGCATCGAGATCGGCGACGAGGCACACGAATACGCCCCAGTTGGCGGCCTGATGGCGCTGCGCGATGCCGTAGCGCAACTGTACAACGCGCGGTTTCGCCGCGGCATGCCGAGCCAGTACAGCGCCGAAAACGTGGCGATTTCGGCGGGCGGCCGCACGGCGCTGACCCGCATCGCAGCCAGCCTCGGCAACATCCACCTGGGCCACGTGCTGCCCGACTACACCGCCTACGAGGAATTGCTGACGATTTTCCGGGCGTTCGTGCCGATTCCGATCGTGCTCGATCGCGCCGAGGGCTTCGCACTTTCGCCGGCACGGCTGCGCGCCGAGATCGTGGGCAAGGGCCTGTCGGCCATCCTGCTGTCCAATCCGTGCAATCCAACTGGCCAGGTGGTGCGCGGCGGCGGTTTGCGGGCCTGGGTCGATATCGCCCGGCAACTGGATTGCGCGCTGATCTTCGACGAGTTCTACGCGCACTACCTGTACGACGCCGCAGCACAAAGCGATGGCCCGTCCCTGTCGGCTGCGCGGTATGTCGAAGACGTCAATCACGACCCGGTGCTAGTCGTCGACGGCCTGACCAAGAACTGGCGCTACCCGGGCTGGCGCCTGGCCTGGACGCTGGGCCCCAAGCGCGTCATCGACCGCGCCATCTCGGCCGGGTCGTTCCTGGACGGCGGCCCCTCGCACCCCCTGCAATGTGCTGCGGTGCCCCTGCTCGAGCACGGCCGCGCAGACGGCGAGGCGCGGGCGATTCAAGCCGCGTTTGGCGGCAAGCGTCAGCTGATGATGGAGCGACTGCGCGCGATGGGTATGCACGTCGATCCGCCACCGATGGGCGCCTTCTATTGCTTTGCGTCGCTGGAACACTTGCCAGGTGAGATCGCTGACGGCCACGCGTTTTTCCGCGCTGCGTTGGAAAAGAACGTGATCGTCGTGCCCGGCGAGTTCTTCGACGTCAATCCCGGCAAGCGACGCAGCCACATTCCCAGCCGCATGCGCCAGTTCGTGCGGCTATCGTTCGGTCCTGAACTGGAGGCCGTGCGGATGGGTTTGGACCGCATTGATGCGGTTGTGCGCGGAGCCTGACGCGGGCACCGCGGTTGCATTCGCCGCGACAACGGGTCAAAACTGCGGGCCTTCGCCACGGTCGGCGAACGACAGGGCCGCACAGCCATGAAACGACGAGAACTGCTTGCCGCTGCAGTCGCGCTGGTGGCTGGCGGGTGCCTGGTGCGTCCGCATCCCATGCGCCACCACGCCAAGGTGCGCCGCCGCGTTCGCCGCCGCATTCGTCGCCGCTACCGTCGGCGCGTCGCCTGGCGGGTGGTGACCGGTCGACGCGTGCTGGTGGTGCCGACCGCAGTCGTCGTCGGCTGGGAACTGAACGTCGACAACCGCGTGCACGTGGTGCGCGAGGTGCGTCCCGACGTCATCGTGCTGGTCGACTCGGATGGCAAGACTGTCGAGCACGCGATCGAGCGCGAAGACACCGCGGAGAACGGGCGCGACGAGGCGGGCTCGATCGTGGCGGCAGGCGACCCCGCGCCAGCCCGCGAAGCCGACGAAGAAGTCGAAGAGGACGACTAGGCAGCGTCTACTTCGGCTGATCGCCTGGCACAATCAGGTAGTTGACGCCGATGCCCACCGCAATGCCCGCGTAGATGAGCGGGCCCAGGCTGGTGTCGGGAAACGCGGTCGCGCTGCCGTTGCCGAACAGGAACAACTCACCAAAGCGAGTTCGGGCAAACGGCACCTCGGCCCCCAACGACACCCCGCCGCCGGCCCGGTGACGGATGCCGGCGCCAATGCCGAAAAGCGTCCCCCAGGGATGCGCCTTGACACTGACCAGGCCCTCTTCGTGCTGGTGGACGGCGTACAGGCGTAGCGTCGGCCGAAAGGTCTGCATGGGCAGCGTCGCGCCGATGCCTAGCGTCAGGCCGGTGTTGGCACGCTGATCGACCCGCGCGTACTGGGTCCACCCCGCAAAGTCCACGGTCACCAACCGCCACAGGCGCACACCCATGCGCAACTGGCCGCCGGCGCCAATGTCGCCATCCCAAGAGCTTTGGGTCCCATTCAGCCCAAATTCTCCTTGGATTTCTAAGGCCTGAACAGCTCCCCCCATTGTGCATGCGGCCGCTACCGCTATCGCCAAAACCCATGCCCGCACAATCATGGAGCTGCCTTTGCACATTGGAAGCGCTGCCTTGCCGCCTCCAAGCGCGCACCGCGTAGCGTGACCCGCGAGTAACCGAACCAGCGCGGCTCGGACGCCTCTGCGTGGCCGCGCTTGCCGTCGACCAGACCGGCGACCAGCGTACCCAGGAGCGCACCAATGGCGGGGGCGCGCGCCAGCCGGTCGGCAATGTCGTCGAATTGCGCGGTTGCTGCCACGTTGACCCTTCGGACCAGGGTGAAACCCGCAGCGGTGCGCTCGTCGCGGGCGAACAGGTGCTCGACGCGCCAAGCAAACGCCGCGTCGGCGCGCAAGTGTACGCCTTGCCAGTGTAGCGGGCCATCGGCCGCGGCAAACTGCGCGCGCAGTTCCGCTTCAGCCTGCGCACCGTCCGTCGCCATCACGCCACCCTCGCTAGAACCCGGGGTCAGCGCCGACAAGTGGCCGTCGGGCACCCACAGCCTGCGGGGGTCATGAACGGTTCGGCCATTCATCGCACCGCAGGACCAGGTCTCGGTCACCACCTCGACCAACAGCAGATCGTCGAATTGCGCGACGGGCACGATGCGGTGCAGCAGGCCGGGAGAACCCAATGCCACTGCGGTGTTGTCGGGCATGCGCGTGCCCACCGGCGTCGCCCGCTCGCCCAACAGCGCCACCCAAGCCGCGTCGTAGACGCGCCCGGCAAAGGGACCGGACTTGACCAACAGCGGCGTGCAACCGCCGTCCGGGTCAGCACACCCGGCAGGGTCGCAGACCCGCACCCGCCGAACCGTCTCGCGCAGCCCAAACACATCGTCGCGGCCCGAAGACCAGATGCCGTTGCGTTCGGCCAGCAGGGTCCAGTCGGCACCCTGCCCTTGCAGCCACCAGGTGCGCGCGATCTTGTCCGTGCGCGCCCACACCAAGATGTCGTCGGTGTTGGTGGCGCCATCGGCAGGCCCAACCGTCGCGCTCGCCACAGCGGAAGGCGAGACTGGTTGTGGCGCTTCGACGGTTGTGCTCGCCGCCTCGGCCGCAGCTGCGACTGGCGTAGGCGAGCCGGCGAGGGGCGCTGCGACAGGCGTTCGTCCCGGCTTTGGCGCTTCGGGCAGGGGCCCGCGGCAATGGGCCAGCGCAGCGAGCCACAGCAGCCCGACGGCCCAACTCCTTGGGTTCACACCAGTCCGAGGATGGCGCGGGTGTCGTCGATGCTGGCTACGTCTTCGCCGGCACCGCGCACCACGGCGGCCAGCGCCTCGACCAACGCGCCGTTGCTGCCGGTCTTGCTGCCATCCGGCAGGTAAAAGGTGTCCTCAAGCCCGGTCCGTACGTGCCCACCCAGTTCCACAGCTCGGCGATGCAGCTCCCACACTTCTTGCCGACCGATCGCAATGACCTGCCACAGCGCGCCGGCCGGCATCTCGTCGACCAGCAGCGGCAGCCAGCGTGGGTCCGCGGGCATGCCGCTCGCCACACCCATCACCAACGACAGGTGCACGGGATCGTGCAGCATGCCGCGCTGATGGAACATCGCCACACTGCGGACGATGCCGGTGTCGAAGCACTCGCACTCGGGGATGACGTGCAGTTCGTTCATCACCTCCAAGAAGCGCTCGATCTTGTCCACGGGGTTGTCGAACATCATCGGCGGCCCCGCCCAGTGACCGCCGCTGCGCAGCTTTAAGTAGTTCAGCGTTCCGGCGTTGAGCGCGGCCAGTTCCGGGCGACCCGCACGCAGGCAAGCCAGTGGACCCGAGATGTCGTCGCCGAACACGCCAGTCGAGAAGTTCTGCAACAAACGCGGACAGCGAGCCCGAATCGCCTCGCTGACGGCGAGCGCGACCTCCGGCTCCCATGATGGAAAGCGACCCAGACCCGGCGACTGGTCGCGAAAGTGGATGTGCACGATGGTGGCGCCGGCATTCCAGGCCTGCTCGGCGTGGTCGGCCATCTGCTCGGGCGTCACCGGCACCTGGTGGATCTCTGGGTCGGTCAGCACGCCTGTCAGCGCACAAGTCAGCACCACTTTGCGGGTCATCGGATTCCTCGTCGGGTCGGGCTCATGCCAATGGTTGCAGCTCGACCAGAATCGCCCCTGCTGCCACCGCGTCACCGACCGCAGCGTACACCGCCGCCACGACGCCGTCGCGTGGCGCCTTGAGAATGGTCAGCATTTTCATCGCTTCAAGCGCGACCAGCGGCTGGTCTGCTGCGACCTTGTCACCTGCCGCCACCAACACCTGGGTCACAACCGCGGCACCGACCGCCACCACGCCACCCGTTGCAGACCCAGTGCGTTGCGGCTCAGGCAGCAGCGAGCACTCCGTCGCAGTCAGCTCGCGACCACCGGCGTGCTGGGCGTAGAGCGTGTCGCCGGCGCGAAAAAACACCCACTGGTGTCGCGTCGCGCCTTCGTCTACCGCCAGGCTGCCGCGAGCGCAATCGCCGCCGGTGACCACCTCGACGTCGAGCGCGTCCACGGTCAGCGTCTGCGGCGTAGCCGGCGCTTGGGTCAACAGTGGATCACTAAACGCCTCGACGCCGAAGCGAAAGGCGTTGCCCTGAGCGATGAGCGCTACCTGCCAACGCGCACCACCGCCAACCTCGAACACGCAGACATCCGCGCGCCAGGGATTGTTGCGAAAGCGCCGCCGCAAAGCTTGCCCGTGACGCCACACCGCCAACGCAGCCAGGTCGATCGCTTCCGGCCCCGTCGAGATGGGCGGGTGGGCGGCAACGAATCCGGTGGTGGTGCGCCCCGCGGCAAAGGTCGATGTACGCAGAACTTGCAGCAGATACGAGCGGTTGTTGGCGATGCCGTGCAGCCGCAGCGCGCACAGCGCCCTATCGAGTCTGCCGATTGCCGTGGCGCGGTCGGGCCCGTGCGCCATGACCTTGGCGACCATCGCGTCGTAGTGCACAGGTACGCGATCGACGGGATTCAGGCCGTGGTCGACGCGAATACCGGTGCCAGCCGGCGCCTGCCACAAGCTCACGACGCCCGACTGCGGCACGAAGTCCTGCCCAGGGTCTTCTGCGCAGATGCGCACCTCGATGGCATGGCCGTGCGTCGGGACGTCGGCCTGCTCAAACTGCAAACTCTTGCGTTGCGCGATGGCCAGCTGCAAGGCAACCAGATCCAGGCCGGTCACCAGCTCGGTCACACCGTGCTCGACTTGCAAGCGCGTATTGACCTCAAGCAGATAGAACTCTCCGCTGTCATCGTCGAGCAAGAATTCGACGGTTCCCGCGCTGACGTAGCCCGCGCCTTTCATCAAGCGGACGGCGGCATCGCACAACTTCTCGCGCAGGCGCGGGTCCACGCCCGGCGACGGAGTTTCTTCGACAATTTTCTGGTGCCGACGCTGTACCGAGCACTCGCGCTCGCCCAAGTGGATGACGTCGCCGAACGCATCGGCCACGATCTGCACTTCGATGTGGCGGCCGCGCTCAATGTAGCGCTCGACCAGTAGCGTGCCATCGCCAAACGCGGCGCTGGCTTCTTCCGCGGCGATGGCCAGCTCGCCGCGCAACCACTCTGGCTGGCGCACGACGCGCATGCCGCGACCGCCACCGCCGGATACCGCCTTGATCAGCAAAGGGAATACGACGCAAAGGGCCAGCTCGGCCAGCTCGTCGAGCGCACGTGCGCGCTGGCGCGGCATCGCCGGCAAGCGATCGCTGCTCTCGACGCCCGGAATCACGGGTACGCCGAGCTGTTTCGCCAGGATGCGGGCGGTATCCTTGCGGCCGAGCAGGGTCATCGCGGCCGGGGGCGGCCCGACCCATTGGATGCCCGCTTGCAGGACTGCCGTGGCGAAGGCAGCGTTCTCACTTAAAAATCCAAAGCCTGGATGGACGGCATCGGCACGCGCGTGCGCGGCCGCTTGCACGACTTTGGCGATGTCCAGGTAGGGGCTGCCGTGGCCCTCTTCGCCCAGATAGACCGCCTCGTCGCACGCCGACACATGCAGCGCTCGGACGTCGACATCGGTGTAGACTGCAATCGTCACCATGCCCAAATCGCGGGCGGTGCGCGCAATGCGGCAGGCGATTTCGCCGCGGTTGGCGATGAGCAGGCGCCCAATGGTTGCCATCTTGGGTTCCCAGGCCTACAAGCGAAACACGCCGAAGGCCGGCGCGGTGGTCGAGAGGTCGCGCTGCCAGGCGGCTTGCAGTCCGACTGCCAACGCCTGACGGGTATGGCGGGGGTCGATGATGCCGTCGTCCCAAAGCTGGGCCGTCGCGTAGTAAGGGTCGGACTGCCGCAGGAATTCTTCCTTGACCGCAGCCTCCATGGCCGCCAGTTCATCGCTGTCGGCTTGGACGCCAAGCTTGCGCATCGCCTCTTCCTGGACAATGCGCATCACCCGCGCCGCCTGGTCCCCGCCCATCACCGCAATGCGCGAACTGGGCCACGTCAGTAGCAGCCGAGGGTCGTAGGCCCGGCCGCACATGCCGTAGTTGCCTGCGCCGAATGAGCCGCCAACGAGCACGGTGAACTGAGGCACGCTCGCTGTCGCCACCGCGTGCACCATTTTGGCGCCGTCTTTGACGATGCCCTTGCGCTCAGCGTCGACGCCGACCATAAAGCCCGTGATGTTCTGCAAGTACACGATAGGCACGCGCTTTTGGCAGCACAGCTGAATGAAATGGGTGGCCTTGAGCGCGCTCTCGGAAAACAGCGGCCCATTGTTGCCGAGCACGCCGACCAGAAAACCCTCGATGCGCGCAAACCCGCAAACCAGCGTGGCGCCGAAACCCGGGCGAAACTCATCGAATTCACTGGCATCCACCACCCGGGCCAACACCTGACGGATGTCGAACGGAATCTTGAGGTCCGGCGGCACGATGCCAAGCAGTTCTTCGGGGTCGTAGGCCGGCGCGACCGGGGTATCGCGGGCGATGGCGTGGGTCGGCCGCGACAGGTTGGCCACGATCTGGCGGCCGATGCGCAGCGCGTGGGCGTCGTCGTCTGCCAGGTAGTCGCACAGCCCGCTTTGGGTGTGGTGCATCTCGGCGCCGCCCAGCGTTTCGTCGTCGGTATCAGCGCCGGTTGCGGCCTTAACCAGCGGCGGCCCAGCGAGGAATACCTTGGCCTGATTGCGCACCATGACCGTGTAGTCGCTCATCCCGGGTACGTAGGCGCCGCCAGCGGTGGCGTTGCCGAACACGATCGCTATTTGCGGCAACCCCATTGCGCTCATCCGGGCCTGATTGCAAAAGCCGCGGCCGCCGCGCTGCCCTGGTGCGAACAGTTCTGCCTGGTACAGCAAGTTGGCGCCGGCCGACTCGACGAGGCTGATCGACGGCAGGCCGTTTTCGCGGGCGATGGTCTGCGCGCGAATCATTTTGTCGGCGCCTAGCGGATAGACGGCGCCGCCTTTGACCCGGGTATCGCTGGCGCCAATCATCACCAGTCGCCCGGACACCCGACCGATGCCGTTGATGGTGCCGGCGCCCGGCGCCTCGTCGTCGTAATGCCCGTACGCGGCCAGCGGCGACAGCTCCAGGAATTCGCCGTCGCGGTCCAGCAAGCGTTCGACGCGCTCGCGCGGGCTCAGCTTGCCGCGTTGGGCCAGTTTTTGCGCAGCTTTGGGCCCACCAGCGTTGCGAGCAGCCTCGAGTCGCGCCGCCAACTGGTCGAGCAAGCCGCGCATGTGGTCACGGTTGCGTCCAAAATCAGCGGACTTTGGATTGATCTGCGATTCGATGCGGGGCACGGCACCAGCGTTTCAGGGGTTGCGAGCGACAACCCTAGCGCGGCGCAGGGCAGCAGGTCAAGGTTGCGCGATCAGATGGAATAGACGTCGGCTCGATAGCGGTCGAGGTGCGCCGCCAGCCAGTCCCAAGTGCGCCGCAGGCCCTCATCAAAGCTCACCGTGGGCGCGTAGTCGAAAAGCTGCGCAGCCAGTTGCGTGTCCGCTAGCAACAGCTGCACCTCGCTGGCCGCGGGGCGCACTCGATCCGCTTGGCACAGAATCTCGGCCCTTCGCCCGGCGATTCCGAACACGCGCTCCAAGATGTCGCCGATGCTATGGGTCTGCCCGGATCCGACGTTGACGACCCGGCCCAGTGCAGCGTCGCACTGCGCAATCCGCAAAAAGCCTTCGACCGTGTCGCTGACGAAATTCAGGTCGCGTTGAGGGTCCAGGCTGCCAACCTTGATCACGGGCCGACCAGACAGCAGCTGCACCATCAGGGTCGGCACTACCGCGCGCGCCGACTGCCGCGGGCCGAAAGTGTTGAACGGCCGAACGAGGGCCACCGGCACGTAATACGACCGGTGATAAGCGAGCGCCATCTGATCGGCGGCGATCTTAGTGGCTGAGTACGGCGATTGCCCGACCAACGGGTGGCGCTCGTCGATGGGCGCGTACTGAGCGGTGCCGTAGGTCTCCGACGTCGACGTGTGGACCACGCGGCGGACACCCTCGCGCAGCGACGCCTCCAAGATGTTGACCGTGCCACCGATGTTGGTGGCGACGTAGTGCTGCGGTGCGACGTAGCTATACGGGATGCCGATCAGCGCCGCGAGGTGCAGCACCGTATCGCAGCCCACGACCGCTTTGCGCACGGCGAACGGGTCTTCGACGGTCGAGGCCACGACCTCGATTCCGGCGCGCACCTCCGCTGGCAGATCATCGAGAAAGCCCTGTCGTCCCGCCGAGTTGTACCGCAAGAATGCCCGGACTTGCGCACCCTCGGCGACCAAACGCTCGGTGAGGTGCGAGCCGATGAACCCGCCTGCACCGGTAACCAGGACCCTGCGACCTGACCAGAACGACATCCTGCTATCCCGCTGCGCCCGTTCGCGTCGGGCGGGCCGCGGTTATAGCACAGGTGCCGTTGGTCGATGACTTATGGCGCGGGTGCAGTGCCGTTGCCAAAGTGGACCTCGACTTCGCCCTGGCAGTCCGTCGCCACCGGTGCTTGCACCTGCGCCAGCCCCGCCAACGCACAATCTCGCTCGGTCGGTGACAGCGCGCCGGCGAGCTTGGGACCGTGGACGGCGCTCGAGCCAACCGTCTGGCCACCCGAAAGCGAAAACGTCGCGGTCACCGCTCGGCGCCGGTCGATCCCGCAGCGGGCCAACGCGGGCCACACCGCGCGCGCAGCGTGTAGCGCATCGCTCTGCGTGATCTGGCCCCGGCGCACCACGCCCGAAATCTGCGGCAGCAGATCAGCAGCCTGCAGCGGCGGCGCCACCGGTCCGAGGCCAGGCAACGTCCCGGGCAGCTTCCAAAGCTCAACGTCGATGGGAAAGTGCCCGCTGGCGTCCGGTTCGTTGACTGCCGCACCGGCATCGGCGGGCGTCTGCACGACAGCAGCCGCAGGTGGCGCAGCCGGCGGTGGCGTCGGTCGGCGGCCGGCGCGGCGCACCAGCAGGGTCAAAGCGGCCGTCATCACCACGGCCACTAAGGCGATCATCCGGCGTTGCACAGCGGACATGGACACATCTGCCGGCAAGTGGCGCCCCTGTCGTCCCGCGGGCACAATGCGGTGGCCGCACCCCGACTGCTGCGGCTGGTGGACGATCTTGGCAGGCACGGCCGCTGCTGCACAACCCCTGCGCCTGTTTCGTCGGCGCGTGGCGGAATTAGCTCCGGTGACACCGCGCTCGATTGCGCTGTTTCGCCTCGGCGAGTTATGCAACCACCACTGCCCGATGTGCAGCAACAGCGGACGGCCGGAGGCGTGGCAGACGGCCACAGACGAGTTATTGCGCCGCGTACGGTGGTTGCATGAGCAGGGCATGCGGCGCGTGGTGGTTACCGGCGGCGAGCCCACGGTGCACCCGGGCTTCCTGGATGTAGTCGAGTCGCTGCGCGCCCACGATATCGCCTGGGACATCAACACCAACGGCAGCCGCCTGCACGAGCCCGGGTTTTGCGCAACGGTCGCCGAAATGGGGCTATTGCGCGCGATCGTGTCGCTGCACGCGCAAGACCCGGCGCAGAGCGCGCTGATTTCTGGCACGACCACCAAAGGACACGACCGCGTGGTCGCTGGCATCGACGAGCTGTTGCGGTGCGGTGTGGCCGTGATGGTCAACGCGGTGGCGACGCGGCCTACTCTGGGCAAGCTTGTGGAATTGCTGCAATGGGGAATGGCCCGCTGGGGAGCACAGGTCCAGTGGAAGTTCGTGTTTCCGTCTACCGCCGGCAAAGGTGGGGCCTGGGATGGCATCGCCCTACGCTACGCGGAGGTCGCGCATGACCTGCGCAACTGCGCGGAACTGGGCGAGACGGCAGGGGTCGATGTGACGTTTGAAAGCGTCCCGCCGTGCACAGTGGGCGACCGGCGCGTGCGCAACGTCGCGCGCTCAGGCTTTGGCGAGACACACTACTTGGACGACGTGAGCGGCGATCGCTTGTATGCGATCGACCACATCGAGGCACATTTCAACGTGTTTGCCGAGACCTGCCGGTCATGCAGCGCGTTTGCAGAGTGCCCCGGCGTGGCGGAAAGCTACCTGCGCCGCTACGGCACGGAAGAATTGCGACCGCTGTAACGGCGTCGGCCGCCTGCCACTACGCCGACCAGAAGGGTCAGTGCGGCAACTGCCACGCCTTGAGAGCCAGCGCCCGCCCGCACCGGCCTGACGGTGGCCGAGCACTCCGGGCTGCTGTGGTTCACCGGTGCCGCGCAGTCTTGCGGATCGGCGCTGCTGCGGTAAATCTGGCACATGCAGTTGGCATCATCAGGCGTCAGCTGCGGCAACAGGTTGGTACGGCTCGAATTGTAGTTGGCGGCCAGCACGCTCAGCGTGTGCTCCGAATAGCCAACGCCCAAGAAATGCCCCACTTCTTGCACCAGCGCCCCGCCGAGCGGGTACTGGTGCTTCTGACACTTGTCGAGGCAGAAGCTCTTGCCGTCGTCGTAGACCAGCACATCGGCGTCGACGATGTGGCCCTTCTTGGTCACGGTCAGGATGGGCGCAGTGATCACCGACTTGCCGAGCGGCCACATGTCGCTCTCGCGGATGAGCGCAACCTGCGCCGTGCCCGGTGCAGCCGCTGCGCAATACACCCCACCACAGCTTGTCGCGAGCTGGGCCTGGTCGGCCCTGCCCTTGTAGATGGGTTCAACGCCGATGGGATTCGGGTCGCAAGTCGCAGGTTTGCATGACTGCCCGTCGGTCGCGAGCACCATGCACAGGCTGCACGAGACTTTGGACCACGAGGTGAACGCGGCGACCGCGAGTTCTTCAAAAGCCTTGTCCGTCAGCACGCCTTGACCCGGACCGATGTACAGCGACCACGGAACTTGCTGCTGGTGCCAGCGCTGGCAGACGCCGGACGGTGACTTCTTGCACGCGCACACCTGCGCCCAGGCCGAGCCGGGCAGGCCAATACCCACCGCGAGCGCAATCAGCGCGACCCAGCGCATCGGCAAGCGGACTAGCAGCACGGTTCACCTGAACTGGTTGCGACGGTCCGAAGCGTGGTGACCACTGGACCGACAACTGGACGATACCGCCGGCCCCGGCCCGCGGCAAGCGAAACCTGACGGAACTTCACCGCGCGATTGACGATTGGACCCCGCCGCGCCACGATGCGTCGAAACCCGGCGCGCAATGGTACGCGCGCCAAGCCCCTTGGGAGGCGCCCCATGTTGCCGATGCGATGGCCCCAACTGCTTGGTCCGGTGCTCTCGGCCGCGGTTCTGGTCGCGTGCACCTCGACGCAGAACACCGCCACCGCGCTGCCAGACAGCGCCGGCAGCCCGGATAGCACTGCTGCGGAAACGGCAGCGGTGGATGTTGCAGGTGACGCGAACGCCCTTGCAGGAGAAACCGCGGCGCAGGCCGATGGTCTCTCAGACGCGCCGCCAAAACCGGATAGCGCCACAGGTGACACAACCGCTCCTGCCGACGTCCCGATCGACGCCGACGCAGACTTGGTTGCCGACGCGGCAACAGAAGTTGCTCCGACGGACGCCGCGGCGGAGACCGTCGCCGAAGTCGCAGACGCCTCGGCTGACCTCGTTGCAGCAGACGCCGTTGCAGAGACAGCTGCTGACGTGGCCGACACCCTGGCCAAGGACGTGGCGCCCGCCGATGCCTCGCCGGACGGAACTTCTGCGGTCGATGCCAGCACCGCAGCCTGCAAGCCCGGTGAACTCAAGCGCTGCTGGGTCGAATGCCCGCAGACCTACGCTGCGGGTTGCATCAGCGGACAGATTCCAATCCTCATCATGGGCACCCACGCTTGCGTCGCGGGGCAGTGGGGCGACTGCGACGTCAAGCATCAGTGCGGCGAGTTCGCCAACGGCCCGTGCCAGAACGGCAGCAAAGCGCCGCAAAACTATTTGTGCACCGACGGCATCCCGATGACGGGCGCACACATCTGCACCAAGCCGTTGGGCGCCAACTGCACGCTTTCGTACTACATCAACTGGCCGATTTTCGACTGCCCATTGGTTTGCAATGGCCCCGATGACGTTTGCCCGAACGAGGGCGCAGAGCGCGACTGCGAGGTGCGCTGCGGCAAGACGACGGGCCCGGTCGCCAAAGGCAAGCAGAAGTGCCAGAACGTGTGCAATGGCTTGCGCTGGAACATGTGCTCGACAGGCGAGGCGTGCAAATGAAAGGCCTTCTCGATCGTTGGGATGGGATGGCCGCGCTGTGGCTGGCTGCCGTAGTGGCACTGGTCGGCGAAATCAGTGCGCTGCTGCCCGAAATGGTCCCAACGCACTGGAACCACAAAGGCGCGATCGACGGCTGGACGCCGCGCGGGCAATTGGTCTGGATTGTCGCCGGCCTGCCTCTGGCTGTCTGGGCGGTTTTGGTGGGCGTCGATGCGCTGCAGCGCGTCGCAGGCAACAAGAGCGATGCGCCGGTCGTCGGGCTAGGCCCGGTTCGCTTTGGCGTGGTCTCGGGGATCTCGCTTCTCGCACTGGCTGGCAGTATGACGCCGCTGATGGGCACCAAGTCGCTACTCGGCCCGCTGGTGGCCATGTTCGCGTGCATGGCATTTGGCCTGTGGCACCTGGGCCGCCGCATGAGCACGGCCATGGCCACCCTGCCGGACGCGGCACGTTGGAAATATGGGCTTTTCTACCACAATGCGGGCGACGACCGCCTGTGGATCGGGCGCCGCTTCGGCTACGGCTGGACCCTGAACTTTGCCAAGCCGGTTGCCAAGGCGATCCTGGCCGTAGCGTTGGCGCCGCCGCTGGTGCTTGTGGTGATTCTTGCCAGCCTGTCGCGCTAGGCCTTCAATCCGCACCGATCAGACCGGAAACCGCACGACAGCCTCGCCTTCGACGGCAATCTGGCCCTGGCCGTTGACGACGGTCGTACGCAAGCGCGCGATCGGCTTGTCTTCGCGAATCCAAACGACTTCGACCTGCGTCGTCACGGTGTCGCCAACGAAAATGGGCTTGGCGAACTTGAGCGTCTGTTCCAGGTAGATGGTCCCGGGTCCCGGAAACTCGGAGCCGAGCAAGCCGGAAATCAGCGACGCCCCGAGCATGCCGTGCGCGATCGGCCGACCAAATGGCGTGGTCGCGGCGAAGCCAGCATCCAGATGGACAGGGTTGAAGTCGCCGCAAACCTGGGCGAACTGCTGCACCAGCGCTGGCGTCACGGCGGTGCTGCGGCTGACTGTCTGACCGACGGAGAGGGCCATGGTCTCTGCTTTTCGCGGGCGGATCTGCCGCGCGGGCGCGGAGGATGACGGCCGTGCCGCCCGGGGTCAAGGCTTGCAGGTCTCCTTGACGATGTGCTCGCTGCCCTTTTCGACAGTGACCAGAATCGCCGTATCCGCCTTGAGCGCCGCCGGCAGCTTGATCCAGGCCTGCTGCACAGCCGGCACCCAATCTTCGCGCAACGTCCAAAGGTGCAGCACCTGCTTCTTCCACTTGTCGCGGGAGGCAACCAGCCCGGTCGAGGCGTTGATGCCGCCCAGTTTCTTCTCCAGCAACTTGGTCGCGTCCGTTTCGGTGTAGGTCGTGGCAGTCGGGCCGAGGTAGATGCGGGATACGGACACGCCGAACTTGACGCCATCCAATTCGCCCAGCCAATCGGTCGTTTGGCCCTTGGCGGTAAAGGCGATCTCCAACTCGAGCTTTAGCGGCTTGGCACTTTCGCAGTCGCAAATGGTCTGGATGCTCATGGCTTCGCTGCAATTGCTGCTGCCGCCGTTGTTGGGGCCATTGCGGCGCTTGGTCGCCAGGGGCAGCAACGGCGTCGGATCGAACGGACCTGACGACGCAAAGGTATAGGTGTTGACGTGGAACGATGGCGTCGTCTCAGCCAACGAGTGCGCCAGCCATGCCGTCGCGCATGCGCCTTGTACCTGGCCCCAGGCCGTCTTCTTGGGCTGCGCCTGCCAGTTCACGGGCTTGCCGACCCCAGCGTTGACAGCCTTTGCCGTGCACGAATTGGGCGCTGTTTTGGGATTGCAACGCGAGGGCTCGCCGCCTGGCAACTGCAGCGCGAACCCGGGCATCCGAGCCTTAGGCACGGGGTAGTCGGTGCTGACGACGTGGGCGCCGCTTGCCAGGGCCGCAGTCGACTCCGCGTGCGTGGGTTCTGGAAAGGTGCGCACGAGGCAGCCGGCAAGCGCGGCTTTGTCGAGTTCCGGGTCCAGCGGGTTGTCGGCCAGCACCGCGGCGGTGTCCGAATCGCCGAGCTTGCCGAACACGAACGCCGGCGCGCCTTGCAACCCTGCACGCAGCTTCTTGTATTTGCCGAATAGGCCTTCCTTGTCGTACAGGATGATCACGAACTTGCCGCGCGACTGCCCAAGGGTCGGCCAATTGCCAGCTGCGGCCGCTGCGGCCAGGCTGCTGAACGAGCCGCGCAGGTCGTCGGGCTTGATGAGACGCTCTGCCGGCAACGCAGCCAGGACCTGTTTTTCGAACTCCGGCAGGTGGTCCGAAAGGTCGAATTCCGTCAATTCGTCCTTGTTTTCGAGTGTCACGACCAGTGGGTGATGGCACGGGTGCAGCTCGCTCCAGGCCTTGAGCTGGCCGAGGCAGTCGCCGAGCGTGGCGCAGTGGCTGCCGTCGTCCATGCCTGGCACGTGCTTGACCGCAATCGGCTGGCCAGCGGCCACAAAGTGCAGGTCGAACTCAAACGCCCGCACGCCCTCCTCTTCCAGTTGCACATGCAGTGGACTGTGCGTGTAATTCCATTGGGATACCAGAGGCTTGGCCTTGGCGATATGGTAGCTGTTGTGGGTGCCAAGCATCTGGACATGGTGCAAGCGCAAGTCGCTGTCCGCAGCGCCGCAAGATGCCGGAGCGGTCACCTCCGCGAGCGCCGCCGCGGTATCCACACCGTCCGCTGTCACGTCCAGAAGCGGCTTTGAGGCATCCGCATCGCCCTGCACAGGCACAGGCGCGCTGGCACCGCAAGCGACAAGACAGACCGACGACAACAGGAGGGCACGCATCATGACCACAGCGTACGCCAGCCGCCTCCGAGGGGGCAATTGCGTCACCGCGGGTCTGAGACGCCTTGACCGCCCTGCGCCCTTCTCCTATACCGCGGCGCCGTGCGGGAGGCGCCGATGGCCCTGGGTTACACACAAAATGAGTTGGGCGGCCTGCAGACCCTGGTCGTGCCTGGCGCGCCTGGTGGCCTCGTGGTCGCTGTACTGCATGGTTACGGTGCGGATGCCCACGACCTGTTGCCACTGTGTCGCGAGATCGACGCTCCCGCGGGCACGACGTGGCTGTTCCCGCACGCGCCGCAAGAGGTCGAGATTGGCCCTCACGTGATGGGCCGCGCGTGGTTTCCTATCGATCTGATGGCGTTGCAACTGGCGATGTTGGCGGGCCGGGCGCCGGACATGAGCCGTGCGAGTCCGCCGCAGTTGGCGACGTCGCGGGCGATGGTTGCGGCCATGCTGCACGCTGCGGGCGCTGCGCTCGACAACACCGTGCTGATGGGCTTCTCGCAGGGCGCTATGGTGGCGACTTCATTGGCCTTGGAGTCAGCCGTTGCGCCAGCGGGTCTGGCCATCCTGTCCGGGACGCTTCTGGACGAGCCCCACTGGCGAACCCTGGCGCCGCGCCACCGCGGACTGCGCTTTGTGCAAAGCCACGGTCGCGACGACCCGCTGCTGAGCCACGCTGCTGCCCAACGCCTCAATCACTTGCTCGGCGACGCCGGATGGCTCGGCCAGTTCGTCAGCTTCGGCGGCGGCCACGAGATTCCGGGCGAAGTCATCTTCAAGTGTGGGCAATTGTTGCGTGAGGTCGCGCCCGCAGTACCGCCGCGATGAGCGCGCCGGGCTGGCGGCCTACCCGCCGATGACGGCAACAGCGTCGATTTCGACCGCCGCATCGCGGGGCAAGCGGGCCACCTGGACGGTCGCGCGCGCCGGATAGGGCGCCAGCAGGTAGCTGGCATACGCATCGTTGACGACCGGGAAATCACCCATGTCCCGCAAGTAGATGGTGGTCTTGACCAGATCGCCGTAGTCGGCTCCGGCAGCGGCGAGCACGGCGCCAAGATTGCGCATGGCCAGATGCGTCTGGGCAGCGACGTCACCGTCCACGAAAAGCTGGGTCGCCGGATCAATCGCGATCTGCCCGCTCACATAGACGGTCGTCCCAGCGTCAGAGGCCACGCCCGGCGAGTACGGGGCAATCGGCTTGGGCGCGTTGGGCGGAAAAATCGGCGTTCGGGCCATCGTCTACTCCCAGCGGGCAGCCTTGGCAGGGCGCATGGCGGCGAATGGGCACTCAGTCGGGTCCGCGATAGCCGTCGCCCCAGATGTCGTCATAGTTGACGTCATGCACGAATTCGCCGCCGCTGCGGCCGCGCGTCTGGCGCTGTGCGTCGCGGAATCCGCGATACGCTTCGGCGATGAGCGCTCCAGCGTGTTCCGGCGCCACGAACTGCGCATCTACGTGATAGCGGGTCAGGTTGAACGCGACGGACTTGACCGCGTCGGCGTCGATACGGTCGTCTTGCAGCCAGCGCTGCAACTGCCCGGCCGGAACCTGGCAGTGGCGTGCACAGTCCGCAAGATTGCGAAACCGATACACGCCACTGCCATCAAGTCCCAGGTGGTACAGCGCGAAAAGCGCCTGGACGTCTGGCCTGTGCATTTCAAGCTGCCGCAAGAGTAGGGGCTGGACTAGAAGTCCATACCGCCCATGCCGCCCATACCGCCCATGCCGCCACCGTGGTCATGGCCGTGGCCGCCGCCGCCCTTGTCTTCCTTCTTGGGCTTCTCGGTGATCATGGCGTCGGTGGTCAGCATCAGGCTGGTCACCGACGCGGCGTTGACGAGCGCCGAGCGCACCACCTTGGTCGGGTCGATGACGCCCTGGGCCATCAGGTCGCCAAAGGTCTCGGTGGCGGCGTTGAAGCCAAAGCCGCCGTCGCCCCCCTTGCACTTGTTGACCACGATCGAGCCTTCCCAGCCAGCGTTGGCCGCAATCTGGCGCATCGGCTCTTCCAGCGCGCGCTTGACTGCGTTGATGCCGAACTGGCGGTCGCCGTCGGCGGTCAGGCCGTCAATGGAACGCTGAGCGCGCAGCAGC
>SXGT01272942.1_pt1 | contig 26342 bp, 20 predicted proteins | sample 3176221 | NCBI WGS metagenome assembly SXGT01 (sample SAMN11356862, study PRJNA531348) | freshwater metagenome | isolation source: freshwater sample F1-120 | place: China: Fuxian Lake, Yuxi | collected 2017-12-25
AAGTCCACCAGTCCTGAGGTCGGCGACGGCGGGTGTAGATGGACGGCGGAATCGAAAAGGGAATTCAGCCGGAGAAGAGATTCAGCCGTGTCCGCATTCCGCACCCTCTCCCGGCGCTCGGCTTCGAGTATCTCGCCGGTTTCCCGCCAACTCATCACGTGAGCCTTCAGGTGTTCACGGAGTTCAGTTTCGGTCATCGTGAAATGGTAACAGGTCAATGCCGCTTAGCGAGGGACTCTTGTCGATCTCGAATCACCTCGACCCATCGGCAGCTCTGACCCTGTTCCCCAGCTCCCGTCTCGGCGACTACGACATCCTAGCCGAGCCTGGCGCCCGCGGGTTGGGTGTTGTGTCTCGGGCGTCTCGGGCGACGGCGCCGCCTTCGTTGCCCGCAGCTTTCCCGGCGATAAGGCGCAGCTGGTGCCGACTATCGAGGCCGGGCTTGCTCTACAACCTGCCGAACGCCCAGCTCTGCCCGAATAACGACGCGTTGCAGAAGCTGAAGCAGCAGTTAGGGTCTGTCAGGAAATAACTGACTAACCCGGGCTTGTACTTTTCGAAGGGACCGATTACGCTGCCGTCGTATCGGTGACTACCTTGCGAGCGGAACATGCGGCGATGTCGCCGGTGTCCACGGAGCGGTCGCGGCGGACCTGGGTGGCGCCGCGGAAGCGCAAGCCTTGGGCCGCGGTGGGACGGCGCTCGTGGAGCGCGCCACGGGGATCTTTGCCGCCACGATTTGGCGCGGGGTGCGCGAAGTGGCCGCGGGCGACCCGCTCGTCGGAACCCGGACCCGGAAGGCGGGTGGCGGCCGGAAGCGCGCGATCGACCTCGTTCCGATGCTGCTGCGCGATCTCGATGCGTTGGTCGAGCCTAGATGGATGCCGACGACCAGATGGATCAGGTCTACGAGGGCCTCGTGCATTGGGCCGATGCGGTCGTGCTGGCCTTGGCCGGACAGTTCCTCGGCTTCTTTGCGGAAGTGGGCGCGCCAGGATTTTCTGATTCCCAAGAGGTAGCGATTTGACCTAACATTCCGGTCCGAGGTGCCAGATGTCTCAGAAGTCCGTCAGTCTCTTTAGGGTTGTCGCGCCCGTTCTTTTGGGTGCCGTGCTCTTTTCCGTGTCGGTCGCCCAGCCGGCAGCTGAGCCCTTCGACGCCGCTCAGGGTGGGCAGGCCGCCGCACCGGCGCCGGTGACTTTCGCCAAGGACATCGCCCCAATCTTCCAGCGCAACTGCCAGCAGTGCCATCAACCCGACTCGATCGGGCCGATGTCGCTTGTCACCTTTGCCGATGCCCGGCCTTGGGCGCGGTCGATCAAGCAGAAGGTGTTGCAGGGCGAGATGCCGCCCTATCGCTACGACCGCAACGTCGGCATCCAGCAGCTCAAGGACGACCTGCGGCTGAGCGAGAAGGAAATCCAGACCATCGCGAAGTGGGTCGACGGCGGTGCGCTGCAGGGCAATCCGGCCGACATGCCTCCGCCGATTACCTTCGCCAACCCCAACGTGTGGGCGTTCGAAAAAGAGATGGGACCGCCCGACGTCATCGTCAAGACCAAGCCCTTTTCGCTGGCCGCCCGCGGCCAGGACGTGTGGTGGCGCCCGATCGTCCCCACTGGCCTGACCAAGGAGCGCTGCATCAAGGCCGTGTCGGTGAAGCCGTCGCGCAAGGGCCGCGCCGCCGCACACCACGCCAACACCGAGTTCGTGGTGTTCGACGAGAAGTCGGGCAACTACGTGGAAACCGAGCGCGTGTCCGAGTACGCCCTCGGCAAGACCGGCGAGATCGTGCCGGCCGATGGCTGCCGCACCATGCCGGCCAACTCGCTCGTGCGCTGGGACGTGCACTACTACCCGACCGGCGAGGAGCTGAAGGACGACGTCATCGAAATGGGCATCTGGCTCTATCCGGAAGATCACCAGGCCAAGTACAAGCAGGACCTGAAGCTCTACTTGATGACCATGAAAGGCGGCGATCTCGAGATTGCACCCCACGGCACCACCATGACGCAGGGCTTCCACACCTTCAAAACGCCCGTGCGCATCGACAGCTTCCAGCCGCATGGCCACTTCCGCCTGGTCGCCAAGACGCTAGAGATTTTCTATCCCGAGACCGGCAAGCTTGAGATGGTGAGCTCGGTTTCGAACTGGACCAACAACTGGCACACCAGCCACATCTACCAGGACGACGCGGCGCCGCTGCTTCCGGCGGGGGCGGTGTTGGTGATCACCGGTTACTACGACAACAGCTCGGCCAACAAAGGCAATCCTGACCCCGACCAGTGGGTGGGACCCGGCAGCCGCACCGCCGACGAGATGTCACATGCGTGGATCGCGGTGACGCACCTCGATGACGCGGGGTACGCACGGTTGAAGGCCGAGCGCGAGGCGAAGAAGAAGACCACGACCGACGTCGCGGCGCGGGATAGGCAGTAGACGGTGCGCGCGCGTTCGTTTGTCCTTGGCGTCGTCCTGCTGACGGCGGCCATCGGTGTTGTTGGCGCGCAAGCGCCGCGACAGTGGCCGCTGGCGCCCACACCGCCCGATGGCCAGCGCGTCGTGCCGTTCTTCGACGGCTTCTACGAGAACGCCGACGGCACCGTGTCGTTGTCGTTCGGCTTCTCGAACCTCAATGCGACGGATGTCGTTGACATTCCTCTTGGTCCGAACAACTTCATCGAGCCAAAGGAGTTCGACGGCCGGCAGCCGACCTCGTTTACCCCCGTGCAAGGCGGCGGTCCTACCGGCGCGCGCCGCGATCGCGAGCGCGGCGTGTTCACCGTGACGGTGCCGCCCACCTTCAAGGGCGACGTGGTGTGGACCCTGCGGCACGCCGGACAGATCCACAAGGTGCCGGGCCGCACGAAGGCCGGCGCCTATGGGCTGAAGTGGCCCATGGCCATGGGATCGATCCCGCCAGCGGTGCGCTTCTCGGCCACGGGCGCAGAGGGCCGCGGCCCGATGGGCATCGACAGTGCGCCGCTACAGGCCACCGTCGGCACGCCTCTGCCAGTGACCATTTGGCTCAACGACGACAGCAAGCGTGAAGCCGATACGATCCCGCTCAAGGCTCGCGGCCCGGCTCGCCCGGCCGTCAACGTGGTTTGGTACAAGCATTCAGGGCCGGGAGTGGTGAAGTTCGATCCGGCCCGAAACGGCCTGACCGAGTTGGTGGGCACCGCGGCCACGACGGCCACGTTCACGCAGCCTGGCACCTACACGTTGCGCGTGCGCGTCGACAACTTCGGCCGGCCCGACACCTCGCCCGGCAACCAATGCTGCTGGACCAACGGCTATTTCAAGGTCACCGTGAAGTGAGCCCGGCGCTGCCCGGCAGCAGCGCGGAAACAGTAGCCGGGAACCTCGGCTTGGGGGTAAGCTCCATGCTGGAGGTTTGCATGCGTCGTCTGCTTGCTGGCGCGGTGATCACACTCGCGCTTGTCGTCCCCGCTTCAGCTCAACTCGAGAACGTCGGCAAGTTGTCGTTCCCGACCTCAGCGTCGCCGGCCGCGCAGCAACATTTTTTGCGCGGCGTGGCGATTCTTCACAGCTTCGGTTGGAAGCAGGCCATTGCCGAGTTCCAGTTAGCTCAGAAAGCGCAACCCGACTTCGCGCTCGCGTACTGGGGCGAGACGCTGTGCTACAACCACCCGCTCAACTCGCAGATGGACCCGAAGGAGCCGCGCGCGGTGCTGGCGCGCCTCGGGGCCGATCGCGCGGCGCGCGCCGCCAAGGCGCCGACCGATCGCGAGAAGGGATTCCTGAGTGCCGTCGAGCAACTCTGGGGTGACGGCGATTCCGCTCAGCGCCGCGTGGCCTACATGGCCGCGATGGAGCGGCTCTACCGGCAGTTCCCGGCGGACGATGAGGTGAAGACGTTCTATGCGCTGTCGATCCTGAGCGCTTCGAGCGCGGTCGACGACCGCACGTCGCGCCTGAACGTCAAGGCCGGCGCGCTGGCGATGGAGGTGTTCAAGCGCAACCCCAACCATCCGGGCGCGACGCACTACATCATTCATGCCTTCGACGACCCGGTTCACGCGCCGCTGGCGCTCGAGGCGGCGAAGGTCTATGCGTCAATCGTGCCGGCGGTGTCGCACGCCGTCCACATGCCGACGCACATCTTCATCCAGCACGGGATGTGGAACGAGGTCGCCAACCAGAACATCCGCGCCTTCAACGTGGCGAAGGAACTGTGGCAACCCGGAGACGTGCCCGGCGACATGTCGCACTCGGGTGATTGGGGTCAGTACGGCTTCCTGCAGTTGGGCGACTACGCCGGTGCGCGCGAGCGCATTCAGGCGTTTGAGTGGATGGCGACGACCACCAAGAACGCGCGTGCCATCTCGGCGCTCGCGTTGGTCAAGGCCCGCTACATCATCGAGACCGAGGAGTGGAAGGTGCAGCCGGTGGCCGACTCGGCCTCGAACGAGACGATTCTGGCCAACGGCTTCAGCGCGGTGAAGACCGGCGACCTGGTGACCGCCGAACGGATGGATGCCATGCTCGCTGCCAAGACGAAGGCGGCGCCAGGCGCGACCGACAGCAGCAACCCCCACGCCGATCACGGCGCGGCCCCCAAGCCGGCGGCGCCCGCACCTGGCGGGCCCGATGCCGGCAAGGCCGTCCGCATCATGCACAAGGAACTGGCCGCGATGATCGCGCAGTCGAAAGGCCAGGCCGATGCGGCGGTGGCGCTGTTGCGGGAGGCCGTCCAGATTGAGGAGAGCATGCGGCCGCCCAACGGCGCCGCGGATCCGATCAAGCCGTCACACGAACTGCTGGGCGAGGTGTTGCTGCAGGCCGGCAAGCCTGTCGACGCCGCGGCGGCTTTCGAGGCGAGCCTGTTGCGAATGCCCAATCGCGCCCGGTCGCTCATGGGCGCCGCCAAGGCTCACGCCGGGGCCGGACACATGGAACTGGCGGCTGAGCGGTTCGCGACGTTGAGCGGCTTCTGGAAGGGCAAGCCCGTCAGCAACCCCACGACCGACGCCCGGTAGTGTGATGGTCCCCCTCTGGCAATGGGCCGCAGGCCTGCCCGCGGCCTGATGGGGAGAACCTGGGCGCGAGGCCACGGAGCCTCGCGCGCGTCATTTCACAAACCATAGCCTTCCGCTTGGGCAGCGCGATTCCGACGACGTCGCTGGCCGGGCGGACGGTGATTGGCGGGCGGCTCAACGTCGGCGGCTTCTAGGTCGCTCGCCGACCGGAGTGCCGGGCCAGTAATTGATCTTGCTTCGCGTCGAAGCTTCTGGTGATGGATTGAACACCTCAGACCTGACAGCCGCCGGAGACGACCAGCTCGCGCGTGCCGACCAGGCGCCCAGGCCGCCCGAGATTGGGTAACTCGGCCAATCGTTCGACGGCTGCCAGCAGCGTCTGCGCCACTCGTGCGGCGACGGCGGGGTTGTCGCGCGCAAGATAGGCGCGCAAGGCCGACAGGTGTCGGATCGCCCTCGGCGACCAGACGACAGTCACGCCGAAGGCGCCTTGCGCTCGCGCTTCCCGCCCCACGAGCGGAGCCAGGTCGCGACGTTCTTGTGGGGCACGCCCTGGCCTTCGTCCAGTTCCTTGAGGCCCGCCTGCAATTCATCGAGCCGCCAGGTTTCCGCGGCCACGAACGCCGTGATGGCTTCGTCGGCGAGAAACGACTTGGAGCGGCGGGCGCGCCCGGCCAGCGCCTCGAGTTGTTTCTTGGTGCGAACGTCGATGCGCACTGAAAGGGTTGTGCTTGTCTGCGCTATGTTATGTACACGCTACCACACGTCCTCAGGTGCTACTTCAGCGAATAGGTCATCCCTTCACGCAGAACAGACAAACGCAGACCGGTAGCTGCAACGACCTGGCCGCCCTCGAACTTCTCACGCGTCGCCGGGCGCGGACGGGCGGTGGTCGCGGTCTATCTGCACGCGGTGCGCGGCTGGCTCCGTCGTCAGGCACGGCGTGGCGGTGTGGTGGATGGCCAGGGTGTTCCTTTGGGAATACATGTCACCTCGGCCAGCCCCGCGGAAGTCACGCTCGTCGACGCGACGCTGAACACGATCCGGGTCACGCGGCCCGGTTCCGGGCGTCCCCGCCAGACGCCGCCCCGACTGACCGCTGACCGCGCCTATTACAGCGACCCGTTGCGCGAGCGGCTCGGCCGGCGCGGGATCACGGTCATCGTGCCGTATCGCGACAACAACAAGGCCCGGCGCTACGAAGACGGGCGCCTGTTGCGCCGCTACAAACGGCGCTGGGTCATTGAGCGCACGATGGCCTGGCTCGGCAGCTTCCGGCGATTGCTGGTCCGTCACGAGCGGCTCACGTCCATGTACGGTTCATTGCTCTACTTCGCCGCAGCGCTCATTGCCCTGCGGAGGTTTTGAAACCACTTCTAGACATCGTTTGACATGTTAAGGGAGTAAGTTGGCGATATACTTCGCTGAGTTCGCCATTTTCGAAGAGAAGGGTTCCCCACGATCTCTTTTCGTTCACGCGATCCAGAAGAACGACGTCGACATCGACCATCGTGGCTTGGCCTACGCGGTGGACCGGGTCGGCACTCCGTTCATCCTTGAATACACCGGTGGCAAGGGCCACCCATCAGCCAACTGAAGGAGGAGGCATCCGTGATCAGAAAACTGAGCGTCGCAGCGGCACTAGTCGGGATTGTGTGGTCAGTCGGAATTCTGGCCCAGAAGGGCGGCGGTGACGAAACCGGCCCGTACGACTTGGTCGCCGGCTGGCCCCAGAACTACTGTGGCGAGGGCCACGTCATCGGTTCGACCGCCGGCATCTGGGCGGAAAGCCCGGACCGCGTCTACATTTTCAGTCGCGGGTGCCTGCCCGTCATCAAGGAGACGGGGGGCGCGGCCAACAGTTTCATCCCGTCGCGTAATGCCTCGGGCTACGACCTCGCGCAAAAGGACACCACGCGCCACCCGCGGTGGGACCATGTCTTCAACGTGGTCGACCGCAACGGCAAGCTGATCGAGTCGTGGGAGCAGCACAACAAGCTGTTCGTCCGGCCGCACCGGATCCTGGTCAATCCCTACGATCCGGACCGGCACGTGTGGCTCGTGGACGACGGCGCCCATGCGGTCTACAAGTTCACTCGCGACGGCAAGACGTTGGTCCAGACCATCGGCACGCCGATGCAGCCTGGCAATGACGCCACGCACTTCAATCGGCCCACCGACGTCGCTTGGCTGCCCGACGGCACGTTCTTCGTGAGCGACGGCTACGTCAACACGCGCGTCGTCAAGTTCGACAAGAACGGCAAGTTCATCATGACCTGGGGGGAGAAGGGCAACGAGCCGACCGAGACTCGTCCGAATTACATGAACACCGTGCATGCGATCGCGATCGACAAGGCGCGGAAGATCTACATCAGCGACCGCGCGAATTCACGCGTCCAGGTGTTCGACGAGAACGGCAAGTTCCTCGACATGTGGCCGAACGTGCGGCGCCCATACTCGTTCCTGCTGACCGACGACCAGCACCTGTGGGTGGCCGACGGCATCACCCAGAAGTTCACGAAGTTCGATCTCACCGGCAAATTACTCTACTCGTGGGGCACCTTCGGCGCGATCCCCGGGGGCTTCTGGGGCGTGCACCAGTTCCACGTCGACAGCGACGGCAACCTCTATACCGCCGACGTACATGTGGGACGGCCACAGAAGTTCAGGCCGAAGAAGGGCGCCAATCCGGCGCACATCATCGGCCGCTACTTCCCGCGCTCTGGCACGAACTGAACGGCCAGGGGGCCCGAAGGACAACCGGCGTGCGTCGGACTGTCCTTCTGGCCCTCTCGCTCTTTCTGCCCGGCGGCGCAGCAGCCGGCCGCCAGCGATCCGAATCGGTGGGAGCCGTCGATTCAGAAGTTCGAAGCCGATGACCAACAGTCTCCGCCGGTCAAGGGTGGGGTGGTCTTCATCGGTGCATCGAGCATCGTCCGGTGGAATTTGGCGGAGTCGTTCCCCGGCCTCAAAACCGTCAACAGAGGGTTCGGGGGATCGGAGATGGTCGACAGCGCCCGCTATGCCAGCAGGGTCGTCGTGCCTCACGTGCCGCGGGTGCTCGTGCTGTACCCTGGCGAAAATGATCTCGCCCGTGGCACGACGCCGGAAACCGTGGGTGCCGGCTTCGTGAAGTTCTATCAGGCGGTTCATGGCGCGCTCCCCGCGACGCGCATCGTTGCCGTCGGGCTGAAACCCACACCCGCTCGCTGGCAGCTCACCGCACAGATGCACCACGCCAACAAGCTGATTCGTTCGTATTGCGACAGCCACCCCGGCTGCGTGTATGTCGACGCCCGGCCTGGCATGCTCGGCGCTAATGGCCAGCCCAAGCCCGAACACTTCGTCGCCGACGGCCAGCACATGTCGCCTGAAGGCTACCAGGTGTGGACACGATTAGTTCGTCCACTCCTGGACAGTCGACCGTGAGCGCGCGCGGATTCGTCTCTAGCAAGGCGAGCACCTCGCGCCCAGGGTCCTCCTGCGACAGGTCGTAGCCCGAAGCATTACGCGACGGGATGAAGCTGTCGGCGGCACCGCGCGTCTCCTTAATGACCGGCGACGACCTCGGACGGGCCGGTCTCGTTGCCGCCGCCCTTGTCGTTAGCCCTTGCGGAGCTCTTTGATGAACGTCTCGGCCTGCTTGGCCTCAGGTGTGCCGGGATGGGCGGTGACCACCTGGTCGAAGAGCGCCAAGGCCTTCTCCATCTCGCTCCTGCTGAAGTGGATCTTGGCCAGGCCCAGTGTCGCCCCAGCCGCGCCGGGCTTGGCCGCGAGCACGCGCTGGAACTGCACTTCCGCCTCCGGCACCTTGCCTTGCGCGAAGTAGACGGCGCCGAGGGTAGCGGTGGCCTCTGCGGCCAGCGGGTCCTTCGCGAGATCGGGCTTGGCAGAGAGGCCCTTGTCGAGTGCGCTGACGGCCTTGTCGTAGGCCTGCATGTCGACGTATGCGCTGCCGAGCTGATACTGGATGGCGGCCTCATGGGGGCCGAGTTCCGCAGCCTTCTCGAGGCTCGCCACCGCTTCGCTCGGGCGATTGAGGCGGAACCATGCCATCGCCAGGTTCACGTGCAGTGCCGGCACCGTTGGGGCCTGCGCGATGGCGGCCTGGAACTGCGCCGCCGCCTGTTCGAGGTTGCCGGCGTTGAAGGCGACGACGCCGGCCTGCAATTCCTTCGAACCGCCGGCCGCGGCCTTCGCCAGCTTGAAGTCGAAGTTGCGGTCGGTACCCGCCACCAGTTTCACCTTGTCGGTGATGGGCTGATAGCCGTCGCGCTCGACGGTCATCTCGTACTCGACGGCCTGCAGGCCGCGGCGGTAGAAACGGCCGTCCTTGCCGCTGGTCAGCACCACCGCGCGCCCCCGGTCGATGTTGACGAGCCGGATCTTCACGCCTTCGAGCGGCTGGCCGGCGTCGTCGAGCACCTGCCCTTTGATGACGCCCAGCTCCATCTGCGCCAGCGCCGGGGCGGCGGCGCCGAGCAGCGCCGCCATCAGCCACGCCGAGATTACCGGTGTCCGCATCGTCAACCTCCTCAGAACCGCAGCCGGATGCCGAGCTGCGACTGCCGGGCGAAGTTCGCCGAGGTCGCCACCATGAAGTTCGGCGATGCGCGGTTGCCCGTTGGCGCCACCTCGTTCAGGCGGTTGGCGATGTTGAACAGGTCGAAGAAGAAGTCGAGGCTGTCGAGCCGGCCGCCGAGCGGCAGCTGGTAGCGGATCGACAGGTCGGCGGTAACGGAACCGGGTCCGCGCATGCCGAACAGCACGGCGCGACCCTTGTCGTCGAGCGCCGAGCGGATGGGGAACACCAGGTCGTCGATGCCGCGGATCGGCCGGTCGTTGTTGTCGAGGTCGCCATTGACGTCGCGGCCGACCGTCTCGTTGATCGGCGCGCCGCTAATGGCGCTGACCACGGTGGCAAAGGTGAGCGACCGCCACGGGTTCCAGCTACCACTGGCCGCCAGCACGTTGGTACGGTTCGACGCGAACTCACCGTAGTCGGCGCCGATGTCGTTGTCGAGCCACACGCGTCGCGCATCCGGATTCCCGAGGCCCACATAGTTGCTGCGCTGCAGGGTGTAGGCGAGGCGGCCGCTCCAGCGGTTGGCCATGCGCCGCACCAGCGACACCTGCAGCGACTTGTAGTCGCCGTCGAAGAGGCTGCTGGTTTTCGACTGCAGCACCCGCTGGAAGCTCACGCCACGCGCCTCGGCGGGAATGAGGCTCCCGGACGGGTCGAATACGGCCACACCCGGCCGCACGCCGTTGACCGGCTCGTTGATGTCGACGACGCCGAGCTGGTCGCGCGAGGCGTTGGCCACGTAGTCCACCGAGAGAGCCATCTGGCCGAACAGCTCCTGGCTGACGCCGCCGCTCCACGACAAGGTGTGAGGCATCTTGCGGTCGACACTGTCGAGACGCGGGTTACGGTTGAATCCGGTGCCGGCAATCACCGCGTCGCGCAGTGCGTTCAGCACCGCTTGGCCGGCCGGCGACAACCGCGCCACACCGGGATTGCCGGCGGTGTCGGAGATCATGCTGGGAATCAGCACGAGACTGGCGTTCGGGCTCGCGGCGTTGATCGAGATCGAGGGGAACAACGTGCGGACGCCGCTCTGCTGCAGGGTCAGGTCGTGCACCACCGGCACGTAGGCGTAGAACTTGCCGACGCCGCCCCGCACCACCGTGCGGCCGGTGCCAAATGCGTCCCACGCGAACCCGGCACGGGGCGCCAAGGCATTGTCGTGGTTGGGCGTCTGCTTGTGGTTATCCCAGCGCAGGCCGAGGTTGAAGGTCAGGTTGCCGGTGACGCTCCACTTGTCTTCGACAAACACGTAGCGGCGCTGATCCTTCGACACTACGGCGTAGCCGTAGTCGCTCTTCGGGCCGACGGTGACGTCGAACTGGAAGGGATGGGTGGTCGGATCGGCCGGGTTGTACGGCGCATCGGTGCGGAATTGGAAGGTGCCGGAATCGAAGGTCGAGCGCGGGTCCATGTTGTTCCAGCTGTAGCCGCCGCCTGCCTTCACCGTGTGCTCGCCGCCGAACAGGTTGGGGATGAAGTAGCTGAACACCTGATCGACGACGTAGGTGCGGATCACCGTCGTCGGGCCGGTGCCGCCGGTGCCCGTGGTGTAGCTGGGGTGCTGGTTGCGCTGACCGATCGAGAAGGGGTCGCGGCCGTCGAAGCCGATCGCCTTGCCGTCGTCGTTGAAGAAGCCCTGCGGCGCCGTCGTCAATGACTCGCCGATGCGCCCGAACCTCGTCACGCTCGACAGCCGGTCGGTCAGCACGCTGGTGTAGGTGCCGGCCCACATCGTGTCGTGGTCGGCCTCGAAGACCTTGGCGTCGGGGGCCTGGTCGTTGGTGTTGAAGCCTTCACCGCGCGACGCGGCGTCTTCGAGCAGCCAGCGTGCGTTGATGAAGTTGCGGTCGTTCAATTGAAGGTCGGTGCGGGCAAAGTAGTTGTTGGCGCGCACGGTGAAGAAGCCGACCTGGTTTACGGCCAGCGGCGCCGCCGCCGCCGGGAAGCGCTTCTGGCCGGCGATGTCTTCGTTGTCGCGCTCGTAGGTGAAGAAGAAGTGGGCGCGATTCTTCACGATCGGACCGCCGACGCCGAAGCCGGCCTGCAGCGTCCGCTCCGGTGGCTTCGGCTGGCCGTCGGTCAGAAACAGGCCGCGGCTGTTCAGCGTCTCGTCGCGGAAGTAAGAGTAGGCGCGGCCGCGGATGTCGTTGGTGCCGCCGCGCGTGACCATGTTGATGATCGCACCGGCGCCGCCGCCATACTCGGAGCTGTACTGGTTGGCCAGCACCTGATATTCCTCGATGTTATCGAGCACCACACGCACTTGGGTGCCCTGGCTGCCGCCTAGGCGGTCGTCGTTGTTGTACATCCCGTCGAGCAGGTAGACGTTCTGCTGCGAAGGCGACCCGTTGGCCACGATCTGGCCGCCTTCGAAGGTCGAGGTCGCCGGGTTCGGCGTCATGCCGGGGATGAGCTGCGTGAGGGCCGTAAAGTTGCGGAAGTTCGACGGCACTTCTTCGATCTCGCGCCGCGACAGGCTACCGCCGATCTGGTTGCTGGTGCGCTCGACCAGCGGCGACTCGCCGGTCACGACCAGCTTCTCCTGCACGCCAGCGACCGTGAGCTTCAACTCCAGCGTCACCGACGCCCCTGGCGAGAGCACCATGCTGGTGCGGCTGGCGTCGCCGAAGCCGGCCATCGTGACCGCGACGTCGTAGGTACCAGGCTCGAGATTGGGCACCGAGTAGGCACCGGTCTCGGCGGTGACGACCTCGCGCGTAAATCCGGTATTGACGTTCGTGACGACGACCGTGGCGCCGGGCAGCGCGAGGCTGTCGGGATCGAGCACCCTGCCGGAGATCACACCGCGTTGCTGGGCCAGTGCCGGCGTTACCGTAACGACGAATACACTCAAGATAAATAACAGGAGCCGCGCGGTAGCCATCATGTGAATCCTTCCCTTTTTGAAGACGATCGAGCTTCGGGAGCTCAGTGGTTCGCCATCGCATGCGGCGTCAAACAACGTCTCCAGTTTGTCTGCGACTTGTCTATGCATCCGCCGGTCGAGCGTCATCTTCGACTGGCCCCAGGCCGTGGCCCGCGATCAGCCCAGGAATGGGCAGTTGCCCACGCAGGCCGCATGTATACTACAACCGCTTTCGGAGGGGAAGTGATTCGAACCATCGTGTCGATGCTGCTCGCCGTGTCTTTCGCGGGATGGGTGAGCGAGAGGCCGCCGTTGCAGTCGCAAGCCGCACAGCTCGCCATGCCGGTGCCGACCTTCGAAGTAGATCCGGCCTGGCCCAAGCCCCTGCCGGATCGCTGGCTCTTGGGCGCGGTGGTGGGCGTGCATGTCGACAGCCGCGGCCACGTCTGGATCGTCCATCGTCCAGGCACGCTGCAACCCAACGAAACCCGATCGATTTGGCACGCGGCGCCGCCCGTGATCGAATTCGACGCGGCCGGCAATGTCGTCTCGTCGTGGGGTGGTCCGGGCGCCGGTTATGAATGGCCCGATCTCGAACACGGCATCTACGTGGACGACACCGACCACGTCTGGCTGGGCGGTGGTGGCGAGAAAGACGCGCACATCCTGAAGTTTACGCGCCAGGGTAAGTTCGTCATGCAGATCGGGCGCAAGGGGCAGGGGAGCGGTAGCAACGACACCCGTAATCTGGGCGGCGCCGCAAACATGACGCTGGATCGCGAGGCCAACGAACTCTACGTCGCCGACGGTTACGTCAATCATCGCGTGATTGTCTTTGACGCCACCACCGGCTACTACAAGAGGCACTGGGGCGCCTACGGCAAGCGGCCCGACGATAGTTACTTCACCCAGGCCGGAGAGAAATTGCCGCCGCCCTTTAGTGGCGCCGTGCAACATGAGAACCGGCCGAGTAATTACCAGCCAGGCGGCCCGCCACCGCCGCAGTTCAGAATCGTACATGTCGTCCGCATCGCCCGCGACGGTCTCGTCTACGTCTGCGACCGCACCAACGATCGCATTCAAGTATTTCGCAAGGACGGCACGTTCGTACGGGAAGCGTTCGTGGCGGCCAAGACGCTTGGCAGCGGTTCGGTCTGGGATATCGGGTTTTCGACCGATCAGGCGCAGACCTTTCTGATCGTTCCGGACGGCACCAACCAGCAGATCTGGATCCTGCGCCGGGACACGCTGCAGGTGGTCAGCGCATTCGGGCGCGCCGGTCGCTGGGCCGGGCAGTTCTACGGCGCTCACAACCTGGCCGTTGATGCCCAGGGCAACCTCTACGTCACAGAAACCTACGAAGGAAAGCGGGTCCAGAAGTTCGTGTATCGCGGCATGGGTCCCGCCACCGTGCCGATCGTTCAATGAAAAGGAGAGTCAAGATGCGCGCTCGACCATGGACGTTTACCGCTCTGTTGATCATGTCGCTGGCGTCGGGCCTGCTCGCGGGTTGCAGCCCGCCGCCGGCCCCCGCCGTTGCCGCGCCAGCCGTCACTGCGGCGCAGGACAAAGGCGGGCAGGAAGAATTCGGGCCCTACGAGCCGGTACCCAACTGGCCGCAACCACTGCCGGACGGTCCTGACGGCCTCAAGCACGACGGCTGGACGTGGGGTTCAGTCGGCGCGGTCTACGCCGAGTCGCCGGACCGCATCTGGATCGCTCAACGCGGCGAGTTGCCGCTGCCGGCCGGCGCCGCGCCCTGGACGCCGTACGCCATGTTGAATCCTTCGCGGGGTAGCGCGACGGGCAACGACGATGGGCTTGGCGCCACGTGCGAGCCGACGGCCAAGCGCGGGTGGGAGCGCCGGTATCACCACGTCATCCTCGTCGTTGATCGTGCCGGGAAGATGGTCCAGTCGTGGCCGCAGCATGACCAGCTCTTCGAGGCGCCGTGCGGTCGCGGTCCCCACAAGATCAAGATGAGCCCGTACGATCCAGAGAAGCACGTCTGGGTGTTCGACGACCAGCTCCATGTGATCCACAAGTTCACCTACGACGGCAAGCTCGTGATGACGCTCGGCACCAAGGGACAACGTGGACGCGACGCTGGCCGGCTCTTCGATCGGCCGACCGATATTGCCTGGCTTCCCGACGGCACGTTTTTCATCAGCGATGGCTATGGCGGCACGCGGGTTGCCAAGTTCGACAAGGACGGCAAGTTCCTGATGGAATGGGGCACGCCGCCCAAAGACCCCAAGAACCCGGGTCCCAACGAGTGGAACACCGTGCACAGCATCGACATCAGCAAGGACGGCCGCCTGTTCATTGTCGACCGCGGGCATCGGCGCATCCAGGTGTTCGACCAGAACGGCAAGTTCCTCGATATGTTCACGACCGGCGTGCGGTCGTCACCATACGCGCACTTCATCTCGACGGACCAGTTCCTGTGGGTGGCTGATGGTGGCACCATGCGAATGCTCAAGTACGACCTGACCGGCAAGTACCTGTATGGCTGGGGCGCTCCCGGCGGCCAGCCCGGTCAGTTCAACGGCCCGCACTCGCTCACCGTTGACCAGGAAGGGAATATGTACACCGCCGAAGTGTTTGGCGGCCGCGTGCAGAAGTTCCGACCGAAGCAGGGTGCGGACCCAGCCAAGGTGATGGGCCAGGAGCCGCGCTTGTACATGTAAGCGCGGCAACCGCGCGGTCCGGTGCGGGAAGGGCGGCAAGCCCACGCTTGACACCCTTCCCGTGCCCACGTAGCGTGCGCGTTCGGTTATGACGTTGGCCCAACTGTCCTGGCGGTCGATGGTGTTGGCAATTGGGGCCACGATTGGCGCCGCTGGCTTGGTGTTGTTTCTCCAATACCGCGCCATCACCACCCACCAGTTACAAGACCAGGTCATCGTCCAACAGCTCGGCGAGCAGACCGCCGTCAATTACCCCGACTTGCGGGCGGGCCGTCTCGATCTGGTCGCGCAGTAATACCAAAAGGGCTCGCAGCCTATCCTCACGTCGACCGCTTCTTCGCCTGGAGCACCCCGACCATTCCGTCGGAGCCGGACGAGGTGTTGTTCTACGGTCGCGACCGGCGCTATCAGGTCTTCCTACGGCTGTTCTGGACCGACGCGCGGCTCGACGCGCTCCTCACCTGCCGCGCGGCCCCGTGTGCATTGGCCGACACTCGGGATATAGTCCGCCCATGCGACCCACCTCGATTGGACTTGTGGCCAGCGCCCTGATGACCGTCGTGCTGGTAGCCATGCCGCAGGCGCCACGGCCCGCCGTGGGTCCATCACCTCCAGCGACAGTGGTGGACCCGCGAGTCGCGAAGCTGAAGGCGTTGGTCGACGCCGACGTGTCGTCGCCGGCCATGTACGACCTGGGCCAGCAGATGAATGACATGCTCTTCAGTTTCGGCGAGCTCGGTTTCCAGGAAGTCGAGACGCAGAGGTATCTCGGCAAGCTGTTACGAGACAACAGCTTCACGGTGGCAGACGGCGTCGACGGCATTCCGACCGCGTGGGTCGCGAAGTGGGGATCGGGCCGGCCGGTGATTGCCTTCGGATCGGACATCGACGGCATCCCGCAGGGCTCTCAGAAGCCGGGCGTGGCCTACCACGATCCGTTGGTCGAGGGCGCACTGGGACACGGTGAAGGGCACAACTCCGGGACGCCGCTGAACATCGTTGCGGCCCTGGCCGTGAAGCGGATCATGGAGCGCGAGAAGCTCCCCGGCACGCTGATGATCTGGCCGGGTGTCGCCGAGGAACTGTTAGGCACCAAGGCGCACTTCGTGCGCGCTGGGCTGTTCAAGGACATCGACGTCGTGCTCTACAACCACGTCGGACCGAATCTGGCCACGAGTTGGGGCGACGGCGGCGGCAGTGGCCTAGTCTAAGTGGATTGTACGTTCGCAGGGGAGACAGCGCACAGCGCCTCGGCGCCCTGGCGCGGCCGCTCGGCGCTCGACGCCGTGGAGTTGATGAACGTGGGCTGGAACTACCGCCGCGAGCACCTGCGGCTGTCGCAGCGCACGCATTACGTTGTCACCAACGGCGGCGAACAGCCCAACGTCGTGCCCAGGAACGCCAGCGTCTGGTACTACTTCCGCGAGACCGACTACGACTCGATCAAGAACATGTGGGCCATCGGCGACCAGATGGCCCAGGGCGCCGGCCTCATGACCAACACGACCTGGACCTCGCGCGTGCTCGGCACTGCGTGGCCGCGGCACACCAATCGGCCGCTCGCCGAGACGATGCACGCCAACATTGTGCACGTCGGACTGCCGAAGTGGAGCGACGCCGACGTCGCGCTGGCCAAAGCCACCCAGCGGGTGATGAACGTGCCGGAAGTTGGCCTGGCGACCAATGCGCCCGGTTCGCTACGCGGGCGCGAGCGTATTCCTGACGAGGAGAAGACGGGTGGGCCGTCCGACGACATCGGCGACATTACCTGGAATGTATTGACGGTGTCGCTCAGCTATCCGGCCAATTTTCAGGCGGGTCCTGGGCACAACTGGGCCAACGCCATTCCGATGGCGACGCCCATCGCGCACAAGGGCGTGAACGCTGGTGCGCGTGTGCAGGCGCTGACCGCGCTCGAGATTGTGCTGCGGCCGGAACTCGTGAGGCAGGCGCGCGACTACTTCGAGAACGTGCAGCTTAAGCAGCGCACGTACACGCCGTTGATCCGCGCGGACGACCAGCCGGCGATCTGGTTGAACAAGACGACGATGGATCGCTACCGGCCGGCCATGCGGAAGTACTACTTCGATCCGACCAAGTACAAGACCTACATGGACCAGATAGCGGCCGAGTTCGGGATCAGTTACCCGACCATCCGCCCGGCGTCCCCGCAGTAGCCCACGCTCTACTGCTTGCGTGCGGCAACGCGCCAGGTTACCGCGGCCGCCATCAGCAGTTGCCGCATGGTCGAGGGCCAAATCGGTTCGCTGGCCAGTTTGAGCACCAGCCGCCGCCGCGTCCAGCCCCCCTTGTTGTACAGCTCGTCGTAGTGACGCACGATCGCGTCGTGCGCCTCGACGGCGTCGAAATCGTCGCCCTGCCCCAACGGCAGTTGCGGCGGCAGGACCGGCAGATTGCCGGTTGGGTCAACGGCCCAGTTCACGAAGGTGACCGCCAGGCTTTTGCCATCAACTGGCGGCCACATCATGACAACCAGCAGGGTGGCGCCGACGCTCGACCGCCACTGCCAGGGTGTGGGTGCACGCATGCGGGCTCCGGCTCCGATGGCGTCTGCGCCGACGCGATTATGGCGTGCCGGGCCTGTCCGCTTCGGCCACGACCTGGTGCACCTGCGTGCCGATGCCGTCGATGGCGCAGGTCGCCTTGTCGCCCGCGCGCATCCAGCGCGGCTCGGCCCGCTCGATGTTGGTGCCCGCCGGGCTGCCGCCCGAGACCAGGTCGCCCACGTTCAGCGTCAGGATGTTCGAGGCGAACGCCAGCAGCTCGTAGATGTTGTGGCTCATGCGGTTGGTGTTCGAGTCCTGCATGACGGTCTCGTTCAGGGTGAACACGTGCTTGGTGTTCATCGGATCCTTGACGAACTCCTTCGGCACGATGAACGGGCCGAGCGGGCCGAACGTATCGTGGTTCTTGCCGATCAGCCAATCAGATCCGCCCATCTTGCGATCGCCGCGACCGCCACGGTCCGAGACGTCGATCTGAATGGTGTAGCCGAAAATGAAGTCGGCCGCGTTTGCCACCGGCACGTACTTCGCCTTCTTGCCGATCACCGCATTGAATTCGCACTCGTAGTCGATGTTCGTACGGCCCCTCGGCACGACGATGGGATCGTTGGGACCGCTGACGACGGTGGGCGACTTCTGGAACAGGTAGGGGTTGTCGCGGGTGTCGTTCGGCGTGCGCTCCCAAATCCCCGGGGCGCTGACGGCCTTAACCGCGGCCTCAGGCGCGGCGCCGGTCCGCTGTTGCTGTGCGGCGATGCCGGCGGTGTGCTCGACGTAGTTGCCGCCGGCGTTCAGGATGAGGGACGGGCGCAGGGGTGGGAGCACCTTGAGGGAGCCGATGGCATACGCGTACACGGGCGCCGCCTTCGCCGTCGACACGTCCCTGGCGATGGCCGCGAGTCGACTCTTCCAGTCGGTGTCGTAGCGCGCGATGATCTGTTTCATGTCGGCGGGCGCCGCCAGTTTCGGCGCCGACGCGTTCGCCGTTTCGAACGCGGCGTTGGCCGGCGCGATGTCCACGATCTGAGTATCTTTCAGCACCAGACCGACAAACGGTGTCCCGGCCCGATCGAAGGTGCCGAGTTTGAACGGCACGGCCGCACCGCCGCCTTGGGCGTCGGTGCCAAATCCGCAGGCGGCGAGGGCCGATGCCAGCGCGAGGCCGATGGCTGCCAATCCGATTCTTTCGGTCGTCATAAGTGGAGTTCCCTCAGGTTGTAACTGGTCGTTTTCCGTGCGAACCCGCAAGCGGAAGGGCATCCGGTCGACACCGGACGCCCTTCGGGATAACTAAGAGTGGTTACGACGCGCATGTCGCGCCCGCCGCGCCCTATTTGGAAGTACGCCGTGGGCATCTTATGGCTTTGCAATCACGATTGCCATCCTGCATTTTCAGGGCGGTCGAAGGCCGCCCTGGTCGCGCCCGCACCGCTCGTCGGACTTGCAATGACGACAGATAAGACTTCAGTAGTGTCCGGTTGATTACGCTGCGCGCAGCTCACCTGGCGCGAGTCGTGGCGAGGCATCGAGGCCTGCCTGGCCGCCAATCAGGCCAAGCTGTTCCATATGGGGTTGAAGGCGCCACCGGCGCGCTCGACGCTGGCCGACGCGTTGAACGCGCGAGACTGGCGCATCGACCATGCCCTGGCTCAGCGGCTGATTGCCTACGCCTGTCCAACTGGGCGCCGTTTCGCTCCACCCATAGCCGCTAACCAATTGATTCTGTTCGACTTCTAGCCTGAGACTACTGATTGAAGCTTGCAGTGAAGGTGTCAATTGTGGCAACCTCCTCCAATTCTGGTCGAGTTAGTCGCTTGAATTAGCCTGTAACCACGGGGAGGCGCGATGTCCGCTCGAATTTTCATCGTCGTATGCGTCGGTCTGTTTTCGGTGATGCTGGCCGGCCGCGCGTCGGCGCAGAGTGCCCTCGCAGGTGTTGTGAAAGACGACTCCGGGGCCGTGTTGCCAGGTGTCACTGTCGAAGCTAGTAGTCCCGTTCTGATCGAAAAGGTCAGGACCGTAATCACGGACGAAGCTGGACAGTATCGCGTGGTTGACCTCCGGCCTGGCGTCTACTCATTAACGTTCTCGCTGCCTGGGTTCGGCTCGGTGACGCGCGTGGGCATTGAGCTGATCTCAAATTTCACGGCGACTATTAACTCCGAATTAAAGGTCGGCTCACTGCAAGAGACCGTAACCGTGACCGGGGCCACGCCGGTGGTCGACATGCAATCGGCGTCGCGCCAGCAGGTCATGACCAAGGAATTGCTCGACTCGGTGCCGACGGGGCGCAGCATCTGGGCGGTCGGGTCGACCTTGAATGGCGTTTCACTGAGTGCCCCGGACGTCGGTGGCACCGCCGGCATGCAGCAGACCTACATGGCCACCCATGGATCTGACCGGCGCGACAACGCCATTCAGGTCGACGGCATGAGCGTGAACGGCATTGAGGGTGATGGCGCCATCCAGAACTACTTCAATCAGGGCATGTTCGAGGAAATGAGTTACCAGACCAGCGCCTTGACGGCCGAAGTGCCGTCGGCAGGCGTTCGCCTGAACATGAGTCCCAAGGACGGTAGTAACCAGTTCAAGGGGTCGTTGTTTTTCTCGGCCACGCCCAGTTCGTTTCAGAGCACTAATATGACTCCCGAACTGAAGGCGAAGGGCCTTAAGGCTCCCAATCGGGTGGAGAAAATCGTGGATCTCAATGCCGGCCTGGGCGGGCCGGTGAAGAAGAACAGCTTGTGGTTCTACAGCTCGATTCGCATCTGGGGCGTGGACCAGACGGTCACCGACTCGTTCTATAACAGCGATCCGACGAATCGGACGTTCAAGCCGGATTTTTCTCGGCCGACGGTGGACGACAACCTGATCAAGAGCGGTGTGATGCGCCTGACCTATCAGCCATCGCGACGGCACAAGTTTGCCGCGTATGCGGATGGCATCATCAAGTTCAGGGGCCATGAGTGCGCAACCAATACGTTCCCGACCGCCGAGGCGTGCGGCATTCGGAGCCCCAAGCGGTATTTCACCGCGCAGACCAAGTACACCGGCACCCTCACGAATAGCCTGCTCGTGGAGGGCGGCTGGTCGGAGAACGATGAGACCTACTCCACCAATGAAACGCAGCCAGGCACCCTGAATGGTGCTGCCGACGTAGGTCGGGTGGATCGGATTACGGGCGACCGCTGGGGTTCCGTGATCGGCCCGTATTATTTCCGAGAGCCCGATCGCCACACGTTTTCTGGCGCCGCGACTTACGTCACGGGCACGCACGCACTCAAGTTCGGATTTCAGCTTGGCAAGGGCTCCAATCATCATCAGCGGACGATGAACGGCGGCATCGATCTGTATCAGGAATATAACAACAAGGTGCCGGCGTCGGTGGTGATCCACAACACGCCGCAGGATACCCGGGAGGTCATCAAACACGACCTGGGAATCTTCGTGCAGGATTCGCTGCGGTTCAATCGGCTCACGGTGAACCCGGGACTGCGCATCGAGCTGTTCAACACCTACGTCCCTGAGCAAAGCTCGCCAGCCGGCCAATTCGTTCCAGCGCGAACCTTTGCCAAGATCGAGAACCTCCCGAACTGGAAGGACATCGCGCCGAGGTTCGGCCTGGTCTACGACGTGTTCGGCGACGGTAAGACGGCGATCAAGGCCCATGTCGGCAAGTACATGCGTGCGTTCTCAACGGTCGGATTCGCGGCCCTGTACAACCCGAACACCGTGCAGACCGATCGCCGCACGTGGGCCGATCTGAACGGCGACGACATCGCCCAAACCAATGAGATCGGCCCGGTTCAAACGCCATTCAACATCAGCGGCGTGAGCAACCGGCGCCCGGATCCTGACGTCAAGCGTCCCTACCAGTGGGAGTACAACGTCGGCATCCAGCGAGAAGTGGCCAGCGGCGTGCTAGTCTCGGCCAACTGGCTCAGGCGCGACTTCAAACGCTTGATCTTTAGCGACAACATTCAAACGACGCACGCCGATTACACCATCCTGAACATTGCCAACCCGATCAGCGCGGGTCAAACGATTCCGATCTACAACCTCAACTTGAACAAGCGTGGCGTGGTTGAGATCATCGACAAGAATTCCAGCGAGAACCGCCGTTGGTACGATGGCTTTGACCTGGGCTTCACCGCGCGGAAGCGCGGGGCGAGCCTCTACGGCGGCGTTACAGCTGGCCGACAGACAACGGTCCAATGCGAGGTTGACGACCCGAACAGTCTTCGGTTCTGCGACCAGCGCGAACTCGACCTGCCGTACCTCGTGCAGTTGAAGCTCGCGGGCACCTTTCCGTTGCCCTTCGGCATCCACCTGAGCGGGAGCTGGCAGGGCTTGCCCGGTGTGCCGGTGGGCACCGGTCGGCAGGACGCCGAGTATGTCGCGGCCCAGAACCGCGTGCCGGACGCGTCGCTGAATACCGAGTATGTGGTCAACAACGCGATCATCCGGGTGGCGAACCCGACGGCGACCCTGACCCAGGCCAGCATCACCGTGCCGCTCGAGACTCCCGGAACCAGTTTCCTCGACCGTTGGAATCAGGTCGATGTGCGCATGTCGAAAAAAATCACGGTCCGTGGAGTGACGATGCAAGGCCAATTCGACATTTTCAACATGCTCAACTCGAGCAACATCCTGAGCCAGACCGAAACCTTCGGGTCCTCCTTGGGTCGTCCAACGGCGATTCTCCAGGGGCGGTTGTTTGCTCTGGGTCTGCAGTTCAACTTCTAGGCCTGCGAACAACGATCAAGAGGCCAAGAGGCGTCCCACTCCTGGCCTCTTGATCTCTTGTTCGTCTGGTCCGGCCGGTCGAGGGCCCCGCCGGCCGAGCGGTATCGATTTTGGTGTAAAATAATTCGAGAGAGGTGGGTGCACATGTTCAAGACGCGATTCGGATTTGACCTGTCTGCAAGCATCGTGGCGGCGGCTACATTGCTCCTCTTCACTTGGGCCCAGCTGGCCTCAGCCCAGACCGCCCCTAGGGCGGCGGCAACGGCCGTCACTTTCGCCAAAGACGTGGCGCCCGTGCTGCAGAAGAATTGCCAGGGCTGCCATCGCCCCGGTGACGTGGCGCCCATGTCGCTGCGGACCTACGAGGAAGTGCGGCCTTGGGCGCGGTCGATCAAGGCCAAGGTTGTGGCGCGCGAGATGCCGCCGTATCGTTACGATAAGATCGGCATCCAGCGCCTCAAAGACGACTTACGGCTGAGCGAACGAGACGTCCAGACCATCGTCCGCTGGGTCGATAGCGGCGCGCCCCTGGGTAATCTCGCCGACCTGCCCGCGCCCATCCAGTTTCCTGATACCAACAAATGGACCTACGCGGAACAGTTTGGTCCGCCCGATGTGATCGTACCGACCAAGCCCTACACCCTGCCGGCGCAGGGGCAGGACCGCTGGTGGCGGCCGATTGTGCCGATCGGCACGATGATGGAGAACCGGTGCATTAAGGCGATGGCGGTGAAGCCGTCGCTGAAGGGCCGAGCGGCTGCCCACCACGCCAACAGCGACCTGATGGTCCCCGACGAAAAGAGCGGCGGGTACATCACGCTGGAACGCGTCTCCGAATACGCCTCTGGTAAGACCGGCGAAATCGTGCCGCCGGATGGCTGCCGGACGTTGCCGGCCAATGCGATGATTCGCTGGGACGTCCACTACTGGCCGTATGGTGAAGAGGTCAAAGACGACGTCGTCGAGTTGGCCTTCTGGCTTTACCCTAAAGATCACAAGGCGAAGTACAAGCAGGACTTGAAGTCGTACACGCTGCTGATGAAGGGCGGGGAGCTCGAGATTGCACCACACGGCACCGCTATGACGCAGGGGTTCCACACCTTCAAGACGCCAGTGCGGATCGACAGTTTCCAGCCGCACGGCCACGCCCGCCTCTCGGGCATGACGGCGGAAATCTTGTATCCGGACACAGGCAAGCTGGAGATGGTGAGCTCGGTCTCGAACTGGACCAACGCCTGGCACACCAGCCACGTGTATGCCGACGACGCCGCACCATTGCTGCCAGTGGGCGCGGTTTTGGTGTTGACCGGGTATTACGACAACACAGCGAAGAACAAGGGCAACCCCGATCCGGACCAGTGGGTGGGCGGCGGTAGCCGGACGTCCGACGAGATGTCGCACGCTTGGATTACGGTCACGCACCTGGACGACGAGGGTTACAAGCAGATCCTCGCCGACCGCGAGGCGAAGGCGTCGAAGACGACGACCACCACCCCGCAGGATCAGAAACAGTAATTTTTCTTTCGCTCACTCGATTTCGAGGAGGTTTTACGTGTCTGGACGGTGTGTTTGCGCCGGTCTTATGGCGGCAATGCTACTCAGCTCGTCGGCGCTGCACGCGCAGTTGCCGCGGCCGCTTATTCCACTGCCAGCGGAGGGGAACAGGGTTGCGCCCTTCTTCGATGGCTGGTACGAGAATGATGACGGCACGATCACCTTTTCCTTCGGCTACTCCAATCTGAACAAGGATACGAACGTGGAGATCCCACTCGGTCCTGATAACTTTATCGTGCCGAAGGAGTACGACGGGCGGCAACCGACGGCCTTCCCGGTCTCTGGGCCGGATGCCGCGGACGGTGGCGGGACCGGAAGAGCGGGCACCCCGGCAGTCTCGGCGGCCACGGCGGCGGCCAGAGCTCCAGGTGCCGGCGGTGGAACTGTCGGCCGCGAGCGTGACCGTGACCGAGGCGTCTTCACCGTAACGGTACCAGCCAGCTTCAAAGGCGACGTGGTCTGGACGCTGCGCTATGCCGGTCAGACCCATTTCGTGCCAGCTCGGTCAAAGTCCACTTCTTACCAGCTCAGTTGGCCAGCGGCTATGGGCTCGACGCCGCCGTTGCTGCGCTTCGAAAAGAAGGGTCGGGCGGGCCGGGGTCCCGTGGGCATTCAGGCGCCGCCGCTGAAGGCGACGGTCGGCACCCCAGTCGCGCTGACGATTTGGCTCAATGACGACGCCGTGCACGACAAGGAGCCGATCAAGTTCGGTCGTGAGCGGCCGGGCATGAACGTGTCCTGGCTGAAGTACGCAGGCCCGGGCTCGGTGGCGTTCGCTCCCGAGAAGGTGGGTTTTCCGGCACTCACCGGCCAGTCGACGACGATGGCGACTTTCAAGGAACCGGGCGAATACATGATTCGCGTCAAGGCCGATACGTTTGGCTATTCCGATGCGTCAGCTGGCAACCAGTGCTGCTGGACAAACGGCTACCAGAGAGTCACGGTCACACGATAACGGCCAAGGCCCTGTTGGTCGTCCTGCTCGCGCTCGGTACCGTTTGGCCTCACCCGAGCTGGGCGCAGGAACCGACCGTGGCGCGGCGTCGCGTCGCGGCGTTCGAGCGTGACTATCCGGAGTTAAACGCGCTGCTGGTCGGGATCGAGCGCGCTTACGGCGTGCTCTACGGGGCGCTCGCGCGCGGGCGAGGGAAGTCGCACGAGTCGGAGACCTACGCGCTCATGACTCGCCGTGTTGCGTCCGGCGCTGCGAACCTGCGCTCGGATCCGGAGGCCACCGCCGGGTATGCCGCACTTGGGGAGCGGGGCGCCGAGGTCATCCGTCGTACGCACGCGTTCCATCGTGAGGCGCTCGGCATTCTCGCCACCGTGGGCAGAGCTGACCGGTCGCAGGCGCTCGATGAGGCCGTTGACCGCTACCTGGGCCGTCGCGAGACCTCGCTCCCGGACGTGCCGAAGGACATGACCATCCTCTACGACCACCCGTTCACGTCAATCGTGATCGGCCTGCCGGGTGCCCCCCGTAAGCAGACGCCGCAGCTGAAGGGGTTCGTCTGGGCCTCGCACTGGTTCCAACTCGCGGCGCAAGAGCCGCTGGAACTCACCGCGGACGCGGCTACCCGCCGTCGCGAGCTGAAGGTCGTGACAGATCGGTTCCACCAGAAGCTGTCGTCAGGGAAGCCGCCGAATGCCTTTCCGACGGAACTGCCGCTGGCCCCGTCGATCGCCCCGGAACTGGTCACGACTCATCTGCGAACGGCAGCGGTTATCGACAACCTGAACATGATGCAGGCGGTGTTGGCAGATGTCCTCGTCCATCCCAAGGTCGCCAATGTCCGCGCGGCGCTCGACCAGGTTATCGCGCAGTTCACCGATCGTGACTACCGCGTGGTGGACGAAGACGACTGGATCAGGATGGCGCTGCGCCACAGCATCTTCGAGCAGGGCGGCCCCGCCCTTGGCATCATGACGGTGTCTGACCGCAACGGTTCCGGGCACCTCCAACACCTTGGCGGCGGTCGAGGGATCTTGCCAGGGATGAAATAGGGTCACCCTGGTTCCTTCATAGCATTGGAAGGTTCTAGATCAGGGGCCGGCCAGCGCCTCGAGTTGTTTCTTGGTGCGAACGTCAATGCGCACTGAAAGGGTTGTGCTTGTCTGCGCCATGTTGTGTACACGCTACCGCACGTCCTCAGGTGCTACTTCAGCGAATAGGTCATCCCTTCACGTAGAACAGACAAACGCAGACCGGTAGCTGCAACGACCTGGCCGGCCTCGAACTTCTCACGCGTCGCCGGGCGCGGATCGACCACCACCACACCGCTCTTGCCCAGCACGAGCATGGCCTGATCCTGGAAGATGACGGCAGTCGCCTCGTCGATGCCGACGCCGACCAGCGTCGGGTGATCGAGC